>Ga0247806_10001830_pt1 | contig 10055 bp, 8 predicted proteins | sample UWRJL059202B1_FD_179935 | JGI IMG/M metagenome (GOLD analysis project Ga0247806, IMG submission 179935) | Plant litter microbial communities from Arlington Agricultural Research Station in Wisconsin, United States - UWRJ-L059-202B-1 | ecosystem: Environmental > Terrestrial > Plant litter >... | reverse complement strand
GCTCCTGGAACACCATCGAGACATCGGTGCCGCGCACCTGGCGCAGGCGCTGCTTGCTCAGGGCGATGACGTTGTTGGAGCTCTGGCCGTCGCGACTACTGAGGATCACGGCGCCCTGGGCCATGGCCGTTTCGGGCAGGAGGCCGAGGATGGTCTTGGCGGTGACGGTCTTGCCGCTCCCGCTCTCGCCGACGATCGCCAGCACCTCGCCACGGCGCACGCTCAGGCTGACGCCGTCGACGGCGCGCACGGCGCCGGCATCCGTGGAGAAGGACACACCGAGGTCGTCGATCCGCAGCACGGTCTGCTGCTCTGCCGGGGATTCGTGGGTCTCGGTCATCGGGGTGCCTCACTGTCGTCGAGGGGAAGGGCGGGCAGGTTCTCGAGTCCGGCCAGGCCGCCGGGTCCGGCGTCCAGGGTGCCGCCGGGAACCACGGAGGTCTCGGCGACAAGGCCGGAGGAGGCGCCGACGGCGCGACGGCCGCGCAGGCGCGGGTCGGCCAGGTCGTTGAGGCTTTCGCCCACGAGGGTGATCCCCATCACCACCAGCACGATCGCGAGGCCGGGGAACAGCGATGTCCACCAGATGCCGCTGGTGACGTCGGAGAGGGACTTGTTGAGGTCGTAGCCCCATTCGGCTGCCGCGGTCGGTTCGATGCCGAAACCGAGGAACCCGAGGCCGGCGAGGGTGAGGATGGCCTCAGAGGAGTTCAGCGTGAAGATCAACGGCAGGGTGCGGGTGGCGTTGCGCAGCACATGCCTGGACATGATGCGGAAGTTGCTCGCGCCCAGAACCCGGGCGGATTCGACATAGGCCTCGGCCTTGATCCGCACCGTCTCGGCCCGGATCACCCGGAAATACTGCGGGATGAACACCACGGTGATCGAGATGGCCGCGGCCAGCACGCCGCCGACGAGGTTCGACTTTCCGCCGGAGATGACGATCGACATGACGATGGCCAGCAGCAGCGACGGGAACGCGTAGACGGCGTCGCAGACCACGACGAGCACCCGGTCGAGCCAGCCGCCGAAATAGCCGGAGACCAGGCCGAGGAACACCCCGGCGAAGATCGACAGCAGCACGGCGACGACGATCACGAAGAGCGCCGTCTGGGAGCCCCAGATGACCCGGGAGAGCACGTCGTATCCGCCGACGGTGGTGCCGAGCAGATGGGAGCCGCCGGGTGCCTGCTGGGCGCCGAAGACGCCGTCGTCGCCACGCAGCTGGCTGTAGCCGTACGGCGCGATGAGCGGGGCGAAGATGGCGGTGAGGATGAAGAGCGCGGTGATGACCAGGCCGGCCACGAGCATGCCGCGCTGCAGGCCGACGCTCTGGCGCAGCTGGTGCACGATCGGCAGCCGGGAGAGCAGGCTGGGCTTCCGGGCCCCTCCAGCGGTGCCGACGTCGGGTTCGAGGGAATCGATGCGAGTCATGGTCAGTACCGCACTCTCGGGTCGATCAGCGCGGCGATGACGTCCACGATGAAGTTGGACAGGGCCACGATCACCGCGAGGAGGGCGACGATGCCCTGCACGGCGACGAAGTCGCGGGCCTTGAGGAATTCGGAGAGCATGAAGCCCAGCCCCTTCCACTCGAAGGTGGTTTCGGTCAAGACGGCGCCGCCCAGGAGCAGGGCGATCTGCAATCCGATGACCGTGATGATCGGGATCAGCGCCGGTCGGTAGGCGTGCTTGCGCACCAGCCTGAATTCGCTGACGCCGCGGGAGCGGGCGGCGTCGACATAGTCGGTGCCCAGGGTGCCGATCACGTTGGTGCGCACCAGGCGGAGGAACACTCCGGCGGTCAAGAGGCCCAGCGCCAGGGCCGGCAACACGGCGTGGGAGAGCACATCGACCAGCACAGCGGAGTTGCCGGTCTGGAGGGCGTCGATGGTGTAGAAACCGGTCTTGTTGGGCAGCACCTGCATCTGCAGTTCCGACCCGGTCGAGGCGCGACCGGCGACCGGTAAGACCTTGAGCCAGACCGCGAAGACGAGCTTGAAGAGCAGACCGGCGAAGAACACCGGGGTGGCGTAGCAGAGGATCGCGAAGATGCGCAGGAACGCATCCGGCGACTTGTCCCGCCAGTAGGCGGCGACCATACCGAGCGGGATGCCCACGATGAACGCGACCAGGAGGGAGTAGAAGGCCAGCTCGGCCGTTGCCGCGCCGTAGGTGAGGAGGACTTCGGAGACCGGTCGGTTGGTGCTGAGGGTGGTGCCGAAGTTGCCGGTGAAGATCTGTCCGAGGTACTCGACGTACTGGATCAGGATCGGTCGGTCGTAGCCGGCGGCGTGGATGCGCTCCGCCAGCTGGTCGGGACCGAGCCGACCGCCCAGGGCAGCCGTGATCGGGTCGCCGGTCGTGCGCATCAGCCAGAACACCATGGAGACGAGGATGAAGATGGTGGGAAAGATGAGCAGGAAGCGCACCAGCAGGTATCTGCCGATCCCGCCTCCCCCCGATGGTTTCTTCTTGGCGGCAGGTACCGCCGCCGGGGTTGTCGGTGTCGAAATTACAGTCGTCATTCCTACCTCACTCGTGCACACAAAGACGGGGGTACTCAGCCGGAACCGCGCTGAATACCCCCGTCGTCTAGCCTCGGATCAACCTCTTGCCGTTCCCTAGCCCTTGGCGAGGGCTGCGTAACGGAACTTGAACGACGCATCCAGCGTGTCTTCGGTTCCGGTCACGGTGGTGCCGGTCACGGCAACCTGGGCACCCTGCAGCAGCGGCACGGTCGAGAGCTGGGCCGCGACCTTGTCCTGGATCTCTTCGATCAGGGCGGTGCGCGCGTCGGTGTCGACGGTCACGGCCTGTTCGAGGATCAGGTCGTTGACTTCCTGGTCAACGAAGTGGTTCTTCAGGAAGTTCTCCGTGAGGAAGAACGGCGTCAGGTAGTTGTCAGCGTCGGAGTAGTCCGGGAACCAGCCGAGCTGGTAGGCCGGGTAGACGTCGCTGGAACGGTCCTTGGAGTACTGCACCCACTCCGTGGTCTGCAGGTTCACGGTGAACAGGCCAGAGGTCTCCAGCTGGTCCTTGATCAAGGCGTACTCGTCGCCGGAGGAGGGACCGTAGTGGTCGTTGCTGTACTGCAGGTTCAGGACCACCTTGTCGGTGATGCCGGCTGCGGTCAGCGTCGCCTTGGCCTTGTCGGCATCCGGTGCGCCGTCACCGTCGCCGTAGAGGCCCTTGAGGGACTCGGTGGCGCCGGTCAGACCGGCCGGCACGTAGGAGTACAGCGGGGTGTATGTGCCCTTGTACACCTGGTCGGCGATCTCGTCACGGTCGACGAGGTCGGCAACGGCCTGGCGAACGGCGAGTGCCTTGGTGGCGTCGGCCTCCGCGGTCGTCGCACCGAACGGCTGGGTGTCGAAGTTGAAGGTGATGTAGCGGATTTCGCCGCCGGGGCCGTCGATGACCTTGACACCGTCGTTGCCGCGCAGGTCGTCGATGTCGGTGGCGGACAGGCTGCGGAAGGCGACGTCGATCTCGCCCTCCTGCACGTCCAGCTTGAGGTTGGACGAGTCGGCGTAGTACTTGACGTTCACGACGTCGGTCTTGGCCGGTCCGAGCAGGCCCGCGTAGTCCGGGTTGGCCTTGTAGCCGATCAGGGTGTTGAAGTTGTAGCTCGTGATGACGTACTGGCCCGCGAAGGCCTTGGCCTTGACGATGTCGTCGTCGCTGGTGAGCGCATCGGCCGAGAAGGACTCTTCGTCGACGATCGGACCGGCCGGGCTGGACAGGATCTGCGGGAAGATCTGGTCGTCGGGAGCCAACAGGTTGAACACGACCGTGGTGTCGTCGGGGGTTTCCACGCTGTCGAGGTTGTAGAGCAGCGAGGACGGGCCGTTGTCGGCCGCGATGGACTTCTGGCGGTCGAAGCTGAACTTGACGTCGGACGAGGTGAGGTCGTTGCCGTTGGCCCAGACCAGGTCGGGCTTGAGGGTGACGGTGTACTGGGTCGGCGAGGTGAACTCGGCGGACACCGCGATGTCGGGCTCCACGTCGGGGCTGCCGTACGGGGTGTTCATCAGGAACGGGAACACCTGGTTCTGCACGGCGAAGGAACCGTTGTCGTACGAACCGGCGGGGTCGAGCGTGGTGACCTTGTCGGTCGTGCCGATGGTGATCGGTGCGGAGCCCGTCTCTGCAGCCGGGCTGCCGGAGCAGCCGGCCAGTACGAGTGCCGCCGCGGCGAATCCGGCGGTGACGCCGATGGCGCGGCCGCGCCTGGTGGATTCAAAAGCCATAGTCGAATGCCTCTTCCTCAAGGTGTGGGTACTAGGTGATTCCGCAGATCCGCAGTCAGGCGCAGAAATGCGTTGCTGTAAACCAAGAATTAGCACACAATGCCCATTTGGCGGCTATTAAACGGAGCATCTTAATAGTCCCGCAATATAACGATGGGAAGGTCGGCGGTGCCGGGAGCGGGCACCGCCGGTGTCATTCGGCCCGGAGATTGCGCCGTTCGGCTTCGACCCGCACCAGCTCGCGCTGGATGGCGACGTATACCTCGCGGTTGGTCGCGTCCGCCCGTTGCAGCCGGCCGAGCAGCTCGGCCTTCTGGCGCAGCAGGTCTTTTTCGACCAGCACGATGGTGATGTCCCGCACGTACCGGGTGACCTCGCGTTCGGTGCGTTCGGGCAGGGGCGCCATGGCGAGTTCGGTGACCAGGTTGGCCAGCGGCGCCGGGGTCTCCCCCACCACCCGCACGAGCCAGTCCGGCGCTGCGGCGTGCGGCAGCGCGGCGGCGAGAGCGTCCCGCACGACGGCCAGGGTGGTGTTGGTCATGCCGGTCGAGACCGCCCGCTGCACCAGGTCGACGCCCACGAGGGTGGGGTGTTGCAGCATCGCCATCAGCGCGTCGCGTTCGATCCGGGTGACCGGGTCTGCGGGCAGGTCGGCGAGCGAGAAGAGCCGTTCGGCCGGGGCGGCGTCGGCTTCTCCCGGCCGACGGGTGTCGGCGGGCGGCGCCGTGCGCGCCCTGGCCTGCGCCTGGCTGACCGCTCGGGACACCTCGCCGAGCTCCATGCCGAGCATGCGGGAGAGTTCATGGGTGTAGCCGGGCTTGAGCGACGGGTCACGGATGTCGCTGACCACGGGAGCGGCCGCGCGCAGGGCGGAAACCCGGCCCTCGACGGTGTCGAGGTTGTACTGCGCCAGGAGCTGCCGGATCATGAATTCGAACATGGGCTTCTTCGAGTCGACCAGGCGGCGGACGGCATCGTCGCCGCGGTGCAGCCGCAGGTCGCACGGGTCGAGTCCCTCCGGGGCGACGGCGACGAAGGTCTGAGCGCTGAAGCGGGCCTCCTCGGCGAAGGCGCGCACGGCGGCCTTCTGGCCGGCGGCGTCCGGGTCGAAGGTGAAGACCACCTCGCCCACGCCGCTGTCGTCGCCGAGCACCCGGCGCAACACCTTGATGTGATCGACACCGAAGGAGGTGCCGCAGGTGGCGACCGCTGTGGTGACCCCGGCGAGGTGGCAGGCCATCACGTCGGTGTAGCCCTCGACGACCACGACCTGGTGGTTGCGGGAGATGTCGCGTTTGGCCAGGTCGAGCCCGTACAGCACCTGGGCCTTGTGGTAGACCGGCGTCTCCGGGGTGTTGAGGTACTTCGGGCCCTTGTCGTCGTCGAGCAGCTTTCGAGCGCCGAAGCCGATGGTCTGCCCGGTGATGTCGCGGATGGGCCAGACCAGCCGGCCACGGAAACGGTCGTAGATGCCCCGGTCGCCCGCGGAGACCAGGCCGGAGAGGGTGAGTTCCTCTGTGCTGAAGCCGCGGCCGCGGAGGTGCTTGGTCAGTTCGTCCCAGCTCTTGGGGGCGAAGCCGACGCCGAACCGCTCGGCGGCTTGGGCGTCGAAGCCACGCTCACCCAGGAAGTTCCGGCCGACCTGCGCACCGGGGCTGCCGAGCTGTTCGACGAAGAATTCCGCGGCGGCCTGGTTGGCCGCGTACAGCCTGGCCCGGTTGGTGTGATCCGGGGCGGCCCCGTCGTTGCCCTCGTAGTGCAGTTCGATGCCGGCCCGGCCGGCCAGCCGCTCGACGGCCTCGCTGAAACTGACGTGGTCCATCTTCTGCAGGAACGAGTACACGTCACCGCTCTCGCCGCAGCCGAAGCAGTGGTAGAAACCGACCTGCGGGCGCACGTGGAAGCTGGGGCTGCGCTCGTCGTGGAACGGGCAGAGTCCCTTCATCGAACCGACGCCGGCGGACTTCAGGCTGACGTAGTCGCTGACGATGTCGGCGATGTTGGTGCGGGCCTTGACCTCTTCGATGTCGCCCTGCCGAATCAGTCCTGCCATGCGTCAACCCTAGTTACGTCGTATTCGTCTGTGTCGTGTTCATCTGTGTGGTCGTGCCGTGTTGCCCGTGCCGTCGGTCCGCGCACGGTCAGTCCGCTGCCGGCCGGGCCGCGGCGGGCGTGAACGACCCCCGCCCGGGTTCCCGGGTCAGGTGCAGCCGGCGCTGCAGTGCGATGGCGCTCTGGTCGGTGAGGCTGGCGACCTGGTCGACGACGACACGTTTGCGTGCGGCGTCGTCCGTGGCCATCGCCCAGTCCTCGCGGAAGCCGGGGTCGAGGTGTTCCTCGCCGGTCTCGAGCAGGGTGTCGGCCAGGTAGGTCAGGGTTTCGCGCTGCTCGACGTAGATCGGCTGGCGCACGTGGGTGGACATCACGACCGCGGCGACGATGCCCTTGAGCACACCGATCTCGGCCTGCACCTCGCGGGGGACAATCACATTCGCGCTGAAGCGGATGAGGTGCCTGCCGGGGTATGCGGCCTTGGTCGCGGCGACCGCGGCGCCGCTGAACCGGCCGATCAGCTGGCTGGTCAGGTTCTTCAGCCGGCCCTGGTCGTGTCGTCCTGCCGTCCAGCTGTGCAGCCAGACGTCGAGGGCGTCCAGGCGGTCGAAGGCGGCGAGGAGCTCGTCGTGGCTGAATTGACCACCGGTCCACTCGTACATCGAGGCGACGAGGGCGGGGTGGTCGCTGCGGCTGGAGAGCAGCTCGACATCGAGATAGCCGCCGACGACGGCATCCTCGAAGTCATGCACGGAGTAGGCGATGTCGTCCGAGAGGTCCATCACCTGGGCCTCCACGCAGAGTTGACGGTCCGGCGCTCCCTCGCGCAGCCACTCGAAGGCCCTGCGATCGTCGGCGTAGTAGCCGAACTTGGCCCGGCCGCTCGGATCGGCCACCGAGGCGTCGGCCGCCCACGGGTACTTGCAGCTGGCGTCGAGGCTGGACCTGGTGAGGTTCAGCCCGAAGCTCTCACCGTTGTCGCCGAAGACCTTGGGTTCGAGCCGGCTGAGCAGGCGGAGAGTCTGGGCGTTGCCCTCGAACCCGCCGATGTCTTCCGCCCAGGTGTTCAGGGCCTTCTCGCCGTTGTGGCCGAACGGAGGATGCCCGATGTCGTGCGCGAGGCAGGCGGTGTCGACGATGTCGGGATCGAGCGCCAGGCGGAGGGCCAGTTCCCGGCCGATCTGAGCGACCTCGAGGGAGTGGGTGAGCCGGTTGCGGGCGAAGTCGAGCCCGGCGGCCGGGCTCAGCACCTGGGTCTTCGCGGCGAGCCGGCGCAGCGCGCTGGAATGCAGCAGGCGTGCGCGGTCCCTGGCGAAGTCGCTGCGGCTGGAGTCGTGCTCCTCCGGGCGGAATCTGGCTTCGTCGTGGGTGCTGTATCCGGTTTGATTAACCACCGCTGGTGTCCCCTTCGCCCTCGGTGAGGTTGCTGCGCTCCGACCCGGCAATCTCCCGGGAGTCGAGCCAGCGTTCGGGCAACGAGGTCTTCTTGGGGCTGCCGGCGCGGCCGCGCTGGCCCTCTGCACCGATGCCCGGGTAGGGCTGGTCGGGGTCGAGGGTGGCCAGCAGCTCGTCGAGCTGCTCCAGCGAGACCACGGAAGCGAGGCTGGCGCGGAGGTCGCCGCCGACCGGGTAGCCCTTGAAGTACCAGGCGACGTGCTTGCGCACGTCGCGGCAGGCGCGTTCCTCGCTGTCGAAGAACTCGGTGAGCAGTTCGGCGTGCCGACGGAAGGCATTCGCCACCTGGCCCAGGTTCGGTTCGATCTGCGTCATGCTGTTCGCGGTCCCTGAGCCTGTCGAAGGGCTGAACGCGGCGGCGAGGTCGCCGAACAGCCACGGCCGGCCGAGGCAGCCGCGCCCGACGACCACGCCGTCGCAGCCGGTCTCCGCGACCATGCGCAGGGCGTCGGCGGCTGACCAGATGTCGCCGTTGCCGAGCACGGGCACGCTGGTGATGGTGTTCTTGAGCGTCTCGATGGCCGACCAGTCGGCGTGGCCGGAGTAGTAGTCCGCGGCGGTGCGGGCGTGCAGCGCGATCGCGGCGACACCGGCGCCCTCTGCCACCCGACCGGCCTCCAGGTAGGTGAGGTGATCGGAGTCGATGCCCTTGCGCATCTTGATCGTCAGCGGGATGGACCCGGCGGCGGTCACTGCGGCCTCGACGATCTCCCGGAACAGGGTGATCTTCCACGGCAACGCCGCTCCCCCGCCCTTGCGGGTGACCTTGGGCACCGGGCAGCCGAAGTTCAGGTCGATGTGGTCTGCCCGGTCCTCGGCGACGAGCATCGTGACGGCCTCTGACACGGTCTTCGGGTCGACGCCGTAGAGCTGGATGGAGCGGGTCTTCTCGCTCTCGTGGTGCCGGATCAGCCGCATCGACTCCGGGGTGCGCTCGACGAGCGCCCGGGAGGTGATCATTTCGCTCACGTACAGGCCGGCGCCGTATTCGCGGCAGAGCCGGCGGAACGCGGTGTTGGTGATGCCGGCCATGGGGGCGAGCACCACGGGCACGTCGAGTTCGATGTCGCCGATCATGAGCGGGGACACCGGGTTGAGCGTGGGAGTGGAAGTGTTCATCTCATCCAATTCTCCCAGACCGCGCCGCGCCCGGTCGCCACACCGGGCCCTGGCCGCGAAATCCGGGCGTGAGGGGCCTGTGGAGGACCGGCGGGGCCGGGACTGCCGGGTCGGCTAGATGCCGCAGGACCCGCCGCCGCAGCATCCGCCGGCCTCCGGCTGCTCGAGCAGCTGGATGATCGGGCGCAGAGCCTCGGTCGTTTCGGCAACGGTGCTGGTGGTGTTCTCGCTCATGCGGAGGTCTCCTCGACGACGGTGGGTGTGGTGCCGGACTTTTCGCTCTGCACCTGGCGCAGGGCTTGGGCAAAGGTATCAGGGTCCTGTGCGCCGGAAATGCCGTACTTTCCGTCGATCACGAAGAACGGCACCCCCTGGATGCCGTACTCGTTCGCCTGGGCGACGTCGGCCTTGACCGCGGCAAGGTATTCGTTCTCGGTCAGGGAACGCACGACGTCGGCGCGGTCGAAGCCGATGCCGGCGGCGAGGTCGGCGAGGTCGTCGATCCGGCCGACGTGCCCGCCATCGACGAAGTAGGCCTTGAGCAGGCTCTCCTTCATCTCCAGCTGCCGGCCGTGCGCCTTGGCGTAGTGCAGCAACTCGTGCGCCTTGACGGTGTTCGTCTGGTGCACGGCGTCATAGTCGTAGTGCAGGCCGACGCTCTCGGCGATGCCGGTGACCCGCTCGAGCATTTCCAGCACCTGCGGCACCGGGATGCCCTTGCGTTCGCTGAGATAGTCGATGGGGCTGCCGGCGAAGTCGACGGGTGTGTCCGGGGCGAGTTCGAAGGAGTGGTACTCCACGTCGACGTCGGTGCCGGAGGCGGCTACGCCGGCCTCGAACTTGCGCTTGCCGATATAGCACCAGGGGCACTGCACGTCTGACCAGATGTCTACTTTGATGGTTTCGCTCACAGAAGGGCTAACCCGAGCGGCCCCTCCAGTTATTCCCGGAACCGTGGCGGCGCCCGATACCGGGCGCCGAATGCTGTAGCGGGCTATCGTGCCGGCATGGCGTCGTTGATCATGCAGAGGTTGGCGCTGGACAGCCAACGCACCGCCGCGAGAGTGGAATTGGTTCTGGTCGCGGTGTGGCTGGGACTGATCCTGCCAAGCCTCGGGCAGTACCCGGACGCGCCGTGGATCCCGATACTCGCGCTGGCCACAGGCATCACCGGCC
>Ga0247806_10001827_pt1 | contig 10064 bp, 9 predicted proteins | sample UWRJL059202B1_FD_179935 | JGI IMG/M metagenome (GOLD analysis project Ga0247806, IMG submission 179935) | Plant litter microbial communities from Arlington Agricultural Research Station in Wisconsin, United States - UWRJ-L059-202B-1 | ecosystem: Environmental > Terrestrial > Plant litter >... | reverse complement strand
CGTAATGCGCAGCCGTGGCCAGGTTTTCCGGCTGCCGGGAGAGAAACGAAAAGGCAAACGACGGCCGTTGCAGAAACCGCCCTTCCAGCGCAGCCGCCACAGTGCCGGAATACAGCACATCGTCACCGAGATTGGCGCCCAGATTGATTCCGGACACCACCATGTCGGGCGGGGTATCCAGCAGGCCGTTGAGACCCAGGTGAACGCAATCAGTCGGCGTGCCGTTGACGCTGATAAAGCCGTTCGACAAGGTGTGGGGATGCAAAGGACGGTCGAGCGTCAGCGAGCTGCTGGCGCCGCTTTTGTCTTGATCGGGAGCGATAACCACGCACTCGCTGTAATCGGCCAGCGCCGCATACAGCGCCGCGAGACCGGGCGCTGTTACCCCATCATCGTTTGAAATCAGAATACGCATGAGCTGTCCGTCTGCCCTACCGGTACCAGATCGACGAGTTCGCGCACCAATACAGTGGCGAAGCATCCAGCCGGGAGGACGAATTCCAGTTGCAGAATGTCAGGCTCGGGATAATGCCACGTCAACCCGCCAATGGGCAGTCGCAGGATACGCCGTTCGTGTTCCATTCCGGCTCGAATCAACCAATCGCGCAATGCCGCTTCGCGATTGGCGATGTCGTTCTCCAGCGTAGCAGTTGCGCCCGACGCCGGCGAAGGGCCTTCGCCCCATTGCGGGCCAGTCGGATGCAGGTCGAGAATCGCCAGACGCGGGTCGCTGCACTCGTCGATGCCGGCCGGGAAAAAACTGCGGCTGTCAGTAAAGGCCAGCAAGTCGCCGACCTGAGCCCGCTGCCAGCTGCCATCGGCCACGCGCGCGGCCAATACCTGATTGAAAAGGTAACTGCGTGCCGTGGAGAGCAGACGCGAGCGAACCGCGCGCTGCTCCGGCAAAGCCTGGCGACCCGCGTAATCACGGGCTTCACCCAGGTTACCGCCTTGATAACCGAAGCGCTGGCTGCCGAAATAATTGGGAATCCCAGCCTTGGCTATCTGCTCAAGACGCTTGTGTAGCGCGTCTTTATCGCCATTGAGTTGCGTCAGACGCAGGGTAAAACCGTTCGCCGCATGCGCGCCGCGCTGCAACTTGCGCTTGTGACGGGTGGCTTTGAGGATCTTCAGCGTGTCGTCTTGTGCCGCTGTCAGATCAGGATCGGCCTTGCCCGGCAGCTGGATGCTGAACCACTGACGCGTCAGGGCCTGGCGGTCCTTGAGACCTGCGTAGCTGACCGTTCGCAGCGGCACGCCAGCGGCCTTGGCCAGTCGACGAGCGGCTTCCTCGGTATTGAGGCCGCGTTTCTCGACCCACAGCCAGAGGTGTTCGCCGTCGCCGGAAAGCGGGATGTCCAGCACTTCGTCGACCTGAAAATCTTCCGCCGTTGCCTTGAGCACGGCGCTGCCCAGCGACTCGCCATACGCGCGCGGGCCCAGCAGTTCCAGTTCCGTCATGCGGACAACAACAGGGCAACCGCGTGAACCGCGATGCCCTCTTCCCGACCCGTGAAGCCGAGCTTTTCGGTGGTGGTAGCCTTTACGTTCACTTGATCCAACTCAACCTGAAGATCCGCGGCGATCAGCGCGCGCATCGAATCGATATGCGGGGCCATTTTCGGCGCCTGGGCAACGATGGTGGCGTCGACATTGCCGACTTTCCAGCCCTTGCTCTGGACCAGCGACAGCACATGGCGCAACAACGCACGGCTATCGGCACCCTTGAACTGTGGGTCGGTGTCCGGAAAATGCTTGCCAATGTCACCGAGCGCAGCAGCACCCAGCAGGGCATCGCTCAAGGCATGCAACAGCACATCGCCATCGGAATGGGCCAGCAGCCCGAAACCGTGCGCAATCCGCACGCCGCCCAAGGTAATGAAATCGCCTTCAGCGAAACGGTGCACATCATAGCCATGGCCAATACGCATAAAAAAACGCCCTGAAAAAAGTCAGGGCGTGATTCTACCTACTTTGGCGAAGGTTAGCTGTTTAAGGCGTCGCCATGATGCCGCAGGTGGTCTTCGATGAAGCTGGCAATGAAGAAATAGCTGTGGTCGTAACCCGGTTGCATGCGCAGAGTCAGCGGATGACCGGCGGTTTTCGCCGCCTGCACCAGCGCTTCGGGCTTGAGTTGACTGGCCAGGAAATCATCACGATCGCCTTGATCCACAAGCAATGGCAACTGCTCCGAAGCTTCAGCAATCAGCACGCTGGCATCCCACTCGCGCCAACGGGCGCGCTCTTCCCCCAGATAACGGGAAAACGCCTTCTGCCCCCAAGGACAATCCATCGGGTTGCTGATTGGCGAAAACGCCGAGACCGACTTGTAGCGACCCGGATTACGCAAGGCGCACACCAGCGCACCGTGACCGCCCATGGAGTGGCCGCTGATGCCCCGCGCCTGCGAAGCCGGAAAATGCTCCTCGACCAGCGCGGGCAGTTCGTTGACCACGTAATCGTGCATCTGATAATGCCGCGCCCAAGGCTGCTGCGTGGCGTTCAGATAGAAACCGGCGCCGAGGCCGAAATCCCAGGCACCGTCCGGATCACCCGGCACGTCTGCGCCACGCGGGCTGGTGTCTGGCGCAACGATGATCAGGCCCAGTTCGGCGGCAACGCGCAGCGCGCCGGCCTTGTGCATGAAGTTCTCATCGGTACAGGTCAGGCCCGACAGCCAATACACCACCGGCAGCTTGCCGCCCTGCTCGGCCTGCGGCGGCAGGTAAACGGCGAAGACCATGTCGCAGCCCAGCACTTGGGAATGGTGTTTGTAGCGTTTATGCCAGCCGCCGAAGCTTTTCTGGCAGGAAAGGTTTTCCAACTGCATGGTCATGGTCGTGGACTCCCAGCGGCCAGCCGCAAGCTATAAGCAGCAAGAGGGCGCAGGACCTTCTTGCAGCTTGAGGCTTGAAGCTTGCCGCTGCTTCTCAGAAGTGAATGACAGTACGAATGCTTTTGCCTTCGTGCATCAGGTCGAACGCCTTGTTGATATCTTCCAGGCCCATGGTGTGGGTGATGAAGGTATCCAGCGGGATTTCGCCTTTCTGAGCTTTTTCGACATAGCTCGGCAGCTCGGTACGGCCACGTACACCGCCGAATGCCGAACCGCGCCAGACGCGACCGGTCACCAGCTGGAACGGACGGGTGGCGATTTCCTGACCCGACGGGGCCACACCAATGATCACCGATTCGCCCCAGCCCTTGTGGCAGCACTCCAGCGCAGCACGCATCAGGTTCACATTACCGATGCATTCGAAGCTGTAATCCACGCCGCCATCGGTCAATTCAACGATCACGTCCTGGATTGGCCTTTCGTGATCCTTTGGATTGATAAAGTCGGTAGCACCCAGCTCACGGGCCACGTCGAATTTCGACGGGTTGATGTCGATCGCGATAATGCGCGAGGCCTTGGCCATTTTTGCGCCGATGATCGCCGCCAGACCGATACCACCCAGACCGAAGATGGCGACAGTGGCGCCCTCTTCCACTTTGGCGGTATTCAGCACAGCACCGATGCCGGTGGTGACACCGCAGCCCAGCAGACAGACTTTTTCCAGCGGGGCTTCTTTGGGAATCTTCGCCAGAGAAATTTCCGGCACCACGGTGTACTCGGAGAACGTCGAACAGCCCATGTAGTGATAGACCGGCTGGCCGTTGTAGCTGAACCGGGTAGTGCCGTCAGGCATCAGACCCTTGCCTTGGGTGGCGCGCACCTTCTGGCACAGGTTGGTCTTGCCCGACAGACAGAATTTGCATTCACGGCATTCAGCGGTGTAAAGCGGAATCACGTGGTCGCCCACTGCCAGGGACGTAACGCCTTCACCAATCGCCTCGACAATCCCGCCGCCCTCGTGACCCAGGATGCAGGGGAATACGCCTTCGGAATCGGCGCCGGACAAGGTGTAGGCATCGGTATGGCAAACGCCGGAGGCAACCGTGCGAATCAACACTTCACCGGCCTTTGGCGCTTCGACGTCGACTTCGACAATTTGCAGCGGTTCGTTGGGAGCAAAGGCAACAGCAGCGCGTGACTTGATCATCAATCTTCTCCAGCGTAGTAAAAACAAGCCGTCGAGTGTAAACCACTGCCGATTGGTTAATAATCGGATCGAAAGCAAAACATTATTGCTGTGCAGGGATAATCGATGTACGCCAATCGCTGGGAAGGTCTGGATGAATTCGTCGCCGTGGCCGAATGCGGGCAGTTCACTGCGGCCGCAGAACGCTTGGGCGTTTCCTCGTCACACATCAGCCGCCAGATCGTCCGCCTGGAAGAACGCCTGCAAACCCGGTTGCTGTATCGCAGCACGCGCAAAGTCGCACTGACCGAAGCGGGCCAGACTTTCTTGCATCATTGCCAACGTTTGCAGGACGGCCGGGAAGAAGCCTTGCGCGCGGTCGGCGACCTCACCAGCGAACCCAAAGGCTTGTTGCGCATGACCTGCGCGGTGGCCTATGGCGAGCGTTTCATCACGCCGCTGGTGACCCGATTCATCGATCTGTATCCGCAACTGCGGGTTGATATCGAACTGAGCAATCGCACCCTGGACATGGTTCATGAAGGTCTGGACCTGGCAATACGCCTGGGACGGCTGCAGGATTCTCGTCTGGTCGCCACCCGCCTGGCGCCACGCCGCATGTACCTGTGCGCGTCGCCGTCCTACCTTGAACGTTATGGTCGTCCGCACAGCTTGTCGGAATTGAGTCGGCATAACTGTTTGATTGGCAGCAGCGACACGTGGCTGCTGCAGCAGAATGGACGGGAGTTTTCGCAACGGGTGCAGGGCAATTGGCGCTGCAACAGCGGCCAGGCGGTGTTGGATGCTGCGCTGCATGGAGTCGGACTGTGTCAGTTGCCGGATTATTACGTGCTGGAGCATCTGCACAGCGGTGCGCTGATTTCCCTGCTCGAAACCCATCAACCGCCCAATACCGCCGTCTGGGCGCTGTACCCGCAACAACGCCATCTTTCGCCCAAAGTGCGCAAGCTGGTGGATTTCCTCAAGGAGGGATTGGCGCTGCGGGATGAGTATCGGCAGTAGCAGCGGGATCAATCGTAGGACTGGTTTTACCGCCCGCGTCGCTGGCGCAGCCACTCCAGATCTTCCGGGCGCGTGACCTTGATGTTGTCGGCGCGGCCTTCGATCAGTCTTGGCGACTGGCCTGCCCATTCGATGGCCGAGGCTTCGTCGGTGATGCTCACGTTCGAGACCAGGCCATCGGCCAGTGCCCGGTGCAATGCGCCAAGGCGGAACATCTGCGGCGTATAGGCTTGCCAGATGAGGCTGCGATCAACCGTTTCGGTCACCCGGCCATTGCTGTCGGCACGCTTGAGGGTGTCGCGCGCCGGCACTGCCAATAGTCCGCCGACCGGGTCATCGGCCAGCTCGCGAAGCAGGTTATCCAGATCCGAACGTGCCAGGTTCGGCCGCGCCGCGTCGTGGACCAACACCCAATCGTCATCACCTGCGCCATGGGCATGCAGATGCAGCAACGCATTGAGCACTGAATCCGCACGCTCATTGCCGCCGTCGACCCGCTCGATTCGCGAGTCCAGCGCACAAGGCAACGTCGGCCAGTAAGGATCATCCACAGCCAGACTGATCACCAGACCCTTGAGCCGGGGGTGATCGAGAAAACAAAGCAGGCTGTGTTCAAGAATTGTGAGGCCGCCCAGTTGCAGGTATTGCTTGGGACGGTCCGCTGCCATACGAGCACCAACGCCCGCAGCAGGAATTACTGCCCAGAAGGCAGGAAGGGAGTCATTCATTGTGCCAACTGATAAAGCGTTTCGCCGTCCTTGACCATACCGAGTTCGTGACGGGCACGCTCTTCGACAGTCTCCATCCCTTTTTTCAGCTCCAGCACTTCCGCATCCATCACGCGATTGCGCTCCAGCAAGCCTTCATTTTCGGCATGCTGATCGGCGATTTGTTGAGTCAGGCTGGCCACTTGCGCCAGGCTCCCGGTACCAACCCACAGGCGATATTGCAGGCCCGCGAGCATCAGGAGCAAGACGAGGAACAACCAGTTAGGACTGCGCATTGAATATCAGGACCCAGTAAAAAAAGACAGCAGAGCCAACAACGGAAATAAGCGACTGAGGGCATTGAGCCTGGCATCGCCAGGCTCAATCATCCCCACAAAAGCCAGGGATGTCCGCATCGGTGCTGCATGATCATCCGGCAAAGCGGAATGTTCTTACAACACCGGCTGTCTTTTTACCATTTCAAAATCAGCCGCGAAACTCGGCGCGACCACGATACGGGGCCTTCGCACCCAATTGCTCTTCGATACGCAGCAGTTGGTTGTACTTGGCGATGCGGTCGGAACGGCTCAGGGAACCGGTCTTGATCTGGCCCGCAGACGTGCCCACGGCCAGGTCGGCAATGGTGGAGTCTTCGGTTTCGCCGGAGCGGTGCGAGATGACTGCGGTGTAACCGGCAGCATGGGCCATCTGGATGGCTTCCAGGGTTTCGGTCAGCGTGCCGATCTGGTTGAACTTGATCAGGATCGAGTTGGCGATCTTTTTATCGATGCCTTCCTTGAGGATCCTGGTGTTGGTCACGAACAGGTCGTCACCGACCAGTTGCACCTTTTCGCCAATCTTGTCGGTCAGAATCTTCCAGCCAGCCCAGTCGGACTCGTCCAGACCGTCTTCGATGGAGATGATCGGGTGCTTGCTGACCAGATCCGCCAGGTAGTCAGCGAACGCGGCGGAATCGTAAACGCCCTCTTCGCCCAGGGTGTATTTGCCATTCTCGTAGAACTCGCTGGCCGCGCAGTCCAGCGCCAGGGTCACGTCGGTGCCCAGGGTGTAACCGGCATTGGCGACCGCTTCGGCGATGGCGCTCAACGCGTCTTCGTTGGAAGCCAGATCAGGGGCGAAACCACCTTCATCACCAACGGCAGTGTTCAGGCCACGGGCTTTGAGTACGGCTTTGAGGTGATGGAAAATCTCGGTACCCCAGCGCAGGCCCTCAGCGAAGGTCTTGGCGCCGACCGGCTGAATCATGAATTCCTGGATATCGATGTTGTTATCTGCGTGCTCGCCACCGTTGATGATGTTCATCATCGGCACCGGCATCGAGTAGACACCCGGCGTGCCGTTGAGGTTGGCGATGTGCGCGTACAGCGGCAGATCCTGATCCTGGGCAGCAGCTTTGGCAGCGGCCAGGGAAACAGCGAGGATCGCGTTGGCGCCCAGGCTGGCTTTGTTCTCAGTACCGTCCAGAGCAATCATGGCGCGGTCCAGCGCTTTTTGATCAACAGGATCCTTGCCCAGCAACAGGTCACGGATCGGGCCATTGATATTGGCTACGGCCTTGAGTACGCCTTTGCCCAGGTAACGGCTTTTGTCGCCATCACGCAGCTCAAGCGCCTCGCGCGAGCCGGTTGAAGCACCGGACGGTGCGCAAGCGCTACCGATGATGCCGTTGTCGAGGAGCACATCTGCTTCCACGGTGGGATTGCCACGGGAGTCGAGAACTTCACGACCTTTGATGTCGACGATTTTTGCCATTGTTGTAAACACTCCAAGATTGGACGAGAACGACGCAGCTGGAAACATTCAGCGCGCTGAGGCTTTGATTGCAGGGCAGGCCTCAGGGCGAAAAACCCGATGAAACCATCGGGGGAAAACGATCAAGCGGCACTTTACCGGAGGGTGTGTGCCCGGAGAAGCGCGATTTAAGCGGTTTCTACGAGTGGAAAGCTCTTCACCAGTTCATCCAGAGCCTTGAGCTGAGCCAGGAACGGCTCCAGCTTGTCCAGACGCAAGGCACAAGGGCCATCGCATTTGGCGTTATCCGGGTCCGGATGCGCTTCGAGAAATAGTCCGGCGAGGCTTTGACTGATGCCGGCCTTGGCCAGTTCCAATACCTGGGCACGACGACCACCTGCGGAGTCGGCGCGACCGCCCGGCATCTGCAGGGAATGGGTCACGTCGAAGAATACCGGGTAGTCGAACTGCTTCATGATGCCGAAGCCGAGCATGTCCACCACAAGGTTGTTGTAGCCGAAGCTGGAGCCGCGCTCGCAGAGGATCAACTGATCATTACCGGCTTCTTCGCACTTGTTCAGGATGTGCTTCATTTCCTGAGGCGCGAGGAACTGGGCTTTCTTGATGTTGATGACCGCGCCGGTACGAGCCATGGCCACGACCAGATCCGTCTGCCGCGACAAAAACGCCGGCAGCTGGATGATGTCGCAGACTTCAGCCACGACCGCAGCCTGCTCAGGCTCGTGAACATCAGTGATCAGCGGGACATTGAAGGTCTTCTTGATCTCTTCGAAAATCCGCATGCCCTCTTCCAGGCCGGGGCCACGGTAAGAGTGCATGGACGAACGGTTGGCCTTGTCGAAGCTGGCCTTGAACACGTATGGGATGCCGAGTTTCTCGGTCACCCGCACGTATTCTTCGCAGACCTGCATGGCCATGTCCCGGGATTCGAGAACGTTCATGCCACCAAACAAAACCATTGGCTTGTCGTTGGCGATCTCTATCGAACCTACACGGATTGTTTTCTGAGCCATGTTCTGGGTTTCCCGAATCAAGCGTTTTTCTGATGTTGAACCAGCGCCGCCTTGACGAAGCCAGTGAACAGCGGATGACCGTCGCGAGGTGTCGAGGTGAACTCAGGGTGGAACTGGCAAGCGACGAACCACGGATGATCCGGTGCTTCCACCACTTCTACCAACGCGCCATCACCGGAACGACCCGAAACCTTCAGGCCCGCTTCCATCAGTTGCGGCAGCAGCTTGTTGTTCACTTCGTAGCGATGACGATGGCGCTCGACGATGACGTCCTTGGCATAGCAGTCGTGAACCAGCGAACCCGGCTCAAGCTGGCAATCCTGCGCACCCAGGCGCATGGTGCCGCCCAGATCGGAGGTCTCGGTACGCGTCTCGACGGCGCCGGTCGCGTCTTCCCATTCGGTGATCAGACCGACCACGGAGTGCGCGCTGTTGCGATCAAACTCAGTGGAGTTGGCGTCTTTCCAGCCCAGCACGTTACGTGCGAACTCGATGACCGCCACTTGCATGCCCAGGCAGATGCCCAGGTATGGCACCTTGTTTTCACGAGCGAACTGCACAGCGGTAATCTTGCCTTCCACGCCACGCAGGCCAAAACCACCCGGCACCAGAATCGCGTCAACACCTTCGAGCAGCGCAGTGCCCTGGTTCTCGATGTCTTCGGAGTCGATGTAGCGCAGGTTGACCTTGGTGCGGTTGGAGATGCCGGCGTGACTCATCGCTTCGATCAGCGACTTGTAGGCGTCGAGCAGTTCCATGTACTTGCCGACCATGGCGATGGTGACTTCATGCTCAGGATTGAGCTTGGCGTCGACCACTTTTTCCCACTCGGACAGATCGGCGCCGCCGCACTGCAGACCGAAACGCTCGACGACAAAATCATCCAGACCCTGAGAATGCAGGATGCCGGGGATCTTGTAGATAGTGTCGGCGTCTTCCAGGGCAATCACCGCACGTTCTTCAACGTTGGTGAACTGGGCAATCTTGCGCCGCGAGGAAATGTCGATCGGGTGATCGGATCGGCAAACCAGCACGTCCGGTTGCAGGCCGATGGAACGCAGTTCCTTCACCGAGTGCTGGGTTGGCTTGGTTTTGGTTTCGCCGGCCGTGGCGATGTACGGCACCAGCGTCAAGTGCATCAGCATCGCGCGCTTGGCGCCGACTTCGAAACGCAATTGACGAATGGCTTCCAGAAACGGTTGCGACTCGATGTCACCCACGGTCCCGCCAATCTCGACCATCGCCACGTCGGCATCGCCGGCGCCCTTGATGATCCGGCGTTTGATTTCGTCGGTGATGTGCGGAATGACCTGAATGGTCGCGCCCAGATAATCACCACGGCGCTCTTTGCGCAGGACGTGTTCGTACACACGGCCAGTGGTGAAGTTGTTGTTCTGGGTCATGGTGGTGCGGATGAACCGCTCATAGTGGCCCAGGTCCAGGTCGGTTTCGGCGCCGTCGTGGGTGACGAACACTTCCCCGTGCTGGAATGGGCTCATGGTGCCCGGGTCCACGTTGATATAGGG
>Ga0247806_10001826_pt1 | contig 10066 bp, 7 predicted proteins | sample UWRJL059202B1_FD_179935 | JGI IMG/M metagenome (GOLD analysis project Ga0247806, IMG submission 179935) | Plant litter microbial communities from Arlington Agricultural Research Station in Wisconsin, United States - UWRJ-L059-202B-1 | ecosystem: Environmental > Terrestrial > Plant litter >... | reverse complement strand
TTCAAGGCCTGGAAAGGTTCTCGATCTTGCCGTCCGCCTTGACCAGCCCGGCGCGCTGGGCGACACCCATCAATGTCCCGGCGGTATCGAACATGTGCACGAACAGAAAGGCCAGCACCACGCTGATCATGCTGACGTTGAACACACCTTTGATATCCATCGCCAGCCAGGTGGGGGCAAGGCTCGGCGGCGTCGACAGGATGCCTTGATAATGCACCAGGCCAAGGCCCCAGCCGGCCAGCGTCACGGCAATGATACTGATCAGGATGGCGCCGAACACCCGGTGGTAGCTGAGCACCGCGATCATCAGAAAACAGATCGCCGCCAGCAAAGGCCCCGGCTCGCGCAGTGAGCCGAGCTTGATCAGCGTTGCCGGGCTGTCGACCACAATGCCCGCGGTCTTCAAGCCGATCAGACCGAGAAACAGGCCGACTCCAGCGCCCATGGCATAACGCAGGCTGACCGGAATGCTGTTGAGCAGCCATTCGCGGACCCGTGACAGGGTCAGGAACATAAAGATCACCCCGGAAATAAACACCGCGCCCAGCGCCGTCTCCCAGCTGTAACCCATGGTGCCGACCACGGTGTAGGTGAAGAAGGCGTTCAGGCCCATGCCCGGCGCCAGGCCCACCGGCCAGTTGGCGTACAGCCCCATCAACAGGCAGCCCAGCGCTGCCGCGATGCAGGTGGCGACGAATGCCGCGCCGTGGTCGATCCCTGCGTCGGCCATGATGTTCGGGTTGACGAAGATGATGTAGGCCATGGTGATGAACGTGGTCATGCCCGCAACCAGTTCGGTTTTGACGGTGGTGCCGTGCAGGCTCAGTTTAAAAATGCGTTCCAGAAGACCGCTTCGTGGCGGCGTGAGATCCAGCGGCGTTGCTTCGGATTTGCGGCTTTCCACAGCGGTACCCCTCAAGATTTTTTGTTGTTTTAACCGGCGGCATCAGGCGGCGCCGTGAGGTGAAGCGTGGCGGGTTTCGCTATTTGTTGACCATAAGGTCAGAAACTCGCACGAGACGGATTATGCGTTTGTATACAAATAAAGCAAATAATGTTTTTAGTGTTGTGTCGGAAATTATCGGGATTGTGTGCATAAGGCCGCAAGCCCACAAAACGGTTGACCCATGTGGGAGCGAGCTTGCTCGCGAAGCGGTTTATCAGTTTCAGAACTGTGATGGCTTGACTCCGTTTTCGCGAGCAAGCTCGCTCCCATAAGGCGTTGTTGTGACCTATACCTGTGTACAATGCGCCCATCCTTTTCACCCCGACTTACTGCCCACGAGCGCCCATGAACGAACCGCTGCAACCCCTGAAAAAACAGCCGCGTGCGCTAAAAACCGGTCGCACCGGTACCCAGGACGACATCGTCTACGCGCATATTTTCGAGGCGATCCTTGAGCAGCGTCTGGCGCCGGGGACCAAGCTGAGCGAGGAAGCGCTGGGTGAGATTTTTGGCGTGAGCCGCACGATCATTCGTCGCGCCTTGTCGCGTCTGGCCCATGAAGGCGTGGTCCTGCTGCGGCCCAATCGCGGCGCGGTGGTCGCCAGTCCCAGCGTGGAGGAAGCCCGACAGGTGTTCTTCGCCCGCCGTCTGGTGGAAAAAGCCATCACCGAACTGGCCGTGGAACACGCTACGCCGGAGCAGCTTGCCGAGTTGCGGCAGATGGTCAGCGACGAGCGGGACAGTTTTTCCAAGGGTGATCGCGGCGCAGGTATTCGCCTGTCCGGGGAGTTCCACTTGCAGTTGGCGGTAGCGGCAAAAAACGCGCCGCTGATCAGCTTTCAGCGCAGCCTGGTCTCGCAGACCTCATTGATCATCGCCCAGTACGAAAGCGGCAACCGCTCGCACTGTTCCTACGACGAGCACACCCAACTGATCGACGCCATCGAAGCGCGGGACGCCAAACGCGCGGTGCAACTGATGATGCACCACATGGACCACATCGACAGCAAACTGAACCTCGACGAAGACAACGCCTCCGACGACCTGCACGCCGTGTTTTCGCACCTGATGCTGAGCAAGAAAAAGCCGGGGCGGGTGGTGTAACGTAGCTGGACCGCAACGCACCCCGTAGGACCGGAATTTCCCCCGTAGGACCGGCTTTAGCCGGGAGCGGGGCATTTCATTTAAACGATTGCCCTCCCGGCTGAAGCCGGTCCTACGGGATGACTTTCATCGTCTGCTGTGCACCAATTTTCCGGCCGAATAGGTCTCCTGCACGGTGCGGTCATCCCCCAGCGTCATCAGCACAAACAACGTTTCCTCGATGTTTTTCGCCTGCTGGAGGCGATAGGACAGCAGCGGCGTCGCGTGGTAATCCAGCACCAGGAAGTCCGCTTCGTTACCCGGTTGCAGGCTGCCGATCTTGTCGTCCAGGCGCAGTGCCCGAGCGCCGCCCAAGGTTGCCAGATACAGCGATTTGAACGGGCTGAGTTTCGCGCCCTGCAACTGCATGACTTTATAAGCTTCGTTCAGGGTCTGCAGGATCGAAAAACTGGTGCCGCCACCCACATCGGTGCCCAAACCAACGTTGACCTTGTGCTTCTCGGCCATCGGCAGGTTGAACAAGCCGCTGCCCAGAAACAGGTTCGACGTCGGACAGAACGAGATAGCCGAGCCGGTTTCCGCCAGTCGCGCACATTCGGCGTCGCACAGATGCACGCCGTGGGCGAACACCGAGCGCTGGCCCAGCAGCTGGAAATGGTCGTACACGTCCAGATAGCCACTGCGCTCGGGGAACAGCGCCTTGACCCACTCGATTTCCTGCAGGTTCTCGCTGATGTGGGTCTGCATATACAGATCCGGGTACTCGGTGAGCAATTGACCGGCCAGCGTCAGTTGTTCGGGGGTGCTGGTGGGCGCGAAACGCGGCGTCACCGCGTAGTGCAGACGGCCCTTGCCATGCCAGCGTTCAATCAGGGCCTTGCTGTCGGCGTAGCCTGATTCCGGCGTGTCGGTCAGATAATCCGGCGCATTGCGATCCATCATCACCTTGCCGGCGATCATGCGCAGGTCGAGCTTTTCTGCGGCCTGGAAAAACGCCTCCACCGACGCCTTGTGCACGCTGCCGAATACCAACGCGGTGGTGGTGCCGTTGCGCAGCAGTTCCTTGAGAAAAATGTCCGCGACTTCCGCCGCATGGGCGGGGTCGGCGAACTGCTTTTCGCAGGGGAAGGTGTAGGTGTTGAGCCAGTCCAGCAGCTGTTCGCCGTAGGAACCGACCATGCCGGTCTGCGGCAAATGGATATGCGTGTCGATGAAGCCGGGTGTGATCAGCGCGTCCGTGTACTCGATTACCTCGACAGCCGCATCGAGGGTGTCGAGCAAATCCCTGGCGTGGCCGATGGCGGAAACCTTGCCGTTGTCGACCAGCAGAACGCCGTCGGCGAAATATTCGTAGGAAGCGTCCAACCCGACTTCGGCAGGATCGCCAAGGCTGTGAAGAATGGCGGCGCGGTAGGCTTTCTGGGTAGAGGTCATAACAATCTCATTGGGCCTGGCTGCGGCGCGACACCGGCAGCAGTTTGGCGATAGGTTCGGCACTTGAACTGTGCTGGCCGAAATTGACGTTGTAGGTGGCGATCACCTCGGCGGCGATGGACACGGCGATTTCGATGGGCAATTTGCCCTTCACTTCGGCCAGCCCCATGGGGCAGCGCATGCGTTGCAGCAAGGCCGCATCGAAACCCCGGTCACGCAAACGGTGCTCGAATTTGACCCGTTTGGTCTTCGAACCGATCAAGCCGAAATAGGCAAAATCGCCGCGCTTGAGAATGGCGGCGGTCAGCTCCAGATCCAGCTGATGGTTGTGGGTCATGACGATGCAATAGCTGCCGCTGGGCAATGCGTCGATCTCATCCAGCGGGTCTTCGCTGACGATTTTGTGCACGCCGTGGGGAATCTGCGTCGGGAATTCCTGCTCGCGGGAATCGATCCAGCGCACCCGGCAGGGCAGGCTGGCCAGCAGCGGCACCAGGGCGCGGCCGACATGTCCGGCGCCAAACACCGCGATGTGCGCTTGCGGCTGGCCCATGGGCTCGAACAGCAGCACGTTCACGCCACCGCAGCACTGGCCGAGGCTCGCGCCCAGGCTGAAGCGTTCCAGTCGGGTGTTCTGACTGCCACCGGCGAGCATTTCCCGGGCGATTTCCATGGCCTTGTATTCCAGATGCCCGCCGCCGACGGTGTCGAAAATCCGCTCGGCGCTGACCACCATCTTCGAACCGGCATTGCGCGGCGTAGAGCCGCGCTCTTCGATGATGGTCACCAGCACGCAGGCTTCGCCCCGGCTTTGCAGTTCGGCGAGGGCGCTGATCCAGTTGTTCATGCTGAATCCCCTGTTGGAGCGAGGCTTGCCCGCGAAGGCAATCTTTCGGCCTCCGAAAATGTTGCTGATGCACTGGCCTCTTCGCGGGCAAGCCTCGCTCCAACGGGTTTCGGGTGAGTCAAGCGGCGCATCTGCTCACACCCCCACAACACCCGCTCCGGCGTGGCGGGCGCGTCGATTTTTGGTTGATGGCGATAATCCGCAAGGCTTGCCACCGCGTCCTTGATTGCACACCACGCGGCGATGCCCAGCATGAACGGCGGCTCGCCGACAGCCTTGGAATGGAACACCGTGTCTTCCGGATTCTTGCGGTTTTCCACCAGCTTGACCCGCAGGTCCAGCGGCATGTCCGCCACGGCCGGAATCTTGTAACCCGCCGGGCCGTTGGTCATCAGTTTGCCCTTGGCGTTCCAGACCAGCTCTTCGGTGGTCAGCCAACCCATGCCCTGAATGTAGCCACCTTCAACCTGGCCGATGTCGATGGCCGGGTTCAGCGAGGCGCCGACGTCATGCAGGATGTCGGTGCGCAGCATCTTGTATTCGCCGGTCAGGGTGTCGACGATCACTTCGGTGCAGGCTGCGCCAAACGCGAAGTAATAGAACGGCCGCCCGCGGGCCTGACTGCGGTCGTAGAAAATCTTCGGCGTCTTGTAATAGCCGGTGCTGGACAACGAGACCTGGCCCATCCACGCCAGTTGCGCGAGGGATTCGAACGACAGAATCTGCTCCCCGGCGCGAACATGGCCATTGCGAAACTCCACGTCCGCTTCCTCGACCTTGAAGTGCCTGGCGGCGAACTCCACCAGACGCTGCTTGAGGATTTCCGCCGCGTTCTGCGCCGCCTTGCCGTTCAGGTCAGCGCCACTGGACGCGGCAGTCGGCGAGGTATTCGGCACTTTGTCCGTGTTGGTCGCGGTGATCTGGATGCGGTCGATATCGACCTGAAACACCTCGGCGACGACCTGAGCAACCTTGACGTTCAAGCCCTGGCCCATTTCCGTGCCGCCGTGGTTCAGGTGAATGCTGCCGTCGGTGTAGATATGGATCAGCGCCCCGGCCTGATTGAGAAAGCTGGCGGTGAAGGAAATGCCGAATTTTACCGGCGTCAGCGCCAGGCCTTTCTTGAGGATCGGGCTATTGGCGTTGTAGCTACGGATCGCTTCACGACGCGCCGCGTACTGGCTGCTTTCTTCCAGTTCGGCGGTCATCTCTTCGAGCATGTTGTGTTCGACGGTCTGGTAATAGTGGGTAACGTTGCGCTCGGTCTTGCCGTAGTAATTGGCCTTGCGCACTTGAAGCGGGTCTTTGCCCAGATGGCGGGCGATGGCGTCCATCACTTCTTCGATGGCGACCATGCCTTGCGGCCCGCCGAAGCCGCGATAGGCGGTGTTCGAGGCAGTATTGGTCTTGCAGCGATGGCCATTGATGGTGGCGTCGCCCAGGTAATACGAATTGTCGGCGTGGAACATCGCCCGATCGACAATCGACGCCGACAGGTCCGGCGAATAGCCACAGTTACCAGCCAGTTCCAGCTGAATGCCATGCAAGCGGCCATCGTTGTCGAAGCCGACGTCGTACTCGATATAGAACGGATGGCGTTTGCCGGTCATCAGCATATCCTCGACGCGGGGCAAGCGCATTTTGGTCGGCTGCCCGGTCAAGCGGGCGACCACGGCGCATAAGCACGCCGGGCTTGCAGCCTGGGTTTCCTTGCCGCCAAAACCGCCGCCCATGCGGCGCATGTCGACGACGATCTTGTTCATCGACACATCAAGCACTTCCGCGACCAGCTTCTGCACTTCGGTGGGGTTTTGCGTCGAACAGTAAACGATCATGCCGCCATCTTCGGTGGGCATCACCGAGGAAATCTGCGTTTCCAGATAAAAATGTTCCTGGCCGCCGATATGCAGATTGCCCTGGATACGATGGGTTGCAGCGGCCAGCGCGCCAGCCGAATCACCTCGTTGATGGGTGTGGCTGTCGAGCACGAAATGCTTGTTGCGCAGCGCTTCGACCACATCCAGCACCGGTTCAAGGTCTTCATATTCAATGACCGCCGCCATCGCCGCCTCGCGGGCAATGTCCAGGCTGCGCGCGGCAACGGCAATCACCGGCTGGCCGACGAACTCCACCTTGTCGATGGCCAGAAGAGGATCGCCAGGCAACAGCGGGCCGATGTCTTTCAGGCCGGGAATGTCTTCATGAGTGATGGCAATGCGCACGCCTTCGAAGGCGTAGCACGGCGTGACGTCGACGCTGACAATGCGCGCATGGGCGCGGTCCGACAGGCGTGCGTACACATGCAACTGATTGGGGAATTCCAGGCGATCATCGATATACACCGCCTCGCCGGACACATGTTTGTCAGCGCTGTCATGCTTGACGCTGCGGCCGACGCCGGTGGTCAGGTCCTGCTGAAACAGGGCGATCATTTCAGCCTGGGTTTTTGTTGCTGGATGGTTAGACATAATCAGTCACCCGCGTTTCGATGTGCGGCGATTGCAGCTCGATGAAGTATTTGCGCAACAGGTTCTGCGCACTCAACAAGCGGTACTCCTTGCTGGCGCGGAAATCCGACAGCGGGGTGAAGTCCTCGGCGAGTGCCGCGCAGGCGCGCTCGACCGTGGCGCTGGTCCAGGGCGCGCCAATCAGCGCCTGTTCACAGGCCGCCGCGCGTTTCGGGATCGCCGCCATGCCGCCAAAAGCCACTCGCGCATCGGCGATGGCGCCGTTCTCGATGTGCAGGCGAAACGCCGCGCACACCGCAGAAATATCGTCGTCCAGGCGTTTTGACACCTTATAGGCGCGGAACGCCTGTTTGGCATTGGCTTTGGGCACGATGATCTTCTCGATGAACTCGCTTTCCTGACGCGCGGTCACCCGGTAATCGATGAAGTAGTCTTCCAGCGCCAGGCTGCGACGCGTGTCGCCCTTGCGCAACACGATGTGTGCGCCGAGGGCGATCAGCAGCGGCGGCGAATCACCAATCGGCGAGGCGTTGCCGATATTGCCGCCCAGCGTGCCTTGGTTGCGGATCTGCAACGACGCGAAGCGCTGCAGCAATTCGCCGAAATCCGGGTACTCGGCAGTCAGCGCGGCGTAACAGTCGGTCAGCGACGTGGCGGCACCGATCTCCAGCCGGTCGTCGAAATGTTCGATGCGCTTGAGGTCGGCGACGTTGCCGACGTAGATCATCACCGGCAGCGGACGATGAAACTGGGTGACTTCCAGCGCCAGATCGGTGCCGCCCGCCAGCAGCCGCGCTTGCGGGTAAGACTCATAAAGTTGCGCCAGATCGGCGACTGTCAGCGGCACCAGACAGCGCTTGTCGCCGCTGTTCAGCTCGCCGGTTTCCTTGGGCGCAATGGTGCGCAGGCGGGTGATGGTTTCAGCCTGGCGCTGATCGAATTGATCAGGTTGGCGATTGGCGCAAGATTGTTCGGCGGCGGCGAGGATCGGTCGATAACCGGTGCAGCGGCACAGATTGCCAGCCAGCGCTTCGTGGGCCTGATGCGAGTCGGCCTGGGTGCTGTTCTTTTGCAGGGCAAACAACGACATCACAAAGCCTGGCGTGCAGAAGCCGCATTGCGAGCCGTGGCAATCGACCATGGCTTGCTGAACGCTGTGCAGTTGGCCTTGATGTTTGAGGTCTTCGACGCTGATCAATTGTTTGCCGTGCAGCGAAGCCACGAACGTCAGGCATGAATTCAGGCTGCGATAACGCAAGCTCTGTTGGCCTTGTTCATCATCGGCCAACTCGCCGACCACCACGGTGCAGGCCCCGCAATCACCGCTGGCGCAGCCTTCCTTGGTGCCGGGTTTATGCAGGTGTTCGCGCAGGTAATTGAGGACCGTCATGTTCGGGTCCAGAGTCTGCTCGGTGCGCAGCTCGTTGTTTAAAAGAAATTGGATCACGGAAGGTCCTCTGCACATTTTTTTTGTAATCGAACATGACGCTGAATCTATCAGCTCTGACTTTTCGGTCAATAAATATTCTGACCTTTGAGTCAGGAAAAATCACTTTTCGGTCATTTGCCGATTAACGGTGCGCTCCGGTTGCAATAAACAGATACGACGCTGTCCAACGTTTTGCTTATTTCGTGCCAGTTTCACCACGCATGGCCCTGCGCCATGGGCCTTGGTTGCGATACACTTCGCGGCTTGGTTTTAACAAGTATTTAGGATAGTCATGACGTTCAAGGCGCCGGACAGCCTCGCCGAGCAAATCGCTCATCATCTTGCCGAGCGCATCATCCGTGGTGAACTCAAGCCCGGGGAGCGCATTCAGGAACAAAAAGTCACGCTGGCGCTGAACGTCAGTCGTGGTTCAGTGCGCGAAGCACTGCTGATTCTCGAACGCCGCCATCTGGTGGCGATCCTGCCGCGCCGTGGCGCACAGGTCACCGAACTCAACGCGCATAACGTACAAAGCCTCTGCACGCTGATGAGCGAGTTGTACATTCTGCTCGCCCTGGCCGTGGCCGAACGTTGGCAGGAACCGGCCGATCTGGCGCCGTTCCTGCAAATCCAGCAGCGCCTGATTGCCAGTTTCGAGCGCGGGGACGTCAAAACCTTCGTCGAAGACAGCTTCAATGTCATGCGCGCCGCGTTCCCGTTCGCCGACAATCCCTACCTGCAGGAAACCGTCGAGAATCTGCAGCCTTCCATGAGCCGCAGCTATTACCTGGCGCTGGAACAACGCAAGGCCGACATGAACGAATACCTGACGCTGTTCGCGCAGTTGCTGGATGCCGTTGTGGCCCGCGATGCCGCGCAGATTCGCGTCGTGCTGACCCGTTACGGCCAGCGCAGTTGCCAATTGGTGCTGTCGGCGTTGGGAGCGAGCTGACCCCATGCGTCTGAAGTGCATCAAGCTGGCGGGGTTCAAATCCTTCGTCGACCCCACCACGGTGAACTTCCCCAGCAACATGGCGGCAGTTGTAGGCCCTAACGGCTGCGGCAAATCCAATATCATCGACGCCGTGCGCTGGGTCATGGGCGAAAGCTCGGCCAAGAACCTGCGCGGCGAGTCGATGACCGATGTCATCTTCAACGGCTCCACCAGCCGCAAACCGGTTAGCCAGGCGAGTATCGAACTGGTGTTCGATAACTCCGACGGCACGCTGGTGGGCGAGTACGCCAGTTATGCGGAAATCTCCATTCGCCGCAAAGTGACCCGCGACAGCCAGAATACTTACTACCTCAATGGCACCAAGTGCCGTCGTCGGGACATCACCGACATCTTCCTTGGCACCGGCCTGGGCCCGCGCAGCTACTCGATCATCGAGCAGGGCATGATCTCCAAGCTGATCGAAGCCAAGCCCGAAGACCTGCGTAATTTCATTGAAGAAGCGGCGGGCATCTCCAAGTACAAGGAGCGCCGCCGCGAAACAGAAAACCGCATCCGCCGCACCCACGAAAACCTCGCCCGCCTGACCGACCTGCGCGAAGAGCTGGAGCGTCAGCTCGAACGCTTGCATCGCCAGGCCCAGGCCGCCGAGAAGTATCAGGAATACAAAGGCGAAGAGCGCCAGCTCAAGGCCCAGTTGTCGGCCTTGCGCTGGCAGGCGTTGAACGAGCAGGTCGGCCAGCGCGAAGCGGTGATCGGCAATCAGGAAGTGGGTTTCGAGGCTTTGGTTGCCGACCAGCGTAGCGCCGACGCGAGCATCGAGCGCCTTCGAGACGGGCATCACGACCTGTCCGAGCGATTCAACCTGGTGCAAGGGCGCTTCTAT
>Ga0247806_10001825_pt1 | contig 10066 bp, 4 predicted proteins | sample UWRJL059202B1_FD_179935 | JGI IMG/M metagenome (GOLD analysis project Ga0247806, IMG submission 179935) | Plant litter microbial communities from Arlington Agricultural Research Station in Wisconsin, United States - UWRJ-L059-202B-1 | ecosystem: Environmental > Terrestrial > Plant litter >... | reverse complement strand
CCGCTCGCGTCGAGCACCTCGATCGCGGTGGCGCCGGCCGCGGCCGTGGCCGACAGCTTGGACCAGCTGTTGGTGCGGTTGCCATGCAGGTTGAGCGTGCCCTGCATGAGCATAATGCCGCGATCGCCCATGGTGTTGACGTTCTCGCCCTCGACCTTGTCGGCCAGGGTGATGACGGCCTTGTGGGTGAAGGGCTGCGCTTCGGTGCCGATCTGCAACTCGCCGCCAAGGACGTATATCCAGTCGGTGGTAAGCGCCAGATCGCGCTCGTCGACGAAGGTCAACTTGCCCTGCACGGTCAGGCTGCGAAGCTCGGGCGGGCTGACGTCGAGCATCATCTCGGTACCGCGCGGAATGGTCACTTCCTCACCCGCGGCGGGCACCCGGCCCGATGGCCATGCCGACGCATCCGACCACTTGACTGTTCGCGTGAACTCAGCCGGCGGTGCCAAGTTCATCGCCATGTTGGCGTGATCCTCGTGATCCTGCGCCGCGAGGCCCGCACCTGTAGCGAGCAGCAGTGAGGCGGTAACGAGCCGCGCGTAGACGAGCGGGCGAGACTGGCTTTTCATGACGGCATTCCTCTCAGGGACTGCGGGGCCCCTTGTTGCTTGTTCTGTGTAGCATTGTGCAACTAACGAACTGTCTTGCCAAGCAGACGAGCAGTGACGGCAGATGAACATCTGATTAATTCCGTCATGCTGCGGCGACGGTTATCTAGACATTGCCCGACCATGAACATATCAATTCCGACCAGAACCGAACCGTCGATACAAGACGGTCGATTGGGGGGGCTGAAGATTGAAGAAAGCGTGTGCTCGCGCGCCACAGCTTCCATCGACACCTTTCATTCAAGTATTCGCCTTGGGCGATTTGGAACGGGGCGCCGTCAGTGCTGCCGTGTGTAGAATAATTGTTTGAAGGGAGAGTGTTTTGAGGAACTACACAATCGTCGGGGTTCACAAGGCCCTGCTGCTCGCCGGCTGCGCCGGAACCATCGCCCTTACCAGCCCCGCGGCGGCACAGGGTTCGAACCAGGCCGGCAATGATCCGGATTGCGCCGCCAACCCGCAGGACCAGCGCTGCGTCGGCGTGAGCACGCAGCCGACGCCTGCTCCCGCAACGAGTTCCATCGTCGTCACCGGCTCGCGCATCGCGCGCCGCGACTTCGAGGCAAACAGCCCGATCGTCACGGTCGACGAGACGTTCCTCGAGCAGTCGTCGACTTCTGCGGTCGAGGAACAGCTTAACCGGCTGCCTCAATTCGTCGTCGCGAATTCCTCAACGATTTCCAATGGCAGCCCTACTGGCCCGACCGCTGCCGCGACCCTCATCCAGCCGAGCGCCGTGAGCACGCCCGGCGCCGCCAACGTTTCGCTGCGCGGCGTGGGCGCCAACCGTACCCTGGTGCTCATCGACGGACGCCGCGGCGTGCCGGGTAATGCCAACGGCACGGTTGACGTCTCGACGATCCCCTCGGCCGCGCTCCAGCGGGTCGAGATCATCTCGGGCGGCGCCTCGGCCACCTACGGCGCGGACGCGATCGCGGGCGTCACCAACTTCATCCTCAAGCGCGATTTCCAGGGTGTGGAGCTCGACGCGCAGGCCGGCATCAGCGACGATGGCAACGGCTTTGAGTACCAGATTTCGGGCATCCTAGGCAGCGATTTCCTCGACGGGCGTGGCAACGTCAGCCTGGCGATGTCGCTCAACACCCGCGAGGCGATGTATCAGAAGGACAACCCGATCTACCCCGAGATCTGGCTTGATCCGAACAACACGGCTTTCCAGGGCACGCTTAGCGTCGGTCGCCCGGGCGTGACCGGCCTCGGTCTGCTGCCCAACCGGATCAACCCGGCCACCGGCGCCGTGCTCCCGGGCACATCCGCCTCTTGCAACGACCCGGGTCGCACATGCGCGCTGACCAATTATTTCGGCGGCACCAACCCGGGCGTGCCGAACAACACCACCGCGGTTTATGTCAACGAGGACGGCTCGTTATTCAGTCCGTCGACTGGCCTCACCCCAAATTTCGAAGCGCGGGGCTCGACATCCTTCTTCCAGCCGTGGCCCGAACTCGACGATCCCAACGGCGTGTTTTGGAAGCGGACCAGCGTGGGGACGCTTTACGGAGTAACAGCCGGCAACACGCTGCAGACGGTTCCCACGGACCGCTACAACGTGCTGGCGCGCGGCGATTTCGAGATCAACGACTGGATCGGGGTTTTCGGGCAGGGCCTGTTCAGCAACTCGACTACCTTCACCCGGCTCGAGGGTAGCGGCGCAACCGACCTGTTCATTCCCTGGGGAAGCGGCAAGTATACCGGCCAGATTCCCGGCGCCACGCCGACCGCCAACGTTTACCAGAACCCCTACGTCCCCTCCGCCGTCATCTCAACTCAGAGCGTGGTCAACGGGCAGATCGTCACGACTTTCGCGCCCAACCCGGCCTTTATCCAGCGCTATCAAAACATCCTGCCCTGTGCGACGCCGGGCAGCGCCGGTTACAACCCGACCGGCTGCACCAACACGCAGGTGTTCCAGAACGTGGTGCCCGACTCCATCGAGGCGCTGCTCAACGCCCGGCCCAATCCCAATGCGCGCGTGCAACTGACCGGCCTGCTGCCCAATCCGCGCGAGAGCTACCAGGACGTGACGACCTACAGCCTCATCGGCGGCTTCCAAGGCTCGGTCCCGACCACGGACTGGACCTGGGAAGCCTTCCTTAGCCACGGCATCTCGCGCACTCTCAGTCGCCAGACCGGTTATTACTCTTTGAACCGCCTGCGCGGCGTCATCTCGGCGCCGAACTTCGGCCAGAACTTCAGCGCCACCGGCAACCAGTACGGCGGCGGGGCCAATGCCACGACCGGCACCTGCACCACGGGTCTGAATTTCTTCGGTGGTTACCAGGACATCTCGCAGAATTGCCGCGAGGCGATCGCGGAGGACAATTCCAGCCAGGGCACCTCGCGCCAGACAATCCTTGAAGCCAACGTGCAAGGCGGGCTGTTCGATATCCCGTGGGCCGGTGACCAGCTTCGCTTCGCTGCCGGCGCGAGCTACCGTGAGTTGCGCTACGAGTTCCTCCCGGCGACTGACGCCTCGGCAGGGCGCGAGTTCGGCGACCAGATCATCGGCGGCCCGTTCAACACCATCATGGAGAACACCGGGATCGACGCCAAGGAAGTCTATGGCGAATTGCTGATCCCCGTGCTGGCGGACCTGCCGTTCGTCGAGAGCTTCAGCCTCGAGGTCGGTGGCCGTATGTCGAAGTACACGCCGGGCGGGACCAGCTACACGTTCAAGATTCTGGGCGATTGGGAGGTAACCGACTGGCTGCGTTTCCGCGGCGGCTTCAACCGCGCCGAGCGAACGCCCAACATTGCCGAACAGCTGCTCGAGCGTCAGGTGGGCGTCTCGGTGGACGCGATCGGCGACGTCTGCTCCACGCGCAGCAACAACCTGTTTTCGGCCAACCCGAACACCAACAACACCAACCCGCTCGACGTTCAGGCAGTCTGCCTGGAGCTGATGGCCCGCGACAATGGCGCCGTTTACGCCCCGATCTACAATGCGGACGGCACTTCGAACGTGAACAGCTACTACTACGCCGCCGCTTCCCAGACCCGTCAGGCCACGGCCGGCGGCTTCTCGAACTCGCCGCGGGTCGGAGCCGCGGTCTACCAGCGTGACATCAATCCGAACGCCCCCGATCTTCGATCCGAGAAAGCCGATACCTGGACGATAGGCGCGGTTATCCGTTCGCCGTTGAGCAGCGGGCTGCTGTCGCGCCTCAACCTGACGATCGATTACTTCAACCTGACGATCAACGATCCGATCTCTCGCTCGGATGCCGGCGCGCAGCTGCTGCGTTGCATCAGCTCGAACTACAACCCGTTGGTCGAAGGCGTCGCAGCAGGTGCGACCAGCGCCGCCGCGCTCAACACCCCGGAGATCAGGGCCAGGGCGCAAGCTGCGATCGACAATCCTTCATCGCCCTGTGCGAGCGTCTACCGCGATCCCAGCAATGGCGTGAACAACCAGGTCGGCGCGTTCAGGACCAACGATACAGTCAGTACCTACGCCAACGAGGGCTTGGTCAAGATTTCGGGTATCGACGCCAACCTGAACTGGAGCGCTCCCGTCGGTCCGGGACGCCTGTCGTTGAACCTCAATGCGAACTACATGTTGGACTTCAGCATCCAGACGTTCGAGGGGCAGCCGGTGATCGACTATGTCGGTACCACCGGCAGCGGCGCCCAAGGCACCCAGCAGGGTTCGTCGTTCGAGTACAAGATCTTCGGCAACCTTGGCTACAGCGTGGGTCCTGCGTCGGTTTCGCTGCAGTGGCAGCACCTTCCGAAAACCGAGGATGGTGGCGAAGCACCGTTCCTCAATGGCCTGGTTGCGGCGGGGACCGACAACAACGGTCTGCCAGCGTATAATTTGTTCCACCTGAACGCGAGCTATCAGGTCAATGACGCCCTGCGGTTGCGGTTCGGGGCGGACAACGTGTTCGACATCAAGCCGCCGATCACCGGAACCGATGTGAACACGGATCCGACACTCGGCGAACTCCCGAACGGTTACTACAGCTTCTACCACGACTTGCAGGGTCGTCGCTTCTCATTTGGCGCGAGCATAACGTTTTGATCGAGCGAGCTTGATCAAACACAGGGGCCTTCCTTCCCTTCAGGAGGGCCCCTTTTTGGTGTTGTCGGGGAAGTTCTTGACCGCGCAGTGAGGTGTGATCCGACATCTCATGGAGCCAGCTATAAATCTGCTGCCGTGTCACCTCACAGCACCGCTCAACCGCTGCCAGGGTCGCACCATCGACGCCGACAGACGCGATGATCTCTATCTTCTGCTCGCACGTCCACCGGCGGCGCCGTTCTTGACCGAGTATCTCCGTCCGCATCGCTATCCTCAATCGACGGACGTCGTTAGCGACGTCTCTATGACCGTGTCTTACGAAAATCATCGCGCCTTCAGACAGGCGGTGCCAATCGGACGGTCGCTTTCGATGGGGCGATCCGGACAGCTAAACGCCCACTTTGTCGGCGAGCGCTGCCATTATGCCGCTGGAGGAGATGCGCGTTAGCCCTGTAGGGCCTCCCTCCACCTGCATCTTATTGCAAGGCTGATGCGGCCAGCTCACGGCAATTTACCGATGGGCCCGTCGAACGCGCAGGTTCGCTGTCTTCGTTCTCACGCAGTCCAAGGGCGTTGCCGATCGACCTTCCGATTGCGCGAATGACGCCACCTCCCGATGCCGCATCGTCCAAAGCGCTATCGTCGATGGAAATATAAGGCTGTGACAGGGTTCCGGCCACGCGGATCGGATCGGCCAGTTTCAGCGCCGCATCTTGCCTGGTGGCACCATTGATAACGATTTCCAGCGCTTCTCCGTCAAGGTTGATTTGCCCCGACCCGCGCCCGCTGGAAATCTCCGTCTGGATCACCAGTGGGGCAGGCCGGAGCACACCATCGTTCGCTTCGAAGGAGAGGATTGCGCAGCGCAGCGATGCGCGTGCATTCCCATCGCGCAATTGCTGGACGATGGCGCCCCCCAGATCGCGGCCCAGCACGAAAGCCGCCGTTCTGATTATCGATCCTTGATCAGCAACGAAGGCGATCTTGCCGTCGCCATTGGCGAATGCCTCGCGGATAGTGGCACCAGGCCCGGTGATCCGGATGAGGCCACGCAACGGGCCGCTGATCCTGTCCGGATCGCCAATCAGCGTGTCGAGCGAAGTGCCCTCTACCCGCAATTCGGTCGACAGGATTGGCGTCTCCGAGGTGGAATCCACCTTTGCCCAGCCGGTCAAGCGGCCGGACGTGAGACCAACTTCGGCATTGTCCAACCGCAGCACGCGCCGTTCCAGGGAGAGCTCACCTTTGAAGCTGCGGAAGGCCGAACCGCCTTTCACCAGAAGGCGGTCTATGGCGAACCGGATGGTGCCGTCAGTGGGGCCCATTTTGCTCAAGTCGATGCTCGTGTCCGGGATCACGCGCGGGCCGATCCGGGCCTCTTCGGCTCGGGCTTCGGCCTGCCCTGCATCATCGGCCAAATCGTCAAAATCGAAGCGTGGCGAATTGATCGTCGCATCAATCAACGTTCGTCCGTCGCGCTTGAGCACGCTGCCCTTCGCATCGATCAGCGAGCGGCCGATGGTGCCTTCGAGCGAATCGATGAACCAGTCCTCGCCGCGATGTCGGACAGTGCCGACCAGATCGATTTCCTGCGTACCGAACAGCCCCGCCTCGATAAGATGGTCGAGTTGCTTGAGGCTGGGCGCGCGTGCCTGCATCGTGACGCGCATATCCCTGGTGTTGAGTGCGCCCGCCATCGTTCCCCGAACAGTAAGGGCGAGCAAGTCCGAAGTCAGTTGTGCGCGGAAGGGCCAATCGGCCTCGGGGTCGCCTTCCACCAACTGGTTGCCCGTGAAGGTCAGGCGGGCTGGAGCTTCATTGAAGGTGCCACTGGCTGTCACCACAAGCCCCCTGCGCCCATCGGCGGAAAAGTGCCCCGACAAATCGAGCCGTCGCTTGGCATCGCGCAAGGAAAACCGGCTGTCGTCGATGGTGAGTTGTTCCAGCCGCAGAGGGTTTCGGCCATCGCTTTGCTGCTCTTCCGCCGGACCGGCCCAGTTGCTGTTCCCCTCCGCATCGCGCACCAGTGCGAGTTCGAGCCCGGATACGCGCAGGGACCGTATGGTGACATTGCCGGTGAGAAGCGAAAAAATCGGGATGCGTGCGCTAGCTCGTCTGACATTGACGAAATGTCCCTTGCCCACCCAGTCCGGCTGGCCGATGCGAGCGTTGTGAACTGTTATTTCGGGCGTGAACGAGAAAAATCCGTCGCGGGTCAACTCGGCTATTTCAACCGGCGCGGCGAAGGCGGCCGATAGCCGTTGTTCTGCTGCCTCTCGCAAAATCCCCACAGGAAAAGCGCCCAGGACAAGCAGCACGACGAGAAGAATTCCCGCCAATGCAATTGCGCCGATCTTGATCTTACGGATTGCCCAAAAGCGCTTTTCACGGTCCGCCATGCCGCTCCACTATCCCATGTTGCCTAGCCCGTTTTCACAACGTCCGCCGACGACGTATGTTTCTTGTGCGGTGGCTCCGGTCTCGTCGCGATAGGTGAGGACGAGATTTTGAATCCGGGCCCAGTCCCGCAGTTCCACCCGAAGTGCATGTTGACCGATCGCGATTTTGTGCAGGATGAACAGATGGCAGGAACCGAAGGGCGATCCTGACACCGCAAAGTCGGCTTTGTCAGCAACATCTGCCGGGAGGGAGATTGCCGACACGGAGTTGGGAGTACACCGGAATGCGCGGCTTACAACCGCAGAAGTCGGATATCTGACATTTGCAAACGCCGAAGTTCCGGTTTGGAGCCCCGATTTCCTCCCAGTGGCAGACAGTCCACAAACCTGTGCCTATCCACGGTCGGGAAGCCAAACCCTTGCAAGTCGACAGCAAATTTGCAATTTCGCGCTGGCATTGATTGGTCCTCACGCCCGGGGGCGTAGCAAGGGGTACTGATCCACAATGGCCGGTTACGAGCTTTCGCAGGAACGCAGGTCTACCACTCTGAACTACAAGTTGCGGGAGTATTTCGGGGCCCTGGGGGTCTTTTTCCAAGGATTTGTAGAGCATCCGACGATGGTCGGCTCGATCATCCCATCCTCTGGCTGCACGATCAGGAAGATGCTCGCGCCCGTCAATTGGGACCGCTGCAAGCTATTCGTCGAATACGGCCCCGGCGTGGGCACCTTCTGCCGTCCGGTGCTTGACCGCCTGCGGCGCGACGGCACGCTGATCGTGATCGACACGAACAAACTGTTCATCGACTATCTCAATCGCAACATCCGCGACAGCCGCTTCATTGCCGTGCACGGCTCGGCAGAAGATGTGGAGGACATCATCCGCGCGAATGGCCACGATCAGGCGGATTACATCCTCTCGGGCCTGCCATTCTCAACTCTGCCCGACGGTCTCGGCCTGCGCATCGCCGCAGCCACCCACCGCGCGATCCATCCGGGCGGTGCCTTCATGACCTATCAGTTCAGCAAGTCCGCCCGGGACCTTACCGCCCAGCTTTTCGACCGGGTCGACAGCGGCTTCGAACCACTGAACGTACCCCCGCTGCGCCTTGCCTGGGGCTGGAAAGATGGGGAATCGGGCGGCGTTACCGGCACTTCCCAAAGCGGCTAGCGTCGCAGCTCAGACTGAATCTTGCGAGATGAACGATTGTCGCTAATCAGAAAGCTCCCAATCAGATTGAACGACGGCTTTTCAGGCCGCTGCTGACAGAGTCGTTGGTGACCTCGAATGTCCGTTTTCGCAATGCAGAGCGCCGAGGCCGGTCGGTCTGCAAACGACAAAAAAGATAGCTCTTACCTGCAGTTGCGCGTTTTCAGGATTGAGTAGGGTAACAGCGAATGGCGCTGCACTTGTTCAATGAATCTTGTTTGGCCGGTGCGGCCCGATCTCTACCCGATCGAAGAATGCCTTTAATCTATTGTGTCGTCTCAATTGCTCGGGGCGATAGGCCTTGACGTCGTCGACAATGGGCACCGGGCCAGCATTGAATCGATCATATACGCTTCCATCCAGTTCGCCATCCTCGAAGACATAGCGAGGTTTACTCTTCCACTGCCAGCCAAGTGCCTCCACCATCCAGCGCTCCTCATGTTGCAGGCCGCGATGGTCGCCAAAGGTTCGAAGCTCGTTTTCGTTAATCAAAACTTCTGGAACGCATTCCCGAAGTTCTTCGACCATCCAGCTTAGCGCGATATCACTCAAGCGCGACTCGTTTTCCTGATAACTCCCGCCAATGTCACTGTGACAACCGGCGAACCATACTTGCTTTAGCCAACTGGGAACCTGGGCCACCCTGTGGCTGGGGGTGGTTATTGGTCCCCACTCGACACGCGGAAAGCTAGCGCGCTCCTCGTCGATCGCCATAGCATGGCGTGCGTAAACCACCTCCCCAGACAGAAACTTGTCGTAATTCTTCGCTCGCCAAAATGCCCAGTTTGTCGATCTTTTCTTCAAATTAACGTTGGCATCTTCGCTGAGGTCGATGTCCAGTTCGCCGCAGACGGGAGAGTAGCTCTTGCGTAGGATACTCGCCAGATGCCCAAGCCAACCAACAGCCACCGCCGCCGAGACCAAACCAAGTAGTTTGAGCGTCCAGTGGAAATCGAAAGCGAAAGAGGCGGCCGTAAACAGAACGATCGCGAAAAGGGCACTTCCGAAAAGTAGTTTCAGATTGTTGCTGCCGAGCGCTGCAACGGTGTCGAAGACACCGATAAAATGCGACTCCACGTTACCTCTCGGGGCGGCCGGATTTCCATTCTGCGATGAGCCATATCGGAGACGGAAACGGCGACCAAGCTCCTCTCTCTGGTCGAAGTAGGGTTGTTCGCCGCGAGACTTTCCGGCCCCGTGATTGTAGACCTCTTGAACTGCTTCGCGCGCGACCTCACGCAGGCGTTTCCCATATTTGGGCACGGGTTTTCCGTCAGACAGACGCGTAGGCACCCCGCACAGGTTTAGCACGGTCGAAAGTGCTCGTACGGTATAGGCTCCCCTTGAGAAGCCAAAAACGCAAATCCGATCACCAGGTTCGTAGGCTGCTATAATCGACTCGTAGCAGTCGATTATGTTGGTATCGATGCCGGTGCCAATTGTGGCCTCGAGAAAGTGCTTGGTCCTTTTGAAGGTCCAGCCGCTGACTTCGCCCTTGCCCAAGCCGGGATCATAGAACGCAACTTGTAGAAGAGGATCGATGGGCGAAGTCGGGCCCGGTCGTGTAGCTCTGTAGAGCTTATAGACGTTCGATAGCCTCTGATCGGGCCGAACGCCGCCGATCTGGCCAGTTCCATCGGAAAAAATAAGGATGTTCTTAGCCATCGTGTTTGCCTCTGGCTTGTATCTTCAAACACATGGCAACTACCAGTCGACACCGCTGATGAGTAGGTGCGGTCGCCGGTCGGTGGGGATTTTTGATCCCAAGTTTCGAAATCCTTATCGGGTTGATCCGAAAAAG
>Ga0247806_10001823_pt1 | contig 10069 bp, 12 predicted proteins | sample UWRJL059202B1_FD_179935 | JGI IMG/M metagenome (GOLD analysis project Ga0247806, IMG submission 179935) | Plant litter microbial communities from Arlington Agricultural Research Station in Wisconsin, United States - UWRJ-L059-202B-1 | ecosystem: Environmental > Terrestrial > Plant litter >... | reverse complement strand
AGGCTGGTTTGTCGGAGTAATCGTCGTTTTGGCCCTGCTGGCCATCGGCTATCTGATTTATTCCAGCAACATGGGCACAACCACCGATTTTGGCGACGTCGCCCCCTCGGTCGAAACCACGACCGCACCTGCTGTGACCGCAGCCCCCACCACTGTTGCACCGGCACCGGAAGCTGCAGCACCGGCCACTGCTGCGCCGGCAGCCGCGCCAGCAGCGCAGTAGTCTATCGTCCGCTGAGTTCCAGATACGAGCACATTCAAACCCCGGTCCCTGGACCGGGGTTTCTTCGTCTGTGCGCGACAACCTGTCCCGCTCGCACTTTCTTGCACATCAATCCGTCAGTCCCCATCTCGTTGAGACCACGGAGAATATTATGTTCAACATCGACCAAATCATGAAAGCCCTGCAGTACGACCAGGGAACGCAACGCAACGCCATGAGCGGCGCCGCAGGGCTGGCGGCCGGCATGTTGCTCGGCGGTGGCGGCTTAAGCAAGATTGCCGGTAGCGCCGTGCAAATGGGTGCAGTCGCCGCCGTCGGTGGCCTGGCCTATAGCGCCTGGCAGAATTACCAGAAAAACCAGCAGGCTGGCTCGACCCAGGTCCCGACAACGACCCAGGAAGCTTTCATTCCGGCAGCGCAGGACACACGCGGGCAGGAAGAACTCGGCAAGACGCTGGTTCGCGCCATGATCGCTGCCGCCAAGGCCGACGGCAAGATCGATGCCGACGAGAAAGAAGCCATCTTCTCCAAGCTTGAAACCATGAATTTGTCGTCCGAGGAAAAGGCCTGGGTGTTCGACGAGCTGTCGTCGCCGCTGGACATCAACGCCGTCGTCGCCCGCGCCGATACGCCAGAGCATGCGACCGAGATTTACGCAGCATCGCTCGTCGCCATCAGCGCCGATACGGCAGCCGAGCGCGCCTATCTGGACGCCCTGGCCTCCAAGCTCAAGCTCGCGCCTGCGCTGGTCGCTGAAATTCACAAGGCTGCCGGCGCCAAGGCTCCCGAGCCAGCGGCAGCGTCGCCCTCGCCTTTCGCCTACAGCCCGTCGGCAACCAATGTCTGATCCAAAAAATCCCGGTTCGACCGGGATTTTTTCTGACCGGTGTGCATGAGGTGGCTCGGTATCACCGGTGTACTTTCTTGCACAGGAGGACATCGAACGTCATGTAAAGTCCAGCACAGGAAACCATCATGCAACTCGGACTTTATTCGTTCGCCGAAAATACCCCCGACCCGCTCAACGGCAATCACCTGCAAAGCCCCGCCGAGCGGCTCAGGGACTTGCTGGAAGAGATCGAACTGGCGGATCAGCTGGGTCTGGATTTCTACGGGCTGGGCGAGCATCACCGCCCTGACTACACCGCCTCTGCTCCCGTCACCATTCTCGCGGCCGCCGCCGCCCGGACCACATCCATCCGCCTGTCCACGGCAGTCACCGTGCTCAGTTCCGAGGACCCGATCCGCGTCTGGCAGCAGTTCGCGACGCTCGACAACCTCAGCAATGGCCGGGCCGAGATCATGGCTGGGCGCGGCTCGTTCATCGAGAGTTTTCCGCTGTTCGGGCTCGACCTCAAGGACTACGACACGCTGTTCGAGGAAAAGCTCGAACTGCTGCTGAAAATCCGCGAGGGCGGCAAGATTAGCTGGCCCGGCGGCGAACATACCAAGCCCATCCCCGGCATCGCCATCTATCCCGAGCCCGTGCAAAAGCCATTGCCGCTGTGGATCGCCGTCGGCGGCACGCCCAATTCGGTCGCCCGCGCCGCCTATTATGGCCTGCCTCTGATGGTCGCGATCATCGGCGGCCAGCCCAGACAGTTTGCCCCGCTCATCGATTTTTATCGTGAAACCGCCACCAAGACCGGCAAAGACCCGAAGACGCTGCCGGTCGGCATTTCATCGCACGGCTTCATCGCCGCCGACAGCCAGGACGCGCGCGACCTCGCCTTTCCAGCTCACAGCGACGCCATGAGCCGGATCGGCAAGGAACGCGGCTGGCCACCCACAACGCGTGCCCAGTTCGACGCTGGTGCCACGCCCAGCGGTGCCTATTTCATGGGATCGCCACATGAAATCATAGACAAGATCCTGATGCAGCACGAATGGTTCAAGCATGACCGTTTCGGCCTGCAGTTCAGCGTCGGAACCCTGCCGCACGACAAGGTCATGCAGGCCATCGAGCTTTACGGCACCATCGTCAAGCCAGCCATCGACAAGGCCCTGGCCTAGTCGATGGCCGACTATCTGGCATTGGTCGAGGCACGGCGCCAGCTGCGCCTCGATGGCTACGACAGCTATGCCGATGTCAGTCTCGACGGCCCCTGGACGACGCCCTACCATCTGGCGTCGTCGTCACCCACCGGCCCGGTGCTGCTGACCTATAATTATCTCGACGCACCCTCGGCCCGTCGCCACCGCGATGAACTCCTGGCGAAGGGCTATCTGCCCAACATGCCATTCAATCGCGTGCTGGACCTCGCCCTTGCAGCAACGGGCCTGAGCCGCGCCGATCTCTACGTCACCCACGCCTTCCACCTGCTACCCGCCAGCCGCTCGGCAGTCGTGCCAGCGGCAGCAATCGATCACTCATTCGACGCCGTGGCGCGTCACGAGCTGACAGGTCGCCGGGTCATCGCGCTGGGCGCCGTCGCTGCCCGCAGTTGCCGACGCCACGGCATCGCCCATCTGCCAGTGCCCCACCTCAGCGCGCGCGGCACAAGCTTTGCGGAACGAGCGACAGTTCTGGCACAGGCCTTGCTGACCCTTTAGCGGCCGCGATAGGCCGGAACGCCCTGGTCCGGCAGCCAGACACCCTCGGGCGGCACTCCACTCTGCCAGAACACGTCGATCGGGATGCCTCCGCGCGGATACCAATAGCCACCAATGCGCAGCCAGCGCGGCGCTACCGCTGCGATGATCTTCTTGGCGATATCGATCGTGCACCCCTCGTGAAACGAACCATGGTTGCGAAACGACGTCAGATAGAGCTTCAACGACTTGGATTCGACGAGGAATTGATCGGGGATATAGTCGATGACCAGATGCGCAAAATCGGGCTGGCCAGTCACCGGGCAAAGCGAGGTGAACTCGGGCGCCACGTAGCGGGCGACATAATTGATGTCAGCATGCGGATTGGGCACTGGATCGAGCACGGCATCCTCGGGCTGTTCTGGTGCATCCACCGCACGGCCCAATTGCAGATCGGCGTTCATGGCTACTTGCCAGAGCGCTTGATCGACTTGATCTGCAGCGGTGGCAGGCCAGATTTTTCCGAGATGGTCCGATCCTGCTCCATGATGGCGGAACGGGCCGGCTCGTCACCATCGAGGCCACCCAGCAGATTGGAATCCACCTTGCGATTGGAACGTTGCGTGCCATCTTCATAGGTCACGTCGAACATCACGAATTCGCTGCGAGCGGTCGGTTTTTTGGCCATGGGTCGTCTCCTGTACGAAAAACCGGTGCCGCGACAATCCGCGAGCACCGGCAAAAATCAAAATTCTGGATCGGCTAGCGGAAGATCGCTTCGCCCTGTTCGTCGATGATCTGACGGCCCTTGGACAGCGCCAGCGCGATCAGATCGTCGCGCGAGGTCATCCGGTCGGCGCGCACGAAGCGGTAGGTCTTGAGCTCGCCGCCAATGTCTTTTTCGATCGTGCCGGCCAGCTGCAGTTCACTGCCGGCCTTCATTTCGATGGCCTTGATCAAAAAGCCCTTGTGGCTTTCCTCGCCCAAAACCTTGTCGCCAACAGGCTCGGTGCTCTGGGCACCACCACCGAACAGCTTCTTCAAGAACGACATGATGAACTCCTTGTTTTATCGGTCAGCGCCTGCGGCGGACCGGCAGCGGCAATTGCAGCTCGCCTTGTTTTTCCATTTCCTCGCGCAGCCAGAGCGGCGAGATGTCGAAGTGGTTCGGCCAGGTCGGCACGCCATTGGCCAGCTCGACAGCGCCAAAAAACCGCCGGTCCCGCAACGGCTCCGTCCCCTCGCCGCGCTCCCCGATCATCGGCGCCGCATCGAACGTACCGGACGAGCCATCGGAGAACGTCACCACCAGCTTGAACGGCACTATGGCCCGGATCGAGGTGAGCTTGAGGCGGGGTTTATCTAAGCTCATCGTCAGAGATATCCGCCAATTTTGCCACGTGACGCAGCAAGCCTGCCTTGAGAGGTGTGTTGCCGTGTATCGGCAGCGATATACGTACCGGACTTCCGGCCAGCCCATAAATATGGTGGCTGCCATTGATCCGGAGCAATTTCCAGCCGCGGCGCTCGATCATTCGAGCAAATTCGCGACCGGTTATCGACTTCATACCGCGATATCCAACTCGCGTTCGAAGCCGTCCGTGGTTCTTTCGGGATCGACCGCAAGGCAACCAACAATCGCCTCGCGGATATTATCGTCTAGCTCTTCCAGCGTTTCGCCCTGACTCACACACCCAGGAATGGCTGGCACTTCGGCCCAATAGCCGCCCTCTTCGGCCGCGTGAACGATGATCTTGATTTTCATCACGTTCCTCCGGAATTGCCTTAGTTATCGAGGAAGCTCCGCAGCTTCCGCGACCGGCTCGGATGCTTGAGCTTCCGCAGGGCCTTGGCCTCGATCTGGCGGATACGCTCGCGGGTCACCGAGAACTGCTGCCCCACTTCTTCGAGCGTATGGTCGGTGTTCATGCCGATACCGAAGCGCATGCGCAGCACACGCTCTTCACGCGGCGTCAGCGAAGCCAGCACCCGCGTGGTGGTCTCGCGCAGATTGCTCTGGATTGCCGCATCGATCGGCTGGATTGCATTCACGTCCTGGATGAAATCCCCGAGGTTCGAATCTTCCTCGTCGCCAATCGGCGTTTCGAGCGAGATTGGTTCCTTGGCGATCTTGAGGACTTTGCGAACCTTGTCCAAAGGCATCTGCAGCTTTTCGCTGAGCTCTTCTGGCGTCGGTTCACGGCCGATTTCGTGCAGCATCTGGCGCGAGGTGCGAACGATCTTGTTGATCGTTTCGATCATGTGCACCGGAATACGGATTGTGCGCGCCTGATCGGCGATCGAGCGGGTAATCGCCTGGCGGATCCACCAGGTCGCATAGGTCGAGAACTTGTAGCCGCGCCGGTACTCGAACTTATCGACAGCCTTCATCAGCCCGATGTTGCCTTCCTGGATCAGATCTAGGAACTGCAAACCACGGTTGGTGTACTTCTTGGCGATCGAGATCACGAGGCGAAGGTTGGCTTCGACCATTTCCTTCTTGGCGATTGCAGCTTCGCGTTCGCCCTTTTGCACCTTGTGCACGATGCGGCGATATTCGCCGATATTGAGCCCGGCTTCAGTCGCCAGCGTCGCCACATCGCCGCGAATTTCACGCACGGTGTCGGCTTCACGCTTGGCAAATTCGGCCCAGCCCTTGCCTTCGAACTTGGCGAGGCCGGCTTCCCACGCGGGATTTACTTCCTGGCCATAGTAGCTTTCGAGGAATTTCTCGCGCTTGACGCCATAGCTTTCGGCCAGACGCAACAGGCGCCCCTCGAGCTTCACCAGGCGCTTGTTGATGTCGTAGAGCTGCTCAACAAGGTTCTCGATACGACCGTTATTGAGCGCCAGCGACTTGACGTCGGCGATCACCTCGGCGCGGAAGCTTTCGATCTTTTTGCGATCGGCATCGCTGACAGCCGCGCCCAAATCTTCGGCGTTCCGGTCCTGGATGGCGCGCATCTTGCCATAGGCTTCGGCAATGCGATCGAAAGTCTCGACGACCTGCGGCTTGAGCTCGGCTTCCATCGCCGACAGCGACAGGGCGTTCTCGTACTCGTCGTCATCGTCATCGGGCACTGGATCCTGGGGAGCCTGGGGCTCCTCGGGCACGTAATCATCGTCATCGCCACCCGACGAACGGCGCGGCGCGGGCGTGGCAGCCTTGGGCTTCTCAACCGGCGCGTCGAGGCGCGGCGCGGTGTGGATCACCGACATGTCGGGCGCTGCCTGCTTGGCATCGGGGCCAGCATAGGTCGCTTCCAGATCGATGATGTCGCGCAACAGGATTTCGCCCTCGGCCAGCTGATCGCGCCAGATGATGATGGCCTGGAAGGTCAGTGGCGATTCGCACAAGCCTTCGATCATGGTCTCGCGACCCGCCTCGATGCGCTTGGCGATGGCGATTTCGCCTTCGCGGCTCAGCAGTTCGACCGAGCCCATTTCGCGCAGATACATGCGCACGGGATCGTCGGTCCGGTCCGAACCGGCCTTGGTATTGGACGTGGTGGAAACAGCAGTACCGGTGGCCGGAGCGATTTCCTGGCCCTGGTCTTCTTCTTCCTTTTCGACTTCGGTCTCTTCGACCTCGTCTTCGTCGACCACATTGATGCCCATGTCCGAGAACATCGACATGAAATCTTCGATCTGCTCGGACGAAACTTCGTCCGACGGCATGACCGCGTTCAATTCTTCATAGGTGACGTAGCCGCGCTTCTTGGCGACTTTGATGAGCTTTTTTACGGCGGCATCGTTGATGTCGAGTAACGGGCTGTCGTTCGTCGCCTCGGGGGCGCCGGCTTCCGGCTTCTCGTTATCCTTGGTCGTGGTCTTTGCAGCTGCCTTGGTGGCCATCTGGTACTCCGTCGGATCCCGTGCGCCCGGGCCCGAATAAGGCTTTAAGTGGTGACACCTCAAAGCAAGGTAAAGGAATGGTAACTCAGGTGTTAACGCCTGATAGAGCTACCGGTTCGCTCCCAGGCAAGTTTTGCGTATCGTCATACGCAAAATCGCGCGTACGCACAGGCTTCTGGGAAAATTCCCTAAAGACTGCGTGTCGCGCGTCCCGATAACGAACCAAATCCTTCGATCAATGCCTCGGTGCCATCGACGGTGGTAATCTGGTTCTTGATGTCTCGCAGCCGTTCGAAGGTTTCGGCGCTCGGGTCTTCGCCCAGCGCGGCTTCGGCTGCCTTGAGTTCCTTATTTAGCTGAACTTTCTTGTTATGCAAGGCCAGCGCATGACTCAATCCGGTCTGCGCGTCGACCAAAGCGATTTCCGCGCCAGTCTGCCACACCCCCTGCCGGGCCAGTACGTCCCGCATTCGCTCGAGCGCCGGCCCATGGCCACGCACCCCCAGCGCCGATTTGAGATCGTCCGCCGAAATATCGTGGTGCCGCACGACGAGGCTCAAGATTTCGCCCATCACTTTTTGCGCCGCCGGCGTATCGAAATTGAGCGCTGCCAGATGCTCGAACATCTCGTCGACCAGTGCCGGGTGATTGACCAGGCTCAGGATGATCGTCGCCTCGCGCGGGGTCGCATCGGCAATCGTGCCGGGCTTGAGCAGCCGCGAATTGCGCAAGGTATCGCTGACCACGAGACGCGGCGTGCCCCGGCTCGGATAACCATAGGCACCACTTTGACCGTAGCGCTGCTGGCCGCCCCGCGGCTCGAAGCGGTTCTGGCGGATCGGCGCCAGAAAAACCCGCAGTTTCTCATCGAACGCCTGGGCGTAATGAAACCGCACCGACGACTCTTGGATCGAATTGGCCCGCTCCCGCAGCCGCGCCTGCAGTGCTGCGCGTGCCTCGGGCGTTTCAGGCACCAGGCCCCCGGTTTCCATGCTCCAGATCACATCTGACAGCGACCGCGCCCGGTCCAGCACATCGGCAAAAGCGGCGCGGCCCTGTGCCTTGATCAGATCGTCGGGGTCCTGCCCCTCGGGCAGCGTGGCGATCTTGACGGTGAACCCGGGCTTCAAATGCGGCATCACAATATCGGCCGCCCGTTCGGCAGCCTTGAGGCCCGCCTTGTCGCCGTCGAAACACAGGATCGGGTCGGGCGACATGCGCCACAGCAGTTGCAGATGCTCTTCGGTCAGCGCCGTGCCCAGCGGCGCCACCGTGCCCTCAAACCCGGCCGACACCGCGGCGATCACATCGAGATAGCCCTCGACCACTATAATCGAGCTGCCGTCGCGCGCTGCCTGCCGCGCCGTTTGGCCGTTATAGAGCGTCTGCCGCTTGTGAAACAGCTCGGTCTCGGGCGAATTGAGATATTTTGCCGGCACATCAGCCGACAGCGCGCGTCCGCCAAAAGCGATAACCCGCCCGCGAAAATCCATGATCGGAAACATCACGCGGTTGCGGAACCGGTCATAGGTCAGCGGATCGTCGTCCCGGCTGGCGACCAGCCCGGTATCGATCATCTCCTGTGCCGATACCCCGTTCTGCGCCAGATGTTCCTTCAGCCCATTGCGGCTGTCGGGCGCAAAGCCGATCCGGAACCGCGTCTGGCTCTGTGACGAGACGCCCCGCTCGAACAGATAGCCGCGCGCCCGCGCCCCGATGTTGTGCTGCAGCGCCGCCTCGAAATATTTGGTCGCCAGTTCCATCACGTCGGTCAGGCTCTTGCGCTCGGCTTCGCGCTTCTCCTGGCGTTCGTCGCGCGCCGGCATCGGCACGCCAGCCATGTCCGCCAGGCGCTCGACCGCCTCTGGAAAGCTCAACCCGGCTTTCTCGGTCAGAAACCGAAAATGATCGCCCGATACGCCGCAGCCAAAGCAATGATAAATGCCGCGCCGGTCATCGGCGTGAAAACTCGGGCTTTTTTCGCCATGGAACGGGCAGCAGGCCCACATGTCGCCTTTGCCGGGCTGGGATTTGCGCTTGTCCCACAGCACATGCTCGCCCACCACCTGCGTAATGGGCAGGCGCTGGCGGATTTCGTCGAGAAACTGATCGGAAAAGCGCATGAATTGTTAGATAAGCATTTCGGGCACGCGAGTCACGGGCTGCCAACTTATCCACAGCAGGACTTTGCATCTTGGCGCCTCGCAACCGCTCTTCCCTGCCCCTGTTCATCACGCTCACCGCCGTTCCGGCGCTGATCGTGGGCGCAGCATTATGGTTCTTTGCCGGCACCCTGCCCTCGTGCAGGATCGTTTTGGCAGAGCGGCTGACCGCGCCGGATCGGCGTTTTGATCTCGTGACCTTTTCGCGCGAATGCGGCACCTCGGTCGGACCCAACACCCAGGCCGCCCTGATCCCGGTCGGTGATTCGGTCCCCGACGACGCGACGAGCTTTGTGTCAGTCGGCGCCGATGTCGATCTCGACCCGCGCTGGGACGGCTTCGGCAACATCGAATTGAGCATTCCACCCGATATCGACATCTACCGCAATGACGATAATGTTGCGGGCATCAGCGTCATCTACCGCTAGGCAACTTCACTTCAGGCATCGCGTTTCAAGGCCATGACCGACACCATCATCGACGCCATTTCCGCTCCGCTGCCCAAGAACTACCGCCGGCGCTGGCGTCGCGTGCTGTGGCGCACCGCCCAGTCGATGACCAGCATGGACACCTCCATGCGCTGCGCTGGCGTCGCCTATTTCGGCTTCCTGTCGATGATCCCGGCTGTCGCCACCGTTGTCTTGCTGATCGGGCTGTTCGCCAAGCCAAGCTTCCTGGCCGACATGGTCGGGCGCTTGGACGGCCTGATCCCGGCCGTGGCGCTGGAGGTCCTGGCCGGACAATTGGTCTCGCTGCTCGATCAACCGCGCGCCGGACTCGGCATCGGGCTGCTGATTTCTTCGGTCATAGCCATCTGGTCCGGCTCGCGCGGCGTCGCGGCGCTGATGTTCGCGACGTCGCGGACCCGCTCCGAACCGGAAAAACGCAACATCGTCAGCGCCGTGGGCATTTCCGTCCTGACCACTCTGCTGGCGGGCCTCGGCATGATCGCCGTCCTGACGCTCGTCGCGGTCATCCCCGCCTACTTCACCTATCTGCCCTGGCTCGGGACCAATCAGGTGCTGGTCCTGCTGTTGCGCTGGCCGCTCCTGCTGGCGCTTGGCGTCGTGGGGATCGCAGCGTTCTATCGGTTCGCGCCCGACCGCAAATCCCATCGCGCCCGCTGGATCTGGCCCGGCGCCATCATCGCCGCCGTGCTCTGGCTGCTGGCCTGCGCCATTTTCTCGTTCTACGTCGAACGCTTAGGTAATTTCGAGGCCACTTTCGGGTCCCTCGCGACAGCCATCGTGCTGTTGCTCTGGATGTACAATTCGGCACTGATCACGGTCCTCGGGGC
>Ga0247806_10001822_pt1 | contig 10081 bp, 6 predicted proteins | sample UWRJL059202B1_FD_179935 | JGI IMG/M metagenome (GOLD analysis project Ga0247806, IMG submission 179935) | Plant litter microbial communities from Arlington Agricultural Research Station in Wisconsin, United States - UWRJ-L059-202B-1 | ecosystem: Environmental > Terrestrial > Plant litter >... | reverse complement strand
ACCCAATGACACTTGAGGAAATAGGCGAAACTTTTGACCTTACCCGCGAGCGTGTTCGCCAAATTAAAGAAAAGGCTATCAGGAGGTTAAAACATACCTCTCGCAGCAAAATACTTAAAACTTATTTAGGATAAAAGTAAATAAAGCAAAAAGAGCCACCAAAATTTTATATTTTAAATAAATATTGTATTTTGGCGGTTTAAAATTTGCAATATACCCTACTTACATACAGTACAAACAGTTTCAATAACTGTTCGTTTTTTGATTGATGATTGAACTCCGGCTGATTACCGGAGTTTTTTGTTTTTAGGGGTATACCTAATTGTACTAACTCAGTACTATAACGTTAACACCTTACAAAAAATTGTTATAGATTTAAATTTTAGTAAGAAATAATACGAATTATTACTATACAGTAGTTTATTTATCAACTTCCATTTTTATTTTTTACCACAAAGAGCTCAAAGTTTTCACAAGGAATCTAAACTAAACTCAATACTTTTATCAAGGCAACAATCCTGATAATCAGGATTGAAGGATACAAAGCTTTCCGTATCACCTTAGTGCTCTTCCGCTTGCAGCGGTATGCGCATATTTTTTATATAGCCTTGTGCACTTCGTGAAAACTTCGTGACCCTTGTGGTAAAAGTTTTAGAAAACAGATTAAAATCAGGTTAAGATATATTGGTAAATGGATTTAATTATTTGAATTGTTTCTCTACCAAAAAATTAAAACGTAAGATTTCCCGCCAATACCTTTAATGCCACTTCAGATACTTTAGCATTATACTGGGCAGTACTGTTGCGTGTTATAGCGTTAACATAGTTAAGTTGCGCAGTACGCACTTCGAGAGTAGTAATGGTACCTATTCGATATTTTTCCATGGTAATATCAAGGTTTTGCTTCGCAATATCAACATTTTTTGCTTCGAGTTGTACCAATTCCAGATTGGTTAAATACGTTTGATACGCCGATATTAGCTGCGAATTGATTGCCTGCGTTTGCTGTTGTATCAGCACATCGGTATTTTCTATTTGTAGTTTGGCAATCTTCTCATTACGTTTTTGCAAAAAGCCGTTAAATAGGTTTATAGATGCCGATACCCCATAATTAAGGCCGCGTGAGGAGTTCTCCCTTGCAAACCCAAGGCTCGATTCGCTCTCGGCAAAAATATAACCTGTAGTAACCCCTATACGCGGATATCGGGCTGCCTTAACCTGCTTAAGATTAAGTTCTGCCACCCGTTTATTAATAAGGGCTATTTGTATTTGCGGGTTTTGCCCATTCGCAAGGTTCATCAGGTCGGCAAGCTTTAGTTTATCATCGGCTATTACAGAGTCGACTACCACAAACTTACTGGTTAGGTCGCGTGCCATAAGTTCGTTGAGGAACGTCTTGGTGTTTTCGTACTGTTCCTTCTGGCGTAAATAATTAGTCTGGTCGGTATTAAGGTCTACCTGTGCATTAAGCACCTCCAGCTTGGCAGCCTTACCTATGGTAAACCTGTTTTTTGCCGTAGTAACACGCTGCGTAGATATTACAATAGCAGTATCGAGCGCCTTTAGCATTTGCTGTTGCTGCACGACATCAAAATAAGTAAGCATAACATCGTTTACGCGGGTAAGTACTGTAAACTTTAGTTCGGTCTGGCCGAGCTTTTCCAGTTCCTTTAACTGGTCATAACGTGCAAACATCCTGAAACCGTCAAAAATTGTCCAGCCCAGGTTTACGCCATAATTAATGCTGTTATTACGCGCATTATCCAGTGCCTGCACAGTACCATCGGCACGGGTCTGGCTGGTATTCTGAATGTTATTGTTTTGCGTAAGCGTACCCGAAAGGTTAGGAAGCAGGCCGGCATTAGCCAAGCTTACATTTTGCTCGTCTATCTTAAGGTCGTTAGCCGCGAGTTTTATATCGTAGTTATTTTTAAGCGCAACGGCTACAGCATCTTCTACCGAGAGTTGATCCTGTGCAAAGCTGTTGGCCGCAAATAGAAAGAAAAGTATGTAAAGGCAAAACTTCATAAAGTGAATGTTACAAATCCTGAATAGCATCAAATTCCGGGCGGTGTTTTTTAGGGCGCGACCACATAAAGTAAATAGCGGGTATTACAAACAGGGTTAGTACCAGCGAGAATACTGTACCACCCACAATTACCACCCCCATACCTATACGGCTGGTAGAGGCCGCACCAAGCGACATGGCAATGGGCAATGCCCCCAGCGCAATAGCTAAGCTGGTCATTAATATAGGGCGAAGTCGCGACTCTGCCGACTCCATAATGGCTTCATATTTAGGTTTACCTTCTTCGCGAAGCTGGTTAGCAAACTCTACTATTAATATACCGTTTTTAGTAACCAGGCCAATAAGCATAATTGTACCTATCTGGCTAAAAATATTCCACGTTTGCCCAAAAAGCCACAACGACAGCAATGCCCCTGCAACTGCCATAGGCACGGTAAGTATAATTATAAACGGGTCTATAAAGCTTTCAAACTGGCCGGCAAGAATAAGGTATATAAGTAATAAGGCAAGGCCAAAAGCAAACAGCGTGTTAGAACTGCTCTCTACAAAATCGCGCGATTCTCCGCTAAGGTCTGTTGTAAAAGTATCATCAAGAACTTTTACTTTGGCGCGCTCCATAGCCTCTATACCATCGCTTATACTCATACCGGGAGCAAGCCCTGCCGATACCGTAGCCGACATGAACCTGTTATTATGGTATAATTGTGGCGGGCTGCTTTGCTCTGCAACCGTTACTAGATTGTCTAATTGTATTAACTGGCCTGTATTGCTCTTTACGTAAATAGAAGTAAGGTCGAGTGGTTTTTCGCGGTCAGGTTTATCAAACTGGCCGATTACCTGATACTGCTTGCCACTCATCATAAAATACCCAAAACGCTGCCCGCTTAACGATAGTTGCAGCGTTTGTGCCACATCGAGCATAGACACTCCAAGGCTTTGCGCCTTTGCCCTGTCTATAGTTACATTAATTTCGGGTTTATTAAATTTCAGGTTCACATCTGTCATAGAGAATGTAGGGTCTTTACTCACCTCATCCATAAACTCAGGGATTTTTTGCTGCAATTTCTCAAAGTCCGGTGCCTGAATAATATATTGTATAGGGAGGCCGCCACGGCGGTTTACAGCAATAGTGGGCTGTTCTGATACTGATACTTTTGCCTCGGGGTACCTCTTAGTCCATTTAGTAAGGTCGGCTGCGATTTCTTTCTGGGTTCGGTCACGGTCCTCGGGTTCGGTAAGTGCTAAACGTATACGCCCGCTGTTTACAGACGATGAGCCAAAACCCGGAGAAGTAATAACAAGGTTTACCTTTTTTTCTGGTATAGAATCGTTTATAAGCTTATCCATCTCTACCATAAAGCGATCCATATAATCGTATGAGGCACCCTCTGGCGCGGTAATGTTTAAGCCGACAAAGCTACGATCGTCATAAGGTGCGGTTTCTTTTTGCAGAATGCTAAAGAACAAGGCAATTAACCCAATACAAATTATAAGGATAGGGAAGCTTACCCACTTGCGCTTCATAAAATTTGTAAGCATGCCCGCATAGCCACTGTTTAGCTTTACAAAATAAGGCTCTGTAAAATCATAGAATTTAGATTTTTTATGCACGCCCCCTTTTATAAGGTAAGCATTAAGCATGGGTGTTAGCGTAAGCGATACAAATGCCGATATTAATACTGCGGCGGCTATTACCACCCCAAACTCCCTAAAGAGCCTGCCCACAAAACCTTCTAAAAATATTACCGGCAGGAATACCGCCGCCAGTGTAACAGAGATAGATATTACCGCAAAAAATATTTCGTTAGATCCTTTTAAAGCTGCTTCTATAGGACTCATGCCCTCTTCTACTTTTTTAAATATATTCTCGGTCACCACAATACCATCATCTACCACAAGGCCGGTTGCAAGCACAATGGCAAGCAGCGTAAGCACGTTGATAGAGAACCCCGAAATGTACATGATAAAAAATGTGGCGATAAGCGATACCGGAATATCCAGCAAAGGCCTTAAGGCTATAGCCCAGTCACGAAAGAAAAGGTAAATAATAAGCGTTACCAGTATAATAGATATTGCAAGAGTTTCTACCACTTCGAGCACCGATTTTTTTATAAACACGGTATTGTCTATCGCTATATTAAGCTTAAGATCTCCCGGCAGTTCTTTTTTTAACTGGTCGTACTGCTTGTAAAAAGCATCGGCAATTTCTATATAATTAGTTCCCGGCTGTGGTATAACAGCAAGCCCTACAAGCTGCTTGCCATCATTAGTCATCCTTGTTTCAAGGTTTTCCGGCCCCAGTTCAGCACGGCCCACATCGCTAAGGCGTACAATCTTATCGGCTTCGGCCTTAATAATAATATTATTAAACTCTTCGGCATTTGCCAGGTTTCCCAATGTTTTTACAGTAAGCTCTGTATTGGCACCAGTGAGTTTACCCGTAGGCAATTCTACATTTTGTGCGTCGAGAGCATTACGCACATCGGCAACGGTAACACCATAAGCAGTCAGCTTTACAGGGTCTACCCATAACCTCATGGCATATCTTTTTTGCCCCCAAATTTGTACACTACTTACACCCGGAATAGTTTGCAGCCTTTCGGCAATTACATTTTCTGCATAATCACTTAATTCAAGAGGGTTACGCGTGCTGCTCTGCACGGTCATTGTAATAATTGGTTCAGAATCGGCATCAGCTTTACTTACCACCGGCGGCGCATCTATATCCTGCGGAAGGCTGCGCACTGCCTGCGATACTTTATCGCGCACATCATTAGCCGCTTCTTCAAGGTTTTTTTCGAGTTCAAACTCTATGGTAATGTTACTGGACCCCTGGTTACTGGACGATGTTATATTACGTATCCCGTCTATAGAGTTGATGGCTTTTTCTAAAGGTTCTGTAATTTGCGATTCAATAATATCGGCATTGGCACCGGCATAATTTGTTCGTACAGATATTTGCGCCGGGTCTATAGAAGGGAATTCCCTGACACCAAGGAAGGTATAGCCAATGATCCCGAAGAGGATAATAGCTACATTCATTACTATAGTAAGTACAGGGCGTTTTATGCTTAAGGTAGATAAACTCATACTTATTTTTTAGGCGTTACCGATACTTTAACCGGGCTATCGTTTTTTAATGTAAGCACACCTGTAGTTAATACCGTGTCGCCGGGTTTTAAACCGGTAAGCACTACAATATCTTTATCGGTACGCGTGCCTGTCTCTACCATAACTTCTTTGGCTTTACCATTTTGAGATATAAAAACTTTCTTGCCGTTTTGTACCGGCACGATAGCCTCGGTAGGTACAACATAAGCATTGGCCGTTTTATCAAGCGTAAGAATAACGTTTGCGAAGGTGCCGGGCAAAAGATTTCCGTTAGTGTTAGGAGCCAGTGCCCTCATCCGCAGTGTACGTGTAGCAGCCTCTACCGCCGGCTCTAAAGCGTAGATAGTTGCTGAATGTTTTACAGAATCGCCCGCAACGGTAAAAGTAATTTTAGAATTTACCTTCATTTGAGAAGCATATTTTTCGGGAACCGAAAAGGTAATTTTTACATTGGTACTGTTAACCAATGTGGTAATTAAGGTTTGGGGTGTTACATACGTACCCGGCGATATATTACGAAGTCCAATAGTACCGGAGAAGGGCGCGCGTATAGATGTTTTTGCAATTTGTGCATTAAGTAGTTGCGTTTGCGCCTGTGCTGTTTTAAAATCGGCGCTTGCAATATCATATTCCTCCTGGCTGATTGCCTCTTTTTCTAAAAGTAGTTTTGCCCTGCGCTCGTTTTCAGATGCCAGGTTTTGCCTTGTCTTAGTGGCACCGCCCTGGGCACGAAGTTCTATATCATTAATTTTTAAAAGCACCTGCCCCTTTTGCACCGTTTGCCCTTCTTTAAAATATATATTTTGTGCAATGCCCGATACTTCGCTGGTTATTTGCACCTGCTCATTTGCCTCTATAGAGCCAGAGAGAGAGAGTGTATTATTAAATTCGCCGGGGTTTACCACCACGCCACTTACAGACATAGGGGGCTTATTACCCTTGCCAGCGCCACCACCCGACATTTCTTCTTTTTGCTTTTTATTTTCGGAAATCCTGTAATAAACAAGCGCACCAATACCAACAACTATTAGCGCATATATTATATATTTAACCTTCATGTTATGTGTAAAACTATCTATTATTAGCAAAGCTAACAGAAACGGACACTAATACTCATACTTTAACACAAAAAAATGCTGAATTAAATACGTCATTGATAGTTTTTTTATACTAAAGCCGTAAATGAGCACCCGCTTAACGAAAACGTAATATTAAAAACCCCGCATTTATATACTTTGTGACAGCTCGCTTTGTTACTGCGCAACTTAAATTTATCTTTGTACCCTTAAACAACAACGAACTAACTTAATGAAAAATACTTTAATTGCACCCTCTGTCCTTTCGGCAGATTTTGCTAACCTGCAACGCGACATCGAAATGATAAACAACAGCGATGCCGACTGGTTTCACGTTGATATTATGGATGGTGTATTTGTACCTAACATTTCTTTTGGCATGCCGGTGCTTGAGGCTATTGCACGCCTTGCAAAAAAGCCCATCGATGTGCATTTAATGATTATTAACCCAGACCAGTATATAAAAACATTTGCACAGCTTGGCGCAAACAACCTTACTGTACATTATGAGGCATCTACACACCTGCACCGCACGCTGCAGGCAATAAGGGCAGAAGGTATGAAAGCGGGCGTAGCCATTAACCCGCACACTAACGTGAGCCTGCTGGAAGATGTTATAAGCAACATAGATGTGGTATGCATTATGAGCGTAAACCCGGGCTTTGGCGGACAGAGCTTTATAGAGAATACTTACAGTAAAATACGTAAACTAAAAGAAATTATTACCCGCAACGGTGCTTCTACCCTTATAGAGATAGACGGTGGCGTGAGCGATAAAAATGCCGTACAACTTGTAGAGGCAGGAGCCGATGTGCTCGTTGCAGGCAACTATATTTTTAGGGCAGAAAACCCTGTAAACACTATTGCATCGCTTAAAAAGCTTACAGCGATATAACGCATTACGTTTCAAATAAGCATAAAAAAGCACCTCTGCAGAGGTGCTTTTACTTTATAGATATCCCAATTTTACCATATAACAACCCTTAAACTATCAGGCTGATACATTTTGTCTCCCGGCTTAACATTAAACGCTTTATAAAACTCGGGCATATTAGCTACCGGACCGTTAATGCGGTATTTTGCCGGCGCATGCACATCGGTCATTATTTGTTGTGCCAGCGATTCGTTTTTAATATTAACCATCCATGCATAAGCATAGCCTAAAAAGTAACGCTGAGATGGCGTAAGCCCACTTATCTTTTTTCCCGCTTTGTATTGTTCTGTCTTTTTAAATGCCTCAAGCCCCATAACCACACCACCTAAGTCGGCAATATTCTCACCTTGTGTAGCATCACCGTTTACAAACTTACCCGGCAAAGCTTCAAACGTATTAAACTGAGCTACTATGCGTTTTGTTTTCTCGGTAAACCTGGAAAGATCTTCGGCAGTCCACCAGTTATTAAGGTTACCATTTTCGTCATACTGGCTCCCCTGGTCGTCAAACCCGTGGGTAATTTCGTGCCCAAAGACAGAGCCGCCTATTATGCCATATAAAATAGCATCATCGGGCATGCGGCCCTCAAACCCCGGAACAAGAATATTACAGGCAGGCACCACAATTTCGTTATTACTTGGGTTATAGTAGGCATTATAGGTTTGTGGCGTCATGCTCCACTCTGTACGGTCTACCGTTTTACCAAATTTAGAGACCATATAGTTATACTTCCATTTATCTGCCTCTAAAACATTAGCACAATACGAATTGCCTATATTTACGCTGCTCATATCCTTCCATTTATCAGGATAGCCCACCTTCATTATTATCTTGCTTAGTTTAAGCAGGGCTTTTTTCCTGGTAGCTTCGCTCATCCAGTCCAGTTTTTTAATATGGTCAGCATAAACAGCATTAATATTTTTGCCTATCTCCATAAGTTTCTCTTTAGATCCTTTAGGCAAATAATCCTTTACATACACCTCGCCTATAAGTTCGCCAAGAGCACTATTGGTTTGCGAAACAACCTTTTTCCAACGTGGTTTTTGCTTAGCAACACCACTCATAACAGTAGCAAAAAAATGGAAATTTTCGTTTGCAATACTACTATTAAGGTAAGAGGCGTTGTGATTTATAAGATTAAACTTTAAATATTTTTTCCAGCTCTCTACGGGGTAGCTTTTAACCATATTGTTTAAAGCTACAAAAAATTCAGGCTGCCCTACTATTAAGGTATCAGCTTTAGCAATACCTAAAGACGGCAGTACCTGCTGCCAGTTAATATTAGGAGTGGCAACACTAACCTGTGCCACACTCATTTTATTATAATTTTTAATAGGGTCGCGCAGGGCTTCAAGCTTTCGCGATGCTTTGGCAAGATCTGTTTCCAGCTGCATTATCGTGGCAGCATCCTGTGCGGCAGTAGCGCTTCCGCTAAGTTGTGCCAGCTTTTCAATATACTTTACATATTCTGCACGAATTGTAACAGTCTCTTTATCGGTATTAAAATAGTAATCGCGGTTACCCATACCCAAACCACCTTGATAAAACACTAATGCATACTTAGTGCTTATTTTATCGTCTTGGTTTACACCAAATGCAAATGCAGGGTTAGTACCCAGCGTGTGCAGGTAACCTATGGTAGTCATTAATGACGACACATTGGTTATGGCGTCTATACGCTTTAAAGGATCGGCAAGTGGGGTAAGCCCGGCTTTTTCTATAGCAATGGTATCCATGCCAGATGCGTAGAAACTGCCTATTTTTTGTTCGTTACTGCCTTTAGCGGCCTTAATATTTTTTGCCGATTTTTCGCAAATACTTTTTATCTGGGCATTTATCGTATCCTGAATGGTGCGGAAGATGCCGTTGCTGCTTTCACTATCGGGTATGGGGTGTTTTTTAAACCAGCCGCCATTGGCATACAGGAAAAAATCGCCGGATGGGTTTACAGTGGTATCACGGTTTGCGGCCAGCGGGTCGCTAAAGGTGGTTTCTTTTGTGGTGCAGCTTGTTATAATAGCTGCAGATAGTGCAATTAGCGACAATTTATGTATGATGTGCATACGTATATATTAGGAGTTACAAAATCAAAGGTATTATTTTATTTTGATTTGGTACAGATGCGTTGAATGCGTTTGCATTAATACATATTTAATGAATTTAAGGAATAAATATCTTAGTGCTGCGAGTAAATGCTATCAAGATAAATTTTATAAGTATTTGCAGTAATAGTAATTACGGTATCCGTTTTAATAATCCTAAAATCTTTTGTATTTTTAGTCTTGTAAACAGAGTCGCCAACGGCCACACAATCCCACACAAGTTCTACAACATATTCTCTTCTATTATCAATTAATAGATAAGGATAATTCCTGCCTGTAGTTTCTAAAGCTTTTTCTTTAACTCTCCCAGCGACACTATACTCCTTAAAATTTTCAACGGCATTTTGTCTCTTCCAGCTATCGCTGCTCACTACAAGTACAAAGCAAAAACAACAAACTCCTATTAACAGAATACATATTGCCTTAAAGCCGGAACGCTCAAAAAAAACTTCTTCATCGCTATTCTCCAAAAAATTAATGGACATGTGTAAATGTTTTAAGCAAAATTACTGAAAGCAATCCTGATGTTATGCATATAGTGCGAGTAAAGCTTTACGCGCGCGAAAAATACTTCACACCAGGCAAAACATAACATCCCACTATAAAAATGATTGCCGCATTAGTAATTTATAACTATTTTTACCCCAATGCACTACAAAAAATCACCCTGCTAAGAATAATTTTTATAGTTATTTGAATTTCTAATAAATAATTGTACTTTTGCATCCCCTTTATTGGGGATGGAATGTTTAATTAAAATTATTTATTGTGAACACATTAAGCTACAAAACAGTTTCGGCTAACAAAGCCACTGCTCGTAAAGAGTGGA
>Ga0247806_10001817_pt1 | contig 10092 bp, 10 predicted proteins | sample UWRJL059202B1_FD_179935 | JGI IMG/M metagenome (GOLD analysis project Ga0247806, IMG submission 179935) | Plant litter microbial communities from Arlington Agricultural Research Station in Wisconsin, United States - UWRJ-L059-202B-1 | ecosystem: Environmental > Terrestrial > Plant litter >... | reverse complement strand
CGACAGCGCTAAATGTTTCAAGCTGCAATGCAATGTAGCGCCGCGTTAGCTCTGGATGATCGTCGACAGGGATGCGGTCATACGCGGTTTGTCGCAGGGCGCCGCTCCATTCGCCGATAATTACTGGCTGACGCCGCGATAGGCGCTGTAATAATTTCGGGTATCGCTGTAATTTTTTCACATACCAGTCAAAAGAGAATCGGTGTGCCATAAAAGTAGTCATGTGATAACTGTGGACGTCCATGACCGACTGTCGTGGTTGACGAGGAAGCCAGCCCGAGAAGAGGCGTGGACTAAAGGCATCACTAAAAATAATTCGAGTATGCGGTAGTAGTAGTGTGCTGAGCCTTTTGTAGGCTTGGCGGTAGTAGCTACGCAGCCGTAGATGCAGTATGCCAACTTTGGGCTCGTTGATTAGTTGGAGGCCCCAGAAGTTTGGATTGTCTTTGTAGCGGACAGCAATTTGCTCGAGCACTTGAATGCTGTTTTCGCGGTTGTCGGCGCGCGAGAACCAGTCGGCTTTGCCAACCTTGCCGCTGTGATCGAAGCCATTTTGCGAGCCCTGTACACCGTGCAGGTCAATGATTACCTGTAAGTTATATTTCGTCGCCATGGTCATTGCCCAATCAAGGTAGGGGAGGGTCGCTGTGAACGGATCGTCGCCGTTAAACAGCCAATATCCAACCGGTATGCGGATGGCATTGATCTTATTTTTTTCAAGCCACTGAAAGTCAGATTCAGTAATAAAAGTCTGCCGATGGTGTTCGATTTTCTTGTCTGCACCAAGGGTTTGCGTAAAGGTGTATTCATCCTGCGCACTGGTCCCGGCGAATAGTGACGGCGTCATCCATTTTTCGATAACGAGCCATCCACCTAGGTTCACGCCGCGTAGCTGATGTGTGTCCATAGCCTTATTATATACTGAAAATAAGTCGAAAGGTTGGTAACCGAATTACTTGGTGGTCTTGAGGTCAAGAACGACGAGGTGCTCAATGTGCGGAGTGCGTGGGAAGAAGTTGTAGCCCTTGTGTGTAGTGATGTCATATTTTTCAGCCAGTAGTGCGACGTCGCGGGCTTGGGTAACAGGGTTGCATGACAAGTAAATGATTCGTTCAGGGGTAACCTCGAGTAGGCGTTCGACAATACTCTTGTCGAGTCCGGCACGGGGTGGGTCAACGATGATTGTTGCATCGCTAGTAATAAATTCGAGTGCTTTTTCGGCTGAAGCATGGACTGCTTGGGCTTTTTTGATCTTCAAGCGGTCGATGTTTTCTTTCATCTCGCGGACGGCGCCTTCGTTGATCTCAACGAGCGTCAGGTCGCCAGCACCGATAGTCAGGCCGATTGTGCCAACGCCGCTGTACAGGTCGACAGTTGACTTGTCTGGATTGACGAATGTTTTCATGTCGTTCAAGGCCTGTTCATAAACGGGGATGTTGATCTGGAAGAAACTTTCCGTTGCGTAGGTGAATGAAACGCCGTTAATCTTGTCATACAGTGGTACTTGGCCCCATGCTTGCAGGCGCTTGGTGATGACACTTGCAGGACTCTTTGGGTTGGAGTAGATAAGTTCAAAGCCACGAACACCAAGGTTCTTGATGTCGATCTCACGGATCGGGTTGAACGATTCAGCCTTGACGTACAGCTGCATTGAGATTTCGCCGCGTTGGTTAGCGCGAATCAGTAGCGTCTTTAGTGAGAAGCCGGTTGCGTGGTGCGCACGAAGCAGGTCGCGCATTGCAATTGCGGCGTTGTTGATGTGTTGTGGAGCCAAGCGGCTACCTTCAACGGGAACTTTGCCGCGTGAACCACGAGTAAAGAAGGCGAGGTCGAGTTGTTCGGTCTCTTTGTCCCAATACCAACTGAATTCCATCTTGTTGCGGTATTCGTATGACTTGTTGTCAGTAAAGACGGTGATTTCACCGGGGAGTGTCACGTCGTGCATTTTGAATGCTTCGTCGATAAGTTCGGCTTTGTACTTCTGTTCGCTACGGAAGTTCATAATCTGCCAAGGGCTAGTTGAGATGTAGCTGCCTGGGTCGTAGGCCGTGATGCGGTCTTTTGACTCTTCGATCACAGTTGTAACGTAGCCTTCAGCCAGACGAGATTTTTTCTTCGTCAGTTGCACTTCGACGGTTTCACCAGGGAGTCCGCCCCATACAAATAATTTGCGGCCATCGTCCATGGTCGCAAGTGCTTGGCCGCCACCGACAATCTTTTCAAGCTTGACGGTAACAAGTGGAAGTTCTTTATTCCTCATATATCGTACTAGTATAGCAAACAAGCGCCAGATATTGAAATAAATGCGTAAAAATGGTATTATATCGTCTGTGTAAATCGCACACAACAAGTGAAGGGTTGGTAGTACTCGCATGAGGCACGCCAGTGACAAACGGGCCCCCAAGGACCCAAAAACCCCAAAGAACAAAGAAGGTAGGCATCGCAGAATCGGCTTGATTAGTCATTCGACACCGAGTGATCCGGCACGGACAAAGGAGTTCGATGACATCGTCAACGGCGATGCAAGACCGTACGTCGGGACATCACCGATAAGCCCTCGCTGGGCAGGTTTTCACCGAAATCTGAACTAGCACCGTCAGGGCCTATCCGCGACCCCCCGCGCGATAAAAGGGGTGTATTGGTCTTTCGATCGGTACACCCCATATTTTTTATGCTACATTCACGACCATTAACGATATAATCAGGTATATATGAAACGACTCTCGCATTATTCACAGTATTTCCTTCGCAGCCCTGACTTTATCAAGGAGTTACTTGGCCATACCAACATCAAACCTAAAGACCTGGTCTATGACATTGGTGCGGGGAGCGGTTCGATCACTGCAGTCCTGGCAGAACGCGTCCGCCAAGTAGTGGCGATTGAATACGAACCACGTATGGCTGAGAAGCTGCGTGAAAACATGCAGCGCTATCCAAACGTTTCGGTGCGTGAGGGAGACTTCCTAGAGATGCCACTTCCAAAAGGTGACTACAAGATATTTGCGAATATTCCATTTCACCTTAGTTCGCCGATTGTACACAAATTAACCGAAGCGGTAAATCCACCGTCAGCGGCATATTTGATTGTCCAAAAACAGTTTGCCCATAAATTATTACCAAACTCTGATCAATTTACCGGCCAACTCGGTATGATGATCGGTCCAACGTTTGGCGTCCGCATTCGTCGTCCACTGAAACGAACCGATTACTTCCCACACCCGAATGTTGATACATCGCTGATCGAAATTAAAAAACGCGACGAGCCGTTTATTCCTTTGGAAAAGATGGAAGCCTACCGTGCGTTCGTTGAAGGGTGTTTTTCAGACCCGAAGATTTTCAAAAAGACGCCTCGCCGCGAAATGGGGCTGCCTGACGATATCAAGCCTTCGCAGATGAAATTACACCAATGGGTCGAGCTGTTTACCCTATACAAGCCAAAGAAATAGCTGTCTGCAGGAAATGAAAATGGCCGCGTTCGTAATGAACGCGGCTTATTTCACCTTACCGAAGTAGGAGTGTGTCAATTTCGTCGGCTTTACTCGATGTGAGTGATGGGTGTGAGCGTGATATCACTCCACTTGACGTGGCGGTGCTTGCGGCCCCACTGCTCACCAAACTCATTGATGCAAGCTTCGCGAAAATGGATACAGACTGATGCACGAGCACCGCGTGTCGACTGCGAATGCGTGTTGTTCAGTTGTCGCTGCTGAGTCGGGGTGATATAAATATCTGCCGCCGACCCGTCCTTGTGGACGACGTGGTGCGTCGGTGTTGAAGCCAAACGTACCACCTCCAATCTGGTTGAGGTGAAACGTACACTATGTACTACTATTATTATGTCATAAATTTAGCCTAAAATCAACGCGGCACGTTAGGACTGAAGACAGGGTATACTGAAGCCATATGAAAAAGTTTTTTAGTCACTCAGTTGTTGTTGTTACGGGCGGTGCCTCGGGTATCGGTAAGGAAATTGTCAAACAGATCGTTCCGACGGGTGCGCAGGTGATTGTCGTTGGGCGCACCAAAAAAACAGGACACGCGTTCGTCAAAGAACTACACAAGGCCGGCTACGACATTGATTTTGAGCGAGTTGATATGACCGACAAAAAGAAGGTCGAAACGATGTTCAAGAAAATCATCGCCACCTATGGTCGAATTGATTTTATGGTGAATAACGCCGGTATATTTATGGGCGGTGAAATGCGCGACACGAAACTGAAAAACTGGTATGAAGTGATGGATAATAACATCTTTGCGACGATTAACGGAACGCATTTTGCTTACCAGTACATGATCAAACAAGGCTATGGTCATATCGTCAATGTCGCTTCGACCGCAGGGCTGATTCCGGTGCCAGCGATGGGTATTTATGGGGCAACGAAATACGCCATTGTTGGGTTGACGCATGCCCTACGTAACGAAGCGAAGGGGCTTGGTGTCAAAGTGAGTGTTGTGTGTCCTTCGATTATCAACACGCCACTGTACGACACGGCTATTTATAATAAACTCGATAAAACAAAAGCCCTAAAAACACGCCGCTCGCAGCAAACACCCGAAAAAGCAGCTAAGAAAATTATCCGTGGCATGATGAAAAACCAAGCTACCATCCACACGTCAATCGCGACGCATGGTATTTGGCTGCTATACCGGATTGTGCCTTGGGCCTATAACATCGGAGCTCGTCGGGCTACGGCGATCTACCGCGCAAAACTCCGTACCGATTTATAGCAATTGGCTGGGCTGATTGGAAACCGCTGATGGTTTGCCGTATACTAACGGAGTAACTAATTTAGCGTAAGGAATTCACCTAATGGAACTCGAAACCACTTTCTACATTGTTGGCATCATCTGCATGAGCTTGATCACCCTCATTCTCATCGGTTTGATCATTGTCGCCGTCGCGATCAAGGTAAAGATTACCCATATCCACGCCCAAATTGAAGGCCGCTTGAAACCCCTCAAAGATTTCGCCGATGCTGCCAGCAAGGTTGCGCAAAAAGCCAAAGCGACATTCACAAAATAGTCCTGTCGCGCTTCATCATACCGCCCGTCTATTGGGCGGTATTTTGTTTGGTGATATACTAACCGAGTAACCAATTAAACACGTATCCAGAGTGCAGCGAGAGATCTAGCTCTATGACCTGCCGGCAACCCGCCTATAATTCTTTGTTATAGGCAACGGTGCCCCTTCTAGCCCTGACGGGAAGATAAGATGTGAAACTCCTTTTTCTTCCTGTGTGCGGCACAGAAGATGCGTATAAAGGAGTATTTTTTATGTCAATTTTCAAGACCGCCGAAAGCGTGTCCCCAAAGCACCCCGATAAAATCTGTGATCAAATATCCGATGCAATTTTGGACGCACATTTAGCCCAAGATCCGGATGCGCGTGTAGCGGTAGATGTCGCTGGTGGGCACGGCACGGTATTTGTAACTGGTGAAGTAACGTCAAAGGCAATTGGTGTTGATGTGGCCGCAATTGTGCATCGGCTAGCGGGCGACGTGAGGTTGATCGAACATATCGCTGCGCAGAGTCCTGAAATCGCCCAAGGCGTTGATATCGGCGGGGCGGGTGACCAGGGGATTATGGTGGGCTATGCGACCAACGAGACGGCCGAATTATTGCCACTGGAAGTTGTACTGGCACGAAAGTTGAACCAGAACCTATACCAGCGCTGGCCCTTTGATGGTAAAACGCAGGTGACGACAAAAGACGGCAAGATTGTCTCGATTGTGGCTAGTTTTCAACACGCCGCGCAGGCCGAGCTGACCCAGCAGGTACTGGATTGGGTGGCACATGAGCCGTTGGCCGTGGTGGGCGACCACGGGGTAAAGCTGCACATTAATCCTGCGGGTGACTGGCAGGTGGGGGGATTCGACGCCGATGCTGGACTGACCGGCCGAAAATTGATCGTTGATAATTATGGCCCACGCATTCCGATTGGCGGCGGGGCATTCAGCGGCAAGGACCCGAGCAAGGTTGACCGATCGGCGGCGTACATGGCGCGCAAGGTCGCGATTGATTACCTAAAAGCGCGGGATGCCAAAGAGGTCTATGTGTACCTGGCGTATGCGATTGGGTTCGATCAGCCGCTGGAGGCAATTGTTGTTATTGATGGACACGAAGAGGCCATCGATGGCTATGACCTATCGCCGAATGGGATTATTACGGCGCTTGATTTGAAGCGCCCTGTCTATGAGCAGACGGCGCGGTATGGGCACTTTGGATACGAGGGCTTTGGTTGGGATTCGTCACTGCTTTGGTAATGGGATGTGTAAATGGAACTGCGTAAAAGTTAGTGATGGATCAAGATGAACGCGTCCTTTGAAGTGTGTCTCGATGATTTGCTTTGTGAGGTAGAGTCCGATACCGAGTCCGCTTGATTTAACACTGCTGTGTGGCTGAAAAAGCTTTTGGCGTGTCGCCATAGATATGCCAGTTCCGAAATCCTGAATACTGACAGTGATTGAGTCTTCCGATGAGCCGAGCTGGACGTATATTGCCGTCTTAGGGTGCGATATGTTTGCTTGGGATGCATTTGTGACAAGTATTGTGACAACTTGAGATAGGCGTAGTGGGTCGCCGAGAATCTTATGTTTTCGTTCCGAGTTGCTACGAATGTCTTTGAAGACGATGCGCGCATTAGGGAGCTTCTTTTCTAGCTGCATGATTGTCGCCTTGATGATCGCCGATGGTTTGAATGGTTCAATTGTATTACTTTGTTTTATTTGATCACGGACTTGTTCGATGATGGTGTCTATATAGGTGATACTCTCTTTTGCCTGGTTGATTGCGACTGAATTTCGATGACGCTCTTTGAGGTTATCGATATCAAGTGTGAGGACGCTAAGATGGTTTGCAAGTTCGTGAAGGATGACGGTTGTGAGCTGCCCAAGCTCGGCAAATCGGTAGAGGTGTCGCATTTCTTTTGCTTGCACCTCCTCAAGGCTTTTTGTGCGTTCTTTGAGTTTTGCGGCCAGTGATTCTTTTTCTTCCTTTAGCTGCAGTTCTGCCGTAAGCGCTCGACGCAAGGAGTCTTCCGTCTGCTTGCCAGAAAGCCATGATATGAGTGCGAATATGCTAAATATGACCGAGTAGTTTGCGATATCGTTGATGGTGGAATTGTTATCGAGCATTGATCGGTCTGGATGTGAAAGACCAAGCTCTGTCGATACCTGTAGGCAGATCAGCAGTATGACCGCGGTAACAGACATAAACCCGATATAGCGAGCACCGATAAGGATGCTCGTTAAGACGATGACAAAACCTAATAATAAGATACCAATCGGTGCGTTGACGCCCCAGGCGTGCAAGATAAAGCCCGCGACACACAGATACGCAAAAATAAGCATCCAAGCCCCGGTTCTGACGTATTTTCGGCGTATGACATATCCAACGACGCATAAATAGAACAGTGCAAGAAAGCCTGCGCATAGTTGCACGGATGAATAGTCGCTATGGAAACTTGCAATGCTGACGAGTAGTAAGCCCACGACAACTCCAGTAACGACGAATGATCCGTAGAGGACGACTTGGATGATGTTTGCTGACGTTGCTGTCCAGTTTTGGCTTTTGATGGTGAGGTAGTCTTCTGATCTTTTTAGGATTCGAAGCCGACGCACAATCATTTAGCTCTCGTCAATCTTGTATCCAAGCCCATAGGCTGTCTTTATATACGAGGTTTCGAATGGTCTGTCTACCTTATCTCGTAAATGTTTTATATGGACATCAACGGTACTGATCCAGCTATTGGTATGGGCGCTCCAGACATGGTCCATAATCATGTCTCGTGTCATAATTCGCCCCTGGTTTATAATGAGATACTCTAAAATATCAAATTCTTTGCGGCGCAAGACGATCTCTATGCCGGAACGTGAAACGGTGTGCCGTGCAATGTCCATCGTGAGGTCACGATAGGCGAGATGCGTGCGGATATGGCTGCGGGTTTGGCGACGCCCAACGGCGGCAATACGAGCGCGGAGTTCCTCTGTGTTAAATGGTTTTGTGACGTAATCGTCAGCGCCTGCGTTGAGCAGTGCGACGCGGTCGGTGATATCCGCGTTGCCTGTTAGGACGAGGATTGGGTTGTTTCTATGCATGCCCCGTATCTTTTCGCAGACCTCAAGCCCAGACATGTCCGGTAATCCTAGGTCGAGAACGATGACACCATATTCAATTGTCTGTACTTTATCGAGTGCGTCTTGGCCTGTATGTACCATGTCAAGAACGTATGATTTACGCAGGTGATACGATATTCTTTCTGCGAGCCGAGGGTTATCTTCAATAAGTAGCAATTTCATATTTCGTCATTTTGCCTTTCAGATTATCTTAAGATATTACGACATTATTGTTAAAAAATCTTTAACTTTTGTACATAAAGCTTATTTTTTAAATAGAGTATTATTAATACATGACCTTCGACCTCATCATCCGCCTTATCGCCGACGCCGCTGTCATCCCCGTTGCCCTGATTGGCGCCTATGTCTTACTTTTTAAAATCCCTCGTGGCGGACGGTTCGAAGCTTACTCGCGCATTCTGATGGCTGGCCTTACTGCGTACTTAATCGCAAAATTTGTCGCAACGATTTACCAGCCTTCATTCGAACGGCCTTTTGAAACGCTTGGTGTTGCACCGGGTGCACTATATTTGAATAATCCTGGCTTTCCGTCTGATCACGCACTGTTTGTAACGGCGATCGCTGCGGCTGTTTGGTTCGAGACGCGCATGAAAAAGACAACCATTCTGTTGGTCTCGCTGGTCGCACTGGTGTGTATTGGCCGCGTCTTGGCGCTCGTCCATACGCCACTTGATGTTATTGCAGGGGTTGTTATTGGACTGATAGGTGCGGTATGGTATGTACAGAAAGTACCAGCTAAGGTGCATAAGATCGCGGTGGAGAAAACGGAGAAGTAACATGGCACAAGTGATTATTGAGGACCAAACGGTTTTAAGTCGAACTTGGGTAACATGGGGGCGAACGATTGCACTAGGTGCAGCGCTTGGGCTGATTTTTTGGATCTTTACAGTCCTGATCGGACGCTACGTTGTCGAGCCACTTGTTTGTAAAGACCTAGTTGACGCCGCGGTTTGTGTTGATGCCGTACCGGTTGCGGGTAAGATTGCAACAATCCTCGTTGCAGTACTCGGTGTGATTGCAATGGTGCGCGTTGGTATCGCGCGACCAATTATTATTGCAGTTGCAACGGCCGCGCTGTTATGGAACCTCGCCGGCTGGACACAAGGGCTTTTCTGGCTTGAATCGATTGTCTGGAGTGTCTTACTGTACGCGTTTTGTTTTGCCTTATTTGCATGGATCACTCGATATGTAACACTTTGGGTGACCATCGTGGTCAGTCTACTGATCGTGCTGATTATCCGCATTACACTGGCTGTATAGCTAGCTTGACTGCGTTCCGCTCATGCTCCATAATCCTACGTAAGAATGTGGGCATTATCTAATCATCTACCCATCCCAACGCAACGACGCCGACAAGGCTTTACTATTGTTGAACTTTTGATTGTTATTGTCGTCATCGGGATTCTGGCGGCAATCACAATTGTCGCGTTTAACGGCGTCCAAAAGAAAGCGCAGGCTTCTGCTGCTCAATCAGCTGTTTCGCAGGCGAACAAAAAAGTGGTTGCCTATGCGGTCCAAAATTCAGATATGTATCCGCCAGACCTGACGACTGCCGGTATATCGGATACGAGTGGACTGGAATACAGCTATGACAATGGGACATCGCCAAAAACGTACGGCATTACCGCCACTATAGGCACATCATCGTATTATGTGTCGAACACGACGAACCAGCCAGTTTCTGGTGGCTATCAAGGTCATGGACGCGGGGGTGTGGTGTCAATTCGAAATATTGTCACAAATCCAAGTGCTGAGGCTGGTCTGACTGGTATCTTAGGTAGTGCGGCTACCATGTCTACAGATACGTCATGGGCGGCAAGTGGCTCGGCATCGTTTCGAATAACACCCAATAGTGCAAGTAATGATAGCCATTTTGGACTTGGTGGTGATATGAACGGCGGATTCCGGGCTGGCCTCGAGGCCGGAAAGACATACACGGTATCGGGAACTGTACGT
>Ga0247806_10001816_pt1 | contig 10095 bp, 10 predicted proteins | sample UWRJL059202B1_FD_179935 | JGI IMG/M metagenome (GOLD analysis project Ga0247806, IMG submission 179935) | Plant litter microbial communities from Arlington Agricultural Research Station in Wisconsin, United States - UWRJ-L059-202B-1 | ecosystem: Environmental > Terrestrial > Plant litter >... | reverse complement strand
GCGAAGAGGATGTGATCGGCGGTGCGTCCCTGCATCGACGCGGCCTGCAAGAGCAGCTGCAGTTGGCCGCGCACCTTCTGCTGGCCGACGAACTCGGCGAGAGACTGCGGACGCAGCGCGCCCTCGAACGCCAGTTCGGCGTCGGATTCGGGTTCGACGCTGATGATGTCGTCGGCGGGGGTCACTTGGTCGCCGCCTGCTGCGGGCCGAGGTGGGCGAGGGCGAGGCGCAGCAGGGCGGGCATCGTCTCGCGCTCGAGGTCGGTGGCGACGAGCATCGCTTCGTCGACCGCGACGATGGCGCTGCGTTCGGGCCAGCCGAGGCCGATCAGCGCGAGCAGCACACTGTCGCGTACGGGAGCGGCCGCCGCGCGCACGCCGGGAACCGCCTGAGGCACGACGGCGAGCTTGCCCGCGAGCGACACGACGATGAGCTTGGCGGTCTTCGGGCCGATGCCCGAGACCTTGCGGAACGCTCCGTCGTCTTCCGCGGCGATGGCACGGGCGATCTCGCCGGGGTCGAGCGCGGCGAGCACGCCCATGGCGCTGCGTGGACCGACACCGGTGACGCTGCGCAGCAGGTCGAACACGGCGAGTTCGTCGGCGTCGGCGAAACCGTAGAGGCTGAGGTCGTCTTCACGAACGATGAGCGTCGTGCGCAGGGTGGCCTCGTGGCCGACGCGCAGGGTGAGCGCGTTCTGCGGCGTCACCTGTACGGAGAGTCCGACTCCCCCGACTTCGATGACGGCGGTGGAACCCTGGGCGGCGAGCACTGTGCCTCGCACGGAAGAAATCATGCACCCAGCCTACGTTTGGCCGCCGACTCGGCCGCACGCCACGCGCTCTGCGCCGGCGTCAGACCCCCGGATGACCCGGTGCCCGGCACTGCCGAGGGGATCGACGCGGCGCCCGCCCTGGTGGCCGCGGTCGCGACTCCCCCGCGCCACGCGTGGCAGATCGCCAGCGCGAGAGCGTCGGCGGCGTCGGCCGGTTTGGGCACTTCGTCGAGCCCGAGGATCTTGGCGACCATCAGGCCGACCTGCGCCTTCTCGGCCGAGCCGTAGCCGGTGACGGCGGCCTTGACCTCGCTCGGGGTGTGCATTCCGACGGCGAGCCCCCTCGACGCGGCCGTGTGCATCGCCACCCCGCTGGCCTGCGCGGTGCCCATCACCGTGCGCAGGTTGTGCTGCGCGAACACGCGTTCCAAGGCGACGGCGTGCGGCGCGTGCTCGTCGATGAGCTCGGCGAGCTGCGTGCCGATGATCAGCAGGCGCTGCTCGAGGGCCATCTCCGGCGGGGTGCGGATGACCCCGAAGTGCACCAGCGTCGCTTTGCGTGTCGACGTGACATCCACGACCCCGACACCGCACCGGGTCAGACCTGGGTCGATGCCCAGCACCCGGAGCGACATCGGTGTCTAGTCTTCGTCCAGCTGGGCCTGGACCTCTGGCGTGATTTCGAAGTTGGAGAAGATGTTCTGCACGTCGTCGGAGTCTTCGAGCGCGTCGATGAGGCGGAAGATCTTGCGCGCGGTCTCGGCGTCGACCTCGATGGTGAGGTTCGGCACGAATTCGAGCTCTGACGAGTCGTAGTCGATGCCGGCGTCCTGCAGAGCCTTGCGCGACGAGACGAGGTGCGACGGGTCGGTGATGACCTCGAAGCCGCCGCCGTGGTTCTTCACTTCTTCGGCGCCCGCGTCGAGCACTGCCTCGAGGATGTCGTCTTCGGTGACGCCGTCGACGGCGGCGATCGAGATGACGCCCTTGCGGTTGAAGTTGTACGCGACGCTGCCCGGGTCGGCCAGGGCCGCTCCGTTGCGGGTCATGATGGCGCGCACGTCGGCCGCCGCGCGGTTCTTGTTGTCGGTGAGACACTCGATGAGCATCGCGACGCCGTTGGCTCCGTAGCCTTCGTAGATGATCGTGGTGTACTCGACCGACTCACCGCTGAGCCCGGCCCCGCGCTTGACGGCGCGGTCGATGTTGTCGTTGGGAACCGAGGTCTTCTTGGCCTTCTGGATGGCGTCGACCAGGGTCGGGTTGCCCGAGAGGTCTGCACCGCCCATCTTGGCTGCGACTTCGATGTTCTTGATGAGTTTGGCGAACGACTTTGCACGGCGCGAATCGGTGATCGCCTTCTTGTGCTTGGTGGTTGCCCATTTGGAGTGGCCTGACATGCTGAATATTCTAGCCAACGAGGCGGCCGTGGGCCGCCAGCCACTCAGGTGAGCCGCACTCCCGCCGACTTGAGTTCGAGAGCGGCGAGGGCGCGCATCACGGCGGCGTCACCACGCCGCCACGCCGCGGTCGGGTCGCCGTCGACGGCGGCGAGTTCGGGGAGCCGCTGGTTCGTGAGCGCGCGGAGGGCGAGCAGGTCGAGCGCGACGCCCGAGCGCGCGAGCGTGCGGGCCTGCCCCGCGCGGCGCATGAAGCGGAGGCGCGGCACGAGCCAGATCACGAGGATCATCAGCACGGGCACGAGCGCGATGCCCCAGCCGAGCCCGGTCGCGAGGTCGGCGACCGCCGCCTGCTGGCTCTGCCCGGCGGACTCGAGGGTCGCGCCCGCCGAGCTGGCGCTGTCGAAGGGACCGCGGATGCCGCCGCCGATCAGCGGCACGCCGCCCAGGTTGTCGCCGAGGTCGGTCATCGTCGATCTGAAGCCCGCCCCCGCCCGCTCCATCTGCACGCCGAAGTCGGTGAGGCCGATCACGAGCGAGTAGACGAAGGCGCCCAGCCAGATCCACGCGGCGATCGCCGCCACGGCGAGCACGTCGACGGTGATCTGGCGGGAGCGGTGGGCGGCAAAGTCTGAGTACGGCTTCATTCCCCCATGATCGCCGGTCAGGCGCGGGTGCGCACCTTCTCGAGGAAGTACTCGTGGAACCGGGTCTCCCCCGTGATCTCCGGGTGGAAGGCCGTGCCGAGCAGGTTGCCCTGCTCGATCGCGACGATCCGGCCGTCGTCGAGGGCGGAGAGCACCGTGACGGCGTCTCCGACGCGCTCGACCACCGGCGCGCGGATGAAGACGGCGTGCACCGCAGGTTCGCCGAGCGCCGGCACGTCGAGGTCGGTCTCGAACGAGTCGAGTTGCGAGCCGAAGGCGTTGCGTCTCACGGTCACGTCGAAACCGCCGAGAGTCTGCTGTCCGTCGATCGCGTCGAGAACCGAGTCGGCGAGCATGATGAGACCGGCGCACGTGCCGAAGACGGGCAGTCCGGATGCCACGGCGGACTTCAGCGGGTCGGCCAGACCGAAGAGACGGCTGAGCTTGTCCATCACGCTCGACTCGCCCCCGGGGATGACGAGTCCGCTCACCCGCTCGAGGTCCTCGGGCCGACGCACGGGGATCGCGTCGGCACCGAGTTCCGCGAACACCGCGAGGTGTTCGCGGAAGTCGCCCTGCAGGGCGAGAACCCCGATCGGTGCGGTGGACTGGCTGCGCGAGCGGTTACCAGCCACGCTCGGCGAGGCGGTGCGGTGCCGCGAGGTCGGCGACGTTGATGCCCACCATGGCCTCGCCGAGGCCACGCGACGCCTGGGCGATCACGTCGGCGTCGTCGAAGAACGTGGTCGCCTTCACGATCGCTGCCGCACGCTGCGCCGGGTTGCCCGACTTGAAGATCCCGGAGCCGACGAACACGCCGTCTGCGCCGAGCTGCATCATGAGCGCGGCGTCGGCGGGGGTCGCGACTCCTCCGGCGGTGAACAGCACGACGGGCAGCTTGCCGGTGCGGGCGATCTCGAGCACGAGCTCGTACGGCGCCTGCAGCTCCTTCGCCGCGACGTAGAGCTCGTCGTGGGTCTTGGCCGACAGCGCGGCGATCTCGCCCTTGATGGTGCGGATGTGCTTGGTCGCCTCCGAGACGTCGCCGGTGCCCGCCTCGCCCTTGGAGCGGATCATGGCCGCTCCCTCGTTGATGCGACGCAGCGCCTCGCCGAGGTTGGTAGCGCCGCAGACGAACGGGACGTTGAACTGCCACTTGTCGATGTGGTTGACGTAGTCGGCGGGGCTCAGCACCTCCGACTCGTCGATGTAGTCGACCTTGAGCGACTGAAGGATCTGCGCCTCGACGAAGTGGCCGATGCGCGCCTTCGCCATGACCGGGATCGACACGGCCTCGATGATGCCGTCGATCAGGTCGGGGTCGCTCATGCGGGCGACGCCGCCCTGAGAGCGGATGTCGGCGGGGACGCGCTCGAGCGCCATAACGGCGACGGCTCCGGCATCCTCGGCGATCTTCGCCTGCTCGGCGTTGACGACGTCCATGATGACGCCGCCCTTCAGCATCTCGGCCAGTCCACGCTTGACGCGGCTGGTGCCCTGCTGGTCTGTCGTTTCGCTAGTGCTCATGGTTCCTAATTCTACTGGTGCGGTGGAGAGGAGAGTGGGGCCAGGCTTTCGTTGGCTCAGGCTTTCGTTGGCCCAGGCTTTCATTGACTCAGACGGGCCAGGCTGCGGCGACCTCGGCCCGCACGTCGCCGAGCAGACGGGGCAGCGCCTTGGTGCCCGCGATGATGGGGAAGAAGTTCGCGTCCTGCGACCACCGGGGCACGACGTGCTGGTGCAGGTGGTCGGCGATTCCCGCGCCGGCGACCTCGCCCTGGTTCATCCCGATATTGAAGCCGTGGGCACCCGACGTCGCCGTGAGCACGCGCATGGCGATCTGGGTGAGGCTGGCGATCTCGGCGACTTCCGCATCGTCCGCGTGGTCGTACGTCGACACGTGGCGGTACGGCACGACGAGCAGGTGGCCGCTGTTGTAGGGGAAAAGGTTGAGCAGCACGTAGGCGTGCGTTCCGCGAGCGACGATGAGCGCCTGCTCGTCGCTCAGCGTGGGTGCGATGCAGAACGGGCACACATCGGTGCCGGGCTTCTGACCGGCCTGGATGTAGGCGATGCGGTGCGGGGTCCACAGCCGCTGGAACGCGTCGGGAACCGCAGCGAAGTCGTCGAGAGACTCGACGTTCTCGTATTCGGTTCCGTCGTAGTCCTTCACTAGACCTGCGCCTTCGTCGTGATCGCCTCGAGGATGCGCTCGATCGCCTGCTCGACGGGGATGCCGTTCTCCTGGTGTCCGTCGCGGAAGCGGAAGCTGACCGCGTTGTTCGCGCGGTCGTCCTCTCCCGCGATGAGCTGGAACGGGACCTTCTGCAGCGTGGCGTTGCGGATCTTCTTCGGCATCCGGTCACTGGAGGAGTCGAGCTCGACGCGCACACCCTTCGCCTTCAGCTTCGCGAGGACCTCCCACAGGTAGTCCTCATACTGCTCGGCGACGGGGATGCCGATCACCTGCACAGGCGACAGCCAGACGGGGAACGCCCCGGCGTAGTGCTCGAGCAGGATGGCGAAGAAGCGCTCGATCGAGCCGAGCAGGGCGCGGTGGATCATCACCGGCTGCTGGCGGGTGCCGTCTGACGCGGTGAACTCGAGGTCGAACAGCTCGGGCTGGTTGAAGTCGAGCTGCACGGTCGAGAGCTGCCAGGTGCGTCCGATCGCGTCGCGCGCCTGCACGGAGATCTTCGGTCCGTAGAAGGCGGCTCCCCCCGGGTCGGCGACGAGCTCGAGCCCGGAGGCCTCCGCGACCTCGCGCAGGGTGTCGGTCGCCGCATCCCACTGCTCGTCGGTGCCGACCGACTTCGCGGGGTCGCGGGTCGACAGTTCGAGGTAGAAGTCGGTGAGGCCGTATCCGCGCAGGGTCTCGAAGACGAACTCGAGCTGGCTCGCGACCTCGTCCTTCACCTGGTCCTGCGTCACGTAGATGTGGGCGTCGTCCTGGGTGAGGCCGCGCACCCGCGTGAGGCCCTGGAGGGTGCCGCTCTTCTCATAGCGGTAGACGGTGCCGAACTCGGCGAGGCGCAGCGGGAGCTCGCGGTAGCTGCGGCCGCGCGCCTTGAAGATGAGGTTGTGCATCGGGCAGTTCATGGGCTTGAGGTAGTAGTCCTGGCCCTGGCGCGTGACGTTGCCCTCCGCGTCGACCTCCTCGTCGAGGTGCATGGGAGGGAACATGCCCTCGCGGTACCAGTTGAGGTGCTGGCTGGTCTCGAACAGGTGGCCCTTGGTGATGTGCGGCGTGTTGACGAGGTCGTAGCCGTGCGCGAGGAGGCGCTCGCGCATGTAGTTCTCGATCTCTGCGCGGATGATGCCGCCCTTGGGGTGGAAGACCGCGAGCCCGGAACCGATCTCCTCGGGGAACGAGAACAGGTCGAGTTCCTGGCCGAGCTTGCGGTGGTCGCGCTTGGCGGCCTCCTCGAGACGCGACTGGTAGGCGCGCAGCTCGTCCTTCGTCGCCCAGGCGGTGCCGTAGATGCGCTGCAGCTGCTTGTTCTTCTCCGAGCCGCGCCAGTAGGCGGCCGCGGTGCGCTGCAGAGCCCAGCCGTTGGCGATGAGACGCGTGGACGGCAGGTGCGGTCCACGGCACAGGTCGCTCCAGTAGACCTCTCCGGTCTTCGCGTCGACGTTGTCGTAGATCGTGAGCTCGGCGCCGCCGACCTCGACGCTCTCGTTGTCGGTGCCCAGCTCGATGGCCTCCGCGGCGCCGTCGGCGCCGCCCTTGAGTCCGATGAGCTCGAGCTTGTACGGCTCGTTCGCGAGCTCTATCCTCGCCGCATCGGCGGTAACCACACGGCGCTGGAATCGCTGGCCCTGTTTGATGATGCGTTCCATGGCCTTGTCGATGGCCTTCACGTCTTCCGGGGTGAACGGCGTCTCGACGTCGAAGTCGTAGTAGAAGCCGTCGGTGACGGGCGGGCCGATGCCGAGTTTCGCCTCGGGGTTGATCGACTGCACGGCCTGCGCCATGACGTGGGCTGCGGAGTGGCGCAGGATGTTCAGCCCGTCGGGGCTGGAGATCTCGACGGGCTCGACGGTGTCGGTCTCGCTCACGGTAGTGGCCAGGTCCCTCAATTCGCCATTGACGCGCATGGCAACGATGCTGCGCTCGGTGAATAGGTCGAATCCTGTTTTCTGGTCACTCATTCTGACAACTTTAGTGCCGCCGCGCGGAGCGCTTGGCGCGCGCCGCGAAAGCGTCGAGGGCGTCGAGCACGTCGGGTGCCTCCCAGTACCGGTTGCGCGATGCCGAACCGATCTGACGCAGGATCCCGTCGCCGACGAGCCGGTCGATGCCGGCCTGTGCATTGACCGGTGCGAGGCCGAGGGCGAGCGCGACCGCGCCGGTGTTGACGACCGGCTGGCGCTGCAGGACGTCGAGCAGCCGCCTGCCGGCGGACCCGGCCCGCGCCGACGTGATCGTGTTCCACCGTGCCGAGACCGCCGTCAGGTCGGCCACCAGTTCGCGCCCGTTGCCCACCGCTGCGAACGCCGCCTCGGCGAAGGCTTCGACGATCGGCACGAGGTCTCCCGCGCGGTACGCGTCTAGGGCGGCGAAGTAGCGCCGGGTGTCGGCGAGCAGGCCGGCGGAGACGGGCACCGTGACGTGGCGCGTGAGCCCGTGACGGCGCATCATCGCCTGCACGAGGGCGCGGCCGGTGCGTCCGTTGCCGTCGGAGAACGGGTGGATCGTCTCGAACTGGGCGTGCGCGATCGCCACCTGCTGCAGCACCGGCAGGTCGGTGCGGCGAGCGAACCGCATGACGTCGCTCATGAGCGCGCCGACCCGGCCGGCGTGCGGGGCGACGTAGTCCGCGCCGTGCGGACTGTTGCCCGCTCCCCCGATCCAGACCTGTTCGCCGCGGAAGCCGCCGGTGACCTCGGCGCGGCTGTCTTCGAGCAGCACCCGCTGCATCTCGACGATCATCCCGGTGTCGAGGTCGTCGGAGAGCGCGATGGCCGCCTCCATGGCACGCACGTTGGACACGATGAGGCGGGCGTTCGGGGTGTCCCTGGTCGAGACCTCCGCCAGCGCGATCGCCCTCGCGCCGCTCGTCAGGTTCTCGATCTCCGAACTCGATGCGCTCTCGCTGCGCAGCAGTATGGCCGAGAACGGGGCGGCGATCGCCCCCACTTCGGCGTCGAACCGCACGATCTCGGTCGTCGCGTCCTCCGCAGCCGCCCCCGTCTCGGCCGGAATCGCCGGCGTCAGCGCGGCGATCTCCGCGGGAACGGCGGCCTCGTAGGGGCCGCGGGCGCGCAGCGCCTGCCGCCGGGAGGTCGATCCCGGGCCCGCGGACGAGACCCAGGGATGCTCTTCCATCCCGACGGCCGGCCAGACATTCGTCATCATGGCGACATTTTAGCAATGGTTAGCGCTGTAACCATAGCTAGAAAGAGGGTCCAAAAGGACAAAGAAAAAGCCCCCGGCGAACCGGGGGCTTATCTGTGAGCGATACTGGGATCGAACCAGCGACCTCTTCCGTGTCAGGGAAGCGCGCTACCGCTGCGCCAATCGCTCAAACTGTGTACTGCGTGTTCTGTTGCTTATCTTACGAGGTGAAGACGGGATTCGAACCCGTGTAGACGGCTTTGCAGGCCGCTGCCTAGCCTCTCGGCCACTCCACCAGAGGCGGAAGCCTCCGGCGGACCGACTGCTCCCACTCGAGCGGATGACGAGATTCGAACTCGCGACCCCAACCTTGGCAAGGTTGTGCGCTACCACTGCGCCACATCCGCATTTGCGCGCATTTCTGCGTGCTTTGAAACTATAACCAATAGATTCGACGAGGGCGAATCCACGACACGCGTACGTGCAGCGATTATCGCGCGGTTCTCCCGATTTGCGGGCGAATTGCGGGCGAAATCCAACGAAATAAAGTTCTCAGGGCCTCAATCCCGCGATTTCGCCGAGGGTGCGCTAGGGCCGGAGCGGTGCGCACCGGTGCGCTTTCGCCCCCTCGAATCTCCGATATGATCGAGTGTCTGCCAGCGTGAGAACGCGGGACACTGAGGGCGATTGGCGCAGTTGGTAGCGCGCTTCGTTCACACCGAAGAGGTCATCGGTTCGAGTCCGGTATCGCCCACCCTCAGTCGAAGGCCCGAGATCATCACGATCTCGGGCCTTTCGCATTCGCCGGCGACTCCCGCTCATTTACGATGAGCGGATGACACAGCCCGAACTCAGACGGTCCCGGTTTCCCGTGAGGTTCCTCGGGGGCGTGCGGCTGCTCGGCGCGGGGCTCAGGATGTGGATCACCGACCCGCGCATCATGCTGCTCGGCGCCGTGCCCGCCCTCATCGTCACCGCCGTGTACATCGGCGGCGTCGTACTGCTGGCCAGCCACCTCGACGGCATCGCGGAGGCGGTGACGCCGTTCGCCGACGAATGGGACGAGGGCGCGCGCACCACCGTGCGGGCCGCCGCGACGCTCGCGATGCTCGCCGCGGCGCTGCTCGTCTTCGTGTACACCTTCACCACGGTGACCCTGGCGGTCGGCAGCCCGTTCTACGAGCGCATCTCACGCAAGGTGGAGGCGCGGCTGGGCGGCATCGACTCCCCCGTCGAACTGCCGTTCTGGCGCGGCGTGGGCCGTGGCATCCTCGACAGCGTCCGTATCCTGCTCACCACTCTCGGCGTCGCCGTCCTGCTGCTGTTCTTCGGCTTCATCCCGCTCGTCGGCCAGACGCTCGTCCCGGTCTTCGCCGCGCTGGCCGGAGGCTGGTTCCTGGCGCTCGAGCTCACCGCGTTCTCCTTCGAGGCGCGTGGCTTCACCGGCTCCGCCAAGCGCCGCACGCTGTCGGCCGACCGCGCCACCACGCTGGGGCTCGGCGTCGCCACCTATCTCGTGTTCTTCATCCCGTTCGCCGCGGTGATCGTGATGCCCGCGGCGGTCGCGGGAGGCACCATGCTCGCCCGCCGGGCGGTGGCGGCCCCGCAGCAGGCGCCGGCCGTCAGCCCAGCGGGTTGAGGATGCGGTGCAGGAACTGCTTCGTGCGCTCCTGCGTGGGCGCCACGAGGATCTGAGCCGGGGCACCGCGTTCGACGACGACGCCGCCGTCCATAAAGACGACCTGGGTCGCCACCTGCCGTGCGAAGGCCAGCTCGTGGGTGACGACGACCATCGTCCAGCCCTCGTCGGCGAGCTCCTTGATCACCGCGAGCACGTCGCCGACGAGTTCGGGGTCGAGCGCCGACGTCGGCTCGTCGAAGAGGAGCAGGTCGGGTTTGAGCGCCAGCGCCCTCACGATGCCGACCCGCTGCTGC
>Ga0247806_10001814_pt1 | contig 10097 bp, 6 predicted proteins | sample UWRJL059202B1_FD_179935 | JGI IMG/M metagenome (GOLD analysis project Ga0247806, IMG submission 179935) | Plant litter microbial communities from Arlington Agricultural Research Station in Wisconsin, United States - UWRJ-L059-202B-1 | ecosystem: Environmental > Terrestrial > Plant litter >... | reverse complement strand
AACGCCTGACAATAGGCACAAGAGGACTGTTGGAATTAGAGGGATCCGAGCGCTCTGTTAAATTATCATTATTTAATGTAGCACGTGCAATCTCTTTATCAAAAACAGTAACTTCCAGTTCGCCATTAAAATTAGTAAGCACAGCACCACCGGCATCTGTAACATTCCCCCCAAGTTTTGCACGGCCCAATGCCTGCAACACATCTGTAGATTGTGCTATAGCAACATCATTAATGGTTGTTAGCACAATATTAGGCTTAGGTATTGCCATTTTAAGTGCCGGATCGCCTATAAAACATATCATACGTATACTCGTATCGCCACTTTCATTCTTAGTTACCCTCAGGGCCTCGGCCATTGCAGGATACTCGTTAGCACCATATGCATATAACTTCTCTGTAATTTTTGGGTTAAAATTATTGGCCGATGATATAAACAGCGCCCTCGTTGTAGTTATCATAGCTATACTGCCTCCGGCAGGATTCCAGTAAATATGTTCTCCGGCAGTTTCTACAAAAGGGTTATCAAACTTGGTAAGCTCGCAGGTTGCTGTAATAAACAAAGGGTATTTATATTTATTAGTAAGACTTTGCGCATCGCTGGCTTGAAAAAGACGTTCGCTCGCTATACCATTTTCGCCACCATGCCCTAAATAAATTACCGTAAGAGCACCATAATTAATAGATCTTATTAACTGCTCTGTAGCCTCAGGATAGCGCTGCCCGCCAGCCGAAGACTGCTGCACATAAGCATCTTCATAAATTTTTCTTATATTAACATATGGCCTTGCGCTTTTAAGGTTATTTACCACAAGCTCCATATTGTCTACAAAACCAGTAGAACCGGCACCATCAAGATCGTCAACCGTAGCAATATACTCACACCTCCATCTGCCATACGCTTCGGGGCTTTCGTATTCTAAAACTTTATTAACCATCTGGTCTGCCTGCACCCTGTTATTTACAAGCATCCTGCCCACGGCTATATCCATTTTTTCTACAAATGCCCCACTACCCAAACGCAGCTGCCCTTCATTAGGTTCCATGAGCCCAAAAAAATCGTCGGTTACAAATGTATTTACAATACTGTAATTATTATCGCTCGAGCCTTCTGCAAAACCATGAAACGTAGGCACAATATTACTATTATTACGAATTCTGTTTTTATAATCAAAAGAAGCATCGCCAAAAAGATTAACATACTTTACCTTCTTTGAAGCATCTGATGCATTGTTATATACATACTTGATAAAATTACGGATTGCCGCAATATCCTGTTTGCCCGATGAGAATTCCTGGTAAATAGTTTCGAGATTTACAACCTTAACATTAAGGCCGGATGCAGTACGGTGATGATTTGCTAAAGTTTCGGCAGATGCATTAAGGCTTGCAGGCGTAACAATTATATAATCTACGTCCTGAAACTGCCCAGCACTATTCCTAAAAATAGTACCTTTAAGATTTTGGTTAGCCACACGGGCATTAGACTCTTTAAGCGGGGCATAATAATCTGAAGATACTACACTTATATACTGCCTTAACTCTCCCTGCGATGCTTTAAAAGAAAATTGCGCACCAGTGGTATTTGCAACCTTAGAAGCGTTGTAGATATCTGTAATATCCCAAACCTCTTCTATACCTGTAGCATTAGTAAAATTATATTGTATAACGCCTATATTATTTGCTGTGGCATTGTAGCGAAACCTAAATTGCCTGCCGTTGCCATCTAAATTTCGTTTAGCCCGTATTATTACATAATCCAACCATGCATTTGCAGATGGCACGCCGGCATTATTATAAGTAAGCTTTACAGTAATTTTTCCGTTAGTTGGTGCGGGTATCGAGCCGGTCTTATCATCTTCCGTTGCCGCAACATGCTCTGGCAGTCCCCTAAAATTCAATGTACTTACAGGCGCATCATTTGCAGTAGCCACCATAGACGATGCCGAGACCGAACTTGCCGCTGCACTTACCGTTACAGTTACAGGTTCATTTGCAATATCAGGAATATCAAATTCAAACTTTTGTTCGCTATCTATATTAAAAGCTTCGCCATGCCATTTGCGCCCAAGCCTTGCTATATTAATTAGATCATTTTCATGATACTGGTACTCATCAAATACAGCTGTTTGTGTTGTAACAGTACCCGTAGGCTGCACCATTTGCTGTATTCTTTTTCCGGCCGCACCCTTAGATGTTACATAATAATAAGACCTGTCTGCAAAAAGATTATTATGCGTGCCACTATCTGCATTCCAGTTATCTACACCTTCGGCATAAAACAATATATAATCACTATTATCAAACCTGCCATCTTCCTCTCCTAAAAATTTAATTGCGTTTTCGGCAAGATCGTCCGGATAGTAAGTACTATTAAGCAAAGGAGCCATGCGCCCGCCATTACCATAAATTTTAATAGTACGCGGATCGGCATTAACATCTACCCCTAATTGCTGTAAAAAAGATTTTGACAACTTGTAAACGCCTGATTTCTCTATATAAAAGCGCGACCATTCTCCTGAAGCCAGTACAGAACTTGTTATAGCAGTTACTGCTGCGGCAGCCCTTAAAGACGAGCCACCCATAGAATAACTGTAACTAAATGATTTTACTCTTTTATAACCAGACCCGTCTTTTACAACAGGATTAAGCTTAAGCAGTGCAAACCACTGGTTGCGGCCCAGCATTGCCGTTAACAGAGGATTTATTGCTGCAGGTATATTATTTACATTAAGCCCACCAAGCTGAGCACGTGTTACGTCTTCATAAACCACATTAGTAACACGAAGCGAAGCAGGATCTACAGCACCCTGGGTCTCAAAATTGTAACTAAAACACAATTGCCTTGCAGCAGGGTCGAATACCATATATTGAGATTCAAACTGAGGCAGCGATATAGGTTCATCTACAATATGCAAAGGCACATTGTCTACCCAGTTTAATACCACCTGACTTCCCTGCTGACCGTAAGACAGCAAGGAAAATAGCAATACAAATAAAAGTAACCTGTTTTTCATTGATAAGACAACGCTAATAGCAGCAATATATTACTGCGAAAAAAAATATTTTTTAAAACCAGATGCAATATTACTTCAAAAACGGCGTTCTTAAAAGGTAGATTTAACATAAATTTATAAATTTACTAAAAATATTAAATTAGTGTTGCGGTTTAATGGTTAATTATTATATTGCGGCTCGAAAATTATTTACCTACAGAAAGATGAAAGTTAACAAAATCACGGCTTTAAGGATGTTGCTCGCACTGGCGGTAACAGTGGGTTTTACCAGCTGCAGCAAAAAAGGCTCCGGCTCAGGGAATACCTCATCGGCTACAGGATGGAAAATCAATGACAAGAAAGGTGGTTTCCAGCACAACTCTAAGTACAAGCAGCAAGATGCTGCTCCAGGACTTGTTGCAGTAGAGGGTGGTACATTTACCATGGGTAGGGTTCAGGATGATGTAATGCACGATTGGAATAACACTCCAACTCAGCAACACGTACAATCTTTCTACATGGATGAAACAGAGGTTACAAATGTTATGTACCTTGAGTATCTTGACTGGTTGAAAAGGGTTTTCCCTCCAACCGAAGAGAATTATAAAAATATTTATGTTGGGGCATTGCCCGATACGTTGGTTTGGAGAAGTGCTTTAGGGTACAACGAAACCATGACTAATAACTACCTAAGACACCCGGCTTATGCTGAGTACCCTGTGGTAGGCGTTAGCTGGATTCAGGCAACTGAATTTAGCAAATGGAGAACTGACCGTGTTAATGAAGGTGTTCTTGAGAAAGAAGGTTACCTTAAAAAAGACGCTAAGCTGACCGATGTTAATGCAGAAAGTACATTTAGTACAGAAGCTTACCTTGAAAGCCCTAGTAAGAGCTTTGGCGGTAACGAAGAAATTGTTTACAAAGGCGCAAGAAACAAACTTGCCGGTAAAGAAGATGCTAAAAACGTTTATGCACAAAGAACATCTGGCTTAATATTACCGGAATACAGGCTTCCTACTGAGGCTGAATGGGAATATGCAGCTGTTGCCCTTGTAGGTAATCGTGAATATAACCTATACAGAGGTAACAAAAAATATCCCTGGAAAGGTATGTATACACGTAATGGCAACAGAACTACCAAAGGTGACCAGCTTGCCAACTTTAAACAAGGTAAAGGTGACTACGGCGGAATTGCCGGATGGAGCGATGATAACGCAGATATTACCAACAAAGTTAAATCTTACCCACCTAACGACTTTGGTCTATATGACATGGCGGGTAACGTAGCTGAGTGGGTTGCCGACGTTTACCGTCCTATTGTTGATGATGAAGGAAATGACTTTAACTACTACAGGGGTAACGTTTACATGAAAGACAGTATAGGCGATGACGGAAGAGCTGCTCTTGTTACTGCTGAGTCTATACAATATGACACTCTTGATAACAAAAGAATACAGTACAGAAGTTTACCTGGCCAGATAGCACGTGTAAAAATTACAGATGAGGATACTTACCTGAGACAAAATTATACACGCGGAGACAACAGGAACTTTAGGGATGGTGACCAACAGTCTGTACGTAAGTATGGCGACGTAGGATCTGAAGAAGATGTTGATGAAACAAAAAACACCTCTAAGATGTACAACTCTCCAAAAAATAAAGTTGCTGTAGATTCTGCTACCGGAAAATTACTTGGAGTAGAAGACAAAACTAAAAGAACTACACTTATTAATGATAACGTAAGGGTATTTAAAGGTGGTTCATGGAGAGACAGAGCTTACTGGTTAGATCCTGCTCAAAGAAGATATTACCCACAGGATATGGCTACAGACTATATCGGTTTTAGATGTGCAATGTCTAAAGTTGGTCCTAAATCATCTAAAAAAACAGCAAGAAACTAATTTTTGCTAAAATATAAATTGAAATAAAAGCCCTATCTTAGGGCTTTTATTTGTTATATACACTAATGGAAATATCTCAATTATACCAGTACTTTACAAGTTGCTCTGCCCTATCTACAGATACCCGCAGGATTTCACCAAACTCTATATTTTTTGCACTTAAAGGCGATAATTTTGACGCTAACACATTTGCAGCAGATGCTTTAAATATGGGTGCCCGATATGTTGTTATAGACAATCCCGTATATAAAACTGATGACAGGATGCTATTGGTAAATAATAGCCTTGAAGCATTGCAGCAGTTAGCACATTACCACCGCAGGCAATTGGGCCTGCCGATAATAGCACTTACTGGCAGCAACGGCAAGACCACTACAAAAGAGCTTATTAACGCTGTATTGTCTAAAAAATATAACACAAAAGCCACAGTAGGCAATCTTAACAACCATATAGGCGTGCCGTTGACTCTTTTATCTTTTACAACGGATACCGAAATAGGTATTGTAGAGATGGGCGCTAACCATCAAAAAGAAATTGAGATGCTGTGCGGGCTTGCCGAACCTAACTTTGGCTACATCACTAATTTTGGCAAAGCCCATCTTGAAGGCTTTGGAGGTTATGAAGGGGTTCTAAAAGGCAAAAGTGAGCTTTATACTTATTTAGAAAGCCATACAAAAACAGCCTTTGTAAATCTTGACGACGAAACACAGGATAAGAAAACCGCAGAGTTATCACGGTTTACATTTGCTACAGATAGTTACGATGGCAACGTGCGCATAGATGCAGTAGAAGCCAGTCCTATGGTTCGCCTAATATATAATGAACTGCACATACAATCGCACCTTATAGGTATATACAACGCGGCTAACATTAGCGCAGCTATTGCTATAGGCAATTATTTTAAAGTTAGCGATAGTGATATTAAAGATGCTATAGAGAACTACATCCCTACTAATAATCGCTCGCAGCTAACAGAGAAGCACGGGCACAAGATAATACTCGATGCCTATAACGCTAACCCAAGCAGTATGGCAGCAGCCCTTGCAAACTTTATACAGCTTGATGAGGGGCCTAAAATCGCAATACTGGGAGATATGTTTGAGTTAGGTCAGGAAAGCCTTGCAGAACACAAAAAACTGGTAGACTATCTTGCACCGGAAGATAGCGTAACGGTAATTTTTGTGGGTAAAGATTTTTATGCTAATAAAACAAAAGACACACATCTTCATTTTTTTGAAACCTACGACGATCTTAAAGCTAATGCATCACTGTTACATAGTGATAAAAACGCACTGATTTTAATAAAAGGTTCTCGCGGAATGGCGTTAGAAAGGGTGCTTGATATCATATAGCTACTGTAAAAGCTCTTTTAAAACTTTAAACCATTTTTTATTTTTTGCAGATATGAAGTTATAATCTATAATAAAATAATACACCTCGTCATTACTTAATTTTATGCGAAGCGGTTTCCAGAATAGCCCAAAGTTTTTAGTAAGTGCCGGGGTATATACATTATCAAATCCAAGATAGAGCTGTACAATATGGGACAAAGGTATTTGCAGGTTATCATCTCCGGAAACAGTTATTACAGTCCCGGTTAAAGTTATAGTGCCAAAATGGTTACAGTAAGGCATAATACCACTAAACTGATGCGCAATATCGTTTGTTTTGTTTCGGTCTATCACCTCCACCGCACGGCTCCACGATAGTTTACCATCTAATATAACTTCCATAAAATAATAGTATTTTAAACCGCTTCCCTCTCGAAGGCTATAAAATGGGTTACTTTATCTTTATCGTTACTTATGGGTATTATTTTAACTTCGCAAAGATATTGTTCATGATTTTTACGGTAATTAATAACGGTACACGCAAAGGGCTTAAGCTGTAGTAGTTGCTCTCTTATGTTTTCACGAACTTCTTGTGGTGTGTTTTTACCCTGAAGAAAATTGGGTTTTTTACCCAGGGCGTGTTCTGGAGCATAGCCTGTCATTGCAGTAAACCCATCGTTTACCCAATAAATTTCCTGCCTGGTATTTGTAACAATAATAGCATCATAAGCTTCATTAACAAAACTATCTATATCCAGTTTCCAGCGAAGTTGTTTAGAAAGTTTTACAAGATGAATTCTATCTGCCTCCTGCATATATTGCGATGCCGGTTTTTGCAGAAAATTAGCAGAGATATCCCAACTCGTGACAGGAAAAACCCGCCTCGATTTTATTTTATGTTTTATCTTACCATACTCATTGTCACTTAATGACGACAAGTATATATCAAGACACAACATGCTGTTAAGATCGCCGTTATCATCACTCATGGCCTGCAATATAAATATTTGCGAAAGTATATAATATTTCTTATGCACGCATATTCTTTAACACAAGAATGATATTTGTTAAGAAATGTTTAAGAAAGAATTTTTATTAACTTTAATATTTAAAACAAATCACAATCAATAAGTTACAATTCATCAGCTACCGCAAGGGTAAAGAAAAAAGTAGTCTCTTTATCCTCAGTACTTTCCACCCATATCCGTCCGCCATAAAAGTGAACAATCTTTTTCACTATAGATAACCCAATACCAGACGACTGGTCTTTACTGTCAAGCTTTGTAAAAACATTGAAAATTTTGTCAAAATATGCAGCAGGTATGCCACGGCCATTATCTTTAACATAAAATGCCATTTCGCCCTCTCCTGCTTTACAGCCTATTTCTATCAGCCCTTTTTCTTTGTTGTTATATTTTATAGAATTTTCTATAAGGTTTTGAAACAACTGCCTAAACCTAAAGAAGTTACCATACACAGCCGGCAAAGAGTTATTAAGTTTTATTGCTATAGATTGTGGTAACCCAATGGTTCGTAGTATCTCGTCTACCATATCATTAAAATCTACCATTCTGTTTTCAGATTCCAGCCTATCTATAGACGAGTAATCAAGGATACCCTTTATAAGCAGGTCCATCTTTTCTACATTAAACAATATAAGATTTAAAGACTTCATGCTTTCTTCGTCGAGCTTACCGTTATTATCTTCTATAACCCAATTTATGAGAGCATTAATGCTTCTTAAAGGCGATTTAAGATCGTGTGAAACCACATGGGCATACTCATTAAGCTCCTGGTTTTGTACCTCAAGATTTTTAAGCAACTCTTCACGCTGTGCATTTATCCTTATAATCTCTTCAGACTGTTCTCTTATATGCTCTATTGCATTAAACTCTGCCAACTCATCGGGGTTACTATTAAGGTTCATTGAAGATAATATAAACTCAAGGTTTTTATTAATCTCTTTGAGGCTTTTAGCTTCTTCCCTTAATTTATGATTAGCCTCATACAACTCGTCCGAACTTAACTTAATGGCGCGTTGCAGCATGGCTATATGATCGTCATACGTTGTATACGACTCACTAACTGCCGTAAGAAATTGCTCCACCGCGGGCAGTTGCTCACCAGTAAGATGCTTTTTTATTTGTCTTCTTAATAACGAATTCATTTATTCGCTAATTAGTGTTAATGTCATAGTCTGATTGTGCAATTCGCTGGAGCGTGTATCATGAAAGGGAGCGATCTCGCCATACGAATAAAATCCGCTAATGGCAGTATCGTCACCCAGTACTTCGCGCACCAATTCTATTTCTTCTTCTACACGCTGGTTCATTACTACTTTGCGCCCTATACAACTAATAACAAGTGCCAGTTGTGGTTTTGTTACACGGTTTTGCATAGCAAGGGTAGATGCCGTATAGGCACCCTGAGAAATACGGTCTGGAGATATCATTATTAATTGCACCTGCGAGTCCTGCGGTACATCATCGGCAAATATCATAGCCTGGTTTTCCATATCTGCAGCTACAACGGCTCTTACAACCGCATGGGTTTTACCGGGCGCAATAACATTAAGCGGATATAACATTGCAGATCGTGCAAAATCTCCGGCTTTATCGCCCAGGTATTTTTTATACAGCCCTAACGATGATTGCCCGTCTATTTCATACAACGTCCTCCCTTCAGACCTTGTAATTACCCTCTCGGGCCCAAACGCGAGCCACCCGCCATAACTGGCAAAAGTAATCTCGAGCGATTCGCCATAAAAGCCTATAAGTACAATCTCGCCCTCTTTAGGATCGTTGTTGTAAGACGCTAATGTTTTTTCATAACGCAGGTCGTCGCCGCACAAGCCACCTGTTAACGCTACATCTTCGCTAAGCGCGGTTTCCAGTCCTTTTATAAGCGATGTACCACTTACAAAGCTTCCTTCAGACAGTACAAACAAATGCTTTAAACCCTCAGCTGGCATTTGTGCTGTTAATGCTGCACCAAGCTTGCGGGTATCCTTATTATGGTTAAATATGTTATCAGTCTTAACTACAAAAGTGCTCTTCTCGAACTCTATTGCAATTACCGTAACTGTATTTTCTAAAACTTCTATATTAAATATTTCGCCGGCGGTGGATGCAAAAACAATATGGGCATAAGGAAACTCCCGCCTAATATCATTAAGCACAATTTTATCTTCCAGCATAAGGCGGTTAGCAAAAACCAGAACGAGCGGATTTTTAAGCATTATTTTTTCTTCTAAATAATGCCAGCTTTGATTTTTCTTTTTATAAGCCTGTAAAACCCTCATGTTAGTATAAATTACAAATTAAAGCCTAAAAAAATGTCTGCAGTTATGTTTTTCATAAACAAGCCAAACGCCAAAATAAATAATTACAACACGTATAATTACCAATTAACTACAAAAATTACCGTTGCTAAAAAGCAAGTTCATACCGAATCAAACGTACAAAATTGATTTTTGAGAACATATTAAATTAGACGATATTTAACTTACTATAGACGAATGACTGTTTACTACAGTTGAATGGATGTGTAACACACAACTAAACACAGTGCTTAAAAATTATCATTTAAATAAAGGTACCAAGCAAAATATTTAAAAAATAATTACCCAAATAACCTCAAAAAAAAACCACCCTAAAATAGGATGGTTTTAATAATTTGCGTTCTATATTATTAGTAACGTCCGCCACGGTTATAGTCTCCACCACCGCCGCTTCCGCCACGATTGTATCCACCACGATCACCGCCACCTGGACGACTGTCTCTGTTAAAGCCACCGCCTGGACGACTGTTGCCACCACCACCAAAACTTTTTCTGTCGCCACCTGGACGCGGTTCTGATTTGTTAACTAC
>Ga0247806_10001812_pt1 | contig 10099 bp, 6 predicted proteins | sample UWRJL059202B1_FD_179935 | JGI IMG/M metagenome (GOLD analysis project Ga0247806, IMG submission 179935) | Plant litter microbial communities from Arlington Agricultural Research Station in Wisconsin, United States - UWRJ-L059-202B-1 | ecosystem: Environmental > Terrestrial > Plant litter >... | reverse complement strand
AATCCTGATTATGTCAATTAGTAACGCTTTCATCTGCGGATTCTGCGCATGGATTCCGCACAATGTAGGCCACGCTTGGCGACTCCCGGACGGAAGCCAGAATGGCGTCGCCGATCCGTTCCTCAGTTGGAACGTGTGGCCGCCCGGAATTCTTCGGCGTGTATGACGCCTACGTCACCTGAAGGGCGCAGTCACAGTTAGCGCTGGATCGCGGCGCCACCGAATTTCGGTCAACGTCGTCGGCCGGCACATCCCCTTCGCCCCTCACCCGGTCGGCTCTTGCGAAGACGGCATAGTGGCGATCGGCATGCACCTCAGCTCGGCGGACAGCGTGCTGGGTAGCGCACGCCCAGTACCGGCGCGAGACCGTGCGCGGCGTCAGCCCACCCATTCGGGTACCCGGCGAGCCAGCTCTGACCTTGGGTCGGACTTGGGTTCAGCCGGAGTTTCCGTAAGAGGTGGCCGCGGCGGCCACCTTGTTGTTGTACTCGACCGCCGAATTGTAGGAACTGATCGCTGCGATCCAGTCGGAGGGATCGGCGAGGGTTCCCCCGGAGGCACACAGGTACCGGCCGGCCGTGAGCGCGGCGTCGTCGATGTTGTTGATGTCAGTCAGCCCGTCGCCGCTGCCATCGCTGGCGAACATCGCCCAGGTCCCCGGAATGAACTGCATCGGCCCGACCGCGCGGTCCCAGACCACATCCGCATCTAGGATGCCGCCGTCGGTGTCCCGGATGGCATCCGACGCCGACCCGTCCAGGGCGATTCCGATGATGATGGGGCGGGCCATGCCCCCGGGCGAGATCGACCCGCCGTACACGGTGCCGTGTTCGGTCTCCACCGCACCGATGCCCGCGAGGGTGTTCCAGCCCAGACCGCAGCCGGGATCCTCCGCGGAGATTCGCAGTGCCGCGCCGGCGTAGGCGCTCAGGGCCCGTGACGGAATGCCCGTCCTCTCCGCCATCGTGGCCACCCACTCGGGATCCGGAAGCTCCGACACGCTACGGGTTCGAGGCGCGGTTTCGGGCGGGGGTGTGGGGGTGCCGATCGGTGCACTGGTGACCGCGACGGGTAGGTCGGGGGGAGCGGCTGCCACCAGAGAACCGCCCAGACCGGCCGCGAGAAGCGACAGGCCGAGGGTCGCCAGGCCGGCCAGGCCGGCGCCTATCGAGATGACGATCCAGCCGCGGCCCACCGGTGTGCGAGCGCCCGAACGCGCGGAGGGCTCTGAGTACGCCTGGACTGGCCCGCCGGGACCGGCCACGAGGTCATCGAAACCGGGCGTGCGGGTATCCGTGCTCATGCCTAGGCCGGGACGACGGCCGCGACCCGCGTGGACTCGGACGCGGCGCGATGGCGGCGACGCTGCAGCCGCTTGGCGATCAGGCCGTGCCGCGGCGCGAGCCCCCAGGCGGCCAAGAACGCCGCGGTGAGGACCAGAACTATGGTGCCTCCGGTGGGGAGGTCCCACGACCAGGATACGTAGAGCCCGACGAGCGCGGATGTGCCGCCGATCACGGGCGCCAGGAGCATCATGATACCCATGCGGTCGGTGAGGAGCCGCGCAGCGGCGGCGGGGGTGATCAGCAGGGCCAGCACGAGGATGTTGCCGATGGTCTGCACCGAGATGACCACCGCCAGGGTGACCAGCACGTACAGAACGATGTCGAGCCAGAACACCTTCACGCCCATAGACCGTGCCATCTCCCGGTCGAGGGTTATAGCCACGAGCTCCTTGTGGAGGAGGAACGCGACGAGCAGAATCAGAACTCCTGTTCCGCCGACCACGTACAGGTCTTCGTCGGGGATGCCCGTGATGGAGCCGAAGAGGAACTGTTGCAGCGAGCCCGCGTAACCGGGTGCCTGGGAGATCACAACGATGCCCAGCGCGAATGCGGCCACGAAGAACACGCCGATGATCGAGTCCTCCTTGAGACGACGGTTCTGGGAGAAGAGCGCGACCAGCACCGCAGTGATCACGCCCGCGATGGTTCCGCCGAGCACCAGGTTTCCCGAAATCAGGAACGCGACCGCGAGCCCGGGAAACACCGCGTGTGCCACGGCATCTCCGATGAACGCCATGCCCCGCAGTACGACATAGCAGCCGATTACACCGCACACTATCGACGACATCACCGCGATCAGGAGAGCCTTGGGCAGAAAGGACAGATCGGGGTTGATCAGATCTGCGAAGAAGTCTAGGGGGGACACCGGTTAGGCCGCCTTCAGGATCCGGAGGAGCGGACTGGTCTCACCGACACCGAAGGTGTCCATCCAGATGTGGGGGTCGTTGAGGTCATCGGTGCTGCCGACGGCTACGACAGTGCGGTTGAGCAGCGCGAGTCGGTCGCAGCTGTATAGGGCAGAGGCCAGATCGTGGGTGGTCATCAACACGGCACGGTCTTCCCGGGCGAGCGAGACGAACAGGTCGGAGAGTAGCTCCTGGGTTGGCATGTCCAGGCCAGTGAACGGTTCATCCAACAGAAGAGTCGACGGCTGCAGGGCCAGAGCACGCGCCACCAGAACCCGCTGCCGCTGCCCGCCGGAGAGTTCACCGACGGGCCGAGTACGCAGGTCGTCCATTCGCACCCTATCGAGGGCATCACCCACGGCCCTCCAATCCTTTTCGCCGGGCCGACGGAACAGGCCGAGGGCGCCGGTCCGGCCGGTCATCACCACGTCTTCCACCGAGATTGGGAAGTCCCACGCGAATTCGTGGCGTTGGGGCACGTAACCGATCCCGTTCTTGCCGGGACCGGTGGGAGCCCCGTCGATGCGAACGCCGCCGCTAGCGACGGGCAGCAGCCCGAGAATGCTGCGGAGCAGGGTGGTCTTGCCTGCCCCGTTCGGTCCGATCAACCCAACAAGCTCGCCCCGGTCCACGAACAGGTTGACGTTTTCGAGCGCAAGCCGCCCGCCGAGTTCGACCGCGAGGTCGGTCACGTTGATGGCGTGCGCGCTCATTGTTCGGCCCTGGCTGCGACGGCCAGACGTTTGGCCCGGTTGCCGCTTCGGATCACGAAAGTGAGCAGAACGATCAGGGCCACAGCCACTAACCCGATTACGGAGACGAGGATGATGGTCCACATATCAGGTGCGCCGGCGGCGACCTCGCCGGTGTCGACGTCCTCCGCTCCTCCGCCGGAGGATAGGCCGCCCGGCGCCACTGTGGCGGCCTCCGCGGTGAAGGCGGCCTCGACGTCGGTGGTCTCGCCCACGGCGAACCGCAGGGACTGGGTGTCGGATGCGGTACTGCCGTCGATCAGGTCGGCGTCGACCCGGAACTGGGCCAAGTAAACACCGGGCTCGGTGAAGACCCAGTTCGCGTGGGTGTGCGTGTTGACGTCCACCCAGACGCGCTGTTCGTCGGTGACGCGCGAGTCCCAGAGCACCTCAGGGTCACCGAAGGTGCCGGACTGCAGGTACACGAGGAGCTCCCCGGGTCCCTCCACGCCGGTCAACGACAGGGTGACGCCCCGGTCGATGGTGTCCATCACGTCGGGGTCCTGGGTGTTCCACCCCACCCAGGCCACGTCAGAGTTCTGGGTCTGCGGGATCACCGAAACCGGCTCGCCGGCGGGTACTCCCAGGAAGGCGTAGGCGGGGTCACCCGGAACAGGGAGTACCGCGGCGTCGGTCACCTGAATAACAGTCAGGTCAGGCTGGCGCCACACCGATTGGCCCGCGGGGTCGGCTTTGGCGACATCGTCGTGGATGAGCAGAGTGAACTCTCCATCGATGATCCGGGGGCCGATGTCGATGTGCCCAGCACTGAGAGTGGCCTGGTCATCGGCGACAGCCTGGCCGGAATTGATGGTCTGGTCGAGAGGATCCGCCTCGGCCCAGGCGACGCCCGTCGGGCCGGCACCCAGGGCGAGGGTGGCGGTCGCGGCAGCGAGGACGATCAGGGCCCGTCGGGTGCGGGTCGGGGTGCGAAGGAGTGTCATCGGCTTTCTTAGTGGTCGGCTAGCGCAGGCAGTCGCGCAGGGAGTCGGCATTGAATCGCATCATTTCGAGATAGCTGGTGACCTCGTCGTCGAAGGTGTCACCGTAGATCGGGCACACCTCGATCGACTGCTCCTGGGCCACCTCGGTGAGGGTGGACGCACGAGACGCAAGGTTCGGTTCGAGGAAGACCGCGGGAACCCGGAGATTCCGGATGGTCTCGGTCAACTTGCGCCGATCGGCCAGTGACGGTTCGGTCGCCGGGTTCGGCGTGACGAACCCCGCGATGTCCAGGCCGTACGCATCCGCCAGGTAGGCGAACGCGTCGTGGGTGGTCACCAGCTGCCGGTTCTCGGCGGGGATCTCGGCGATGGTGGCGTGCATATACGCATCCAGCTCGTCGAGCTCGGCCAGGTACCCGTCGGTGTTCGAGCGGTACTCCCTCGCCCCGTCCGGATCGGCGGCGATCAGAGTGTCGCGCATCAGCTCGGCATACGACATGACATTGCGCACGTTCTGCCACAGATGCGGGTCGATTTCCCCGTGCACGTGTTTGCCGAGCACGGCCTGGGGAAGCTGGTAGATCTGCTCGCCCGTGCGCCCAAGAAACGAGAACTGCGCTCCGGCGGGGATCTCGGCGATCGCCTTGCTGGGCACCTCGATCAGCACGTCTTCCGCCGTGAGCACGGCCTGGGTTCCCTCCCCGCCGCCCTCTGCATCGAAACGGGCGTAGATCTCTCTGGTGTCCACGTCGACGGTGAAGTCTGCGTGCCCCTGATCGAGCACGGTCACCCCCGCGGTGGCTCCCGGGTTCACCCCGACCGCGAAGGTGAAGGTCGACTCCCCCATGGCTACGGGTTTGGACTCGGAGTCCACCTGAAGCCGAGCGGCCAAAGTCAGGGTGTACAGGCCCGGTTCGGTGAAGACCCAGGACATGTGAGTGTGGGCGTCGGTGGGCAGAATCGCGGTGTCATGGCGGTACCCGTTCGTCGGGTCGAACCCGTCGCTGGAGTCGAAGTACACCTCGGTGTCGCCGAAGGTTCCGGTGAGATACCCGAAGACGTCTCCTGGGCCGGTCATCGCCGTTGCGCTGACCAGCACGTCCGACGACCGGTTCGCACCGTGGGCGCTGCCATCGCCGCCGGCGCGCAACCCGAGCCACACCGTGTCGAGCGAGACGTTTTCGATCAGTGGGATGATCTCGGCGGCGTACTTGACGGCCCCCTCGGCCAGTGAGATGTTCGGCACGCCGTCTCGCAGGTTGGCGTCCAGGGTCTTGATGATGCTGTGCTCCTCCAACAGCATGTAGTTGCTGAAGGCGACATCGGCGTAGACCACGTTTCTCACGTCCCGCAGGGTCGGCTCGTACGTGTGCGGGTCGGCGTTGTCGGGAACGAGCGAGGTTGCTCTCACCCGATCGCCTCCCACGTTCTCGACGATGTCCTTCAGGATGCCGGTGGTGGCGACCACCTGCAGCCTGTCGTCGGTGCTGCCGAGACCGGGCTGCGCGGCGCATCCTGCCAAACCAGCGAGCAGGGCGGCCCCGGCTGCTGTCGCGGCCAGTAACCGAACGGCTCTCACTCGGCACCCGTCTTCGCTGTGCTGGTGGAAGCCGCGGCCACGGCGATCCAGCGTTGTTGACGGCGCCACAGCACCGTGCCGACGGCCGACCCGAGCACGAGGATCAGGCCCAGACCGAGCAACAGGAGTGGTACCGCGTTGCCGTTGGTGAGAGCGGCGAAGGGACTGTCGGTGTCCCCCCGCACTGTGGACATGCCCGGCAACTCAGCTTTGGCAGCCTCCGCAGCGGCGGCAAACGCGTCGGCCTCGGCCTGCGCCGCCGCCACCGCCGCAGCCGCGGCAGCGGCATCAGCTGCTTCGATGTCGGCGGTCAGGAGGCTGGCGTTGGAAATCACTCCGCAACCGGAAGCACCCGAGATAGCCGTTGCCGGGTCGACGTCGCCCACCGCGATGGTGAGAGTCTCGGTGTCACTGGAGACTGTCCCGTTGGCGAGGGTGATGGATTGGGTGAGATTCAACTTGTAGATTCCTTCGGCACTAAACGCCCAGTTTCCGTGAACGTGCTTGCCCAGGTCGATGTTGTGGCTCCCGCCGTTACTGAAGACGACGCTCTGCACACCGCCGAAAGCACCCTGCAAGTACACGTTGACGGTGCCGGCGCCCTCCACCGAGTTCAGAGCCCAGGTCACCGGAGACGCGGCCTGACCCGAGGTGATGGATTCGGTATTCCAGCCCAGCCAGGCCAGGTTCGGGTTCTGCGTCTGTGGTATCTGCCATACGGTCGACCCCGCCGCGCCGACGGAGGAGTAGCCGGCGGGCAGCGAGATCCGAGAGGAGGGTTTCAGCCACATCACGACACCGGACGGCTCGCGCCAAACCGTCGACTGCGTCGTGCCGTCCTTGATCAGCGACTCGAGCTTTCCGCCGACGATCCTGGAGGCGTAGTCGATGTGACCGGAGGAGAGGATCGTCGACCCCGCCACACACTGGGTCGCGGCCACGGACTGCGACGGCGGAGTACTGATGGCCTCGGCCGGCGGCGGGCCGCCGACGGCTCCCCCGCCCGATACCGGTGGTGCGACGATTCGCAGGGCGGCCCACCCGATCAGCGAACCATCCTGGGCCTTGATGACCAGCTTGTGTTGTCCCACTGCGGCTGCTGCCGGGAGGCGCACCAGGGCGAGCCCGTTGGCGTCGACCCTCTGCCAGCCAAGCCATTCGGGAGTGGAGTGCAACCACGCCGACACCCACTGGCCGGCGCGATCCGCGCCCAGGTGCACTCCGATGAGCTGCCCCGCGGCGAAGCCGTTCCCGGCGTCCATAACCCTCATCTCGCCCGCAGCATCCAGGGTCAACACGGTGTCGGCGATCGGAGCGGAGTCGGCCTGGGAGGGTTCCCCTACCGGGGTCGTGAAGCACGACGCCGGGTCGACCTTCGTGACCGCGACTCGTCCAACGGCGACGGCGACAACGAAGTCGTCGCTCACCGGTGCGCCTGAGGCGAGGTCTGCCGAGCGGGCGAAAGCGAGGCAGTAGACACCCTCCGCGCTGAACGCCCAGGTCCCGTGCGCGTGCGTGTTCTTGGGGATCACGTAGCTGTCGTCTGCCGTGATGCCGTCACGGGTGTTGAAGATGACATCGACTCCGCCGAGAACCGTGGCGCTGGACTCGTAGAGGGCGAATTCTCCGGGGCCCGAGGAATCGGTCAGAGCCCAGTTCACTCCGCTCCGGGTCGCATCCACATCGATCAGCTCGGTGGACCACCCGGGCCACAGCACGCCGTTCTGCTGAGTTTGGCTGGCTTGCCAGAGCGCGGAGCCCGCCTGGCCCAAGAAGGAGAAGGCCGGCGAATCCGGCACCGCTTGCTGCGTCCCGGGTTTGAGCTGGAAGACCGTCTTGTCGATCTCGTGAAAGATGGCGTCGCTCGAAGCCGTCGTGTCCTTGACGCGCGTATGCAGGGTGTTGTCGGTGATGATGCTCGCGATGTCGACGTGACCGTCGTTCAGAATGACCGCGCCCGAATCGGTGATTGAGGAGTTGGCGACATCCCACACGACGGGTTCACCGCCGGAGCCGGGACCGGGTGAGGGCGCTGGGGCGGGGCTCGGCGCGGGCGTGGGTTCCGTGACGATCGGCGCGGGGGCACTGATGCTCAGGGCATCCCAACCGAGCAGTGTGCCGTCGCGCTTCTTGACCACGAATTGATGCCCGCCGGGCTGAGCTTCGACCGGCAACCGAACCGAAATGGCGCCGGAGGTGCCGACCTGCGTCCAGCCGAGCCAAACCGGGCTGGGGTGCAGCCAGGCCGACACCCACTGACCGGCGTTCTCGGCGCCTAGTTGCACTGTGACGAGCTGGCCCACCCGGTACCCGTCGCTGCTGCTGAGCAGCTGCACGGTGCCGGCGGTCGCCTCGGTCAGTGAGCGGGTCGGGATCGGTGCGGTGTCGGGTTCGCTGGGCGCCCCCTCCGGCTCGGTGAAGCACGCCTTCGGGTTGATGGACCGAACATCGACCTCGCCGACGGCGACGGCCAGAACGAAGTCCTCAGACACGGCGGCGTTCGAGGCGAGCGTGGTGGACCGGGTGAAGGCGAGGCAGTAGGTGCCTTCGGCGCTGAACGCCCAGGACCCGTGAGCGTGAGTGTTCTTGGGAATTCGGAAGGAGTCGGCCGAGGTGATCCCGTCACGGGTGTTGTACAGCACGTCGACACCGCCCAGCACCGTGGCGCTCGACTCGTAGAGCATGAACTCTCCGGGGCCGCTCATGTCGGTCAGCGCCCAGTCCACGCCGGTCTTCGTTGCAGACGTTGCGATCAGTTCGGTCGACCAGCCCGGCCACAGCAGTCCACTTTGCTGAGACTGGCTGACCTGCCAGAAGGTGTCTCCCGGATTGCCGAGGAATCTGTAGGTGGCCGAGGCCGGGATCTTCTGTGCGGAACTCGGCTTGAGCTGGAAGACCGTGTCCTCGAGCTTGCGGTAGACGGCCGTGCTCGTCGTAGTGTCTTTGACCTGGGTGACCAGGGCATCATCGGTGATCTGGCTGGCGATGTCGACGTGCCCGGCGTTGAGGATGACCGCGCCGGAACGGGTATCGGACCCGTTGGGAACGTCCCAGACGACGGGAGTCGTCGGTGGTGTCGCGGGGGGCGTTGTCGTCGGCGGCGTTGTCGGCTGAGCCGGCGCTGTCGTCGGCGGCGCTGTCGGCTCGGCCGGTGCCGTGGGGGTCGGTGTGATGGTCGGCGTCGGCGTTGCGGACGGCTCAGGAGTCGACGACGGATCGGGCTCCGCCGTGGGCGGCGTCGTTGGCTCGACGGGAGGCACTACGGGGCCGGAGCCTGCAGAAAAGCACTCTGTCGGGTCGACCGCGGCCACGTCGATCGCACCGACGGCAACAGCCAGGACGAACTCGCTGGAAACGGCCGCGCCGGAGGCGAGCGTGGTGTTGCGGCTGAAGGCCAGGCAGTACGTGCCTTCGGCGCTGAACGCCCACGAGCCGTGTGCGTGGGTGATCTTGGGGATGTTGAAGCTGTCGGCTGCGGTGATGCCGTCTCGGGTGTCAAAACGCACATCCACGCCGCCCAGCACGGTCGAACTGGACTCGTAGAGGGCGAACTCACCGGGGCCGGAGACATCGGTCAGAGCCCAACCGAACCCGGTTTGGGTCGCTTCTGCGTTGATTGCTTCCGTCGACCATCCCGGCCAGATCAAACCGGGCTGTTGGGTTTGACCGAGGATCCAGGTGTCGGTGCCCGGGGCGCCCAGAAAGCCGTATTCCTCCGCGGCCGGCACTGTTGTGCGAGCGGCGGGGAGCACCTGCATGACCGTCTGGCTGAGGTCGCGCCACACTGGGTCGCTGCTCACCGTGGTGTCTTTGACCTTGGTGACCAAGGCATCGTTCTCGATCAGGGAGGCAATATCGATGTGCCCCTCGTTGAGGATGACCGCGCCGGAGGTTGTCTTCGATCCGTTCTCGACCAGCCAGCCCGGTTCATCGTTCGCTGCCATGGCCGGCATCGGCGCGAGCAGGGAGGCAAGAAGGGCGAGCGCCGCGGTTGTGGCACCGGCACAGGCGTGACGTCGGACAAAAGAACGCATAGGGACTTTCCAATTGGTGATCGTTATCTCACATGCATGAGCAGGGAATCCCCGACGGCCGAAGCCTCCGGAGATTCCCTGCGTGAATCAGGTCAGTCCGCGAGTCCGTGCCCTCTCAACCGGCGGCGGGCGAGAAGAACACCTCCGGCCAGAAGGAGCAGCAGGCCAGCACCCAGGAACGGTGCCGCTCCAGCGCCATTGAAGCCGGTGTCGGCGAGGCGATCTGTCGTAATAGTTCCTGCAGGCTGAGCCTCGGTAATGGTGATCGCCTGCCATCCGATGATTGCGCCTGAAGTGTCGAAGACAGCGACGCTGTGTTCACCGGCGGGAGTCCTTGACGGAATCGTCAGCGCGAGGTCGCCAGCCGAGTTGGCCTGCACCCAATCTCCGCTGAGCAGCTGCGGTTCACTGAAGAGCCAGGCGGCCACCCACTGGTTGGCGTGGTCAGTACCCAGGCGAACGGTGATGCCTGAGCCCGCTGCGACCTCGGCGCGATTCAGGTCGATACCGCCGGCGGCACTACCGCCGAGGTCGGCCCC
>Ga0247806_10001810_pt1 | contig 10100 bp, 9 predicted proteins | sample UWRJL059202B1_FD_179935 | JGI IMG/M metagenome (GOLD analysis project Ga0247806, IMG submission 179935) | Plant litter microbial communities from Arlington Agricultural Research Station in Wisconsin, United States - UWRJ-L059-202B-1 | ecosystem: Environmental > Terrestrial > Plant litter >... | reverse complement strand
CGCTGATGGGCACATCGTGTCCCCAGAAGAGGATCGCGGCGGGGATCACGCCCACCACGAAAACTGCCGCGCCCACGAGCAGAGCGGCGGATTCCCGGGACTCCGCGTTGGCGACCGGATGCCGCAGCAACCAGCTGATCGGTGCGGGCCGGCTCATTCGAGGCCTCCTGTCACTGCCCCACCGACGGTTATCGAGGCGGTGGCAGCGACAGTATCTCGACTGCGGACTTCGCGAAACGGGCTGCCCCCTGCCGGGCGGTGCTCTTCGCGGGGCGACGCCGGCCCGGCGCGGTCTACTCGGCCAGGGCCGGCGGGGCGTACGCGGCCGGCTGGTCGCCCGCTCGTGGTGGTTCGGTCAGCCACAGCGAGACGACCAGCCCCACCAACGCGATGCCGATCAGCACCCAGCCCACCACGTGGAAGGCGTCGATGGTGGCGGCGAGCGTGGCGCCGCCAGCCACCAGCGAGCCCAGGATGCTCACCCCGATCGATCCGCCGAGTCGTTGGGTGATGTTGAAGAGGGTGTTGCCGTCGGCGAGTTTCTCCTCCGGTAGCGGGGCCAGCATCGCGACCAACAGCGGTGTGGTGACGAAGCCGATGGCGATGGCCCGGCCGGAGAGCATCAGCGCGGTGCCCCAGAGCGGGGTGTCCTGCTCCAGGGAGAGCAGGAACACACTCGAGACGGCGAGCACGAGGAAGCCGAACGCCACCAGCATGCGTAGCGGCACGATGCGGGAGAGCCGCTGGCCGACGACTGTGCCGACGCCCATGATGATGCCCTGCGGCAGCAGGGCGAGCCCGGTCGCCATGGCGGAGTGTCCCTGCACCGACTGGGTGAAGATCGGCATCAGGAAGACAGTGCCGAACGCGATCACCGAGCAAAGCACCTGCAGCAGCAGGGCGAGGGCCGAGTTCTTGTTCCGGATCATCTGCACGTCCACGGCGGGATGCGCGTGCCGCAGTGCCCAGAACGTGTACAACACCAGCAGCATCAGCCCCACGCCGAGCGGCACGTAGGAGGCGGGGCTGTCCCAGCCCTCCGCGGTTCCCTCGGTCGCACCGAACAGGGCAGCGGTCAAGCCCACCGCCAGCAGGGTGAACCCGACCGGATCGAACTGGGTCGCCCGGTTGGGCTGAGCCCCGATGCTCGACGGGATCCGCACCAGCAGGAGCAGGCCGATGATGCCGACGGGCACGTTCACCAGGAAGATCCAGCGCCAGCCGCCGGCGCCGATGAGCAGGCCGCCCAGGGTGGGGCCGAGCGCGGGCGCCAGGAACAGGATGAGCGCGGCGGAGATGGGCACCTTGCCGCCGCCGATGCCGTCTTTGCCGAGCAGGATGCTGAGCGCGAGCGGAACCAGCGGTGCCCCGACGAAGCCCTGCAGGGCGCGGGCAGCGATGAGGAACTCGATGGTGGGCGCGATGGCGCAGGCGGCCGAGACCAGCACGAACAGGATCATGCTGATCGTGTAGATGCGCATGGTGCCGAACCGTTTGGCCAGGTAGGCGGTGACCGAGAGTGACACGCCGAGCGCGAGCAGGTAGCCGCTCACGACCCATTGCACGGCCGTGAGGTCGGCGCCGAGTTCGGTGGCGATGTCGGGCACCGCCACGTTGACGATGCTCGAGTCGATCATGCTGAGCAGCGGCCCGATCAACAGCCCATAGCGGGCGATGGCGCCGAGCGGGGTCGACGCGGCTGTGGCCGGTGCGGTGCCGGTGGTGGTCATTGCGGTCCTTCGGAGTCGGTGGGCGGGGTGCCAGGCTCGATCGACGTGTCGAGGCTGGTGACCCAGCGACGTTCGGCTTCCAGGGTGGTGGCGAGGTGGGTCATGGCTAGGGCACGCCAGGCGGCCGCCGGTGAGTTCGCTGTCTCGGCGAGCAGGGTGCGCACCTGCTCGATGCGTGCATCCAGCGCGAGGTTGCGTGCCTCGATGATGCCGTGGCGGGCGGCGGGTTCGATCTCGGCGAAGAAGTTCACCCGAGCCAGGAACTCTTCTTCGTTCGCGGCCAGGCCGGCGGGCAGGGTGGAGACCAACTCGGTGAGCAGCGCGCGGCCCTGGTCGGTGATCGCGTAGATGGTGCGGGCCGGCCGGCCCTCCTGCGCCTCACGGATGCTGGTGACCGCGCCACCCTCCTCGAACCGGCGCAGGATCGGGTAGAGCGAGTTGTTGCTCAGCTTGGTGACGGTGGGGCGTTGCACCCGCTGTTTGAGCTCGTAACCGTGCACGGGACCTGCGCGCAGGTTGCTGAGGATGAGGATGTCGAGGAGAGCCACATCGTCCACTATGACATAGGTCAACGTGGACGAGGGTGCCTCCGGAGGTGGTTACGGCGTTGTCGCGCCGGGTTGGTCCTCCCGCACCGACGCTTCCAACGCCCGGATCAGCGACTGCGCGTCGAAGGGGCCGGTGTGCCGGCGCCCGTTGATGAAGAAGGTGGGCACCGCGGTGATGTCCATTGCCTCGGCGTCGAGCATGTCGTCCCGCACCCGGGCGGCTACCTCGGCGGTTTCCAGGTCGGCGGTGAACCGCTCCAGGTCGAGGCCGAGTTCCTCGGCGCGGCGCACGATGTCCGACGGCAGCTGCCGTTCCTGGTCGGCGAAGAGGCTGCGCTCGAACTCGAAGAATTTGCCCTGCCGGGCGGCGGCTTCGGAGGCCTCGGCGGCGGCGAGCGCATTGGGGTGGAACCGGGTGAGGGGTGCGTGCCGCCAGACGTAACGCAACCTGTCGCCGAACTCCCGGTGCACCTCCTCCACCGATCCGGTGGCCTTGAGGCAGAACCCGCACTGGAAGTCGCCGTACTCCACGATGGTGAACGGCGCATCGGGCGGGCCGTAGACGTGGTCGCGGGCGGGATCGACGGGACGCAGCAGGGTGCGGCCGGCCGTGGTCGGCGGATGCGCGGCATCCGAGATGCGGAAGATCACGGTGGCCAGCACGAACGCGAGCACCGACGCGGCGAGCACCCCGACCCGGGCCTGGTTCTGCACGGCGGGATCGTCGATGGCCAGGTCCACGATGAACAGCGAGATGGTGAAGCCGATGCCGCACAGCGCGGCCCCGCCGATGATGCGGTCGAGGGTGAGCCCGGGGCCGAATTCGCCCAGGCCGGTCAGCCGCATCAGCGCCGTCGAACCGAAGACGCCGAGCAGCTTGCCCACCACCAGACCCACGATGATGCCCCAGGTGATGGGAGATGAGGCGGCGGCGGCCAGGATCTCCGGTGAGAGCTCCACGCCGGCATTGGCGAGGGCGAAGATCGGCAGGATCACGTAGGCCACATATGGGGCATACGCCGTCTGCAGCCGCTCGTTGATCGAGATCGATTCGCGCAGGCTGTTCGCGGCGGCGCGGGCGTACTCCGTGTTCGGGGACTGCCGGAAGGTGCGCGCCAGGTCGAGGGCGTGCTCCACGTCACGCCGGTTCGGCCGGTAGACCGGCACGAGCAGCGCGATGGCCACGCCGGCCAGCGTGGGGTGCACGCCGGAGGCGAGGAACGCCATCCAGACGATGATGGCCAGGGTGGCGTAGACCGGGCCTCGACCGCCGCGGAGATACCGGGTGAAGTACACGCCGGCAAGGCCGATCGCCGCGACCACCAGCGGCAGCGGGTTGAAGTTCGCGGTATAGACCAGCGCGATGATCGCCAACGCGCCGATGTCGTCGACCACGGCGAGCGCGAGCAGGAACACCCGGAGCCGGCCGGGCATCCGGGGCCCGATCAGCGCGAGCGCGCCGACGAGGAAGGCGGTGTCGGTGGAGATCACGACGCCCCAGGCGTGTTCCTGGCCGGACCCGGCGCTGATGAGCACAAAGAGCAGCGCCGGCAGGATGAGGCCGGCCACCGCGGCGATCATGGGCACCATGGCCCGCGACCAGCTGGTGAGTTCCCCGATCGCGAACTCCCGCCGCACCTCCAGTCCCACGGTGAAGAAGAAGATGGCCATCAGCGCGTCGTTCACCAGCGCATGCAGGGTGAAGTTGAGTTGCAGGTCGGCCACACCCACTGTGAGGTGGGTGTCCCAGAACTCGGAGTAGGAATCCGAGGGCAGGTTCGCCCAGACGATCGCCGCCACCGTTGCCGCCAGCAGCAACAGGGCACCGATGCGGGTCTGGCCCAGCGCCCGGATCTGCTCGGCGACGGACCGGCGACCGCGCTGCTGGGCGTGCGAGTGGTCGGGGTCCGGCGATTGCCTGATGATGGTCAGCTCCGACATGGTCGCCCCTCCTTCGCAGATACGTTAAAACGCCAATTCTCGTTCGTCGGCAGTGCCGTGACAAGGGCGGCACGGCAGGATCCGCCCGCATCCGCACAAACGGCACTACGCTGCCTGAGCCAGCGAGGTTCTCTTCCCGTACTCCGCACGAAGGGCCGACCCATGAGAGATGTTGAAACCGCTCCCCCGCAGCTCGCCGCCGCCGCGTCCATCGATGGCCGGTATTTCCAGTTCATCGGCACCACCGAGTCCGTATTCGAACCGGGCAGCCTGGTCGTGTTGGCCTCCCCCGGCGAGGTGCAGCAGCTGGGCCAGGTGGAGGAGGTCAGCTTCGCGATCGGCGGGGCGCCGCACGGCGCCGGCCGGATCCTGGGGCTACTCGACGCGGAACTGCGCCACCTCGACGTGCGCCAGTCGGTGGCGTTCGCCTCGGCCACGCTGCATCCGGCGGATGCCCGCACCACCGAGCTGCTCTACGGAGACAGCACCGCAGCCCTCCCCATCGGCTCCTTCCAGGCCTCGCACCACATTCCGGCCCGGTTGCTCGCACAGCGGTTCAACCGGCACACCTTCTGGTGCGGTCAGAGTGGCTCCGGCAAGACCTACGCCCTCGGGGTGGCGCTGGAGCAGCTCCTGATCCACACCTCGCTACCGATGGTGGTGTTCGACCCGAACGCCGACTTCGTGCACCTGCGGGAGACCCCGGCGGCCGGCGGCCCGCGGGGTGAGGTCACGGATGCCCAGCGCGCGCTGGCGGGCCGCGACATCCGTATTCTGCGTCCGGCCTCCGCCGCGCCGGATGCGCTCCGGGTGCGTTTTCTCGACCTCAACCTGCGCGCGAAGGCCGCCGTCTTTCGGCTGGACCCCTTGGACGATCGTGCCGAGCACAACGAGCTGATGCACATCGAAGAGACCGTGGGCCTGAGCGACCCGACCGCGGTGGTGCCCCGGCTACTGGATCGCGGCACTGACGCGGCCCGCGAGCTGGCCGCTCGCACCGAGAATCTGCGGGTGACCGACTGGGAAGTCTGGGCGCAGGGATTGGAGCCGGTCACCGAGATTCTGGACACACGCCCCGACGCGACCGTTCTGGACCTCGGCGGATTCGGCTACCCCGAAGAAGCCCTGGTTGTGGCGCTGGCCGTGCTCGACGACCTGTGGGAGAAGCGCGAGCAGCGGCGGCCGCTGCTGATTGTGATCGACGAGGCCCACAACTTCTGCTCGCCGGAGAACAACAGCCCGCTGCAGGCGGCGGTGCGGGAGCGGATCGTGCAGATCGCTGCCGAGGGGCGCAAGTTCGGGCTGTGGTTGCTGCTCTCGACGCAGCGGCCATCCCGCGTGCACCCGAGCATCATCTCGCAGTGCGACAACCTGGCGCTGATGAAGATGACCTCCCCGGTCGACCTGCACGAGCTCAGCACGATTTTCGGGTTCGTGCCGCCGGCCATGCTCGCCCGGGCGGCCCGGTTCCGGCAGGGTGAGGCGCTGTTCGCGGGCGGCTTTGTGCCCGCGCCCACGATGGTGTCGATGGGGCCGCGGCTCACCCGGGAGGGCGGAGCCGACGTGGGGGTTCCCCTGCGGGACGGTTGACGCCGGCCGCGGTGGCACGGCTGGGTTCACACCAGGGAGGACGAGATGAGAGCGCCGGAGAACATCCGTATCCAGGTGGGCGACGGCACGGTGTCGGGCACTCTGGTGCGACCGGACGACGCTGCCGGCATGATCGTCGTGGCTCCGGGAGCCGGGTCGAGCTTTGATCATCCGTTTCTCGTCGGCTTCACCCAGGCCCTGCACCAGGCCGGGCTGGGCACCCTGCGGTTCAATTTTCCGTACCGGGAGGCCGGGCGCCGGCTCCCCGACCGGGCCCCCACCGCAATCCTGGCGTGGCGGGCGGCCATGGACGTGGCTGCTGCCTCCTCCCCCGGCCAACCGGTCTGGGCGGCCGGCAAGTCGTTCGGCGGGCGGATGGCCTCGATGGCGGTGGCCGACGGGATGCCGGCCGCCGGCCTGGTCTTCCTCGGCTACCCGCTGCATCCGCCCGGCAAGCCGGAGGCGCTCCGCGACGCACACCTCTACGGCCTGGAACTACCGATGCTGTTCCTGCAGGGCACGCGTGACCCGTTCGCCGCGCCGGGCGAGCTCGACCCGGTGGTCGCGAGAATCGGTGCCGGGGCGACGCTGCAGTGGATCGACGACGCGAACCACTCCTTCGAGCTGCGCGGCACCAAGCGCCCGCCCGCCGAGGTCGGCGCGTCCCTCGCTCCCCGGGTCGCCGCCTTCGTGCGCGGCACGAGTCGTTGACCTCGGGCGCGCTGATTCATTTCCGGCCTTCGCCGGGTGCGACCGCTCGCTGACCATGGGAAGTTCGGAATCGAGCGGCGCCGGCAGTGTGCGCTGTCACCGTCCCGGGTCAGTCGGCAGTCGGCCGGCGGCGCTGGGCTTTCGTCGCGGAACGCTGCTGCTTGGCGGCGAGGTGCCGGCGCCCGGAGCCGCGGGTGGGCTTCGTGGCCCGGCGTTGGGGTCCATCGGGCGCCAGGGCACCGGAGACCAGCTCGGCGAGCTTGGCCAGCGCGATCTCGCGGTTGCGCAGCTGGGAGCGCTGCTCGGACGCGGCCATGGTGATCGCCCCGGCGACCAGGCGCCGCTCGAGTCGGGCCAGCAGGATCTCGCGCTGCTCCTCGGTGAGCGCGGTCGACTCGGCGATGTTCCAGGAGACCTGCACGCGGCTGTCCGAGGTGTTCACGTGCTGGCCGCCGGGGCCGGAGGAGCGCGAGAATCGCCAGCCGAGTTCCGTCGCCGGAATCGTCAGTGTGGGCGACACCTCCAGATCCATGGGTCAAGCGTCCCACGAACCGGGCGGATGCGGTGCGCCGTCACCGGCCACCACCTCATCCGTGCCCTCACGCGAGTTGCCGGTTTCGGCCCGTTACAGCACCCTGACGGGGCCGAAAATGGCAACTCACCGAGCCGCCCTCATTCGAGTGGCCGGTTCCGGCCCGTTACAGCACCCTGACGGGGCCGAATATGGCAACTCACCGACATCCCTTCGAGGGTGCGCATGGAGGACCGCGACCCTAGAAGAGCGGCCAGGGCACCGCGGGCATGTCGCCGCTCGGCGCCGGGAACGCTCCGTCGGCGCGCAACCGGTCGCAGCGCTCGGCCAGGGCCTCGATTTCCTCGGCCGTGAGCAGCTCGGCGAGGGCTGTGCCGAGCTCGCCGTCGAGTTGCAGGCGCACCCGTTCGACGCCGTCGAGTTCGTCGGCGCTGAGCTCGTCGCCGAGCCAGCCCCACAGCACGGTGCGCAGCTTGTGCTCGGCGTGGAAGGTGAGCCCATGGTCGACTCCGTGCCGGTGCCCGTCCGGCATGGCGAGGATGTGGTCCCCCTTGCGGTCGGCGTTGTTCACGACCACGTCGAACACGGCCATTCGTCGCAGCGTCGCAGAGTCCTCGTGGATGAGCGACACCACCCGGTCCTGGCCGTCCTGGCCGTCGAGCACGTGCCGCCAGCCGTGCTCGGGCATCTCCTCGGCCGGAATCAGGTCGACGGGGTCCTGTTCGGGGTCGCGCTCCTGCCAGAGCTGCACCATGCCGGGGCCCATCGGGCCCTCACGCAGCCAGGTGCGGGGCACGACGTTCCAGCCGAAGGCTTCTGAGACCAGGTAGGCCGCGGCTTCTCGGCTGGCGAGGTTGCCGTCGGGGAAGTCCCAGAGCGGGCTCTCGCCGGCGATGGGCTTGTAGACGACGGTGACGCCGTCGATCGTGCCGACGAAGGTGGCGTTCGAGGCCGTCCGAATGCGGCCGGTGAGCTCGAGCTCACCGGTGAGGAGGTCGGCAGCCGGCGCCATCAGTCTTCGGGGAGGGTGCAGGTGTGCCCGTCGGGGTCGATCGGGTTGCCGCAGAGTGGGCACATCGGCCGGCCGGCACCGACAACCTCGCGGGTGCGCTTGGCGAAGGCCCGGGCGGTGCCGACCGGCATCCGCACGGTGAGCATCTCGGCCGGCTCGAGCGAGACGACCTCGAATTCGCTGGTCTCGTCGCCCTCCACGATCGGGTAGGCCTCGAGCACGATCTGCACGGTCGACGGGTCCCAGCCCAGCCCCATCGCGCCGGTGCGGAACTCCTCGGCGACGGGCTGGTCGAGCGGGTCGTTGTCGACGAGTTCGATGGGCGTGGTGGTGGGCACGCTGAACGGGTTGCCCTGGGTGTCCATCAGCTGGTCGAGCATCTCGTCGATCTTCTCCGAGAGCAGGGCTGATTGTTGCTTCTCCATCGCGATGGAGACGATCCGGGCGCCGGTGCGCACCTGCAGGTAGAACGTGCGGGAGCCGGGCTCGCCGACGGTGCCGACGACGACCCGATCCGGCCAGGCGAACTCATGGACGATTGTGGGCATGGAGTTATTTTAGGCGCGGGACGCGTCGGGTGCGGTAGTCGCGGGCGCCGGATGTCCCGCCCCGCCACCCACGGCGGCGTCGGCGGCCGGGGCGCTGGCGCGGAGCCAGGAGAGGTCGCCGGCGTCGGTGTTGGTGGCGTAGACGGTGGGCCGGCTGCCGCCGTAGTGCACGATCGACACGGATGCGGGGCCCACATTGAGGCGCTGGAACAGGTCCAGGTGCATGCCGAGGGCGTCGGCGAGGATGGACTTGATGATGTCGCCGTGGCTCACCGCCACCCAGACCGCGTTCGGCCCATGCTCGGCCTCGAACGCGGCGTCCAGGCGCCGGATCGCGGCGACTGACCGGGCCTGCATCGTGGCCATGGCCTCACCATTCGGGAAGGTCACGGCGGAGGGCTGCGTCTGCACAACCGACCAGAGCTTTTCGGCCGAGAGTTCCGTGAGGGTGCGACCCTGCCAGTCGCCGTAGTCGCACTCGGACAGGTCGTCCTCGACCGGTGTCACCACGCTGCCGGGCTGGCGGTCGATGATGCGCTGGGCGGTTTCGCGGCAGCGCTCCAGCGGACTGGAGACCACCCCGACCAGCGGCACAACGGCCAGCCGCTCCCCCGTCGCAGCGGCCTGATCGCGTCCGGTCTCGTCGAGCAGAACGCCGGCGGTGCGGCCGGCGAGCACGCCGGTCGCGTTGGCGGTGGTGCGGCCGTGCCGCACGAGGATGACTGTGGCCATGGGTCCAGCCTAGACAGCCACCCGTGCCTGCCCCGCCGCGGGCCCAGCGAACCCACGATGGCAGCCGGATCATCTGCGGTCGGCGCGCCCTGCTGGTGAGGTTTGGTCGGGGTGGGAGGATCTCGGTCAACGGTGGTGGTGGCTCGTGGGCGCGCCGTGTGAGCAACGGAGCAGACATGGTCCTGAACGCGAGAGAAGAACCACCCACAGATGCATCGCCGCCCCAGCCCCAGCGAGCTCGTCTCAAACGCTGGCTGCACAACCACGTGGCCGGCGTCTGGCACGAGGTCTGGAAGGCCGCGCTCACCATCGCATTCGGCGCACTTGCGGCACTGTGGCTGGCCCCGTGGATCCAAGACGTCCTCACCCAGCCGAGCTGTGATGACCCAGGCGACCTGCACCTGGTGTCCCGGTCGCAGCTGACGGCGGCGGCCAGCAGCGAGAACCCACCGGAGCAGGGCGCCACCTACGAGGCGGCTCTCGCCATCGACGGTGATTCCAGTACTGCCTGGGTGGAAGGCGCTGCCGATTCTGAGCCGAACAAGTACGGTGAGGGCGAAACCCTCACTATCTCGCTGCAGCGGGCGAGGAGCGTGGAACTCGTGTGCGTCATCAACGGCTATACGAACACCCAGGCCAGCTACCTGCACAATGCCCGGGTACGGCAGCTGCTGGTGAAAACCGACTCGGGCAGCACGGATTCCGTGTTGCCCGAGAAGGCCCTGGAGTTCTTCGCCGGCTACCAGTCGATCAATG
>Ga0247806_10001809_pt1 | contig 10100 bp, 8 predicted proteins | sample UWRJL059202B1_FD_179935 | JGI IMG/M metagenome (GOLD analysis project Ga0247806, IMG submission 179935) | Plant litter microbial communities from Arlington Agricultural Research Station in Wisconsin, United States - UWRJ-L059-202B-1 | ecosystem: Environmental > Terrestrial > Plant litter >... | reverse complement strand
TGTGTGTAAATACCAGCATCAGTATATCTTGAAACCGATGATCCTGCGACATTACATATCCCAAGAACAACAGCTCCCAACGACTTCGCCAAGTGGATAGCGGCGAGTGTATCTGCAGTTTCCCCTGATTGAGATATTGCTATTACTAAGTCATTCTTCCTAATTATGGGATTTCTGTATCGGAATTCAGAAGCATATTCCACCTCCACTGGTACCTTTGCGTAAGTTTCAATAAGATATTCACCTATCAGCCCGGCATGCCAGGATGTACCGCATGCAATGATGACAATCCGTTCTGCTGTCCTTAATAATGAATCATAGTTGGCAATTCCCTTTAATACAACTTTACCTTCTAAAGGATAAATTCTTCCTCTAAGGCAATCCTGAACGGATTTCGGTTGCTCATGGATCTCTTTTAACATGAAATCATCATAATTCCCTTTTTCAAGCATTTGAATATCAATGTGGAGCTCTTCGACTTTGAATTTTTGGGAGAAGTTGTCAAAGTCAACAATATCAATACCATCATATCCAATTGTTGCAACCTCGTTATCATTCAGATAAATAATATTTCTGGTGTAACCTACTAGCGGCGTTACATCTGAGGCGATAAAGTATTCTTCTACACCAACACCAATAACTAAAGGACTACCCTTTCTGGCGGCAATTAATCGCTCTGGATTATCCTCATCGATAACAACAATAGCATACGCACCCACAACTTTTTGCAATGCAAGTCGAACTGCATTTGGCAAATCAAGTCCACTTTGAAGTTGACTTTCTTCTATTAAGCGCATGAGGACTTCTGTATCGGTTGCCGAAATGAATTTGTAACCTTTAGCGATAAGCGACTGCTTCAAATGTGCATAGTTTTCTACAATTCCATTGTGGACTACTGCGATTTTGCCATTTGTTGAAAGATGAGGATGCGCATTCAAGTCGCTGGGTTCACCGTGAGTTGCCCATCTGGTATGGCCTATTCCTATTCTTGACTGAGTTGATATGTATTCGCAAGACTTTTCTAACACTTCAACCTTACCTGCCCTTTTTGTGACTTGGAGACCATTGTCAAAAATGGCAATTCCGGCACTATCGTAACCGCGATATTCTAAGCTTCGCAAGCAGCTAATAAGAATAGGGAAAGCATCCCTATTCCCTAAGTATCCAACTATTCCACACATATTTATACATTAAAAGTTTAAGTTCCTGAGGGGGACTTTAAGATGACCGGAACGAAATTCCGGAGATAGTAGGACTGTATTTAGGAACAGTCTCTAAGCGTGAGATTTTCAGGCTCCAAATTCTGGGCAGACAACATGTCGTTGTGTATCTCAAGTAAAGTAATATATTTGTTCATCCAGAAATGGACAGAGTTCACTGGATCAGTGACGCCGTTCTTTTCATTCATGAATCTTTCAACAATTGCAAAACCATCCTTTGCAAATTCATTTGGAAAATCCTGTGAAAAGTCATAATTAATGATGTAGCCGATTTCACATATGGTTTCAATCTTTAATGAATCGCGTCGAAACCAGTTATAAATGGATCTACGATTTACGTTCATTCTTCTAGAAATCTCACTGATGTTTATGGAATTACGTCGAATGGCTAGCTCGACGATCTCTCCTTGATGTAAACGCATAATTAGATATTTGGTTAGTTTGTTTATACACAATAAAATCGTGGTACTATCAAAATTAGTATTTTTCGAATAAGTTAAGAACCTGCTTAAGTCCAAAAATTATACTTACAAGACCTTTTTGAATGTCACATATTTATGCTATCATATTGAGTGGTACCTATTATAACATTTATAGAAATTTGACAAATTGCTAAAACCTAACATTTCTGCAAGTTGCTTTTTATTAAATTTCCCAGTATTAACCTGAAATGAAGCATACTTCATTTGCAGAGCCCTGAAATAGAAAAAAGGCGTGGTTTGAAAGCTACTTTTAAAGTCTCTTTTAAGTTTAGATGTCGATATTAAACTAATAGATGCCAAGTTATCTATTCCAGGGAATGGCTCCTGTATATGGCTCTGTAAATACAGAACTAATTGTTCCATCCTAACATCACCATTCGACGAAACAAGGCTTCTATCCTGTGGGATCTTGTTATATCGATTTTCAATAGGCAAAATCTGTATAATAAACCCAGCAATTACTCCGTCAAGTTTATGAGGTAGTAAAGATATTTCACAAGATGTTAGTTTACCTTCATTTGATAAATAATTTTTCTCAAAGGTTGAAGGAATGCCTTTGAGTACACCAATTATCTGCTCATCAACTGAGAAGCCACTTCTAGATAAAAGTAATTCCAAATCACTGTAAGTATAACTTTCGGAAAGATTACATAAAAACCAGCTTTGATGTGACGCATTTGCATATCTACAATTTCGATTGCAATCCCAATAAGACAGTAGCATTGGAAGACTATCAATTACATATGTAGCATATGATAAACTTAAATTAATAGTATGGCTCAGCAAATTAATATCCGAAGGGTTACCCATGATTAACTAATATACAACTTTTCAATCAAATAGTTACAGGATCATCTAAGGTCTCAAATAGCGAGTTATTACTCTTATATTCTGGGATAAGGTTTTTAATTATTTGGATCATTCTGATTTCGTTTCCGCTATGCTTAGCTTCTAATAAGCTATCGCATGTATTCTCAATATCGCTTAAATTATGAAGTCTAACCTTCGCAATCTTTATTTTGGTATTGTGAGTTGGGATTGTTAACTCTTCATCACTCAATAGTTCTTCGTATAGTTTTTCTCCAGGACGCAATCCGGTATAGATAACCTCAATATCAACTTTTGGAATCAACCCTGCGAGTTTGATCATGCTAATTGCTAAATCCACAATTTTGACGGGTTCGCCCATATCAAATACAAATATTTCGCCACCCTTACCAATTGATCCGGCTTCCAAAACAAGTTCAACAGCTTCTGGAATAGTCATAAAGTACCTTGTTATGTCCGGATGTGTAACAGTTACAGGTCCTCCTGCATCTATCTGAGCTTTAAATCGAGGTACCACTGAACCATTAGAACCTAATACATTACCAAAACGAGTCGTGATAAAGCATGTATCCTGACTACCCGAATGCCTCTGCTGCCTGCTAAATTGCAGCGCCTGAATGTAAATCTCTGCAAGCCGCTTTGTAGCACCCATAACATTTGTCGGGTTCACTGCCTTATCTGTAGAAATCATTATAAACTTTTCTGTCCCATACCTTTTAGATAATTCAGCAATGTTTTTTGTTCCAAAAACGTTGGTCATAATAGCTTCCGTTGGATTGTTCTCCATCAGCGGTACATGTTTGTACGCAGCTGCATGAAATACAAATTCAGGCATGTATCTCTCGAACAACTGTTGCGTTCTAGAAAGATCTTGTACACTAGCCATGAAAACAACAGTTTTAGATTCTGGGAATTTATCAGCGAGCTCTAATTGAAGATCATGTAAGGGAGATTCAGCTTGATCACATAAAATAATTAGTGATGGCTCATAATCGATAAGTTGTCTGACTATTTCAGACCCTATTGATCCAGCTGCTCCAGTTACCAATACTCTTTTATTCCTAATTTCTTTTGATATGTTACTTTTGCATAACACAATTGGATCTCTTCTAAGAAGGTCATTTATATCTAGGTTTTTCATTTGTCCGAGAGAAAGTTTACCGCAAACCCAATGTGCAGGAGGTGGGAGAATTGACAATTTAATGCCTTCTTCTATACAACATTCCATAATCATTTTTTTCTCTTTGAAATTCAAATCCTCTCCACAAATAATGACCTTAGCCAGTTGATATTTATTCTTGAGAAACGGTATATCGGATGAACGATATATCTTTTTTTGATGTATATACTTTCCTACTTTATCTGGATCATTATCTATATATCCAAGTATATGGAAGCTATTTTCCCCTTGTTGTTCCAATGCATGCTTTACAATGATGGCAGACCTAGTTTTACTGTAGATCAGTATAGACTCGCTTTTATGATCTGTAGTTGGTAGCAAATACAGATATCCTTGTTTAACGTAGATACGCAACAGTATCAATAGTGAACTTGAAATAAAGAAATTCAAAACTACCGCCAAATCAAAGCTTGTCCAGATCTCATGTAGATACGGTGTTATAACCAATCTTATAAGTATCCAATAAGAAATACTTGACACCATTGTCGCCATGAAAATCCGATAGACGTCATCAAGGTTTGCGTACCTTAAAATTCCGGTATGAATTTTCAACGCCATAAATACCAGACAAGTCACCATCAGATAGGTGATCGAATAGATAAAAAAGTAGCCCCGTTGTACTGCAGAAAAATTGAACTGCATTACAACAAATAACGACAATGCTAAAGACCAACATACAATAACTTGATCAATAACTAATATCAGCCATTTAGAGCGCGCACGTTTTTCTGGTAGAATTGCTTTCATGTTTTAATTAGTATTGGTTTAACGGCGAAACTTGATGCGCTCGAGAATTGCTTTCTTAATGCCTTTAGAACTCTTCCCATATCTAGTTCGCTCATATTTGAGCCAGATGGCAAGCAAATTCCGGTACGGAAGAGTGTCTCACTTACTCCATTTCCGAAATAAAAGCAGTTTTGGAATAATGGTTGCAAATGCATTGGTTTCCAAATATGTCTAACCTCGATATTCTCTGCTTCTAATGCTAACCGAAATTCTTCTACTTCGAAGCCAAGCGATTCATCAATAATAAAAGCGCTAAGCCATCTGTTAGAGTAATAAGATGTGTTGGGTTCTTCTTGAAAACGTATACCCGGAATGAATGACAGACACTTTTTGTATTTATCAAAAACTTTGCGGCGCTGGTAAACTCTTAGTGGCAGGATCTCCATCTGACCCCTGCCAATTCCCGCAGCAATGTTGCTCATTCGGTAATTATATCCAATTTCTGAATGTTGAAAATATGGCAAAGGCTCTTTAGACTGGCATGCAAGGAATCTCGCCTTCGCAACGAGCGCACTGTCTTTGGATACCATAGCGCCGCCTCCCGAAGTAGTGATAATTTTGTTACCGTTAAAAGACAATATTCCAATAGCACCAAATGTTCCAAGTTTCCTCCCATTTAACTGTGATCCAAGTGCTTCTGCAGCATCTTCTATAATAGGTATTTCGTAATACTCACTTATTTTCATGATCTCTCCCATCATGGCTGGCATTCCGTAAAGGTGAACCAGAACAATAGCTTTGGGTTTAATATTTTTAGCAAGCCTTGCTTTAATTGCTTGTTCCAGGAAAAATGGAGACATGTTCCAGGTAGTAGGCTCACTATCAACAAAAACTGGTCTGGCTCCTAAATATAGAATAGGGTTTGCAGATGCAGCAAAGGTTAATGATTGACAAATTACTTCATCACCTCTACCAACACCGAGCAGTATTAGTGCAAGATGAATAGCGGAGGTCCCCGAATTTAATGCAGCTGTAGATACGCCCGAGCCAAGATAAGTGGAGAGGTCTTTTTCAAAACCGTCAACATTTGGACCCAAGGGTGCAACCCAGTTCGTATCAAATGCATTTTTTACATAAAGGATCTCCTGTCCGCCCATATGTGGAGGAGATAGATAAATTCTCTTATTCATAACCTTTTTGTTTTATAATGTGAATGGTTTCATGGTTATTGAAACCTGTTTTTTTTCCAGCTAAAAATTATAGCAAGGGATCTATCTATAGCTAGTTGAGATATTACTGACTTTCCCAATTACCAACATCAAAAGCTCTTTCGTCATCAAGATCTTTTATAGGATATGGGGTGTCAACCACTACATCTTTTGTAAGAATGATGTTAATAATCGTTTTGTAGAATATTTTCAGGTCAAGAAATAAGCTTATGTTTTCAACATAGTAGCTGTCAAGTGACAATCGCTCATCCCAGTCTGTATTGTTTCTTCCGTTTACTTGTGCCCATCCTGATATACCTGGACGAACGGAATGACGCTTCGTTTCGCTACTGCGATAAAACCTTAAATATTTAACGAACAACGGTCGGGGGCCGATAAGACTCATTTGGCCCATTAAAACATTAAAAAGCTGTGGTAATTCATCCAACGAATATTTCCTCAGAAACTTTCCCACAATTGTCAATCTAACTTGATCACCCGCCATCTTGCCATCTGGAGTCCTCAGCTCATTCATGGTCTTGAACTTGAATAAATTAAAAGGTGTTTCCCACCTACCTGCACGTTCTTGAATAAATATTGGATTTTTAGTCCCTGTGAGCCGTAGGATTACGAAAGTCAATAGCATTATTGGAGACAGGCCAATAAGAAGGATCAGGGATAATAAAAGGTCAATTAATCTTTTAACGCCAGGGTTATACATAATCTATCGTATTTTTGGTTTGAATATGCTGTTGTATTTTTCCTTGATATTCTTTCAATAATAGCGATACCATCATCTCACTTTCATAGCGATCCTTAATCATCTTTCGGCTTACAAGTGACATGGCCTGACGAAGGTCTGACCTGGAATATCCTAATTGCATCGCTGATTCTAATGCTTTTATGTCTTTAATTGGCACAATCAATCCATTTACATTGTGTTCAATAATTTCGTTGCAGCCGTTGATGTCGCTAACAATGCACATAAGTCCCATCGCACCTGCCTGCATAAGTACATTCGGAAATCCCTCGCGATAGCTTGGAAATACGAATAAGTCGCTAATCCACAGATAACTTCTGACATCCTTTTTAAAATCTAACCACCGGATCCCCGGGTGACTGTGAATTAATGACTTTATATTACTTTTCAGAGGGTCTAGATCTTCTTCAAATGGACCTACCAATAAAAGAATGAGTTTTGAATTGTTTTCATACAGATTTGAAAACGCCTGTACCAACTCATTAATTCCTTTATCGCCTACCATTCTTCCTACAAAGCAAAACACAAAGCTGTCCTTTTTAATACTCAGACTTAATCGAAGATTTGTACGCTTATTGGAATCACCATAGTTACCAGGATCAAAAAAGGTGGTATCGATTCCAACTGTACTTCCTTCGCCTAATACCTTAAGTTTTGCTTTGGAACAATAACCTTCTTTAATCATAAGATTCATCAGGTTTTTAGAATTACAAAACACTTGTGTTGCACATGCGGAAGTTAACATTTCGGTCAGCTTTAGCGCCCATTTTACAAAGCCCTTTTTCTCTAATAAAGGTAGACCAGCAACGGTATGTAGACGAACCGGAACACCGGTAAGCCAAGCTGCCATCATTCCTAGAAGACCGGCTTTGGGCGTATGTGTATGGACAATCATTGGCGACTCACATCGCATAATCTTTAATAGTTTATAAATTGAGTGCAAGTCATTAAACGGAGTAATCTTACGAGTCATGTTTACTTGCTTTACTTTTAAAGAAGTCTCGAGTGCAAGTTCGGATAGTGCCTCCCCACCAGATGATATGGCAATCACTTCGAAATGATCAGCCATAAACAATAATTGTCGCTTGAGCAGGACTAACAGAGAAATCGGCACTGTTGTTATTCTCATCAATTTGTGTCTCATAACCGCCGTGAAAAGTTGATTACTGATCGGGGAAGTAAATACATTATAAATGCCTTAAAATAATAAGCTTTACTAATTTCATTTCTGTTTGCCTGAATCGAACGAATGAGGTATTTAAACGGTCTGCTTCTAAACTTCACAGAATTAAAGTATGCGGTATTTGCTAGCGATTTCCAATAGATAGCCATGAAATTCGCAACGCAATTATTTGGAGCTCTCGCAGATATGTTTGAACTGATTATATCCAATTTATTCTGAATTTCTTCTTTACTAGATCTATGAATATAAATCATCTGCTTAACCTCATGGAAGGCCGCTTGAGCATCGTATTTCTTTAGCGTTTTTCTAGGTAATTCACGATAGTGATAAAGCGGTGAAGGTATGGTGTGTACAACTGCCCCATAATAAAGTAATCTAAGCCATAGCTCACCATCCTGAGAATAAAAAAACCTTTCGTCATACCCACCTACTTCAACAAGTTTAGACTTTTTAATAAATGCACTTCCATGAGGGAATATTGCTTTTCTTTTAAGGAGTCCATTCCACCTGTCAATTATAGTAGCGTAGCTATCATTCCGACAAACTATTCCACCTTCCATATCGATCACGTATGAGTTTGATCCTATCAAATCTACTTGCGGGTGAGATAAGGCAAATTTAAGCTGTATCTCCAATCGATCGGCTGATGATAAATCATCTGCATCCTGTCTGGCAATATACTGTCCTTTAGCGAGTTTTATTCCTACGTTTAAGGATTTTGCCAAACCGATATTTCTTTCATTTCTTATTACTAAGATGCGCTTATCCTGCTTTGCGTAGCCGCTAATAATAGACAAACTCTTATCTGTAGAACCGTCATCAATAATTATAAATTCGAAATCAACATGGCTTTGAGCCAAGATGGATTCAATAGAATCCGGTAAGTATTCTTCGCCATTGCAAACAGGCATTAGAACAGTGATTAACATATGTATGGTTTTTATCTATTAATGAAGTCGCTAATTGAGCACTGTCGCAAATGGAATGCGGATTAAAGATTTATAGAATTCAACTTCCCGAATTATATTCGTATTCATATCGCACTCTTCCCTAATCCAATTGAAGGCATTTTGACTTAATTGATCGGCTAGTTTGGTATCAAGCAGTAGTACATTAATTGCATTTTCCAAAGACTTAACGTCACTGTTTATTAGTAAACCATTCCAACCATGTTCAATACATTCTCTTATTCCATTTACATCAGTCCCAATGCAAGGAAGCCCACATGCCATTGCTTCCAAAAGGCTCTTTGGATTACCCTCATATTTAGAAATCAGGATGTATACTTTAGCTTTATTATAATAAGTTGGCAAAAGCTTGTTATCTATCCTACGGCTCCAGGATACATTGGGCTTAGTATTGACAATACGTGCTATCTCCTTATCCAAGCCCCCATCTCCTATAATCTTAACTGTCAATTCTGTAGTTTCTAAGAATTGCGTTAGGAGTGAAATATTCTTAACCTCAGCCAACCGCCCAACAACAAGTACATCGAATTCCTTTCGAACGAATGATGGCTTAAAGAGATTCATATCAATAGCGTTGCAAATACACTTTATTTTATCTGTGTGGATGTGATAATGCGCTTTTATATAGTTACTGGCGTCAACTGAAGTTACTAAAATCTTGTCACAGGATTTAAAGCATAATTTTTCTAATAGTTTTGAGAACCAGCTGGTACTTTTTATATGAGTATGATAATAGCCCATGCGAATGACTAATGGTACACCGTAAAACATTTTCAGTATTAAACCATAGGTGCTAGCTGCAAATTGGTTGGTTTTAGAAAGTTTTATTCTTTTTAGTTGCTGATGGTGGATCACCAAAGAAGCGAACTGGTATATTAAATTTTGCAGTCTAAAGGGTAATCTCAAAGGGATCCATTTTGGCATTTCTAATACCGTTATATTACTTCCAATAGGTATATGAGGCAGATCGTTGCGACCGTAACTAAAAACTGTCAGGTGCATGCCGAGTCTTGAACATAGCTTGCTATAAATATCCATTTCTCTTGACAATAAGCCTGCCTTGTTCCAGGCTTCTAAGCTCATGTTTGGAGTCATGATAAGCAAAATAGAATCTTTCATAGTTGTATTGGTATTAGTTACTGATACTCATTTCAGATTCCATCATAATTTTACTTAAGAATATCTTCGGACTTCGGTCTTGTAGATAAGAGTCCATTTTAGCACGTTCACTAGTCTTTTGTTCCAAAGCTGTATTTAACCCTTCAATTAGCGCATCTACGCTTCGAGGTTGAACTTTTATGATACCAGGTATCTCGGCTATACCACCTGCGCAGACCGTACTTACGATAGAATTATTTACAGCCATCATTTCTAGCAACACATTCGGAAAGCCTTCTAAAATCGAAGAAACCACGCAAACTTCTGCAGCTTTGAAATACAAATAAGGATTGCTTTGATAACCTAACAGACATACTTTTTCAGAAATCATCAATTCTGCAATAAGTGCATTAAGAATAGGTAACATTGGCCCTGTACCTAATATCA
>Ga0247806_10001808_pt1 | contig 10101 bp, 10 predicted proteins | sample UWRJL059202B1_FD_179935 | JGI IMG/M metagenome (GOLD analysis project Ga0247806, IMG submission 179935) | Plant litter microbial communities from Arlington Agricultural Research Station in Wisconsin, United States - UWRJ-L059-202B-1 | ecosystem: Environmental > Terrestrial > Plant litter >... | reverse complement strand
CGCGCCGACGATGCGCACCACGACCATGGCCACCGGCGCCGCCGTGACGAGGGCGCCCATGCCCAGCACCCCGGCCAGGATCAGCGCCGCGTCGGAGAGGGCGCAGATCAGCACCACCGGCAGGATCACCCGGGTGCGGCCCTCGATGCCCAGCCGCAGCACGAACGCGTTCTGGGCGCCGATCGCGATGATCAGGGAGAGCCCCGTCACCAGGCCCAGCAGGGCGGGCAGGAGTGTCGTGGCGGGGGTCATGAGTCCACGGTAGACACCCGCGAGCATGCAGTCTAGCTACGCTTTCTCATGATGCGTAAGCTGAGCTAATGCAGCGCTTCACGCTCGACCAACTGGGAACCCTCCGCGCCCTGATCGAGGACGGCACCTTCGAGAAGGCCGCCCACCGCTTGCACGTGACGGCGTCGGCCGTCTCCCAGCGGGTCAAGGCGATGGAGCAGTCCTGCGGCCGGGTGCTCGTGCAGCGCACCAGCCCGGTGCTGCTCACGGCCGCCGGTTCCGTGGTGCTGCGCTACGCGCGGCAGGTCGAGATCCTCGAGGCCGACACCGAGCGAGCGCTGCAGGAGAACGGGTCCACCGACAAGCCGGTGCTGGTCTCCCTCGCCGTGAACGCCGACAGCCTGGCCACCTGGTTCCTCGGCGCCCTCGCGGGAGTGGCCGCCGACCTCGACCTCACCTTCGACCTGCACCGCGAAGACCAGGAGCACACCATCTCACTGCTGCGCTCCGGCGCTGTCATGGCTGCGGTCACCTCCAACCGCGAGTCCATCCAGGGCTGCGTCACCGAGCCGCTGGGCCGGATGCGCTACCGCGCGGTGGCCACGCCGGCCTTCGTGCGCCGCCGGCTCCCGACCGGGCTCGCCGCGCTGTCGGCGGCACCCGTGGTGACCTTCGACCGCAACGACGACCTGCAGGATGCCTTCCTCCGCGCCCACCACGGACGCCCCGGTGAGGCGCCCCGCCATTTCATCCCCACCTCGCACGACTTCGCCCGTGCCGTAATGCTGGGGCTCGGCTGGGGCGTGCTACCCGAACAGCAGTGCCTGGCCGAGATCGCCGACGGCTCCCTCGTGGAGCTCGCGGCGGCGCATCCGGTGGACGTGCCGCTCTACTGGCAGCGCTGGAACCTCTCGTCGCCGCTGCTGGACGCCGTGTCGGCCGCGGTGCGCGCCGGGGCGAGCCGGGACCTCCGGCCGCTGTAGCCGCCAGTCCTACTGGGCCAGGAGCTCGGCGAGACCGATCGGCCGGGTGCCGGTGACGGCCTCGACGTCGCCGCTGACCTCGGCCATCTCACCGGCGGCGATGGCCGTGTAGGTCGACACCCAGGCGTCCACCTGCCAGTCCGGGGCACCCCAGGGCGCGCGGGACTCGTACGCCTCGGCGAGCGTCTCGTCGTGATACCGCACGGGGGTGCCCCGGGCCTCGGTGAGGATCCGGGCGACCTCGGCCATGGTCAACGCCTCGGGGCCGGTGAGGTCGTAGGTCACGTTGCGGTGGGCCGCGACGTCGGTGAGCACCGCCACGGCGGTCCGCGCCACATCCGCCCTGGCCACGGCAGCCACCCGGCCGGTGCCGGCCGGACCGCGGATGACGCCGTCCGCACCGACCAGCGCGTCCATGAAGTCGAGGTAAAGGCTGTCGCGCAGGAAGGTGTGGTCCATGCCCGACGCCCGGATGTACTCCTCGGTGGCGTAGTGCTCCCTGGCCAGCGTGAACGTGGCATCGGGGGCCGCGGCGATGAAGGAGGTGTACACGATGTGGCGCACCCCTGCGGCCCTGGCGGCGTCGACGAACGCGCGGTGCTGGCCCAGTCGCTCGGCGTTCTCGGCGGCCGACACCATGAACAGCGTGTCGACGCCCTCGAGAGCCAGGGCCGATGCGGCGCGGTCGGAGTAGGCGAACGGCAGCGCGACGCAACCGGGCAGGTCGGGGACCTTCGCCACGGTGCGCGCCAGCAGCCGTTGGGGCACCTTCTGGGCGGCCAACCCGCGTGCGACGAGGCCGCCGACCGCGCCGGTGGAGCCGGTCACGGCGAGGGTGGGCAGTGCTGTGGTCATGCGGGGTCCTTTCCCGGCTTCACGGGGTGTCAGAGGTCGCTGTGGGCCAGCGGTGTGCCGCTCGCACTCGCCCGGATCTCGACGCTCCGGATCTGCTCCAGCGGCAGATCGGTCGACGCGGCGAGGTTCTCGGTGCTCGGGCTCGTCGCCGTCCAGGTCGCGAGCACGGTGGAGGCGCCGGCCCGATCGGTCATGACCATGTCGTAGTCCTGCGGGCCGTTGTCTTTCCACAGCTCGTTCAGGTACACACACGACCAGTCGAAGCGGGTGCCCCAGTCGGTGTCGGTGATGGTGAGGTCCGCGGTGAGCGCGTCGGCCTGCACGGGCTGCATGGCCACGACCCGGGTGGCCGTCGGCGTTTGATCGGCCGGCGTCGAATCGGTCGGTGTCGATGCGGGCGGCGCGGATGCGACCGGCCCGGCCTCGAGCGTCGACGGCGCGGTCAGCGCGGCGCCGAGCAGGCCGCCGCCCAACAGGAGAACGGCGGCGACGGCCGTGCCGGCCACGGCCAGGCGAAGCCGGGTACGCCGGGTGCGCGTGGCGGCCGCTCCGGCCAGCCGCCGCAGCACCTGCGGCTGGTGCAGGGCGGCGCGCAGGTGCTCGTCGGCCGCGGTGCCGGGCGTGGTGCCGGGCGAAACGCTGCCGGACGCGTCGGCCGCGCCGGCGCCGGTCAGTGCCACGGCGTCCGCGGCGGGGAGCACGGCCAGGATGCCGGGCAGCCCGGCGAGTTCGGCGACGGCGGCCGCGCAGGCCGGGCAGGTGGGCAGGTGGCGTTCGAAGTCGCGCCGGTCCTCCGCGCTGAGCGAGCCGAGCACGTAGGCGGCGTCCCACTCGCGAAAACGGTCGGGGGTGGAGGTCATTCGGTGACCCCTCTTTCCTGTAGGGCGAGCCGCATCGCTCGCAGGGCGTAGTGCAGGCGGGACTTCACGGTGCCCTCCGGCACCTGTTCCCGGCGGGCGATCTCGGCGATGGGCCGGCCGAGGTAGTAGGCGCTCACGAGCACGGTGCGGTGCTCGGGGGAGAGCGCGGTGAGGGCATCCGTCACCAGCCAGCGATCCAGGATGGCTTCGGTGGCGTCGGCCGAGGCTGTTTCGGGCAGCTCGTCGGTCGAGATCTCGCGGGCGTACCTGGCGCTCCGCCGGTCATCGATGACGAGGTTGCGGGCCACGGTGAACAACCAGGCGCGCGCGGCGTCATCGTCCCGGTCCAGCAGCGCCGGGCGCTTCCAGGCGCGCAGCAGGGTTTCCTGCACCACGTCCTGCGCGAACCCGTAATCCCCGGTCAGGCGCACCACATACCGGAACAGGGCCGGCCCGTGGGCATCGTGCAGCGCCCGCAGGAGTTCCGCGTGTGGTTCTGCCACGGTCACCTCCAGGTCCGCTCGATGCCCACGACGAACACGCCCATGCCGCCGGACTAATTCTGCGCGAGGTTGAGGGAGAATTCGACGGAACCGGCATCCTCGACAGAGACGAAGCCGAGGTCGGGCGCTTCGACGCCGTAGTCGCTGAAGGTGATCGGGATGCTGCCGACAACCTGGCCGCCGGCGTCGGTGAGCGCGGCCTGCAGTTCGACGGTGACCGGTTGGGTGACGCCGTGCATCGTGAGCTCGCCCGTGGCGGTCAGGGTCTGGGCCACGCCGGCGACCGGGGCCTCGAGGGTGACCGGTTCGGTGAGGGTGAACGTGGCGGTCGGGAAGTCGCCGACCTCCATGGCGGTGTCGCGGAAGTAGGCGTCCCTGGCGCCTTCGTCGGTGGCGATGCTCGCCACGTCCACGGTGATCGTGGCCGCGTTCAGAGACAGCGTGTCAACGGTGAGGTCACCGGTGACATCGGCCGTGCGGCCGGTCACGGTCACGTCGTTTCCCTGCAGCACCTCGTCGACGCGGTAGCCGGCGTACGAGTCGGCGCCGATGCTCCAGGTTCCGGAGAGGTCGTCCGCGTTCACCGCTGCGGCGGTCGCCGAGCCGGTCGGGCTCGTTGTCGCGGGGGCGATGGTGGGGGCCGCCGCCACGTTGCTGTTGGCGTAGTCGGCGTATACGGCCGGGCCGAACGCCAGGGCGGCGCCGCCGACGACGACAACTCCGCCCGCAATCCACAGCCCGATTTTTGTCTTCTTCTGCATGTCACCCTCGTTCATGGTCGGTGCGTTTCATTGGCACGCTGTGGTGGAACACGGATGTGGTCATCCACCCTGAACAACGAGACCGTGCTGCAAAAGGTTCAGTCAGGGCCGAAAATTCTTCGACAGGGGCGCCTGACCGGTGCGTCCGCTGATGCGGCGGCCCAGCTCGGCCGCCGCGTGCTCCACCGCGGCGGCGAGCTCCGGCCAGCGTTCAGGCGGCACACTCGACCTGGCAAAGGTCACGGCGATGCCGGCGGCCGGCCAGCCGCTGTGGTCGCGCACGGCCACGGCCACGGATGCCAGCCCCGCGGTGACGTCGCCGTCCTCCGCCGCGTAGCCCTGGGCGCGCACCTCGGCCAGGAGCCGGCTCAGCTCGCGGTAACTGGTCACGCTGCCCGGGAGCGGCGCGCCGGGGTCGTCGCCGCGCTGTACGAAGGCCGACCGGTCGGGGAACAGCGCCCGGAGTTGGGAGAGTGGCAGCGTCGCGAGCAGCGCGCGACCGCTGGCGGTGAGGTGGCTGGGCAGCCGCACGCCGACATCCGTCACCAGGGCCGGCCGGCGCGGCGCCCGCTCCTCGACCAGGTAGATCACGTCGCGGCCGTGCAGCACCGCCAGGTGGGCGCTCTCGCCGATCTTGTCCACGAGGGAGGCCAGGATCGGCCGGCCCAACCGGGCCAGGGGTTCCTGCCGGGCGAAGCCGCTGCTCAGTTCGAAGGCGGCCAGGCCGATGCCGTACCGGCGGGCCTCCGGGAAGTGCAGCACGAAACCGAGGTCCTGCAGCACGCCGAGCAGCCGGTACACCGTGGACCGGGGCAGGCCAAGGGCCTGCGCGAGACTGGACGCCGGAACCGGGCCGCGCTGGGCGGCCAGGTACGTGAGGATCTGCAGGGTGTGCCTGGCGGCCGGCACATCGGCCTTGCCGGGCTCCTCAGCGCTCATGCGTCGAGGCTATCGGGTCCGGGCGGCCGGCGCAGTCCGGCTCGATCTGCGAGCCCGGTTGCCGGTTCGGCAAGCGGGTTTGTCGTCGCACCATCGGCGGGGGGAAGATGCACTCATGCCGCACTCCGACGCCTACAGCGATGCCCACACTCACGCAGCTCAGCAGCCGGACCCGCCACAGGGCGCAGACGCGGTGGGGGAGTTCTGGGATCAGCGGTACGCCGGCAGGGAGACGCTCTGGAGCGGGCAGCCCAACGCGGCCCTGGTGGCCGAGACCCGGGACCTGCGGCCCGGCCGAGCCCTCGACGTGGGCTGTGGCGAGGGCGCCGATGCGCTGTGGCTGGCCGCTGCGGGCTGGACGGTCACGGCCCTGGACGTGTCGAGGGTGGCCCTTGAGCGTGCCGCGCGCCAGGCCGAGCTCGCGGGCAACGTCCTAGTGCGGTGGCTGCAGTCCGGGCTGGTCGAGGCCGCCCTGCCCAGCGGAACCTTCGACCTGGTCTCCGCGCAGTACCCAGCCCTGCTGCGCACCCCGGGCAACGACGCCGAACGGGCCCTGCTCGATGCCGTCGCGCCCGGCGGCGTGCTGCTCGTCGTGCACCATCCGACGCCCACGGCCGAGGAGGCCGCCGCGCACGGCTTCGACGCCGCCCTGTACGTGAGCCCGGCCCAGGTGGCGGCCCTGCTGAACGAGAACTGGCAGATCGAGGTCGACGAGACCCGGCCCCGCCACGTCGCCACCGGCGCCGGCGCCCACCACACCCAGGACGTCGTGCTGCGGGCGCGACGGCTCCGCTGAGCCGGCGGCGCCGGGGTACCGCGGGTCAGTCCCGCCGCCAGGTGTACTCGTTCTCGGGCCGGCCAGGGGTGCCGTACCGCGGGGTCCGGAGCGCGGCCCCGTCGTCGGCCAGGTACTCCAGATAGCGCCGGGCGGTCACCCGGGAGATCCCGAGCGCGTCGGTGACCTCGGTCGCCGACACCGGCGCGCTGTTCGCCTTGAGCAGCTCGGTCACCGCGGCAAGGGTGCCCTCGGCCAGCCCCTTGGGCAGCGTGATCGGCGAGGGCGTGCGCAGGCTGTTGAAGGCCTGGTCCACGTCCGCCTGGCTGGTCAGCCGTGAGCGCTCGCCGAGTTGACGATGGAATTCCCGGTAGGTGGTGAGCTTCTGGGCGAAGGTGGCGTAGGTGAACGGCTTGATCAGGTACTGCACCACCCCCGCGGCCACGGCGCCGCGCACCACCTGCAGGTCACGGATGGCCGTGATGGCGATGATGTCGCAGTCCAGATTCGCCGTGCGCACCCGGCGGGAGACGTCCAGCCCGTGCAGGTCGGGCAGGTTCATGTCCATCAGCACCAGGTCGATGGGCGCACCGGATGCCGCGGCGTCGGTGAGCTGACGCAGCGCCGCCTGGCCGGTCGCCGCGGTGCCGGCGTGGGTGAAGCCGGGCATCCGCTGCAGGTAGGCGGCGTGGGCCTCGGCGGTGAGCGGCTCGTCCTCCACGATGAGCACCCGGATCTCGTGGTCCTCAGGCATCCGGAGCCCCCTCCGCCGTCCACTGCGGCTCGGCGACGGGCACGCGCAGCGGAATCGTCACGGTGAACACGGCGCCGACCCGCCGGGTGACGGTGAGGGTGCCGCCGAGCCGGGTCACCGCCTGGCGCACCAGGGCCAGCCCCAGCCCGCGGCCGTAGCGGCCGGGTTCCTTGGTGCTGTACCCGAGCCTGAACACCTCGCCGAGCTCATCGGGGTCGACGCCGCTGCCGCTGTCGGCGACCTCGATCACCACGGCCGGCGGCACGGTGTCCCTGGTTGTGCGGATGGCGACGTCCACCCGCCGCGGCGGCTCGCCGCCGACCGCGGCCTCGAGCGCGTTGTCGACCAGGTTGCCCAGCACCGTCACCAGGTCCTGCACCGACAGGCCGGAATCCACCGGCGTGCCCGCCGCATCCACGTTCAACTGCACGCCCAGCTCGCCGGCCTGGGCGAATTTGCCCACCAGCAGGGCGCCGATCACGGGCTCGTTGACCGAGCTGATCATCTCGTCGGTCAGCTGCTGGCTCACCGCCATGTCCCTGGTCGCGAACTCCAGCGCCTCGTCGGCGCGGCCCAGCTCCATCAGCGACACGATGGTGTGCAGCCGGTTGGCGTGCTCGTGGGTCTGCGCGCGCAGGGCATCCGACAGGGTGCGCATCGACGCCAGTTCGGTGCCGAGCGATTCCAGGTCGGTGTGGTCGCGGATGGTCGCGACGGTGCCCATGGGCGCCGCCCGCGTGCGCACCCGGCTCGGGGTCGGCACCGCGGGCTCCTGGCTGACCACCAGAACCCGGCTCTCGGTGAGGTGGATCTCGTCCTGCACGGTGCGGCCGCTCCGCAGCAGCTCGGCCAGGCTGGCCGGCAGGTCGAGGTCGTCGATGGCGGGAGCGGAGCTGCCGGCTGCCCGCGAGACCGGCCGGGGCGGGATGCCGAGCAACTCGGCGGCCTGGTCGTTGTAGAGCACCAGGTCGCCCTTGCGGTCGACGAGCACCAACCCCTCCCGCACCGAGTGCAACACCGAATCGTTGTAGACGAACAACTGGGCGAGCTCCTCCGGACCCCAGCCGAGAGTGACCCGGCGCAGGTACCGTCCCAGCAGCCAGGTGGCCACCGAACCGGCCAGGAGCAACGCCAGGGCCAGCGCAAGGATCGCCGGCAGCCGGGCATTGAGGGCGATCTGCAGGTTGCTGGTCTTCACACCGGCGGCGACCATGCCCACCACCTGGCCGTCCGGATCCTGGATCGGCACGACAGCCCGCACCGACGGACCCAGTGTCCCCGCCGTGACCTCGGTCAGCGGGGTGCCCGCCGCGGCCGGGCCCGTCTCACCGATGTACTCCCGGCCGATCTGGGCGGGATCCGGGTGCGTCCACCTGATGCCGGCGGGGCTCATGATCGTGATGAAGTCCAGCGACGCGTCCTGGCTCACCTCCAGCGTGTACGCCTGTAGCGCCGCGGTCGGATCCGGCGACTGGGCGGCCGTGACCACCAGTGGGCTGTCGGCGATCGAGATGGCGACCGCGAGCATCCGGTCGGCCGTTTCGGTGTACCCGCGGTCGCGGGCATCGACGAACGAGGCCGTGCCGACGAACACCGCCAACGACACGACGAAGACGAAATGGGCCAGGAACAGCCGGCGTGCAATGCTCCAGCCCTGCATCCGGCACTCGCCTTTCACCGCTTCAGAATTCGGGAGTCACGTCGTCGTGACCAATATGACCGCAAGAGTGACCGTACGCCCCTCGTCCCGCACTGTGTATTCACCACAGCTGATCGGGCCGCCACCGAATCCGACCAGCCTAGACAAAGGAGTCTGACATGGCACTTTCTTTTCCCCGCGGCACCGCCGCACGGCGCCCGGCCGGCACACCGCGCAAACGCCTCGACAAGTCCCACTACCTCTACATCGCGGTGATCATCGCGGTGGGGCTGGGCATCCTGGTCGGGCTGGTGTTCGGCGGCCCCGACGGATTCGCGGTCGCGCTCAAACCGCTCGGTGACGCCTTCGTGCTGCTGATCAAGATGATGATCGCCCCGATCATCTTCTGCACCATCGTGCTGGGCATCGGGTCGATCGCCAAAGCCGCCACGGTCGGCAAGATCGGCGGGCTGGCTCTGGGCTACTTCCTGATCATGTCCACCTTCGCCCTGGGCATCGGCCTGCTGGTTGGCAACCTGATCCACCCCGGTGAAGGCCTCAACCTGCAGGATGCCACCTACGCGGCGCCCGAGGCCGCCGACACCCACTCGTTCCTGCTGGGCATCGTGCCCACCACGCTGATCTCCTCGCTCACCTCCGGCAACATCCTGCAGACCCTGATGGTGGCCCTCGTCGTCGGCTTCGCGCTGCAGAAGATGGGCGCGGCCGGCAAGCCGATCCTCACCGGCATCGCCCACCTGCAGGCGCTGATCTTCCGCATCCTGGTGATGGTGATGTGGCTCGCCCCTATCGGTGCGTTCGGCGCCATCGCCGCGGTCGTCGGAGCCACCGGTATCCAGGCCGTGATCAGCCTGTTCACCCTGATGGCGGCGTTCTACCTCACCTGCATCATCTTCATCGTCGTTGTTCTCGGCGGCCTGCTCAAACTGGTCACCGGCATCAACATCTTCAAGCTGATGCGCTACCTCGGGCGGGAATACCTGCTGATCTTCTCGACCTCGTCGTCCGAAGCCGCGCTGCCCCGCCTCATCGCCAAGATGGAGCACCTCGGGGTGTCCAAGCCCGTTGTGGGCGTCACCGTGCCCACCGGGTACTCGTTCAACCTCGACGGCACCGCCATCTACCTCACCATGGCGTCGCTGTTCATCGCCACGGCGCTCGGTGCGCCGCTGATGCTGGGGGAGCAGATCGGCCTGCTGGTCTTCATGATCATCGCCTCCAAGGGCGCGGCCGGGGTCACCGGCGCTGGGCTCGCGACCCTGGCCGGCGGATTGCAGGCGCACGCCCCGCAACTCGTGGGCGGAGTGGCCTTCATCGTGGGCATCGACCGGTTCATGTCCGAGGCTCGCGCCCTGACGAACTTCACCGGCAACGCCGTCGCCACCGTGCTGATCGGCACCTGGACCAGGGAGATCGACCGGGCCCAGGTGGACCTCGTCCTGGACCGGCACGCGCCGTTCGACGAGACCACGATGATGTCGACGCACCTGCCCACCACGCACACGGATGCCGCCGAAGAGCGGGCCGTCGCACCGGCCGCCGCGCCGCAGCCGGAGCCTGCCCTCCGATAGCATCTGTCAGGTTCGATACCCGCACTGACCAGCACATAAACCCCCGGATGGCGGTCGCAACCGACCCCGTCCGGGGGTTCGGACGTGCCGGAGTGGTAGGCTCGGTGACGGTCTTCCGACCCTTCACCAGGACGCGAACCCGCAGCCCCCAGCCAGACGTGGGCAGCGGCGTACGTACGGTGAGGCCCAGACGGACGCGATCCCATGGT
>Ga0247806_10001807_pt1 | contig 10104 bp, 11 predicted proteins | sample UWRJL059202B1_FD_179935 | JGI IMG/M metagenome (GOLD analysis project Ga0247806, IMG submission 179935) | Plant litter microbial communities from Arlington Agricultural Research Station in Wisconsin, United States - UWRJ-L059-202B-1 | ecosystem: Environmental > Terrestrial > Plant litter >... | reverse complement strand
CCGAAAAAGTATATTTTAGGTTTAAGAAATTACATTGTACCGTGCAAATGAAAAACGAAGCCGGCGATGTAGTTTGTAAAGGAACAATTTCAGGTATGGTAACCACTAAATTAAATGGCTAACAGGGTTGTTGTAACCGGTCTAGGTGTCATTGCCCCTAATGGGGCTGGCATACCTCATTTTACAGAATCCCTGAAACGTGGAACCTCCGGCATACAACACCTGAAACTTTTGGAAGACTTAAAGTTTTCCTGCCAGATTGCAGGTTTACCCCCCATCTCTCCAGTCTTGATTTCTGACTATTTCAGTGACCTGGAACGTCGAAACTTTAACAGCACCGGCATTACTTACGGCGTGATGGCGGGCATGGAAGCCTGGCAAGATGCGGGTTTGTCTATATCGCCCCCCGAAGCTCCTGATTACGACAGTGGGACCATCTTTGGTGCAGGTACCTCTGGTATCGATAAATTTAGAGAAGCCATTTATAAAGTGGATAACCTGGAAACCCGCCGCATGGGCAGCAGCGTGGTGATCCAAACCATGGCCAGCGGCGTAAGCGCTTATTTGGGGGGGAAGCTAGGCCTGGGCAACCAGGTGAGTACCAATTCTGCCGCCTGCAGCACCGGGGCGGAAAGTGTGCTGATGTGTTATGAGAAAATTAAATCGGGCCAGGCCCTGCGCATGCTGGCAGGTAGCACCAGCGACAGTGGCCCCTATATCTGGGCCGGTTTCGATGCCATGAAAGTGTGTACTTTTAAACATAATGACAGTGCTGAAAAAGGCTCCCGCCCCATGAGTGCCAGCGCCAGTGGTTTCGTGCCTGGAAGCGGCGCGGGAGCGCTCCTGCTCGAAAGTTTAAGCAGCGCCCAGCACCGTGGTGCACACATTTATGCAGAAGTACTTGGCGGCCATGTGAACTCTGGCGGTCAAAGGGGTGGCGGCACCATGACGGCCCCAAATAATACTGCGGTGCAGCAATGCATTAGCCGCGCTTTAACGCATGCAGGCGTTCAGGCACAGGAGGTTGACGCCATCAATGGTCACCTCACAGCCACCATGATGGACAGTATAGAAATTAAAAATTGGACCGTTGCGCTTCAACGAAAAGGAGCAAATTTTCCGTATATTAACTCCCTCAAAGGCATGACCGGCCACTGCCTCAGTGCAGCAGGCAGCATAGAGTGTGTGGCTTCCGTTTTGCAGATTGACCAGGGCTTCCTATTTCCCAATATTAATTGTGAAGACCTGCATCCGGATGTTGCCGCCTGCATAACCAGCGATAAAATACCAAGGCAGCATATGCCCATGGAAATTAACCTGCTGGCCAAAGCAAGCTTTGGTTTTGGAGATGTGAACGCTTGTCTATTATTTAAAAAATATCAATCATGACAAAAACAGAAATACTCGGGCGACTACAACCTATCGTTGCCATCTACACACAGGACCAGGACGCTTTGCAGACCCTTAATGAGGACACCGATTTTATAAAAGACCTTAAAATCAACTCTGCTAACCTGGTTGATGTGGTGTTGGATGTGGAAGAAGAATTCGGCATTGAAATAGACAATGCTGCAATGGAGAAAATGCTGACTGTAAAAGCGGCTATGGAAATTATCGAAATTAAACTTCAAGAAGATGATAGGAAATGATATCGTGGACTTACGCACGGCGAAACAACAAAGCAACTGGCAACGCAAAGGTTACCTGCACAAAGTATTTACTCCTGCAGAACAAAGCCTTATTTTAGCGAGTGCCACACCTGACACATTGGTATGGTTATTCTGGAGTATGAAAGAAGCGGCCTATAAAATCTATTCTAAAGAGATGGACATCCGCAACTTTGCACCTACTTCTTTGCAATGCACCATTTTTGACCAGGACCAGGAAACCAGTTCTGGACAAGTGATCGTTTGCGGGCGCACTTATTTTACCCGCAGCAGTCTGCACCAAACTTTTATCCACACCATATGTGCAGACAGCCTGGTCTTGCTTCACCAGATTAAGGTTTCCATACAAGGTGATACACACCCGGCAGACCTGTTTACACCCGCAATTTGCAAGAGCCACCATGGAGCCTACCTGGCACAGGTATACCTTAACCCAGGTTCTCTTCGATCAACAAATTAATAATACCATCGGCTAAACCTACCCTCGGCACATGCAATTGTTTGATGCCTGTCCATTTAAGAACGGTGATAAAGATTTCAGCCGCAGGAATGATTACGTCTGCACGGTCGGGATTTAAGCCCAGTACCTGGATCCGTTCTTTTAGTGAATGGTTGTTTAAATGATTATAGAGGGTTTTAAGCTTTAGAAAAGTTAATGGCGTACCTTCTTTTTCTTTCGACAGCTTAAACAGTTTATTGATGTTTCCTCCGGTACCTATGCCCATCAGGTTTTTACAATCTTTGGTTTGTTCTTTAATCCACACGCGCATTTCTTCCCAGGTTTCTTCTTTATCCTGATTATCCAGCATCCTGATGGTACCAATATCAAAAGAACGCGAGGCAACAGGTATTTTATTTACAAATACAGACAGCTCTGTACTGCCGCCACCAACATCAATATACAGGTAACTTTTATGGATATCCAGATTTTCTTCAATATGGTTATGGTAGATAATGTTGGCCTCCCGTTGTCCATGAATAATCTCCAGGTCCAAGCCTGCTTCCGCTTTTACACGGGCAATCAACTCCGCACCATTTCCGGACTCGCGCATGGCCGATGTAGCACAGGCCAGGTAAGCCGAAACCTGGTAAACATCCATCAGATTTTTAAAAGCAACCATGGTTTTTATCAGGTCATCCGCCTTGCGCACCGAAATCTTTTTATCAAGAAAAGCATCGTCGCCTAACCGTAAAGGCACACGAACCAATGTATTCTTTTTATAACTATATTTCCCTTCTTCCTCCGTAATGTCGGCGATCATTAACCGCACTGCATTAGATCCTATATCGATTGCTGCGTATCTTACCATTAATCTTGTTGGTGTTTATTTTTTAAATAAGTATAAGTTTGTACCTGTGCCCGGACCTTAGTGCCCAGCCTGTTTTTATGGTACCTGTTGTTATTGAGTTTAGTAATGTCTCTTGCCTTCACATTATCCTGCAGTTGAAAATCAATGATATCCCTGATTTCCTGGCGTACCTCCTCATCCAATACCGGGAAGCCCACTTCCACGCGGTGTTCAAAGTTGCGGCTCATTAAATCGGCAGAAGACAAATACATCTCTTCCTTCCCCTGGTTTCCAAAAATGTACACCCGGGCATGTTCCAGAAATTTATCGATGATACTGATCACCGTAATGTTCTCGCTGAAACCTTTTATGCCTGGAATCAGGCAGCATATCCCACGTATAATCAGTTTCACCTTTACCCCAGCATTACTGGCGTCATATAATTTGTTAACCACCCCCTCGTCGGCAAGGCTATTGACCTTCAACAATACATAGGCCGCTTTACCTGCTTTGGCAGCGGCAATTTCACGGTCTATTAATTTAAAAAACTTATTTCTCGACTCCAGTGGCGAAACAATCAGGTGTTTAAATCCTTTAGCCACAGTATGGCTGTTTAAAGCCCTAAATAGCTTCACCAAGTCTCTGGTAATTTCTTTTTTAGCAGTAAATATACTGTGGTCGCAATAAAGCTTTGCCGTTTTTTCATTGAAGTTTCCGGTAGCTAAATTGGCATAATATACTGCCCGGCCACGTTCCATTCTTTTGACCAGGCAAATTTTAGAATGCACCTTGTAATCTGTAAGTCCGTAATTTACCTGTACCCCCTCTTCTTCCAAGCGGTTTGACCAATAAATATTAGCGTTTTCATCAAACCGGGCTTTAAGCTCTACCACTACTTTTACCAATTTGCCATTTTTAGCCGCATTGATCAACGCATTGATTACCCGCGAATTTTCAGCCAGACGGTAAAGTGTAATGTTAATCTCCACGACCTTTGGGTCAATGGCTGCTTCCCTTAAAAAGAGAATGATGTAATCGTAGGATTGATAAGGAAGGTTAATCAGGTAATCTTTAGTCGCAATTTTATCAATAATGCTTTCCGTCCGGTGTAAACCCATCACCTTAAGTGGCGGTGTAGGCTCATATTCCAGGGTTGGCGACCCAACGTTAGGGAAACGAATGAAATCGCCAAAACGGTGATAACGGTTCCCCGGAATTAGACTTTCTGCTTCAATCTTTATTTTGGCCACCAAAACACTTAACATATCAAATGGCATCTCCGTGTCGTATAATAATCGCATGGGTTTCCCTTTGCGCCGTTTATCCAGACTGGTTCGGAGTTCTTCTACGAATTTATCGCTGATATTTTTATCGATATCCAGTTCTGCATCACGCGTTACCTGGATGGAATAAGCATCCAGCTCATCGTAATCGAAGATATAGAAGATATCATTCATACAATATTTGATGATATCCTCGGCCAGGATGATGAACTTCAAACCATTGGTTTCTGGTAAAATCAGGAACCTTGGCAAATCCTGCGGCAGCTCAATTAAGGCGAAACGCTGATTTTTAGGAGAACCTTTTTTAAAAACCCGAACAAAGAAATACAAATAGCGGTCTTTAAGTTCTGGAAATGGTTTATCCAGGTCAATTAATATCGGTACCAGGTTAGACAAAATGCGGTCCCGGAAATGGTTCCGCACAAACTCTCCCCGGGAAACATTCAGTTGCGTATCATTGAGGATGAATATGCGGTTCTGCGCCAGCTCATTGATCAGCGTAGCTTGAAAAAGCTGCTCAAACCGACGCTCCTGCTTCACGACGATATTTTTGATCTCGTTGAGCACCTTTTTAGGGTTAAACCCTAATAAGGCCTTCGACTTTTCATTTAAATTTGCTAAACGGGTGATGGTGGCCACCCTGACCCGGTAAAATTCGTCGAGGTTTGACGAAAATATCGACAAGAATTTAATCCTTTCTATCAATGGCACAGACTCATCTGCCGCCTCCTGAAGCACCCGCTCATTAAAGTACAACCAGCTGATTTCTCTGTTTAGAAAAGGAACTTTCTTTTTGGTCATGTAATATGATTAATAACACCGGCTGATCGCCGGTAGCCAAAACTGCAAACTTTAATGTTAATTCTATGTTAATTATAACGTTAAACCGGCTTTTCTGTCTCCGGCATCTCTGGATCTACAGGGAATGCAGCCGCTTTTGGTTGCGCTTTCGAGGCCCGTTTTTTTACTGGTGCCGTCGCCTTTGCATCAGGTTTATTAGATTCAGTGCTGGTTGTGCGGTCTGAAGGCTTAGCATTAGCTTTACTTAAGGCCTGTGCAGCATGCGCTTCTGAAGTAATCGGCGTTACTTTTACACTTTGCGCCACTGGCTTTGGTTTAGACACTTCTGGTTTAGATTTGGCCACTTTAGTTTTTACGACTTGTTGTTTGGCTACCTTGATCGCTGCAACTTCTTTTTTACCGACCTTCTCATTTTTACTGGCCTTATCATTTTTATCAGCTTTCTCTGTTTTTACAGCATTCACCTTTTTGTCCCATTTCGATTCTGGTGTTTCTTTTAAGCCTACCGCCTCCGAAACATGGGCTACTTTTTTCGCTAATTTCTTGGCTATCGTTTTCCCTGCTTTCGTAATGTCATCACCAACTCTGCCGGCATCATGTCCTAATTGGGTAATTACTTCCAGAAATCTTTCTGTCAAAGTTTTTTCTAAATCTTTTTTTGCTGCTTTTTTAGCAACTTTTTTTTGCACTTTTGGCGTATTGATTTTCATAAGATTCTATAATTTACAGGATTGATTGATTACCATAAAGTTAACAATTTTTCATACTAAAGCTATTATCATGCCCACTTTTGACATTGTAAGTAAGGTTGATCCGCAAACATTCGACAATGCGATGAACAACGCCAAGAAAGAAATTTTAAACCGTTATGATTTCAGCACTTCCAAGAGCACGATAGAACATGATAAAAAAACAAATATCATCACCATCGTTACCGAAGACGACATGCGTCTTAAAGCCATTCAAGATTCTATTATCTCCAGAATGATTAAACAAAACCTGGATGCAAAAAGTCTGGATTTCGGAAAAGAACAATATGCCTCTGGAAATATGATCAGGAAAGAGATTTCCATCAAAGAAGGCATTGACAAAGAAACAGCAAAAAAGATCGTGGCAAAAATCAAAGCCAGCGGACTAAAAGTACAGGCTTCCATGATGGATGATCAGGTACGCGTGCAAAGTAAAAACATTGACGACTTGCAGTCGGTGATTTCCTTGTGTAAAGGGGAAGACTTTGGTCAGCCGCTCCAATATATCAACATGCGGAACTAAAAAAATAAGCGGCTTTCCATTTTAGGAAAGCCGCTTATTTAAAATACTAAAATTATTTCTCGGGGTTCAAGTGCATAACGCCTCCCCTGCAGTTGCCATTTGGTTCGACCAGCGCTGCCAGTGGCTTCGCAAAGGCGGTGCACCAGTTGGGCACAGGCTTCGCACAAGCTTCGGTAGGAGGCCCGGCTGCTGCGGCGCTTCTGCACATTTAATGCAGCAAGAAAAGTCAGCTCTTTAAAGTTCTGGTAAAAGCCATGTCGAATCCCGGCTGGGTAACACAACATGGCCAACTTTTTAAACCAACTCGGCCAATGCGGCTTTTGTAAATCCTTTCAACTCATCGTAACGGTTATCTTTAATTTTCTGTACCCAGTAAGGATCGGCTAATAACGGTCTGCCAACGGCAACCAGATCAAAATCACCACGGTCCATTCTTCTCATCAATTCATCGAGTGAGCTAGGGTCAGAACTTTCTCCTGCGAAGGCAGCCAAAAACTCCCCTGTTAAACCTACAGACCCAACGGTAATGGTCGGCTGTCCGGTCAGTTTTTTGGCCCAACCAGCAAAGTTTAAATCAGATCCATCAAACTCTGGTTCCCAGAATCTGCGTTGTGAGCAATGGAAAATATCAACACCGGCATCTGCCATTGGCTGTAACCAGGCTTCCATTTCCTGTGGCGTTTTGGCCAGTTTATAATTATAATCCTGTGGTTTAAATTGTGACAAACGAATAATGACTGCAAAATCTTCTCCTACTTGTCTTCTGACTTCTTTAATAACCTCGATGGCAAAACGGCTGCGGATAGGCAAAGTAGCACCGCCATAACCATCCTGACGCTCGTTAGTACCTTCCCAGAAAAACTGATCAATCAGGTAGCCGTGGGCACCATGTATTTCTACACAATCAAAACCCAGACGTTTAGCTTCAGCTGCCGAACGGCCATAAGCCGCGATAGCATCCGCAATGTCAGCTTCAGTCATGGCCACACCTTGTTTAACGCCTGGCTTGAATAAGCCTGATGGCCCTTCAAAAGGTCCACTTGGCAGCCAGCCTGAGTAATGATTTTCCATGATTCCCATGTGCCAGATCTGTGGACCCATTTGTGCGCCACCCTGGTGAACTTCATTAATCACATTCTGCCATCCTGCTAAGGCCTGATTGCCATAGAAATGAGGAATATCTTTGTCATTTGATGAGGATACCCGCTCGATCACGGTACCTTCTGATAAAATTAACCCCACTTCTCCTTCTGCCCTGCGGTGATAGTATGCAGCAACTTCTGGTGTAGGAACTCCATCTGGGGAGAAAGAACGGGTCATGGGTGCCATGACAATTCTATTTTTTATGTTTAATGATTTTAGGCTAAAAGGCCTGAATAAATTGTCTGTTTTCATAACGATATTAAAATGTATGCAATGCTGTTTATAACTCTTTTTCGATCAACTGAGAAAAGGCCTGGAATGCCGCTTCGTTGCGCTTATAGTAAGTCCACTGGCCTACCCTGGTGGCCTCCACTAACCCGGCACGCTGTAAAGTGCCGAGGTATTCGGAAACGGTAGATTGAGTTAAACCAGTTTTCTGTTGGATTTGCCCAACGCATACCCCATTGTCATAACCATGCTCCTGTAAAGGAAAATGCAGTTCTGGCTGTTTTAGCCAAGCCAAAATCTGCAACCTGGATTTATTGGAGAGTGCTTTGAAGATTTCTAATTGATCCATGATACAAAGGTATATCGATATTTCCCGATATCCCAATCATGTAAAGAGATATGACAGTATTTACACAGTTTTTACATCGCCTTCGCTGTAGTCTTTAATGTCTGTAATGTAACCGTTGATGATTAAAAAATCGAACAGCGGTTTAGCATCCGGGGTAACCGGCATATTGGAACTGGTGATGACTTCATTGGTTTTTTTATCCAGGTATGGATAAGCAAAGAGCTTGACGTTTTTACTAAACATATCACTCACATAGCTTAGCAGTTGGCTGGTATAATTTTCACCGAAGTTATTGGAATTAAATACAAACTTGAGGTTGTTAATGTTGGTGGAGATGCCCACACTTTTAGGTTTACAGCGATCCAGGTATTTAGCTAGTTTATTGTGACGGGCAAAGTTAGAGACGATCACCAGGTTCCCGGTTTTACACATTTCTTCGGCACGTTTTGCTACAGCTTCCAAATCAAGGTTATCTGCCCAGTTTTCTTCCGTAGAGAGCACGTTAGACAGAAGCACCTCAATAAGTACGCTCAGGTTTTCCTGTTTCACCGTTTCTGTACGCACGAATTGCTCTATCGCCTTATTTAACATGCTGAAGTTTGGATTAGACTTCTGTGCATATTTAGTACGGAGAATCATGATGTCTTTCTTATACAACAAATCCTTAGGCAGACATGGTTGTCCGAGTGAATCAAAGATCGCTGCATTGGAAAAGTCTTTTACAATGAGGTATAGGTTTAACAAGATGTTGTTTACGGATTCAAAAGCGGGACCATGAACAGAAATTAAGTCAATTTCGACGGAGCCTACAGTAAGGTTGTCTGCTAAAGACTCAATCATGGTTTGAGGATCATGTTTGAAATAAAATGCCGCATAAACCAGGTTTACGCCGATGATGCCTAAAACATTTTGTTGTAAGGCGGCGTCTGTATCGAGTAAACGGACATGGAAAAAGATCTCGTTGGGTTCCCCTCCTGGTTCGGCCTGGAATTTAATGCCAATCCATCCATGAGGGTCATTTGATTTATTATAATTTAGGGTAGTTACAGTATCTGCAAAAGCAAAAAAGGTTCTATCATCGTATTTTTCGCCACTTAAACGCTCATTTAACAAGCCATATTCATGGTCGAGCATTTTAATTAATCGCGACTGGCTTACATATCTGCCGCTTTCTTCGGCGCCGTAAATGGCATCACTAAAGGTCATGTCATAGGCTGACATGGTTTTAGCTACTGTACCTGATGCCGCACCAGCGGTAAAAAAGTTCCTGGCCACTTCCTGCCCTGCCCCAATTTCTGCAAAGGTTCCGTAAATCTTTTGATTCAAATTGATCTTTAAGGCTTTACGCTTTGTATCCAGAATTTCTCTTTCCATGGCGCAAAAATAGGACAAACTAGCTTAAATCGAGCCACAAATTTGTTTATCTTGCTAATCTGATGTTAAACGTAAACAATCTAGAAATTCAGTTTCGTAATGAGGAAGATCATTCCCTGGTCAAAGCCGTAAACAAGGTCAGCTTTAAGGTTGATCCTGGAAAAGTGCTAGGCATTGTCGGCGAATCGGGCTCCGGAAAGTCGGTGACCTCTTTTTCCATTATGCGCCTTCACCATGAAGCCAGCACCGACATTAAAGGAGAAATAACTTTTAACGACATCAACCTGTTAAACCTGACTGAAGCCGAGATCAGGGCCTATCGGGGAAATAAAATCTCCATGATTTTTCAGGAGCCGATGACCTCGCTCAACCCGGTATTTACCTGTGGCTTTCAGGTGATGGAGGCCATCATGCTGCACCAGCAGATCGATAAAACGGAGGCCCGTGCAAGAACGATTGCCCTGTTTGAAGAAGTACAGCTGCCTCATCCGGCGCAGATGCTGGAACGTTACCCACACCAGTTATCTGGCGGACAAAAACAACGGGTGATGATTGCGATGGCTTTAAGCTGTAACCCGGAATTGCTGATTGCCGATGAGCCGACTACCGCTTTGGATGTGACGGTGCAAAAGACGATTTTACAGTTGTTGTTGAAATTGAAGGAAGAGCGGCAAATGGGCATGATCTTTATTTCACAC
>Ga0247806_10001805_pt1 | contig 10108 bp, 6 predicted proteins | sample UWRJL059202B1_FD_179935 | JGI IMG/M metagenome (GOLD analysis project Ga0247806, IMG submission 179935) | Plant litter microbial communities from Arlington Agricultural Research Station in Wisconsin, United States - UWRJ-L059-202B-1 | ecosystem: Environmental > Terrestrial > Plant litter >... | reverse complement strand
CGGGAAGCCGTCGTGGTCGCCCGAGACCCGGCACTTCAGCGCGCCGCCGTCATAGTAGAAGTCGAGCGCCAGGTCGGCGTCGATGGTCGGCGAGCCGGAGGCCAGCGGATTGGCGCCGATGACAAGGGCCTGGATGATGGTGTGGCCCGCCGGGATGGAGCTGAACACCCCAGCCGCCTTGGGTCGCAGCACCAGATTGTCGTCGGCCACCGGGTGCCGGGCGCGGCGCGAGGGCGTGGCGCCGGGCAGCAGGTCACGCCACCAGAAGGGCCGCCCCGCCGGATGCACCGTCATGGAGTCCGGGAAGGCCTGGGACTCGCCCCAGTCGCGGTCGGTGATGGCCACGCTGCCGCCGCCCCCGCCCGGGGGGATGGTCACCCGACCGGTCAGTTGGAAGCGGTGGGTGCCGCCGGAATAGGCGAAGGTGCGCCCGTCGCCGACATAGCAGCCGCCCGCCATGGGCACCCGCTCGTCGATCAGGGCCACGGCGGGGGACGGAATGAAGCCGCGCAGGCGCACCTCCACCACCCGGTCCGTGGTCAGGGCCCGCGTGAGGCCCAGACCGCCCGAGACGGCGCGGCTGTAGCTGCCGACGCCCTGGCCGACGGCGAAGGGACGGCTGGAGTGCTGACGCCCCTCCCCGATCTGGTAAGTGCCCTCGATCGCCGTCAGCAAGGGCACGCCCAAGCTGCCCGTGACGCCGAAGGCAAAGCCCGCGAACCGGCCGTCCATGGTCATGACGTGCTGGTATTCGATGCCCGGCCCCTCGCTGGGCCCCGCCGAAACCGTGATCATCTGCGAGCGGCCGTCGAAGGTTTCCGGTCCACCCTTCATGGCGGTGATATAGACACCGCCGGTGATCGAGCCGACCCAGCCGACGCCTCCGCTGGCCTGTGAATAGGTGCCGACCCGGCCGTCCGAGCAGATCAGGAAGCCTGCGCCGACGCTGGCGGCGACGAACAGGCCCGCGTTGCCGGCCAGGCCGATGCCGATCGTGGTCAGGGGCCGCGCCGCCAGCGATCCGACCAGGGCCTGGACGGTCGTGCCGCCGCTGAGGCCTGCGCGCTGGATGGCCTGATCAATGGCGCGCATGACCGCCCGGCCGCGCGGATCGTTGATCGACCCCAGGATGCGGCCTTGCGGAATGGTGCGAGCGCCGGAGGCGTCGAGGCCTCGCGACAGCCCCGCGCTGCCCGACAGAGGCGGGGCGATGCCCATGTCGGCGTAGAGGGCGCGCGCCTCGGCCTCCGTCAGACCGTCCGCCACGGCGGCGCGAACCAAGGCCGCGATGTCCAGCGCGGGCTCCGCGCTCAAACCCCGTGACATCGCCACGGACTGGCTGAAGGCCGTCGCGTCGTAGCGGGCGTGGCCGACATAGGCGAGGCGCGAGCCCATCAAGGCGGCGATGTCCGACGGCGCCTGAGACATGGCGGGCTGGTCGCCCAAAGGATGGCCGACGCGGTGGAAGGCCTGGATGACCAGTTCGGAGCAGAACCAGCTGTTGTCCCCGGCGGTCGACATGACGACCCGATGTCGGGCGCGCTCGCAGGCGTCGCGCGCGAAGCCGAGGTGGTCGCAGGCGCCGGTGGTCAGGCGGAACAGCCCCTGCCCGCCGACGCCGATGAGATTGTAAGGCACGCCGATCTGGGTGCGGACCCAGGCGTCCAGCTGATCAACCTGGGTTGAGGTCAGAGGCGGAACCGGACGCAGGGCGACGGCCAGCACATCGTCCGACAGCGCCTCGGAGATCGGCTTCACCCCGACGCCCGAGCCGAGGGATTCGGCCACCTGTCCGTTCTTCAGGACGATGGCCGCGTGACTGACCTGGCTGTCGGTAACGCCACGGATCAGACCCGAGACGCCGTCGCGGGTGGTCGAGACCAGCACGTCGCCGGGCTGGAGCGCGGACTCGGCAATGGACCGCCCGCCCGCGCCGGGGTCGAGCGGGATGTCGCTGAGACTGCCCGCATAGCCGGCGGACAGGCCGAGGGCCAGGCGTTGGACCGGGGTGACGGCGCCGGTGCGGTAGGGACGGGTCATGACGCTCTCCTGCTTCTGGCCCCGTCGAGGCGGGACCGGTGATGGTGGGGGACGGTTCTCATGCGGCGGCCGCCGGAGCGGGGGCCGCGCCCTGGGCCGCGGCGGCGCCCACGACGGGCGTATTGGCGGCGGGGACGGCGGTGTTCTGCTGGATCTGCTCGACCCGCTGCATGTCGGCGAAGCGTTCGAGCGGGAAGTAGTCGGACTTGAACTTGATCTCGACCTCTCCGCCGACCTCGGCAGCCGCCTGGATGTCGCTGGAGGCGGTCTTGGCGCTGGACGATACGTAGGCGACCGAGGTCTTCTGGCTGACCGAGACGGGGGACAGGAACCAGCCGTACTTGGCCTGGTTCTCGTGCTTGAACTCGAACTGCTGGGCCGACTGGGCCGCGCCGGAATCCTGTGCGTTGATGCGGAAATCCATGCGGGCCTTGATCTTGCCGCTGGTGACCACGATCCGGTTCATGCCCATCAGGACCATGGTGGAGAGAAGTTGCTGGCGCGAGCGGGCCAACCGGCGGCGCGCGGCGGGGATCAGCATGCCCTCGATGTCCTCGTCCTCGAGGCTGGGATCCTCGTTCAGGCCAAGGCCGCGGCGCAGGGTCTGGGCGGAATCGTCCGGCGCATCCTCGCGGGTCGTGACGCGCGCGCCCTCGCCGTCGATGTCCATGCGGAAGACCTGCGGATAGGCGTTGGCCAGCCAGTCCTTGCCCTGCCCGTCCGAGATATTGTCGGCCATGAACTCATCGACCGTCTTGGCGACATTGGTCAAAAGCTCGCCGTAGGCCTCCATCTGCTGGATGGAGGCGTCCACAATGGCCTGAAACGTGCCCTTGATCAGATCAGCGACAAATGTCGGGAAGGCGATGGCATTCAAGGTTTCTTCGGTGATGCGGGCGATGGCGCCGGTGGCGCGGGTATCGAACTCATCGGGCGGACGCGGCGGGATGACGTTGCCTTCCTCGTCCTCGGCGAGGGCGCGGGTCAGGCGACGCGGCGGCGGGGTCGAAAGCGCGGACACTGACGGGGGCGCGCCGGGGCCGCTGAGCCCCTCGACCACCCGGCGCTCGCGCACCATCGGGGTCTGGCCCAGCCGGGCCGACTGGACCCAGTCTTCATGCATCAGGGCGGCGGAATAGGCGGCGATCTTCTCCAGATCGCCCTGAAGCTGACCGCGCGCATGGTCGTCCAGAGCGTGATAGGCGGGGCTGGATTCCAGCAGGGCCGAAACCTGGGCGCCGACCAGCGACTGCACCGCCGGGGACGGCGAGACCGTCGCCGGGGCCACGCCGAACGGGCCGGGCAGAATATCTGTGCGGAGAGGGGCGGAAGGGGTCATTGCGTCCTCATGCCGCCGCCAGCGTGGGCGCCGGAGCGGCCCCCGTCGGCTGGTTCTGATCAGGAACGGGGGTGTTGCCGCGAATGCGCTCGATCATGTCGGGCGGGGCCATGCGGGCCAGTGGCAGGTAGTCGGTCTCGAAGGCGATCTCGACCTCGCCGGTCAGCTCGGCGCCGACCTGAATGGCGCTGTCGCTCTCGGTCCGGCTTTCGGTGACATAGGTGACGGAGATGCGCGCCTGCACATTCCAGATGCCGTAGTTCACCCCGCCGGAGACGGTGGAATCCAGACCGAAGCGGTTGGCCTCCTGCTGACGCACCCGGTCCGAGGCGTCGATCTTGAACTTCATCCCCGCCTTGATCTTGCCGCTGCGGACCACGATCCGCTGCAGGCCCATCATCACCAGGGTGGACAGCAGATGCAGCCGGGCCTGGGCCAAGCGACGGCGGGCGGCGGGGACCAGGGTCTCCTCCAGCGTGGACTCGTCCAGCGACGACACCGCCTCGGGCAGGTTCAGGTCCTGCCGGAAGTTCGGCAAGGGATCGGGCGCGTCCTCGGCGGGTGTGAGGCGCGGCCCCTCCTCATTGCCCCTGTCCACGGCGATGTGGCGCGGATAGCGGCCCACCAGCCATTCACGAGCCTGTGCGTCCGAGACGTTGTCGACCATGAATTCGTCCACGGTCTTGGACACGTTCTCGATCATCTCGGTGAAGGCTTGCATCTGCTGGATGCTGCTGTCGACGATCGCCCGGAAGCTCCCGTTGATCAGGTCGGCCACGAAGGTCGGGAACGAGATGGCCTGCAAGGTGTCGCGCGTAATAGCCGCGACCTGGCCGGTGGCGGCGGGCCGGAACTGATCGGCGGCGGTCTGGGCGGTGGACAGCTCGACCTTCGTGTCTTCGGGAGGGACATGTTCGCGGCGCCGGATCAGGGGGCGCTGGCCGAGCCGGGCCGACTGGGCCCAGTCATCGCGCACGAGGGCGGCGGCATAGGCGCCGATCTTGACCAGGTCGTCCTTCAGCCGACCCCGCACATCGGCGTCCAACGCAAAGTAAGAGGGGGTGCGCTCCAGCAGGGCCTGAATCTGGGCCGTGGTCAGACGCAGGGTGGCCGGATCGCCCGCGACCCCGGCGGGGTCCGGAGCCTGATCGAACGGTGGCGGGAGGGCGGCGCTCATGCCCACCTCCGTTCCGCCGGGGCGTCGCGGTCGCGATAGCCGGGGTAGGCCGGCGCGGGCCGCTCTTCGACGCGAACGGCCAGATTCGAAGCGTCCAGCCATGACCGGCACCACATGATGAAGTCGCGGCTGCGGCCCAGTTCGGCCTCCAGCCCGCCCGGGGCGGTCACCGCTGGCAGCCGCTCGGCCAGCCACGACAGGATACGCATCCCGGTCTGGCCGCGAGAGACGATGCGCGACAGGGCGGGCGTGTCGGATTCCAGCAGACGGCCGACCAGGTCCCACATGCTGCGGGCTTGGAACATCGCCTTGATCCCGGCGTGATCCAGCACGCGGACGGATTCAGCCAGTTGCCCCTGAATGGCCCGCCCGGCGGCTGTGGTGTTGCCCCAGCGCCGCTCCGCCAGATCGCCCAGCAGGTCGCGGATAGCCATTTCGGCGGTGGCGGCGCGCCAGCCGGAGCGGCCGCCGTAAGCGTCCTCGGCCCAGCCGGCGACGGCGCGGCAGACGGCGGCGAAGCGGCTCTGGAAGCCGTCATTGACCGCTCCCGCCGTCTCGCCCGAGGCCGCCGCGCCCAGGCCGAAGACGCGCGCGAAGACCAGTCCGCGCTGACGGGCGTCATACCATGGACCCCGCATGCGCTGGGCGAAGTCCTCCAGCAGCCGGGCGGCGGCGGGGTCGCGCAGGGTCAGGCTGGAGCGCTCTTCGGTCAGGAATTCGGCCAGCCGGATCAGCCCCGCCTCCTCCAGTTCGGCCTGGAAATAGAGGGCGGCGAACAGGTCCAGCGTGGCGCGGTCGATGGACTCAGCCGATCCCCCGGCGGGCGGCAGGACGATGTCGGGTATGCCGCCCTGCGCCAGCGACAGCTCCGCCGCGCGCACCAGCCCGTCCGCCATCGGCAGGCATTCGGCCAGGGTCACATGCGGCGGAGGCAGGGTCATCGGCCGATCCTCACGCCGGTGTCGGCATGGGCGGCGCGGGGATCACCCCGGCGTTCGGATCGGCGGGCGCGGGAGCGGGCCGGGGCTGGCCACGCTCCTGGATGGCGCCAGCGTTCAGCCCCATGATGTCGGCCATCTTCTCGAGCGGGAAGGTCTCGCTCTTGAAGCGCAGGTCGACGTTGCCCTTGAGGGTGACCTTGAGCTTTTGCTTCTCCTCGTTGTCCACGTCGTTGGTCGTGGTGACCGTGATCACCTCCGAGGCGTTGGTGCGGACCTTGTCGGCGCCGGTCAGCCAGCCCCAGAAGCCGTTGCCCTTCCGGACGCTTTCGTTCTGGGCGAAGGTCTGGTTGTGGACCTGGTCGTAGGCCTGTTTGGCCAACGAGTTGGTGTCCAGCTGGAAGACCACGCTGGCCGAGATCTTGCCGTCGGTGACGACGATCCGGTTGATGCCCATCAGCACCAGCGACAACAGCATCTGCTGCCGATCGATGGCGATCTTCTTGCGGGCGGCGGGGACCAGCTGCTCCTCGATCAGTTCGTCATCCATTGACTCGATCGGGAACGGCAGGCCCAGGTCGCGCATGAAGTCGGGCATGGCGCCCTCGTCCGCATCCTGCCGGAAGGCCAGCGAGGGGCTGTCGCTGCTGAAGTCCGCCTCGAGGTGATCGGGGTAGCGCGAGGTCAGATAGTCCTTGGCCTGATCCTCGCTGATGTTGTCCTTCATGTACTGGTCAGCGGTCTTGGCCACGTTCTGCAGAAGGGTGGCGTAGGCCTCCATCTGGTCGATCGAACTGGACACGATCGATTTGAAGACACCGTCGATCAACCCTTTGACAAAGCCGGGGAAGTCCACCTTCGTGATGGCGTTTCCGAGGTTATCGACGCCCTGTTTGGCGGCCTCGCCGAAGGCGGGCTGGGCGGCGGGATCGGCCGGCTGTCCGTAGTCGCCTGTGGTAGACATCATCGCGCGCGCGGGGGTGACCACGGCCGCCATGGGCACGTCGGTCGTCGCCCCGCCCGCATCGACGATGTAGTGGCCGACCTTCTCCATGTTCTCGGCCAGCTGCATCTGGGCGGCGGGCGGCAGTTGGTGGAAGGCCGGGGTCGCCCGCAGCATGTCGGTGACGGTCTCGCGCACCAGCCGCGGCGTCGAGGGCCGGGGTGGAGCCAGCGGATCGAAGGCGGCGCTGTCATAGGGAGCGTTCATGGCGGACCTCACCAGCCCTGGGCGGCGACGGCGGGTTCGTACGCCGGCGCGGCCTGTTGCGGTTCCGACGGCTGCATCAGAACCGGACGAAGGAAGATGGCCAGCCGCGCCGCCATGTCTGGCCGCACGCGAATGGACAGGACACTGACCGCGCCGGGGCCGAAATAGCCGTCAGGCGTCATGGCGGTGACCCAGCGGTCCAGCGCCGCCAGATTGCGGGGCCGCTCGACCAGCGGCAGGCGCAGCAGGGGCAGCAGCTGTTCCGGGGCGTCCGGCAGGGCGTCCAGGTTGATGTCCAGCCGCAGCTCATGCCCCGACCGCGCGCGCATCACCGTCAGGGTCGCGCTGTGCGCCGGCAGGGTGAAGCGGGCGCCCAGCACGAAGCTGGTCAGGGTCAGCAGACTGCCGTGCTGATGCCCCATGTTGAAGGCGTCCATCAGCGGCCGGAGATGATCGAGCGGCAGGTCGCGGTTGATCTCGAAACTGACCTGCTGCCCGCCGCTGTAGCGCCCGGTGCGGATGGTGGTGGCGAAGGGCTCCAGCGCCGAGAGGGACTGCACCGCCGCCAGCGCCATGTCATGCACCGGCGGAGCCAGTTGCCCCGCAGTCTCGGGGCCCCAGGCGTAGGTGACCCCGGCCTCGGACAGGCCGCTGGTGTCCAGCCCGGCGGAGTACATGGCGCCGAACCCGCGGGCGTTGCAGCGCTGTCCGCGGAAACCTTCGGACCGGGCGTCCAGCCAGCGCAGGGCGTCGTCGCCGAAGTTGGCCGAGACCAGTCCCCGCACCGAATTGGTCGAGATGGCCTGACGATCGCTGGAGGTCATGGCCCCGTCTTCGGGCGTGACCACGAAGCCGATGGCGTTGCTCGACGTCTCCGAGAAGCTGGGCTCGAACAGGCGCGAACGCCGCCCGCCCCAGCCGCCCTGAAGCGGTGCTCCAAGCGACTCCGACAGGGCCGCCGGCAGACCCGCGGCGCGGGTCGGATCGGCGGTATCCAGCTTGCGGGCGGCCTGGGACAGAACCCCCAGCGCCACGTCCGCGGCGCGCCTCATGTACATGACGGTCTCCTTGGGTTGGGGGTTCAGACGGCGATGTTGAAGGCGCCGCGGAGCTCATCCATCGAGGGCATGCGGCCCGAACTGACCATGTCGCGGATGGCGTTCGCCCCGCCGCCCGCCGACGCGTCCTCGCGGCCGCCCGCATAGGGCAGGCTGGGCGAAGCCATCAGATCGGTCGGCTCGGAGTATTCGTCGACGACCTGATCCTTCACGCCGTTGACGGCCAGCCAGTACTGGGCGGCGCGACGCAGGCGCTCGGTGTCGGCCTGACTGATCGAGCCCGGGCGCACCGCGGACACCCCGCCCAGGATGTTGCCCGCGCCGGTGCGGCCGTAGTCGATGGTCAGCAGATCGCCGTAAGACTCGCCCCACGCCGACGGATAGCGGGCGATGATCTCCAGAATGGCCCGGGTCTCGTCGGCGAGGGTGCGGTGCTTCACCACGTTCACCGTCGTGCCGAATTCCTGCTGTGACACCCTCTCGATGACCTGCCAGGGCGTGGTCACGCCATAGGCCGCCTTGACCGAGGGCAGCGACAGGATTTTCAGCCCGTCGTTGATCTGGTGGGCCAGCCGTTCGGCGTCGAAATGGGTGCCCGCCCAGCAGTACAGCGAGACGTTCGCCGCCAGATCGCGCCCGGCCTTGCGGACATATTCCTGCAGGTCCGAGAAGGGCCGCAGATAGTCCACCTCGGTGAACACCCGGTGCAGGCTGGTGACAAAGCGCATCAGGCTGGGGCCGAACTCGCCGTTGGGGGCGACCAGGCCGTCGTTCGATCCGCCCGGCGCGCCGAGGACCCGCGAGAACAGATTGGCCCGGCGCTCCGGCGACAGGCGGTCGCTGCGGCTCCAGTACTGCTCGTCCAGCAGGCGGGAATTCTCGTCGTACGGCATGGGCAGAAGACCGGCCATGAACAGGTCGACGGTGCGGTCCACGACCTTGAACAGGCCCGCCTGCTCCATCTGCAGGCCCATGTAGATCGTGGCCGCGGTGATGACGTTGGGCGGCTCCCACTCGCTGCTGGATCCGCCGCCCTCGCCCAGCGGCGGCAGCTCGATACGGCCCAGCGAAGCGCCGTTGCCCCCGCCGGAGGAGAAGGTCTGGGCGCCCTGGTCGGCCAGTTGGTCGAAGGCCAGCGAGTCCCCGGCGACCTCGGGCTGGCGCGAGACCTTGTCGCCCGCGGCGGCGATCTGCTGGAAGAAGATCGGATCACCCCCTGCGCGCTTCAGCAGCCGCTTCAGCGCCCGGACATGGAGGTGGAAAACCAGCGGCTCGGTCGTCGGATCGGGCACGCTGTCCTTGTCGGTCGCGGACTGGGCGACGGCGCCGGAGGGCCGCGACAGCTGGCCGTGCTTCTCCAGCATGGCCGAGTAGAAGTCAGGCGCCTTGGGATCATAGCGACCGTCGGCCAGCAGGGCGCCGACCAGGATGGCGGCCAGAGGCCCTCCCCGCTCGACCTTCAGCAGATCGACCGCGTCGGAGACGGCGTCGATATAGGCCTGCTGGCCCTCGCCCGTCTTGAGCGCGGCGGGCAGGTTGAAGGGGGCGAAGGCGTAGACCGAGTTCCACGCTTTGCGGAACTCTTCGGTGGTTTCGGGAACAGACATGACGGGGCTCTCCGGTGTCGGTGGGTTGGAAGGCGAAGGCGCGGGACCCGACGCGCCGCCGCCGTTTTCAAAGGCGGAGAAGAGAGTCCGGACGTGAAGCTCGAGCATCTCGGCGCCCTTGGGGTCGCCGGTGGCGTCGAAGCGGGCGATGGCCAGCATCTGCTCCGGCTGGAACAGACCCTTGGCCCTCAGCCGCTCCTCCGACTTGCGGATCGCGGCGAAGCTGACGTTGAAGGGGAAACCACCGGCGTCGAGGCGGGTCTCGACGGCCTCCTCGATCACCAGCAGGGCGATCAGCGGCAGGGTGTCGGCGGCCAGTTTGACAAGTGCGTCCGCCTGCCCCGCCTTGATGGCGGCCAGGGCCTCGCCCAGTCGCTTGTAGTCGTCGGACTCGCCCCGGGTGCGACCGCGCAAGGACTGCAGTCGACTGTAGAGCCGCTGCGCCGCCGCAGCATGGCCGGGCGCCTCCGGGCCTTCGCCCAGCGCCGTGGCCATGGCGTCAGCCAGCCGCTTCACCCACCCCGCGGACGGGATGACGGTCTTGGTGGGATCGGTCATGCCGCCCTCCTTTCCAGCTCGGGGAGTCGTTGATCGAGCAGCCGCAAGGCCGCCTCGGCGTTCAGCATTCCGGCCCCGACCTCGTCGGACGGACCCGGCATGGGATCGGCGCTGTCGCGCAGCAGGGACGCCACGTCGGAGGCATTGAGGCGGACGCCCGCCTTGCGTCCGCGCGCCACCA
>Ga0247806_10001803_pt1 | contig 10118 bp, 8 predicted proteins | sample UWRJL059202B1_FD_179935 | JGI IMG/M metagenome (GOLD analysis project Ga0247806, IMG submission 179935) | Plant litter microbial communities from Arlington Agricultural Research Station in Wisconsin, United States - UWRJ-L059-202B-1 | ecosystem: Environmental > Terrestrial > Plant litter >... | reverse complement strand
AAATGCGGGGTATAACAATACGCCAAGAATTGCGATAATCACGCCGATTACCCAACCAAATGTCGCCACCGATAGCAGCACGAATGACACCACTAGTAGTGCCGTCTTAGCAGCAATCGCACCGTAGACGTCAGGGAGTAGCAACTCACGGCGATGTTGCTGCTTAGCCTCTTTGTTATTTGCGGTCTTGCTACGTCGACGAAGCTCAAACTGACTGACGAGGTGCGGCATAGGGCGAATACCAGCGACGATTACCAGTAGCGCAAAGACAAAAACAGTGACAATACATAAGAACGTAAACATTATAGAGTTTATTGTACCTTACCAGTGACCAGAACCCCATCAGATTTTCTGCTACAATAAGTATAGTAAATTTTGGAGGTTCATTGTAATGAGTAAATCCGCATGGATTATTTTTAGCGCAATTATTGTTATTGTTTTTGGTGGCTTGATTGCCTATTCGCGTTCAGCAAACCCGTCAGCAGATGTTGGCTCGATTGATGCAAATTCAATCATTGCGGCAAGCGAGGCAAATGGCCAGATAGCCGATCATGTTTTCGGCAAAGCTGATAGCAAAGTCGTTATGATTGAATATGGTGATTTCCAGTGCCCAAGTTGTGGCGCCGCACATACACAAATTAAATCTGTTATCGAAGAATATAAAGACAAGATAGCTTTCGTCTACCGCAACTTCCCCCTCACGAGCATTCACCCGAATGCCCGCGTTGCTGCTGCTTCAGTTGAAGCCGCTGGATTGCAGGGTAAGTACTGGGAAATGCACGACCTCATCTTTGAATCACAGAATGAATGGTCAAACCTGTCAGGTGACGAGCGAACCGCACAGTTCTCAAGCTATGCCGCGAGCCTCAGCCTCGATAAAGAAAAGTTCTTGACTGACCTCGCAAGCTCATCAGTGACTAAAAAGATCTCATTCGACCAAGCAATCGGCAAGAAGCTTGGTGTCGACTCAACACCTGCGTTCTACATTAACGGAGGGGCACTTCCCGAAGACGTTGCCAGCGCCGTTGTTCAAGGTAGTACCAGCGAACTCAAAGCCCTGCTTGACCAAAAGCTTGGCAACTAGCTAAAGCGTCTATAAAAGTGAAAACACCCCGGTGCCTTGGGGTGTTTTCTTTTTGTTGTTTTCTAGGCGAACCTAGAGATCATTTAGTGAGCAATAAATATTCGCCAATCGGCGGGCACCACATCCACTGCGATCTTTTTGCGTCGTGATGACACAAATTCGATTGCTATAGGCATGTGACAGTTGTACTCCTTGTACTATATACAGCTCCACGCACTCCGACCTTTAAAATTAAGTTTTGGCGTGAAACACATCATGTATAATACCAATTTCTATGAAATAGGTCAAGAATGCGTCTGCGATGACGCTACTGTTTTAATCATAAAACGCCTGTGCAATCAGCACAAGCGTTAAATGAGTTTACATCATAAAAATGTGAATTCTACTACAACTCACCCGGCATGTCAGTAGGTTTGGCCGCTTTGAGGGGTCGCTCCTTCAACAAGAACACCAGCACGGTGGCTACAGCCATCAAGCTACTGGCAATAATAAATATACTCTTTAGACTATCCGAGAAGGCGTGTGTCACAACACTCGAGAATTCTTTCTGGCTATCCAAGAACTGCGTCTGCGCTGCGTCTGCAGCTGACGCAGGAAGCTTCTGGAAGCTTGCTTCAGCTGAGGTTGTGATAGCATCTTTGATACTCGGTGTGTTTAGCGTCAAAATCGTATTGGCCTCATTGATATCACCAATTTGAGCGACCTGCGCATTGCTACTAATCTGCTGCACGTACGGCGTTGATTGCACGTTGCCAAGATTGGAGACGATTCCAGCAGTCAACACAGCACCAAAGATTGCCGTTCCGAGTGTTGACCCAAGACTTCGGAATAACTGACTCGAACTCGTCGCAACTCCCAGTTGGCGCTGCTCGAACTCATTCTGAATCGCAAGGTTCAATGTTGGCATGGCTACACCCATACCCATACCCATGAATACCATAATCAGCGCTTCGTAGGCATAACTCACTTCTGGCGTCAGTGTTGTCAATGCGAGCATCATTAGTGTCGCCGTCACAAAACCGATTTGCATGAAGATTTTATATTTACCGATCCGTGAAATGATTTGTCCCGACAGGATACTCGTAAACATCAGTCCGCCCACCATTGGGAGTAGCATCAATCCAGACTCGGTTGGTGTTGCACCAAATACCTGTTGATTAAACTGCGTGAGGTACAGAATTGAGCCCATGAAGGCGGCACCAAATAGCGCAGCGACCGAAATCAGTAAAACGAAGTTCTTGTTTTTGAAGAACGAGATAGGTAGAATTGGCTCCTTGACTCGCCTCTCTACCATGACAAAGGCGACACCAGCTGCGGCAACGATTGCGTACATAGTGATGCGAAGTGCGGCTAACGAGATGCCGGTCGCCTCCATAAAGCCGGCAAAAATAGTCTCTGTGTTATCGACTGCAAGAATCAATACAGCAAGGAAGATGGCCAATAATCCAGCACCGACATAGTCAATCTTTGGTTTGTTGGCGTGCTTCATGGCCGGTGCATAGATCGCAATTAGCGCAAAGGCAATAATGCCAATCGGTACATTGATAAAGAACGTCCAGCGCCAATCAGTTGTCAGTCCAAAAATGTGCTGGCTGTCAGTAAGCCAGCCGCCAAGGAGTGGTCCAACGACAGAGCTGAGTCCAAACACAGCGCCAATCAGTCCCTGCCATTTGCCGCGTTCACGGGCAGCAAACAGGTCTCCAACAATCGTGAAGGCGTTGGCAGTAATGATACCCGCGCCAATACCTTGGAAGGCGCGCCACAGCACCAGCTGAATAACGTCAGCACTCATACCACCCATTAGTGATCCGGCGACGAAGATACCAACACCGATCAAAAGGATGTTACGTCGACCAAAAATGTCAGAAAGTTTTCCGGCAATTGGCACGGTAATTGTTGTCGTCAATAGATAAGCAGTGACGATCCAACTGAGTGAATCGAAGGCGTTAAATTCTTGAACAATATTACCCAGTGCGGTTGAAATGATCGTTTGGTCAAGCGCAACGAGAAATAAACTCGCCATTACGGAGACCATAATAATAAGCTTGCTGCGCAAGCTGAGGTGGTGGTGCATGTGCTATTCCTTTTCTGTGTCTGTGAGTATTGAACGGTATTGTTCAATGTTATCGGTTAAAGATTCTACTAGTGCGCGCAATTGGTCCTCTTTCAAGAAGCCGACCCACTGTGCTTTTTCTGATCCGACAACATACATACGGTCACCTGGCTGAATATTGAGTGCCTCACGGGCATCGGCTGGTATGACTACCTGGCCTTTTGTTCCAACAGTTGCGGTTCCGAATAATTTTTTATCGTGCATTACACCTGATAATACTACAAGTATGAAATGTATGTCAAGTTGGATATGCGCGTCGGCCTACTCAATCACCAGTGGTGTGTCGTAGCGAATTCGATACTCATACACAGTAAGCCCGGGCGAAAACTTCTTTTCCGATAGCTTTTTGTAATGGCCGTCGTAATAATCTTTTAACTTTTCGTTATAGCCCTGATCATAACTCAGCACTAACCAAGCGTTTTGGTATGCATCGACATTTTCTTTCGTTTCAGTAGCAACCTTCGCGGGGTCATACACCGGCACCCCACCGGCTTCAAATCGATTCCAGATAGGTTGCGTTGTGAGTTTGGCGCTTCCCTTATAGTAGTACTCGATGGGGTAAATCGTAAACGGTGCCGCCAAGACCACCACGTCACTCGCCTCTGCGTTCACGTCCAGATACTCAACAGCCTGACGGTAATCTTCTTTGACGGGTGTATTTGGACTCAGTACTTGGACGGCGAACAAACAGCCAATCACAACAACCGCCAGACTACTGACTGTCACCGCAATCCATCGTCGATAGCGCGTCACAATCCAGGCAGCAAAAATAAACACCGCAGGCAGCGCAACGATTAGGTAGCGGCTCAGGTAGAACGGGCGAATCGTGATACTGATAATAAAGGCGCTCAACACAGGAACGACTGCAAGGAAGACAAATAACGTCACCTCAAGAGGAACCTTTTTCTTGGTGCGTTGCAGCGCAAAAAACGCCAGTAATACTACCACCGGCCACAGCGAGACAATCAGCGTATTAACGATTGGCGCTTGAAAGCCAAAAATAAACTGGGCATACGTGTCGAACAAGTCTCCTGCCGTTGGGATACCCAAAGCGGGTTGCGTATTACTCGCAAACCCAAGACTATACACATAGTACAACCAGGGCACGAGCGACAACCCAATTGCTGCGCCGCCAATCACAACACCGCGCAGGACATGTGGATCGCGCAGCTTCTTTCGAATAACCAACAGCGTCAGAAGTTCAGAAAGCAGTACGAAGATAAAGAAATAGTGTGTGTACGCCCCAATGATGCCCGTTATCGTCCACAGGATCCATCGAGCCGATCCAGACATACGCAGGATCTTTACGAAGAAGAAAACATGCAGCACGGTCATAAACGAAAGCATCGTATACATCCTCGCTTCCGACCCGTACCAGTTCATGAACGGTGAAATAGTCACCAAGAAGGCAGCGAACAGCCCAACACTACGACTTTTAAGCGCATAGTTCGCAAGCACATACGTCATAATGATCGTCCCAACGAAAAATACGAGTGATAGCATGCGCGCAACGAATATATCTTGACCAAAAAAGAGCTGCCAAAAATGAAGGAGCGTGTGATACAGAGGTACGTGCACATCTTGGGCGACAAGGTTCAGCATCCCCGCAATATCACGGTTGGTCTGAAAAAGACTCTGGGCCTCATCGAGGCGAAGACTGCTGAGCGCAAAGACTGTCACACTAAAATATATTGCAAAAGCTACCAGCAACGCTAACGCGGCGTAGATAGCAAAGCTTTTCCAGAACCGATTCATACGCGAACTCCAATATTTTCAGCCTTATCTATGCTCACCGGCTTATTTGTTGGAGCACGCTCGAAGGCAGCCGCAATAAATGGAATGAATGCCGCGATATAAATAATCGCCCAGGCAATATTCGACAGCATCGAAGGGCTCCAGCCTTCCCGCATAACCCCCCAAGCTACACCCGCAACGACTAACACAATATAGCCAAGATGTGGCAATACGAGTTTGCCATGATTACCGCCAATACGAGTTTTTGACGTTACCGCAAACGCGTTTTTACGACGCGTTATCGTTGCCCACAGCGCTTTGATGTAGATCGTCGACGATCCAAGACTAAACGACAGGGCCCGGAATGTATACGTGAAGTTACTTGATAGTTGTAGTGTATACAGAATGACAAAAATATATGGCAAGAAAATCAATGCCAAGGTCATCGTGTTGATCGTTAATGGCTTGAGTGCGAGAAAGAAGTATGCCAGTGGTAGTAAGGCGTTAATCAACACAATAACACCTGATAAATAATAGCTTGATGACGCCAAATACTGAATTTTCTGAGCCCACGTCAGACCACGCCGAAGGAGCGGATTATACGAGAACAGAATCTCGAGACTACCCCTCGCCCACCTAAATTGTTGTTTGTAATACGACAAGAAATCTTCTGGCGCCAGCCCTTCGGCAAGCACCTTGTCGACATAGACAGATTTCCACTTTTTTTCATGAATCAGTAGCGACGTCAAAAAATCCTCAGCAATACTCTTCTCACTCATTCCACCAGCTGCCTGTAGCGCAGCCCGCCGCACCACCATATTTGTGCCACACATGAACGTCGCATTGACCGCATCTTTGCCCTTTAGTAGTGGACCAAAGAACAAGGCCTGCTGCTCCCACGCTCCCCCGGCAACTTGGTTACTGCCGGCGTTGTGGTAAAACTGTGGAGACTGCACAAAAGCAACCTTATCATCGACAAAATAACCAACGGTTTGCTGAAGAAAAATTGGTTTTGGTTGATGGTCAGCATCAAAGACGACGATATATGGCTGACTCGTTGCAGTCATCGCATGATTGATGTTGCCAGCCTTCGCACCACCCGGTGTCGTCCGAGTAATGCACTTGACGCCTTGACGCTTGGCTATACCCTCGGCCTCTTGCCAATTATCACGCCTTGCAACCTTGCCGTCGTTCAAGATATAGACACCAAAATCTGGGTATCGCATAGCCTTGGCCGCTATGACTGTTTTCTCAATGATATCTGCCGGCTCTCCGCACACCGTGATAAAGACGGCGATGGGTGGTTGAAATCGAGCATCGAACTTTTTAAATCGGCGGCGGCCCCAGACGGTATGGATAAATCCAAATACTTGCCAAACGTGGAAGACCTCAGAAAGAACCAACAAGACAAAGAGCGACATATTACCAATCGGGAATAACAGTGCGATACATAGGAAATAGACGATCGATAGTACTACATTGAGGATAAGCAGACTTTTACTTGTCTGCGTCGACTTGAGAAAATCCATGGTTACTTTTCCTTTAAATCTTTAGCGAGGTTAGGTAATTCATCTTCGTGCAGCGCGATGCCAAACCACACCCAGTTGGCTGCGTAATACGTGATTGGCTGGTTCCATGAATTAGTATTTTGGTCATATAACGTTTTAATCTTTTGATTATAGATTTCCGTTGCTAGCTCGGGCTCCACAACGTCAAAGTAAGCAAGTGCAGTACCGTAACTTTCTGCGACCTCGTCTCCACTCACCACCTTGCCATCATGCCCGTATATAGAGGTAATTTTGCCGTTCGATCGCCATTCTTCGGCTAGAAAACTCATTTTTTCAAGCACAGCTTTTGCACGCGGTTCGGCATTCCATTTGTAGTCCAGTGCAATCCTCCAGGGTGAGCGCATTGCGTCGTACCCATAGTTCGTCGTTAAATTACCCGCCGTCGGTGCCGAGATATCGCCAGTTTGACGGTCCATCAACACCCAGTCGGGCACCAAGCCCACGCTCTTGGGGGTATCAAGGTTTGCCCCCATCGCTTTATTCAACAGCTCATATGACGAATCAACAACCGCGTTCCAATCGTGTTGCTTGTCGACTTTTGCAAACTCACGGTATGCATACGGTGACAAATAGGAAGGATTCATCACGATAGGACTTGATGATTGTTTTTCTAGATTATTGGACGCGAGGTATGGCTTGCCGCCCGCAATCACCACTTCGTTTTGCCACATACTTGTAATCACTTCTTTGGCCTGCGTCAGGTAGCGCTCATCTTGCCAGCGACCTGCCGCCATTAATAGAGCTAGTGCGATGTCGCTATCGGCATCAGAGGCGGCGTTTTGCCCATTAACGTTGGTTAGCACTCCATACGTGCCGTCGTCCATTTTGCCCCAACGCCACGCGAAGAGCTTGTCTTGGCGCTGAAGTTGCTGCTGGGTCCAGGTCCACGCAGCGTCAAAGGTCGGCTTGTCGCTCATCCAAACAGCTCGCATCATCGTATAGCTTTGCCCTTCGGAGGTAGTGATGTCGTTTTGCTGCTTGTCGAGTGTGCGACCAGTTTCTGATTCCCAGTATTCATTCTTGTAGGCATTCCATGTGCCGGCCAATAACGTATGTGGTGCGAATATAATATTTTGATCAACTTTCTTACTGCTGGCAATGACGGCGTAAGTGGTTGCACCAGCTGCGACAACAATAAGAACAATAGCTAATAGTCTAAAGATAAATGGACGAGGCATTAGTAACTAGATACCTCCCGAACTGGCACGATATAACGAATGGGAATACCCTGCTTTGGGCCAAGCGGCGTTCCGCCAATAAAACTCATTGTGTATAGCAACCCACCGGTAATGGCAGCGATCGCAGCGATAAGCACGAGACGATCGCGAGCCGCATCAGGCAAACGCGCACTTGTGTACGTCACCGGCTGACTATTGGTGAGCGCCTGGGCCTGGGCCATAGCTGCAATTGCCGGTGCGGTATCGGTCGCGGCAGGCTGCACGGTAGTAACCGGCGCGACTTGCACTGGTGGATTGACAACCACCGTCGTCGCTGTCGCAGGCGCAGGTGCCGACGGAGTCGTCGTAGCTGTTGCGGGTGCTGGAGTAGGTGTTGTTGCTGGTGCCTGAGTGGGTGTCTGCGCAGGCGTCGGTGTTTGAACGGGCGTCACCTCAGTTACCGTCTTATCGGTTGTCGCTGGCACCTCCGAACTCGCTCCTGGGCTTCGGGCAACCGGATCCTCAGAAATAGCCGGTGAGGTCTTTTCCTGCGGACCATCATTACTTTCACCGCCGTAGTTGCGTTCATTCTGACGGTACATAGGACCTAGCTGGGCTGATGCTGATTGCATGATACCCCCAACACTTCCTACCGCCAACGCACTGACAACAATACCAGTGGTGACGATTGATAAAATGAGTCGTGACGGGTGTACAATCGAAGAATTGCCACCAATGCCACGGGACAAACTACTGCTAGAATTTTCTGCTCTTATCGGGATTGTGAGATTCATAATCCTCCTTCCTGCTTGTTTCTATCGTAGTTTCCTACCTACTTATTATACACCTGGTTATCGCCGAAGCTGCCTCGCAGTCACTCAATTGGTTGAATGTACCCCTTATTTTCTCGAATAAAGCGTCGAATAATCTTGTATTCGTCGATGTCAAAATGTGGCTCGTCGGCGTCGTACACGACCTCACCAGACTCATCGACATAGCCTTGAATCATCCAATTTTTAATAATGACACGCTCACCTTTCGTATTCACAGGGATGCTGATCGGTGCGTCAAATGGCCAACTTTCGAGTCGACTGTGCTCTAGAGCCAGTTCGAATCGTCGGTTATACAGATCGGGTGACTCATTACCCACACAGGCTCCCTTACATCGCCCAAGGCTATAGGAAAAGCAGGCCCCTGTCGTCTTTTCGAGCCCCATCAGCTTTGGACACAACTGGAACCCGCGCGTTATCTCTTCCAGCCGCTTCTTCGCTTTCGTTCGGCCGCTATACATACCGTAGATATGATCAAGGTCCGTTTCTGTATCGACAATCCCCTGCTTGATCTGAATTGTCGCATAGGCTCCATCATGACTCTTGATAAACAGCGCGTACGATGAGACCCGACGCAGCTGATGGTTGTAGAGTGGCATCAGCTCTTTGACTAATTTAGATTCGAGGATCAACGCAGCCAGTTCACTACCGGTGGGAATTGTTTCGACATGATGGACACTTTGACTGATTTTCAGCTCCTTACTGCTGACGTCTTGAAAGTGTGACATAACTCGTTTTTTAAGTGTAATACTTTTACCAACGTAGACAGGTTGCTGCATTTCGTCCTTGAATATATACACTCCCGGTACATTTTCGATAGACTCCAACTCCTTACTATCGAGGTGTGGTGGCAAAGATTGGGATTTTAGCTGGTGCTGCACGGCGGCCAAAAAAGCGTCGGCGCCATGTTGCTCGAAAGCCAGCTGTGAAAAGTATAAAATTGCGCGCGCATCATCCAGCGCACGGTGCCGATTGGTAAATGGAATGTCGTGGCGTGCAATCAAGACGGCCAGACTATGGCCCTTCTCCATTTTGTACAAACTACGCGACAAACGGACTGTACAGAGTAGCCGTGGATGAAACGTCGCCCCTATCATCGCAAATTCGTTCTTAATGAAAGAATAGTCAAACCGGACATTATGCGCAATAAATACCGCACCACTCATAATTTCTGCGAAACGATCAGCGATATCGGCAAAAACCGGTGCGTCAACAATATCGGTCTCGCGGATACCGGTAAGCGACGTGATACTTGCCGGTATGTAGGTTTCGGGGTTAATGAGTGAACTGAATTCATCGGTGATAACCCCGTTTTCGTAGCGAATCGCCGCTACCTCCAAGATACGACTATTTCGATAGCTTCCGCCAGTCGTTTCAATATCAACAAATACTACAGGGTAGCTAAACATTATCCTTCTATTATACAGCCGACGCGTGCAGGACTACACACTCACAGAGGTAAGATCGAACTGCTCAGGCTGGGCGACACGCGGCGAAAGTTGCACTCTAACGGTCACCGCACGGTGATCTGACAGCTTGTCACTGGACGTTGATATGTCGATAAATTCGTAGGATTTAGGAACAAGCACATAATCATTGCGTTTATTTTGTGATGGATACGAGATGTAGGGA
>Ga0247806_10001801_pt1 | contig 10123 bp, 7 predicted proteins | sample UWRJL059202B1_FD_179935 | JGI IMG/M metagenome (GOLD analysis project Ga0247806, IMG submission 179935) | Plant litter microbial communities from Arlington Agricultural Research Station in Wisconsin, United States - UWRJ-L059-202B-1 | ecosystem: Environmental > Terrestrial > Plant litter >... | reverse complement strand
AGGCGTCGGTGGTGCCGAGCGCGGGGTGGATGGCATCGTGCCCGCCGGCGGCCGAGCCGATCGCCCACGGTGAGCCCGGGTCGTTCTCGCCGGCATCGAGGGTGTTGTTCGGTCCCTTGCGGAAGGAACGGCCGATCGGGTGGATCGGCGGCAGGTAGAGCACGTCGAAACCCATCGCGGCGACGCCGGGCAGCCGGGCCGCTGCGGTGCGGAAGGTGCCGCTGTGCCAACTGCCGTCCTCCTGCCGCACGGCGCCCTCCGACCGGGGGAAGAACTCGTACCAGGAGCCGACGCCGGCGCGGGTGCGCTCGACCCGGACGGTGCGCTCGGCGGAGAACGAGTCCAGGCTGGCGAGGGGCCGCACGGCTGCGGCAGCGGCAAGGGCGGGGTCGTGCACAACGGCGAGCCGGTCCGCGAGGGGGAGCTTCGTGTTGGCCAGGGTCTTCGCGGCGGCGGCGAACAGCCGGCGCTCGATGATGGGGCGTTTGAGGTCCTTGCCCGCGGCGGCCAGCAGGGTCTTCCCGATCAGGAACATCAGCTCGACGTCGATGCCGGCGGGGATCTTGATCGCCGCGTTGTGCACCCAGGTGGCGTAGTCATCCGCGTAGGCGCGCACCCGGTAGGTGTACGACCCCTGCTGATCGAGGCGCACCTGGGTCTCGTACCGGTCGGTGCCCGGTGCCCCCGGGTGCATCGGATGCTGGGTCTGGGTGCCGCCCGGCGCCGTGAGATGGAGCATCACGCCGATGGCGTCGTGTCCCTCCCTGAACGCCGTCGCGGCAAACGGCACGACCTCGCCGGCGAAGGCCTTCGCCGGCCAGAGGTTGTCGTTCAGCTGCGGTGAAAGGTCGAGGACGGGGATGCGACCGACTCTGGTCGGGGTGCCCACGGTGCTCGGCGTTGAAAGTGCGGTACCGGTTCGTTTTGCTGTCTTAGCCACGTAACGACCGTAGCGCGAACGGGGCCTGAATCGGTGGGGGCACACGCACAGGTTCGTTACCCGATGGACACGTCCCGCCCGTAAGGTGAGATTCGTGAAGGCGATCCGTAAATTTACAGTCCGTGCAGTTCTGCCCGACGCGCTGGCCGCGCTCGACGAACTGGCCGGAAACCTGCGCTGGTCGTGGCACGAGCCCACCCGGCAGCTGTTCGAACACCTCAACCCTGAACTGTGGCGCAGCAGCGGAGGCGATCCGGTGGCGCTGCTCGGCGCCGTCGATCCGGCCCGGTTGCAGGACCTCGCCGACGACCACGACTACGTTTCCGGGGTCAACCTGGTGCGCGACGACCTGCGAGCCTACCTCGAACAGCCGCGCTGGTACCAGGGCCTTGACGGGGACAAGCCCGCGTCGATCGCCTACTTCTCGCCCGAGTTCGGCATCGCGGCCGCGCTGCCGCAGTACTCCGGCGGCCTCGGCATCCTGGCCGGCGACCACCTCAAGAGCGCGTCGGACCTCGGCGTTCCGCTGGTCGGCGTGGGCCTGTTCTACAAGGCCGGCTACTTCAGCCAGGCCATCTCCACCGACGGCTGGCAGCTGGAGAGCTACCCGCTGCTCGACCCCGACGGGTTGCCCCTGTCGGTGTTGCGCCGGGCGGACGGATCCCCGGTGCAGGTGTCCCTTGCCCTGCCGGAGGACCGCACCCTGCACGCCCGCGTCTGGGAGGCCAGGGTCGGCCGCATCCGCCTGTTGATGCTGGACACCGACATTCCGGAGAACACCGACGAGCTGCGCCAGGTGACCGACCGGCTCTACGGCGGCGGCGGCGAACACCGCCTCCTGCAGGAGCTGCTGCTCGGCATCGGCGGCGCCAGGGCGGTGCGGCTGTGGAGCAACCTCAACGGCCGGCCGGAGCCCGAGGTGTTCCACACCAACGAGGGGCACGCCGGTTTCCTCGGCCTCGAGCGCATCTCCAGCCTGATCGGTGAGGGATTGAGCTTCGCCGAGGCCCTGCAGGTGGCGAGGGCCGGCACGGTCTTCACCACGCACACCCCGGTGGCGGCGGGCATCGACCGGTTCGAGACCGCCCTCGTGCGCCGCTACTTCGAAACCGACCTGCTGCCCGGCGTGGCCGTGGACGACCTCCTGGGCCTGGGCGCGGAGAGCTACCCGGGCGGATCGCCCGACGTGTTCAACATGGCCATCATGGGCCTCAGGCTCGGCCAGCACGCCAACGGCGTCTCCAAGCTGCACGGCGAGGTGAGCCGGCGGATGTTCAGCGGCCTGTGGCCCGGATTCGACGCCAGCGAGGTGCCGATCACCTCGATCACCAACGGGGTGCACGCCCCCACCTGGACCGACCCCGCGCTGAAGGCCCTCGCCGCGAACCGGCTCGGCACCACCGACACCTCCACCGCCGACTGGGCGTCGCCCGTGGTCAGCGACCAGGACCTCTGGGACGTGCGCGGTGACATGCGTCGCCAGTTCGTTCAGGACGCCCGCCGCCGGATCGGGGCGGCGTGGCTGGTGCAGAACCCCGGCGGCATCGTGCCGTCGTGGATCAACCAGGTCTTCGACCCGAACGTGCTCACCATCGGCTTCGCCCGGCGGGTGCCCACCTACAAGCGACTCACCCTGATGTTGCACGACCCGGAGCGGCTGCGGGCCCTGCTGCTGCACCCGGATCACCCGGTTCAGATCGTCATCGCCGGCAAGTCGCACCCCGCCGACGAGGAGGGCAAGCGCCTGATCCAGCGGATCGTGCAGTTCGCCGCCGACCCGGAGCTGCGCACCCGGATCGCGTTCCTGCCCGACTACAACATCGGCATGGCGCAGCTGATGTACCCGGGTACCGACGTGTGGCTGAACAACCCGCTGCGCCCGCTGGAGGCGTGCGGCACGTCCGGCATGAAGGCGGCCCTGAACGGCGCCCTCAACCTGTCGATTCTGGACGGCTGGTGGCCGGAGTACTTCGACGGCAAGAACGGGTGGGCGATCCCCTCCGCCGACGCGAGCACCAACTCCGCCGAACGTGACAGGCTCGAGGCCGAGGCCCTGTACGACCTGATCGAACACCAGGTGGCGCCGCCGTTCTACGAGCGCAACAGCGACGGCGTGCCCGAACGCTGGGTCGCCAACATCCGTCAGACGCTGGCCGGGCTCTCTCCCGAGCTGAACGCCGGCCGCATGGTGCGCGAGTACGTGGAGAAGCTGTACCGTCCCGCCGGCGCCTCCGAGGCACGGTTGTCGGCCAACAATTACCGGGCGGCCCGCGAACTGGCCCTCTGGAAGGCCCGGATCGTGACCGCGTGGCCCGGTGTGGCCGTCGCGCACGTGGAATCCGGCGGGGTGGCCCCGGTGCCGCAGGTGGGCGACGAGTTGCGCCTCCGCGCGCACGTGCACCTGAACGGCCTGACGCCGGAGGATGTGACGGTGCAGGTGGTGTACGGCAAGAGCTCAGGCGGTGACGATCTCTCCGACGTCAACATCCAGGCCCTCGAACCGATCAACGACACCCTGGGCCAGGATGCCACCGAGACCGTGCTGCCCGGCGCGCCGACCCTGTTCACCGGCACCGTGGAGCTCGACCGGGCCGGCGGCTTCGGCTACACGGTGCGGGTCGTACCGCGGAACGACCTGCTGATCAGCCCGGCCGAGATGGGCCTGGTGGCCGTCGCCGGCTGAGGGCGGATCAGCTGCCGTCCCGCAGATCGGCCGGCACTGCGGTGCTGTATGCAGTCTTCGTGAACTCGGCGTCGCATCGTTCGCCGAGCGGTGCCTGCGCGAGGAATCCGACGCTGACGGGGCCGTCCCATGCGAGGTGGAAGACGCGCACGAAGGTCCAGCTGACGCCGTCGGCGGAGCAGTGGAACGCCCATCCGCCGCCGGTGCGCACCACACGCAGGTAGACCGACTCGTCGGTGATGACGGAGGAGTTGCAGTCGTCTGAGTAGCCGTTGGTGACCACTGACACGACCATCGCCTGGCCCTGCGGTGAGAATTCGAAACACAGCTTCGCCCAGTGGTCGCTGTCGCCCCAGACGGCCAGGACGGCAGCGTCGAAGGTTGTGCGTTCGGTCAGCACGCGGGCACGGACGGACAGCGAGAACTCCCCAACCGGCACGAAGCCAAGCAGTGCCGCCTCGTGTTGCCGGGGCCCATCGAAGGCGTCATTGGTCCAGTCTGAGCCAGCCGCGGCAGTGACTACGAGGGTATCGTCGGCGGCCATCTCGGCCCGGCCCCCGCCGGTGACCCAGTCGAGTGGCGGAACGCCCGGTACGGCAATGCTCATGCGAAATCCCTCTTCATCGGGGGCGGCGTCGGCAGCCCGTCGTCAGCGTACGGGACGGCCGGGGCCGGTTGGGCCTACTCGGTACTGATATCGATAACGGATCTACGGCGTGCCGGGCCCGGGGGAGCAGTCGAGGTGCGCGCTGAGACGGAGACGCGCAGATACTCCGTGGGGTCCGGCTCCGGACGGCCCTGGATCGTGTGGATCAGGATGTGCGCGGCCAGTCGCCCCTCCGCGGAGAGGTCGTGCCGCACGGAGGTCAACTGCGGATCGAGGTGTTGGGCTTCTGGCGCATCGTCTACCCCCAGCACCGAGACCTGGTCGGGCACCCCGATCGAGCGGCCGCGGAGGCCGTGCATCAGTCCGATGGCCATGGCGTCGTTGGCGACGAAGACGGCGGTGTGTATGTGCGGGCGGATGCTGCCGGCGAGTTCGTACCCGGACGCGGAGGTCCAGTCCCCTTCCGGGCCGATGTCGACGACCATGTCCAGTGCGCCGGCTCGAGCCACGAACGCATCCCGGCGATGCCCGGCGGCCAGCGCGCCGGCAGGGCCGGGCAGATGCAACACCCGCTGGTGGCCCAGAGCACTCAGGTGTTCGGCCGCGACCCGGCCGATCAGTTCCTCCGCGCCGGGTTGGTCGGGTGTTCCCCGATCCAGAAATCGGTCAATGTAGACCGGCACCGGGACGGTGCGACCGAGCAGCACCCGGCGCATCTCTTCGGACTGCGCCAGGGCCAGGACCCCGCAGGTCGATCCGTCGAACTGCGCCAGGGCTTGCGTCACTGACGCCGCAACGTCCTCGCCGTTGACGGTGGCGAGGTCGACTCCGTAGCCGGCGGATTGCAGCTCGGCTAGCGCGGCTAGCGTATTGCCACTCGCCCCGACCTCGTGCAGCTGTTCGACGATCACGCCGATCCGCTGCCGAACGGAACCGGGCGATTTGAGGCGGTAGGCGGTGTGATTGCGCACGAAGCCGAGTTCGCTCATCGCCGTGTGCACGAGTGCGCGCGTGGCCGGGGACACATGCGGACGGTCGTTGATAACCCTGGACACGGTGCCGTGCGAGACGTGAGCCCTGCGCGCCACGTCATAGATGGTGGGTCGGGCCCGCTCAGCCATGACGCAGCTCAATATCGCCTGGCGGGGAGGGGCACGAAGCCAAGAACGCGCGCAGCTCGCGAATCCACGAATCGAAGGAATCGAGGTGGGCGTCGTGGCTTCCTGAATCGAGTGTCACGCGGCGAATCACTCGACCTCGGCTCTCGAGCTCCTGTTGCGCTGCCGGTGAGAACATACCGGCTGCGCCAAAGACTGCCAGCGTGGGCACGTTCAAGGTGCACCACTCTTCCCAGCGCGGATGAGCGTCAATCTGGGCCAGGGTCTCCATCATGACCGCAGGATCGAAGCGGGGCCACAGACCGTCCGGTCGCGCGTCGAGATCATCAATCCACGCCCGAGACAGCGGTGAGTCACCCAAGAAACCCCGAGCGTCCTCGGCAGTGGCGAACGGTAGTGGCCACGATTCGAAGAATCGATGCAGTGCCTCTCTGCTCTCGGCCGAGCCGTCGCCGCCGACGCCGGCCTCCAGGAGAACGAGCCGCTTCACCAGATCGGGGCGTGCACTCGCGACGAGCAGGGCTGTGTGCCCGCCCATGGAATGGCCGACCAGCGCCACAGGTCGCCCGACAACGGTCTCGATGACGAAGACCACATCGGCCGTGTGTGCAGCACGTGAGACGTCGTCGGGAAGTGTCGTGCTTCGCCCGTGACCGCGGGCGTCGATAGTCAGTACCCGGTAATCGTTGAGAGCAGCGGCGGTCGATTCCATCTCGGAACCGCTGCCCGCGAGTCCGTGCAGGATCACGACGGGAGGCCCGGCGCCTCCCGAGTCTGTGATGTGCAGCGCGACCGTACCCCGCTGAATGATTCTGCCCAAGCTCACCATTCGCGCTCTTTCGGGTCAGCGGTCCCGGCCGATGGCGGCCACGACGGCGTCGGTGACCGTGATGAGGTCGGCGGGGGAGAGCTCCAGGTCGAAGCCGCGCCTGCCGCCGGAGACGAAGACGGAGTCGAAGAGCTCTGCCGTCTCGTCGAGCACGGTGCGCAGCCGGGTCTTCTGGCCGATCGGGCTGATCCCGCCCACGATGTAGCCGGTCTTGCGTTCGGCCAGCTTTGGGTCGGCCATCACGGCCTTCTTCGCGCCGACCGCCGCGGCCAGCGCCTTGAGGTCGAGCTGGCCGGAGACCGGCACGATCGCCACGACGAGGGAGCCGTCGGCGTCGGCGAGGAGGGTCTTGAAGACCTGGTCGGGGTCCAGGCCGAGCTTGTCCGCCGCCTCGAGGCCGTAGCCGGCCGCCGCACCGCCGTGGGCCGCATCGTGCGCGTACTGGTGGGCGGTGAACCGGATGCCCGCCTGCACCAACGCCACGGTGGCGGGGGTGCCGCCGGCATCCGGCTTGGTCATGCCCGGGCTTCTTCGGCCCGCAGCAGCAGCATCGACGTGCCGCCCATGCTCAGGCGGGCGCCGGGAGCATAGGCGTTCTGCACCTCGCGGATGTCGTCGTGGCTGGAGTCCCACAGCACGGTGTAGCCGGAGATGCCGGAGTGCAGCGGCAGGGTCACGTCGGTGGGGGTCTCCAGGCCGTGCACGATCAGCAGGATGCGGTTGAACGCCTCGTGCTCCGGGGTGCTCGCGGCGAGGTACTGCAGGGTGCGTTCCTGGGGGGAGTTCCAGTCGGCCTCCGACATCGACATCCCCGCGGCGTTGTACCAGTCCATCTGGCTGGCGCTGAGGGTGGTCTGACCGGGCCGGCCGAACCGCACCGGGCGCAGCGCCGGGTTGTCCCGGCGCAGCGCGAGCAGCTGCCGGGTGACCCTGTGCAGGTCCTGCTGCCAGTCGTCGAAGTTCCAGTCCAGCCAGGTGAGCTCGCTGTCGTGGCAGTAGGCGTTGTTGTTGCCGCGCTGGCTGCGGCCGAACTCGTCGCCGGCGGTGAGCATCGGCACGCCGGAGGAGAGCAGCAGGGTGCCCAGCAGATTGCGCATCGCCCGGCGCCGGGTGCGCAGCACCGTCACGTCGCGGGTGGGACCCTCGACGCCGTGATTGAACGAGTTGTTGTCGTTGGTGCCGTCCCGGTTCGCCTCACCGTTGCCGACATTGTGCTTGACGTTGTACGCGGTGAGGTCGGCCATGGTGAAACCGTCGTGCGCCGTGATGAAGTTCAGGGACGCGAGCGGGCCGCGCTCGAGCGAGAAGGTGTTGGCGGAGCCGGCCAAGCGGGACGCGAACCGGCCGATGCCGCTGTCGGAGGTGGAGTGGTTGCGCACGGCGGCGACGTCGGTGAGCCAGAAGGAGCGCATCCGGTCGCGGTAGCGGTCATTCCACTCCGACCAGCCGGACGGGAAGTTGCCGGTCTGCCAGCCGCCCATCCCCACGTCCCACGGTTCGGCGATGAGCTTCACACCGGCCAGGTCCGGGTCGTCACGGATGGCGGTGAGCAGGGGATGGTCGGGCGTGTAGTGCACGTCGCCGTTCCGGCCGAGCGTCGCGGCCAGGTCGAATCTGAACCCGTCGATCTGCACCTCGTTGGCCCAGTAGCGCAACGAGTCCAGCACCAGCCGCATCGGCACCTCGTGACCGAAGTCGACGGTGTTGCCGCAGCCGGTGACGTCGATGTAGTGGCCCTTGGCGTTCTGCCGGTAGTAGGTGGCGTTGTCGATGCCGCGCAGGCTCGTCACCGGGCCGGCCGGGCCCTCCTCAGCTGTGTGGTTGTAGACCACGTCGAGGATGACCTCCAGGCCGGCCTCGTGCAGCAGCTTGACCATGCCCTTGAACTCGCGGAGTACCGCCTCCGGCCCCTCGGACTGGGCGGTCTGGGTGGCGTAGTCGGCGTGCGGGGTGAAGAAGTTGAGGGTGTTGTAGCCCCAGTAGTTCGACAGGCCCTGCTTGATCAGGCGCTGCTCGGAGACGAAGGACTGCACGGGCAACAGCTCAACGGCCGTCACGCCGAGGTTCTTCAGGTAGGCGATGGTGCTCTCGTGCGCGAGGCCCGCGTAGGTGCCGCGCAGCTCCACCGGCATCGCCGGGCTGAGCTTGGTCAACCCGCGCACATGGGCCTCATACACCACGCTGTGATCCAACGGGGTGTTGGGCTTGGCGGTGCCGGCCCAGTCGAAGCCGCCGTCGACCATGGTGGACTGCCACTGGTCGGGTCCCACCCGGGCCAGGCCGCGCGAGTACGGGTCGATCAGGGTCTTCTCCGGGTGGAAGGAGTGCGTGGGACCGGCCGGGCCGGACACCCGGATGCCGTACCGGCGTCCGGCGGTGAGGGTGCGGGACCGGCCGACCCAGACGTTGTGGGAGTCGCGCACCATGGCCACAGTGCGCACGATCCAATTGGGGTCGGTGTGGTCGAAAATGCACAGTTCGATGGCCTCGGCATGCTCGGACCAGACGCGGAGCTCCCCGCCATTGCTCGTAGCGCGGACGCCCAGATTGCGGAGGGAGTCAGCTGGAGTCATGAGATCTAGAGTAATGAGTACGGACGGCACATTCCGACCAGCCCCGACGCGGCTGCGCCGGGCGCCAGATCAGCGAAGGAGGCAGCAGATGCCGGTGCACTTCACCCACGCGTATCTCGACCACGCGGCGACGGCACCCATGCTCCCGGCCGCGATCTCCGCGTACGCGGAGGCGATGGCCGTCGTCGGCAACCCCGCATCCATTCACAGCCAGGGGCAGAACGCCAAACGGATGCTCGAAGAGGCCCGCGAACAGGTCGCCGCGAGTGTGGGCTCGGACCCCATCGAAGTCGTCTTCACCGGCGGCGGCACCGAGGCGGTGAATCTGGGCATCAAGGGCCTGTACTGGGCCAGGGCGCCGCGCACCCGCATCCTGGTTCCCGGGGGTGAACACCACGCCACCGTCGACACCGTCGAATGGCTCGCGCAGCAGGAAGGTGCCAACGTGCAGTGGATCCCGCTGGACACGCTGGGCCGCATCGACCTCGCCGCCCTGGCCGCCGCCATCGCCCAGAATCCCCACGACGTGGCCCTGGTCACCCTGCTGGCCGCCAACAACGAGGTGGGCACCCTGCAGCCGATCCGGGAGGTGGCCTCGCTCGCCGCCGCCGCCGGCATCCCCGTGCACGTCGACGCGATCTCCGCCTACGGCCATCAGCCCATCGACTTCTCCGCCTGGCACGCCGTCGGCGTCTCCGCCCTGAGCGTGTCGGCGCACAAGATCGGCGGTCCGGTCGGCATCGGCGCCCTGGTGCTCTCCCGCACCGCCACGGTGGTGCCGCTGATCCACGGCGGCGGCCAGCAGCGCCAGGTGCGCAGCGGCACCCAGGATGTGGCGGCGGCGGTGTCATTCGCGGTCGCGGCCACGGCTATGACCAGCGAGCTGGAGAGCGAGAACCGGCGCCTGCGGGTGCTCCGCGACGACGTGGTCGCCGGGGTGCTCGCAGCGGTCCCCTCCGCCGTCTACAACGGCGACCCTGACCCCGCCGGCCGGCTGCCCGGCAACGCCCACTTCACCTTCCCCGGCTGCGAGGGCGACTCGCTCCTGTTCCTGCTCGACGTGGCCGGCGTCTCGGTGTCGACGGGATCGGCCTGCCAGGCCGGCATCCCCGAGCCCTCGCACGTGCTGCGGGCGATGGGCCGGACCGAGGCCCAGGCCCGCAGCGCGCTGCGGATCACGCTGGGCCGCACCTCCACCCCGGCCGACGTCGAGGCGCTGCTGGCGGCGCTGCCGGCGGCCTGGTCGCAAGCCATCGGCGCGGGAATGGCCGACTCGGCCCCGCGTGCGTACACTTAACCAGTGAAGATTCTGGCAGCAATGAGCGGTGGGGTGGATTCCGCCGTGGCCGCAGCCCGCGCGGTCGAGGCAGGGC
>Ga0247806_10001800_pt1 | contig 10127 bp, 9 predicted proteins | sample UWRJL059202B1_FD_179935 | JGI IMG/M metagenome (GOLD analysis project Ga0247806, IMG submission 179935) | Plant litter microbial communities from Arlington Agricultural Research Station in Wisconsin, United States - UWRJ-L059-202B-1 | ecosystem: Environmental > Terrestrial > Plant litter >... | reverse complement strand
CTGCCGAACATCCCACGACTGCTGGCCCAATGACCGTCATCAAGGCCGGTGAACACGCTGGCGTCGATGCTTACACCGATACCGACGGCGCCTTTGCCGCCCTTGAGCAGCTCAAGCCCAACGTTGTGAAAAACTACAACACCGGCTCCGAGATGATCAATCTGTTCTCGACCGGCGAGATCAAGGCCGCCATCGCGCAGGATTTTACCCTGGGCCAGATCCAGGCCGCCATGCCAACCGCCGTTTGGGCTGACCTGTCCGAAGGCGCCATCGCCACGGTCAACACCGTCAATATCCCGACCGGCGCCGCCAATACCGAGCTTGCTTATGAGTTCATCAACTATATCCTTTCCCCCGAAATCCAGCAGCAGCTGGCCGAGCAGGGCGTCGACGCACCGGTCGCCACCGCGGTTGAATTGACGCCGGAACAGGCAGCGCTCTGGACCTATGGCGCCGACACCATTGCCGGCCTGCAGCGCATCGACTACGTCAAGATGAACGCCGCCAAGCCCGCATGGATCGAACGCTGGAACGAACTTTTCGGCATGTAATCCGGTGGCGCGCAGCGTTCATCCGCTGCGCGCCGCAGTTTTTTCGACGACAAGGCCAAACCACCGATGAGACGTTTTTCAGGCTGGACACTGGCCACTCCCGCGACCTTGCTCGTCGTGATCTTTCTTGTGCTGCCGGTGCTGGCGACCATCGCCACCACCTTCACGACGCCGGCCGGTCCTTTCGCCACCTACACGAGCTTTTTCAGCAGCGGTTTCCGCCGCACGGTATTGTGGCGCACCATCCAGATTTCGGCCTTCACCACGATCATCTCGCTGGTGATCGGCTTTATCACCGCCTACGTCGTCTCGCGCGCCCCTGGTTGGCTAAAATCCATCCTGATCATCGCTGCGGTCTTCCCGCTGCTGACCGGTGTCGTCGTGCGTTCGTTCGCCTGGCTGATCATTCTGGGCAAAAACGGCATCCTCAATTCGACTTTGCTCTCCCTTGGCCTCATCGCCGAGCCGGTGACCATGCTCTACACGCAAGGCGCGGTGATCGTCGCCATGGTCTATCTCTTCGTGCCGCTGATGATCCTGACGCTCGTCGGGGTCCTCGAATCGATCCCAGATGACCTGCTGCAGGCATCGTCGTCGCTCGGTGCCAAACCCTCGGCAACATTCCTGCAAGTCATCCTGCCCCTGGCCGTTCCCGGCCTCATCGTTGGCGCGGTGCTGGTCTTCACCGGCAGCTTTACCGCCTATGCGACGCCGCAATTGCTCGGCGGCGAAAGCCAGATGGTCATGGGCACGCTGATGTATCAGCAGGCCATGGTGACTTTCGACTGGGTCGCCGCCTCCACCATTGCCGCGATCATGGTGGTCATCACCATCGCCGTGGTGCTGCTCATGACCCGCGTGGCCAAGCGCCTCAACCCGATGGCCGTCTGATGACCAACAAGCTGCATCCCGCCCTGATTGTCTTCACGGTCTTCGTGTTCTTCTTCCTCGTTGGGCCATTGATCATCGTCGTCGGTTCGGCGCTCAGCGACACCACCTATTTGACCTTCCCGCCGCAGGGGCTCTCGTTACGCTGGTTCGAGAACATCTTCCAGATTTCGGCATTCCGGCGAACGATAATCACCAGCCTGCAAATCGCTTTCCTGTCGACATTCATCGCCCTGCTGATCGGCATTCCCGCCGCCTACGCGCTCAATCGCTATCGCATCCAGCTGCCTGGCTGGCTTTCGACGCTGTTTATCCTGCCGGTGCTGGTGCCAGAGTTGGTGCTGGGCTTCTCGCTTCTCAAAAACGTCGCGACGCAGTTCGATGCGCCAATCTTCCTGTCGCTGGTCATCGGACACACCCTGCTTGTGTTGCCCTATGTCGTGCGGGTGATCAGCGCTTCGCTGGCCTCATTCGATTTTTCGATCGAGGAGGCAGCTATCAGCCTCGGTTCGCCGCCGCTAAAAACCTTCTTCACCATCCTGCTACCCAATGTCCGCTCCGGCGTGATTGCCGCATTCATCCTGTGCTTCATCACCTCGATCAACGACGTGTCGATCTCGATCTTCATGACCGGCCCCGGCATTTCGACGCTGCCCATCCAGATCCTGGCCCACATGGAGCAGTTCTTCGACCCCACCGTCGCCTCGGTGTCCGTGCTGCTGATGGCACTGACCGTCGGCGTCATGGCCATCGTCGAGCGCACGCTCGGCCTGACCTTCCTTGCCAAATAGAGATCGCACTGTGCCCCAAAACCTCTCCATCCAGTCGATCACCGCGCATTACGGCACCACCAAAGTGCTCGAAGACCTTTCCCTCGATATCGCCGAGGGTGAGCTGGTCTCGCTGCTCGGCGCCTCCGGTTGCGGCAAGACCACGACGCTGCGCCTTGTCGCCGGTTTTCTCGAACCGACCTCCGGCAGAATTGAGCTGGGTGGCAAGGATCTGACAAATCTGCCCGCGCATCAGCGCAATATTGGTCTGGTGTTCCAGAACTATGCGCTGTTCCCGCATTTGTCCGTTGCCGAAAACGTCGGCTTTGGCCTCAAGCAGCGCGGCATTTCCGGTGAAGCCAAGGCCAAGCGGGTCGGTGCCATGCTGGAGCGGGTGGGTCTGTCCCATCTCGGTGATCGGCTCCCCGGCGCGCTGTCGGGCGGCCAGAAGCAGCGTGTCGCACTGGCACGGGCTCTGGTCATCGAGCCGCCGCTGCTGATGTTCGACGAGCCACTGTCCAACCTCGACGCCAAGCTCCGGGTCGATATGCGCGTCGAAATTCGCCAGTTGCAACGCGCCAATGGCACGACCTCGGTCTACGTCACCCATGATCAGGAAGAGGCGTTCTCCATCTCGGATCGTGTCGCCATCATGCATGCCGGCAAGGTCATGCAGCTCGATACGCCAGAGGTGCTTTACCAGCGCCCGGCCAACGCCTTTGTGGCGCGCTTCGTGGGTTTCGAGAACCTAATTCCCATGCACGTCGTCGAGCGTGATGGCGCCAAGATCACCGCCGAGATGTCCGGGGGTGTCCGGCTGACTCTGGGTCTCGAGCACTTCGGAGCTATCCCCGATAGTTTTATTCTCGCCTGCCGCGCCGATGGCCTGGCGGTCAGCGACAATGTCGGCCTCGAAGGCATCCCCGCCACGCTGGGGCTACGCACCTATCTTGGTCGGGCCTATCAGTACCAGTGTGAAACCGCTGCCGGTCACCTTCTCGCCAATGGGCCGCTGACCCGGCCGCTCGACAGCGGCGCCAATGCCAAGCTGGTTCCGGTGCCCGAACAATGCACCATCCTGGCCCCCGAGGCCGCGTGACCATCCTGCTGACCAACGCCTGGGTGCTGACGCTGGACGATGTCATGACCCAGCACAATCCGGGCTGGGTGCAGATCGACGGCACCACCATAACGGCGCTCGGGAGCGGCTTGCCTCCAAATATTGCTGGCGCGGACATCATCGACTGCGACGGCGATATCGTCATGCCCGGCATGGTCAATGCGCATTGCCACATGGGCATGTCGGTCTTCCGCGGCCTCGCCGAAGACGTCGACGATCGGCTCTATCGCTATATCCTGCCGCTCGAACGCAAGTTCGTCACGCCGGACATGGTCCGCATCGGCTCGGCTTTGTCAGCGCTTGAGATGATCCAGGGCGGTGTAACAACCGTCGCCGACATGTATTATTTCGAAGCCGAGGTCGGTCGCGTGGCCGCCCAATCGGGTATGCGCGCCATCGTCGGGCAAACGCTGGCTAATTTTTCACCGCCCGATCACCAGAACTTCGATGAAGGTTTCGATCTCGTTGACGCGCTGTTCGACGAATTCCGCGACCATCCGCTGGTGCAGCCCTCGATAGCGCCACATGCGCCCTATTCCACGGGGCTCGCCGTTATGGAGCGGGTTGCTCAATGGTCGTCCGATCACACAGGCGTCCCAGTGCAGATGCATCTGGCCGAGAGCACGCTCGAAGTGCAATGGGCGCTCGATAATCACCGGGCCTCGACGGTTGCGGTCACCCGTAATGCCGGTCTGCTCAAGCCGAACCTCATCTGCGCCCATTGTCTGCAATTGGACGATACAGACATCAGGATGATGTCCGAAGAACAGGTTTGCGTCGCCACCAACGCCCGGTCCAACGGCAAAGCGGGCAGGGGGATTGCCCCGGTTGAAAGGCTGCGCAATGCCGGGCTGCCGACCGGACTGGGCAGCGATGGAGCCATGAGCGGCAACACGCTCGACCTGTTCAGCCAGTTCGCTCCGGTGTCGATGTTTGCCAAGCTGCTCGGCGGGTCGCGCAAACCCTTGCCGGCCGTTGAAGTCATCCAGATGGCGACCATCGAAGGCGCCCGGGCGCTCAGCCTCAATTTGAAAACTGGCTCGCTCGAGCCCGGCAAGCAAGCCGACCTCATTCGTGTCAGCCTTGCAGCACCACGCCTGCATCCGATTTACGATCCTTACTCAATGCTGGTCTTTGCCACCATGCCCAGCGACGTTACGGACACCATGGTCGCCGGGCGCTGGCTCATGCGAAACCGTCAGGTGCAGACGCTGGATGTCAAAGAAACCCTCCGGGACGCCATGCAGATCGCGACCAGTTTCAAGGCCGAAATGCTGCGCATCGATGATATGACTGCCTCATGAGCACGCGACAGATCATCATCGATACCGACCCGGGGCTCGACGACGCGATCGCTATCCTATTCGCAGTCCATTCGGGCCGCTTCGACGTCCTGGGGCTAACCTCCGTGGCGGGAAATCTCGGGATCGATGTGACGACCCGCAATTCCGGGCGGCTGCTGGCGCTACTCGGTCGCCGCGATATTTCAGTGGTGTCTGGCGCTTCCGCGCCCTTGGCCCGCAACGGCATCAACGAGGCGGCCATCCACGGCGACGATGGTTTAGGCGGCGTTACCCTGCCGGACGCGATCTCGCCTTTGCCCGGTTACGCGCCGTTCTGGATCGCCGATCAGCTCCGCAACGCACCCGCAGAGACCATCGACATCCTGGCGCTGGGGCCGCTCACCAATATCGCTTTGCTGCTGCGCGACCATGCGGACGCAGCCGCGCGCATCGGGCGCCTGATTGTGATGGGCGGTGTCGTCGCCGATAAAGGCAATGTCGGCCCACACTCGGAATTCAACTTTGCGTCCGACCCCGAAGCTGTCGCCATGGTGCTGAGCTCGGGGTTGAAGACCACCATCGTGCCGCTCGATGTGACGCGCAAGGTTCGCGCCGACAGCGCCTATCTCGATGCCTTGCGAGGAAAATCGATCGCGGGAGACGCAGCGGCCGATCTGATCGCGGCCTATTTCAACGACGGTCGGGAAAGCCGCCCGCTGCATGACCCTTGCGTCATGCTCTTTGCGCTCGAACCCGAACTCTTCGAGACCGAACAAAGAAACTTCACGGTTGATACCAGCATGGGACCCGATGCCGGTGCATTATTGCCGGGCAACGGCCAGTCTGAGGTGACAGTCCTCATGAGCGTCGATGCGCCAGGGGCACTACGCCTACTTGCCGCGGGCCTGGCTTAAGCCAGGCAGTTGATCAGCGCAGCTCCTGCTCCACCAACGCCGTCCAATAGCGCGCGCCTGTGACGATAGCGTCGTCGTTGAAGTCATATCGCGAATTATGGTGCAACGCCCCGTCCTCCGCCGGCCCGTTGCCAAGCCAGACATAGGCGCCCGGCACCGCGGCACCCAAAAACGCAAAATCGTCGCCAGCCGTCGAGGGCGGGAAATCGGTGATTACCGGACGTCCCGTGACCGCCTCGGCGGCGAGCAGGGCACGATGGGTAGCGTCGCGATCGTTGACCACCGGCGGGATCCGGCGCTTGAAGTTATACTCCGCCGCGATGCCAAAACTTGCCGCAACACCCTGGGCCAAGATATCGATTTCGGCTTCCAGCTGATCGCGCACCTCGGCCGTATAGGCGCGCGCCGTACCGCCGATCCGCACGTTATCCGGGATGACGTTGAGCGCGTTGAAATCGCCGGCAGACAGGGCACAGGCGCTGACGACGGCGGGCTGCAGCGGATCGACACGCCGCGCCACGATGGTGTGGATCATGGTCAAGAAATGCGCCGCCGCAGTAACCGCGTCGCGGCCCAGATGCGGTTTGGCGCCATGCGTTCCGACACCCCGAAAGCTCACCTCCCAACTGTCCGACGACGCCAGTTGCGGACCCGCAACGACAGCCATCTCATCGACCGCCAACCCCGGCATATTGTGCAGCCCGTAGGCCGCATCCATCGGGAACAGCTTGAACAGACCATCGTCGATCATTGCCTTGGCGCCGCCGCGGCCCTCTTCGGCGGGCTGAAAAATGAAATGCACCGTGCCGGAGAAATTCCGGGTCCGGGCCAGATGGCGCGCTGCTGCGAGCAACATTACCGTATGCCCGTCATGGCCGCAGGCGTGCATGGTATTGGGCGTGTTCGATTTATAGGGACGCTCCGCCAGCTCAGGCATGGCCAGCGCGTCCATGTCTGCCCGCAAGCCGATAGATCGCGCGCCGTCGCCAACCCTTAATGTGCCCACAACGCCCGTCTTGCCCAGCCCGCGATGCACTTCGATGCCTGCCTCAGCCAACATCCGCGCGACAATCTCGCTGGTGCGGACCTCCTCGAAGCCGAGTTCGGGATGGGCGTGCAGGTCGCGTCGCAGCGCGATCATGGCCTCCAGTTCAAATGGGTCGTTGCTGAGGGGTTGCATCGCATGCCAAGGTCTTGAAAACATTCGTTTCCAGTGTCGGGCACCGGCGCTGTTTCAGCAAGGAAAACCTGATCCGTTGACGCTTCTTCCCCACCAGTTCTGGCAGGACATCGCCCCACCAGGCACCTACGCCGCGACCTCCACCAACTTCGTCGATAGCTATCCCGCCAGTTTCGCCGATGGCCGCCAGCTTTTGCTGCCCATCCGCATCTTGCCCGGCGACGGCACGCGCGCTGTGGCCTCGCTGATTGTCAACCAGGCCAGCTTTGCAGTGGAGGACGCTCTGGCCGGTGCCTTGGTCGAACAACTGGCGCCATTCGCCCCCGATGTCATCATCGGCGTGCCGACGCTGGGGCTGCCACTGGCTGCCAATGTCGCCCGACGCCTGGGTCACCACCGCATGGTCGCGCTCGGCACGTCGCGCAAGTTCTGGTATCGCGACGAGCTGTCCGAGCCGATGAGCTCGATCACAAGCCCCACCCATGCCAAGACCATCTTCCTTGATCCCCGCGTCCTGCCGCTGCTCGACGGCAAGCGGGTCGCTCTGATCGACGACGTCATCAGTTCCGGCTCGTCGATGGCCGCCGTCTTGCGGCTGCTGGACAAAGCCGGCAACGACCCAGTGGTGATCGGTGCCGCCATGCTGCAGGGCAACACATGGCACGCGCCTCTAGCCCCAAGGCGCGACAGAATCGTCTCGGCAATCGCCTCGCCGCTGCTCGAAAAAACCGACGATGGCTGGCAGCCGTTAGCGTGACCGCAGCCCCTTGGTGAGCGAACTCGTCGATACCGCGAGGATGATGATCCCGCCCACGAGGATCTGGCGCACATAGCTGTCGACGTTCATCTGCGTCAGGCCATTGTCGAGCACACCCAGCACCAGCACCCCGACGATGGTGTAGAGCAAGCGCGGTTCGCCGTGCTCCGACAGCGTCGAACCGAGAAATACTGCCGCAATGGCATTGAGCATCAGCCCGCTCCCTTGCGTGGGATTGGCCGACGCCACGCGACTTGCATACATAATGCCGGCAAGTGCCGCCGTGCTGCCGGTGAGCGCAAAAGCGATCAGCTTGAGCTTGCGCACCGCCACCCCGCTGAGATGGGCGGCCTCGATATTGCCGCCGATGGCATAAAGCCGCCGCCCGAATGTCGTCTGCTCCAGCAGCATCCAGACGAGAAGGGCCACCACGAGCGCCACCAGCGTCAGATTGGGCAGGCTGACGGCCACACCGCTCCATTCGCCCAGCGGTATGCCGCCACGCGCAAAATTGCCGAACTCTTCCGGAATGGCGCGGCCCGATATGGTCTTGCCGCCACTCACCACGAAGGCGGCGCCAGATAACATGGCCAGCGTCGCCAGCGTCGCGACAAACGGCAGAATCCCGACAAAAGCAATCAGCCCACCGTTGATCGCGCCGCCGATCAGGCCAACCAGCAGCGCCAGCGAAACTGCCGCCCATATCGGATAATCCTGCGTAAACAGGATCGCCACGACGATGCCCGCAAGGCTTGCCATCGAGCCGACCGACAGATCGAAATCGCCCATCACCATGACGATGGTCATGCCCGCGGCAACCACGATCAGCATCGACATCTGCTGGGAAATATTGAGCCAGTTGCGTGCCGTCATGAAGGTGTCCGGCAGGCTGGCCCAAAAGAAGATCAGTATGGCCGCAAAACCGATGAGCGTGCCGTAGCGCCGCAGAAAATTCAGCATGAATGTTTTATCCTGTGGCGCGCCCGTAGCAAAGATTGAGCAGACGTTCTTCGTTGAGGCCCTTGGCCGCGACAATTTCGGTGATGGCGCCGTCGCGCATGATAGCGATCCGGTCTGACATGCCGAGCAGTTCGGGCAGGTCGGACGATACCAGGATCACCCCCATGCCCTGCGCCGTCATATCGCGGATAATCGTATAGATGTCGAATTTGGCGCCGACATCGACGCCCCGCGTCGGCTCATCCAGCAGCAGCAGCCGCGGCTTGCCCAGCAGCGCCTTGGCGAACACCACCTTCTGCTGGTTGCCGCCACTGAGTTCGCGCACCCGCTGGTTCTGGCTCGACGCCTTGAGCCGCACTGATTGACCCTGCTCGCCGGCCAAACGCTTCTCCCGGCGTGGCGCCAGGAAAACCGTCCAGCGGCTTTGCGCGGCCAGATGGGGCAGGGTGGTATTCTCAAAGATCGGGCGGGACACGATCAGTCCCTCCGAGCGTCTCTCCCGCGGAATATAGGCGACGCCAGCGCGCCAGGCATCGGCAGGACTGCGTGGCCGGTAATTCTGGCCCGAAAGACTGAGCGTACCCGCGGGGGAGGGCGCATCACCAAACAGTTTGCGCAACAATTCACCCTGACCGGAATTGGCGACCCCCGCGATGCCAAGCACTTCACCAGCCTGAACAGCAAAGCTGATGGGCGGCCCCGTAAGCACCGGCAGGCCTTTGACCGACAGAACAATCTCCGACTGCGGTGGCGCTTTGACCGGCGGATAGGCCTCCTCGACCCGACGGCCGATCATCAGCGCCACCAGATCGTCATGGGTGATGTCGGCGATCTTGCCGGTGTCGATGCTGCGACCGTCGCGCATCACGGTCGCCATGTCGCAAATCGCCATGACCTCATCGAGCCGATGGGAAACATAGAGCACCGAGGCGCCGCTGGTCCGCAATTGACGCAGCACCGCAAACAGGCGCTCCGCTTCGCTCGCGCTCAAAGCAGCCGTGGGCTCGTCGAGCACATAAAGCCGGGCAGGGGTGCCCTCCTCGCCGATAAAGGCGCTGGAAATCCGCACCAGCATTTGATCGCCCAGCGTCAGGCTGCCCAGCGCCTGCGCCGGATCGATGTGGGTGATGCCGAGCTTTTCGAGCGTCTCGCGCGCCGCCAGATTAAGGCGCTTCCAGTCGACGAATACGCCGGCGCGCCGGGGATAGCGTCGACCCATGAAAATGTTTTCAGCCACCGACAGCGCCGGAACGACGTTGAATTCCTGATGGATGAACCGCAGGCCCAAAGCGTGGGCGCGCCGGGGACTGCCGATCTCGATGGGCTGGCCATCCAGCCTTATCTCGGCGCGATCCGGCGACACCACGCCAGCGAGTATCTTGATCAGCGTCGATTTTCCGGCGCCATTCTCGCCCATCAGCGCATGGATTTCACCCGGCGCGACGCTGAGGTCGACGCCCCGGAGCGCAGGAACCCCGGCATAGGCCTTGGTCACGTCTTTAAGGGTCAGCAGGGTCATGGATGGAAGTGCCGGCGAGCGAACCCGCCGGCCAAAATCCCTATTCTTCGTTCGCGTTTGCGGCGGTGATCAGCTTGGTCGGCACATAGATCGAGCCTTGCTTGATCTCTTCGCCCGCCAGCACGCGCGTCACGACGTCTGCCGCCGCAGCGCCAATGCCCGTGAAATCCTGGGCCACGCTGGCT
>Ga0247806_10001799_pt1 | contig 10133 bp, 7 predicted proteins | sample UWRJL059202B1_FD_179935 | JGI IMG/M metagenome (GOLD analysis project Ga0247806, IMG submission 179935) | Plant litter microbial communities from Arlington Agricultural Research Station in Wisconsin, United States - UWRJ-L059-202B-1 | ecosystem: Environmental > Terrestrial > Plant litter >... | reverse complement strand
CCAGACCCTGTTCGCAGCGACGCCGAAGTCAGACGTCGCCAGCATCAAGGCCCGGCTGGCCAGGAAGGCCGATGGAGTTCACCTTCCGGCGGCTTAGGCGCTCTGGCGCCAGGCCTGGGAGTGCAGGGCGATCTCGAGTTCGTCCGCACTCATCGGCTTGCCAAAGGCATAGCCCTGCAAAATGTCGCAGCCAAGATCGCGCAGGATGCGCGCATGCTGCATGGTCTCGACGCCTTCGGCGACAATCTCGATGTTCATGGCTTTGCCGATATCGATGATCGAGATCAGCAATTGCTGCTGCGTCAGATCCGTCAATATGGGTTCGACCAGCTGCCGGTCGATCTTGAGGCGCTTGGGGCGAAGCTTTTGCAACGAGACGATGGACGCATAGCCGGTCCCGAAGTCGTCGATCTCGATCTCGATGCCGAGTTTCTTGAGCTCTTCGATGTTCGAGGCGACGACGGCATCGCTTTCATCGAGATAGATGGACTCGACTAGTTCGAACGAGATGCGGCCCGGCTTGATTTGCATTTCGCGGAGGCCGGCAATGAGGTCCTCGTCGTGGAGCCGGCGTTGCGACACGTTGACCGAAGCGCGCGGCACGTAAATGCCAGCGGCCTCCCAACGGTCCAGATCGGCCAGCGAGTGTTCGAGGATCATCCGATCGATGCTGGACACGACGCTGAGCTCCTCGGCCACCGCGAGAAAACTGTCGGGATATTTGATGCCTTCGGTGGGGTGCATCCAGCGCACCAGGGACTCGACGCCAACCACATCGAGCGTGTGGGCATCGAACTGCGGTTGGTAGTAGGTGACGAATTCATTGCGTTCGAGACCGCTGAGGATTTCGTCGGCCACCCGCGTCGTCCGCACCACTTCGGCTTGCAGGGCGTCGGTAAAGAACTCGAACCGGTTGCGGCCGCGCCGTTTTGCACGGTACAGCGCGATGTCCGCGTTGATCAGCAGGCGCTTGCAGTCGATGGTGGTGCCGCTATCCATGGCGATGCCGATGCTGACGCCGAAGCGGCATTCATGGCCCTGAAAGCTCACCGGCAGGCGCATCTGCTTGACGATCTGCTCGGCGAGGGTCGCCAGATAAATTCGACCGGCGTCCATCGTCGTCAGGACGACGAATTCATCGCCGCCGACCCGCGCCACAAAGTCGCTTTCCCGGCAATTCTCGCGCAGTACGCTGCTGGCACGCACCAGCATGGCGTCGCCTGCAGCGTGTCCAAGGGTGTCGTTGATCTGCTTGAAGCGATCGAGATCCATGTGCAGCACGGCCATGCCGCCCAGGCCATCCTGGTCGATCGAGCGCATTTTTTCGTCGAGATAGCGCCTGTTGGGCAAGCCAGTCAGCACGTCATGCAGCGCGTTATACTCGATACTGACCCGCGCCGCCTCGAGCTCGCGATTGTGCGCCTCGGTCAATTGCTGGGCCAGGCGGAGCTCTTCGTTGAGTTTGAGATCCTCGGTGATGTCCCAATTGACGCCGACGATGCGATCATTGGCGTTCGTCTCGGTTTGCACTGCACCGACCGACTTTATGTGACGCACCGTGCCGTCGGGCCGAGCGACCCGATAGCTCGATTCATAGCGTCCCGTCGGCAGCATGCGATCGAAATCAGCCTGGGCCCGCTCGCGGTCTTCAGCATGAACCATGGCCCGCCACTGCTCTGCGCTGCGGGTCCTGCCGTCCATGCTCAAACCATAGAGCTGGTGCATGCGCTCGTCCCAGGTTTCGATACCGGTTTCCAGATCGAGCTCCCAAACGCCGATCTTGGAGACGTCGAGCGCCAGCCCCAGCCGCTCGGAGACGCGCTCGAGCTGGGCTTCGCGGGCTTTGAGCTTTTCGGTGAGGGTGATGTCTGCCGTGACGTCCCAATTCACGATCAGCATTTTTGGATTGGAGCCTCTATCGTGATAGAGGGCGCCATTGGCGCGAATGTAATGCACCGAACCATCAGGGTGGACGATGCGGAATTGCGACCGGTAGCGCCCGGTTTTGGTTCCCGCGTGGAAATCGGCGTCGGCTTGGGCGCGATCTTCAGGGTGTATCGTGTTACTCCAGCGCGCATAATCGCCAGTATCTGCAGAAACCGGCTGGCCGTAAATTTGCTTCAGGCGATCGTCCCAAACCACTTCGCCGCTAACCATGTCGATCTCGCTGACGCCCACGGGAGAGGCATCGAGCGCCAGCATCTGCCGGCGCGACAGGCTTTGCAGGGCGGCCTCACGCGATTGGAGCTCACGAAAATGCGTATGGCGTTCGCTGATCCAGCGGGCCGTGACGATGATGGGCAAAAGGATCAGTGCGCCGGCCAAGAACAGGGCGAGACGGACCTGCCAGATGCCTTGCTGGGCAACGGCCCAGCCGCCATCGGGGATAGCAGCGATTTCCCAGCTTCCCGAGGGCAGGACGACAGACGCCGTGACCGGGCTCTGGGCGGCGATATCGGGACCGAAGAAGCGGCCCGTCGCCTTGCCAAGTGCATCTACAGCGGACAGGGACACGGTGATCGCCAGATTTGGATCAACAAGGCCGCTGTCGCGATAAAGCCGGTCCACGTCGACCACGGCAGAAACCAGACCCCAGAACTGCTGGTCGGATGGCTCACCCGTGAAAACCGGAAAGCGGCCGATAAAACCGCGGCCGCCCTGGACGAGATCGACCGGGCCTGCCAACACCATCTTGCCGGTGTCGCGAGCCCTCAGCGCCTCGACGCGCTGGGCATCGTTCATCCGGTAATCGAGGCCAATGGCCTGCCGGTTGGCATCGAACGGATAGATCATGGCGATGACCAGATCGGGTGCAGCCGCTATGCTGCGCAGCTGGGACTGCTCCTCGAAAAGATTGCCGACCAGCGCCGAAAACCGCGCTTGATCCATGCCGGGCTCGGTCGAAATGGTCGAGACCAAGCCGCGGACCAGCTGAAGATTGCTGTTGATATTGCCTTCGAGTTTGGCACGGATCAGCGCCACATCGGCCGCGACAGTGCTGCGGAGCCGATCCTCGTTGATAGCGGCCCGCTGGCCATCGATCAGCACAGCGCCGCTGACCAGGACAATCAGGGCCGTAATGGCGGGAAACCAGATCGGCCGAAACCAGCTTGGCAGGCGTCGCTGGAAGAATTTCTGTTGCAAGTTCAAGTGGTCACCGGTGCAGGCTGCCGTCAGCCACCAATACTCTTTCCTGCACACGGGCCGGTTAGGTTTTGCTCACATGCTCGGTGATGCTTGCAAATATGATGATTTGATCAGTTCGGCGCGCACGCTTCCACAAGTTTTATTCCAGATGCAACGCACATTTCGCGAAACGTGGGAAAAGGCGCGATATCTGTAACAAAAGTGTCCAACTGATCAATGCTGGCGATGCGCACCGGTGCCGAACGCTTGAACTTGCTGTGATCGGCGACGAGAATGACATGGCGGGCATTGGCGATGATAGCCTGGGCCACTTTGACTTCGCGATAGTCATAGTCGAGCAGCGTGCCATGCTCGTCGAGCGCGGAGGCGCCGATGATCGCATAGTCCACCTTGAACTGGGAGAAGAATCCGGCGGCCGCCTCGCCGACGATGCCGCCATCGGACGGGCGCACCACGCCGCCGGCGATGATGACCTCGAAGCGGGGATAGACGCGCATCCGGTTGGCGACGTTGATGTTGTTGGTGACGATCATCAGCCCGGCATGATCGAGCAGGGCCTGGCTGACGGCCTCGGTGGTTGTACCGATATTGATGAACAGCGAGGCATCGTTGGGGATCAGCGCCGCCGCTGCCGCGCCAATGGCGGTCTTGGCGTCGGCGGCAATGCGCCGGCGGGCTTCGTATTCGAGGTTCTCGACGCTCGAGGGCAGGGTGGCGCCACCATGCACGCGGGTCAGCAGGCGCTGCTCGCACAGCTGGTTGAGATCTTTGCGGATGGTCTGGACGGAAACCGCGAAGTGGGCGGCGAGCGGCTCGACGCTGACATGGTTTTCAAGGCGCGCCAACTCGAGGATGGCGGCGTGTCGCTGGCTGGTCTCGGTCATGGTCTGCTTTCGTTTGACGGCATTCTAGCCGAAAACCGAAAGCGATGGAAAGCGTCAGGACTGTTCCAGCTCGATCAGCGTGCCGTCGAAATCCTTGGGATGGAGGAACAGCACGGGCAGGCCATGGGCCCCGGTCCGGGGCGTGCCATCGCCGAGAATGCGGGCGCCGCCGGCGGTGAGGGTGGCAGCGGCACTAGCGAGGTCGGGGACCTCGAAGCAGATATGGTGCATGCCCCCGGCCGGATTTTTGGCAAGGAATGCGGCAATCGGGGAGTTATCGCCCAGCGGCTCGAGCAGTTCGACCTTGGTATTGCCGGTGTCGATGAACACCACGGTGACGCCATGATCGGGCAGGGGCTGGGGCTGGCCGACATGGGCGCCGAGCAGGTCGCGGTATTTCGCCGAAGCCGCGGCCAGGTCGGGGACGGCGATGGCGATGTGGTTGAGGCGGCCAATCATCGATTGCTGAGCCTTCCCTCGATCTGGCTGAGTACCGAAAACGCGGCGCTCAGCACATTGGTGCCGGGGCCGAAGATGGCGGCGACGCCGGTATCGTAGAGGAAGTCGTAATCCTGTTCGGGAATGACGCCGCCGACGATGACGGTGACCTCGCCCAGTTCGCGGTTCCTTAGGGCCTCGATCAGCTCTGGGACTAGCGTCTTGTGGCCGGCGGCGAGCGAGGAGACCCCGACCGCGTCGACCTTGAGGTCATCGACATGGGCCGCGACCTCGCTGGCGGTTTCGAACAGATCGCCCATGTGGACGATGAAGCCCAGATCAGCGAAGGCCGAGGCGATGATCTTGGCGCCGCGATCGTGGCCGTCCTGGCCCATCTTGGCGATGAAGATCGACGGCGCGCGGCCACGGGCGGCCCGGAAGGCTTCGATGCGGCCGGTGATGGCGGCGAATTCGGGATCGTCGCCGTAGGCATTGCCATAGACGCCCGAGATGACGCGGGTGATGGCGGAGTGGCGGCCGAAGATGTCTTCGAGGGCGAGGCTGATTTCGCCCAGCGTGGCGCGGGCGCGGGCCGCTTCGATGGCGGCCTCCAGCAGATTGCCTTCGTCCTTGGCGGCGTATTCGCGCAGGGCCGACAGCATGGACTGGCATCTGGCCTCATCGCGGCTGGCGCGGATCTGGCGCAACTGGGCGATCTGCTGCTCGCGCACCTTGGCGTTGTCGATGTCACGGACCTCGATGGGATCTTCGACATCGAGCCGGTAGCGGTTGACGCCGACGATGACGTCCTCGCCGCGATCGACGCGGGCCTGGCGCTGGGCGGCGGCTTTCTCGATTTCGAGTTTCGGTCCGCCGGATTGCACGGCTTTGGTCATGCCGCCCTGAGCTTCGGCCTCGCCGATCAGTTGTTTGGCTTCGGCGACCAGTTGGGCGGTGAGCGCTTCGACATAGTAGGAGCCGCCGAGCGGGTCGACGACGTCGGTGATCCGGCTTTCATGTTGCAGGATTAGCTGGGTATTCCGCGCGATGCGGCTCGAAAATTCGGTCGGCAGGGCGATGGCTTCGTCAAAACTGTTGGTGTGCAGCGATTGCGTGCCGCCCAGGGTCGCCGCCAGCGCTTCGATGGTGGTGCGCACGATATTGTTGTGCGGATCCTGCTCGGTCAGCGACACGCCCGAAGTCTGGCAATGGGTGCGCAGCATCTTGCTTCGAGGGTCTTTGGCCCCGAGCCCGGTCATGATCTCGCTCCACAGCTGGCGGGCGGCACGCAGTTTTGACACCTCTAGGAAGAAGTTCATGCCGATGCCAAAAAAGAAGCTCAGCCGGGGAGCAAAGGCGTCGATATCGAGCCCCTTGGCCTGGGCCGCGCGGACATAATCCATGCCATCGGCCAGGGTATAGGCCAGCTCCTGCACCGCGGTCGCGCCGGCCTCGTGCATGTGGTAGCCGGAAATCGAGATCGAGTTGAATTTCGGCATGTGCCGGGCGGTGTGGGCGATGATGTCGCCGACGATGCGCATGCTCGGCTCGGGCGGGTAGATATAGGTGTTGCGGACCATGAACTCCTTGAGGATGTCGTTCTGGATGGTCCCCTCGAGCTGGTCCTGGCGCACGCCCTGCTCTTCGGCGGCGACGATGAACATGGCCAGCACCGGGATGACGGCGCCGTTCATGGTCATCGACACGCTCATCTTGTCGAGCGGAATGCCGTCGAACAGCAGCTTCATGTCCTCGACGCTGTCGATGGCGACACCGGCCTTGCCGACATCGCCGACGACGCGCGGATGGTCGCTGTCATAGCCGCGATGGGTGGCCAGATCGAAGGCAACGGACAGGCCCTTCTGGCCCTTTTCGAGGGCCTGGCGATAGAAGGCGTTGGATTCGCGGGCGGTGGAGAAGCCCGCATATTGCCGGATGGTCCAGGGGCGGTTGGCGTACATGGTGGCACGCACGCCGCGGGTGAACGGCTCGACGCCGGGGATTTCGGGGCTGTCGCCGAAATAGACCGGGCTGACCGGGACGCCGCCATAGTCTCGGTCGAGGGATGACAGGGGCGTGTCGCGGAGTTCTTTTTGGGCGAGGGCGGCCCAGTGGGCGACGTTGGGTGAATTGCTCATCACACCGCCTCGAATTCGAGGATTACTGCATCCACCGCCAGCACGTCACCGGCCACGGCACGCACCTTGCTGACCCGGGAGCGCTTTTCGGCTTTCAGCACGTTTTCCATCTTCATGGCTTCGACGATGGCGAGGGTCTGGCCATCCTCGACGATATCGCCTTCAGCCACGTCGATGCGCACTAGCTGACCGGGCATGGGGCAGAGCAGGAACCGGCTCATGTCGGGGGGCAGCTTGACCGGCATCAGGGCCAATAGCGGCGCGATATGGGGCGCCAGCACCATGATCTTGAGATCGGCGCCGCAATAGCGCATGCGGAAGCCCGTTGTCGTGGCATTGACCTTGATGACGCTCGACGCACCGCCCGCCCATTCGATGCGCGCAATGGTCTGGCCCGGCGTCCAGTCGAAGCGTTCCACAACGGCGGCCTGATCGAACAGGGTGAGCTCCCAGGCGCCGGCCGGATCGAGACGGCGCAGCTGAAGCGGCACCTGCTCGCCGGCGATGACGACGACCCAATCGCCCGATATGGCGGCGGGCTGGTCGGGGTTATGGCGGGTTTTGCGGTCCTCGCGGATGGTCTGCATCGTGGCGGCCGCAGCGGCGATCTCGAACACCCGGCCAGCCGGCAGCTCGGCGCCGGTGAAACCAGCGGGGAATTCCTCGGCGATATAGCCGGTGGTCAGCCGGCCCTCGCGGAAGCGGTCCTGATCCATCACGGTGGCGAGGAAGGGCAGATTATTGCCGACGCCTTCGACCTCGAAGCTGCCCAGTGCCACCGCCATGGCGTCGATGGCCTCGAGCCGGGTCGGGGCCCAGGTGCACAGCTTGGCGATCATCGGGTCGTAATAGGTCGAAATCTCGCCGCCCTCGAACACGCCGGTATCGTTGCGCACGGCGAAATCGTCGCTGCTGACCTGCTCGGGCGGGCGATAGCGGGTGAGCCGCCCGGTCGAGGGCAGGAAATTGCGATAGGGGTCCTCGGCGTAAAGCCGGCTCTCGATGGCCCAGCCGTTAAGCTGCACCTCGTCCTGGGTCAGGGGCAGCGCCTCGCCATTGGCGACGCGGATCATCAGTTCGACCAGATCGAGCCCGGTGATCAGCTCGGTCACCGGATGCTCCACCTGCAGGCGGGTGTTCATTTCGAGGAAGTAGAAATTGCGGTTGGCATCGACGATGAATTCGACGGTTCCGGCGCTGGTGTAGCCGACGGCCTTGGCCAGCGCGACCGACTGTTCGCCCATGGCCTGGCGGGTGGCAGCGTCGAGGAAAGGCGAGGGGGCTTCCTCGATGACCTTCTGGTTGCGGCGCTGGATCGAGCATTCGCGCTCGTTGAGGTAGAGCACATTGCCGTGGGCATCGCCGATCAGCTGGATTTCGATGTGGCGCGGCTCGGTGACGAATTTTTCGATGAAAATGCGATCGTCGCCAAACGAGGCTGCGGCCTCGGATTTTGAGCGCTCGAAGCCTTCGCGGGCTTCGGCGTCATCGTGCGCAATCCGCATGCCCTTGCCGCCACCGCCGGCGGAGGCCTTGATCATCACGGGGTAACCGACCTGGCCCGCGATGCGGACCGCCTCGTCGGCGTCGGCGATCAGGCCCATGTGGCCGGGCACGGTCGATACACCGGCTTCGGCGGCGAGCTTTTTGGAGGTGATCTTGTCGCCCATTGCCTCGATGGCCTTGACGGGCGGGCCGACGAAAATGATCCCGGCGGCTTCAAGCGCCTCGGCGAAGCGGGGGTTTTCCGAGAGAAAGCCATAGCCGGGGTGGACTGCATCGGCGCCAGTGGATTTGCAGGCGGCGATGATTTTGTCGATCTGGAGGTAGCTGTCCTTGGCGGGCGAGGGGCCGATATGGACCGCCTCGTCAGCCATCTGCACATGCAATGCTTCGCGGTCGGCGTCGGAATAAACCGCCACGGTCGCAATGCCCATGCGCTTGGCGGTTTTGATGACCCGGCAGGCGATCTCGCCACGGTTGGCGATGAGGAGTTTGGTGATGCTCATTCTGCGGCGATACCAGGCTGGCGCGCATTGGGCGCTTTCCAGCCGGCCAACATGCCAGCAATGCTGAGGTCCTCGTCCAGATCAGGCCAATGAATACCGCTATACATCAGCTCCATGGTGTTGCGCTCCCGGTGCGAAGCGCGGAACAGGCTCGGATACCACCACAGCGGCGTGACGATCTCGCGGCCATCAGCAAGTTTTACATGCAGATTGCTGTCATCGCACCAGGCAGATGCGGGCGCCTGATCGTCCATCTCACTTGCCGAAATTGTCATGCCAAATCTCCATCAAGTGGTCACGTTGTTCCTCGACGACACCAACCAAGGCTCGAAGGTCCGCAGCCGCAAGGCCATGATTATAGGCGAGGTCACCACTGGCGATCCACACCTTACATTCCTTGCCATCTTTCCAGATGTGGACATGAGGTGGCTCATTGCCGTCGGCTTGATACCAAAAGAAGCGATAGCCCTTCCAGCGGAACACGGTGGGCATCGTCTCTCCTCACAACGGAATGTTGTCATGCTTCTTCTTGGGCATGCTGTGGGTCTTGTGTCGGAGCGTCGAGAACGCCCGGATGACCCTCCGCCGCGTGCCGTGGGGCATGATGACGTCGTCGATGAAGCCGCGTTCGGCGGCGACGAAGGGGTTGGCGAAGCGGGCTTCGTAGTCGGCGGTGCGCTGGGCGATCTTTTCCTTGTCGCCGAGTTCCGAGCGATAGAGGATTTCGGTCGCGCCCTTGGCGCCCATCACGGCGATTTCTGCCGAGGGCCAAGCGTAGTTGACGTCGGCCCTGATGTGCTTGGACGCCATCACGTCGTAGGCGCCGCCATAGGCCTTGCGGGTGATGACGGTGACCAGCGGCACGGTGGCTTCGGCGTAGGCGAACAGCAGCTTGGCGCCGTGCTTGATGATGCCGCCATATTCCTGCGCCACGCCGGGCAGGAAGCCGGGCACGTCGACGAAGGTCAGGATGGGAATTTCAAAGCTGTCGCAGAAGCGGATGAAGCGCGCGGCTTTTTTGGAGGCGTTGATATCGAGGCACCCCGCCAGCACCAGCGGCTGGTTGGCGACGACGCCGATTGTTTCGCCATCGAGGCGGACGAAACCGCAGAGGATATTGCCGGCGTGGTCCTTTTGCAGTTCGAGGAAATCGCCCTCGTCGGCGATTTTCTGGATCACCTCGCGCATGTCGTAGGGTTGGCTGGCGCTGGCGGGAATGATGCTGTCGAGGCTGAAATCATCGCGCCGCGGATCGTCGAGCGTCGGCAGGCGCGGCGGCTTCTGCCCGGCGGCGAGCGGCAGATAGCTGAACAGGCGGCGCACTTCGAGGAGGGTTTCGATGTCGTTGTCGAAGGCCGCGTCGGCGACGGAGGAGATTTTGGTGTGGGTCGACGCGCCGCCCAGTTCCTCGGCAGTGACGATCTCGTTGGTGACGGTTTTCACCACGTCCGGGCCGGTGACGAACATATAGCTGGTGTCTTTGACCATGTAGATGAAGTCGGTCATGGCGGGGGAAT
>Ga0247806_10001793_pt1 | contig 10144 bp, 10 predicted proteins | sample UWRJL059202B1_FD_179935 | JGI IMG/M metagenome (GOLD analysis project Ga0247806, IMG submission 179935) | Plant litter microbial communities from Arlington Agricultural Research Station in Wisconsin, United States - UWRJ-L059-202B-1 | ecosystem: Environmental > Terrestrial > Plant litter >... | reverse complement strand
AGCAGCGGTCCCGACACGGTCTTTCGCTGCGAAGGAAATTCCCTGCCCCATGACGGTCGTCGCATCCGAAGCGCCTTCAACCGGCAGCAAACACAGGTAAGCAACGTTGGCCAGGATGTAGATCAGTGTCACAATGCCGACTCCGAAGAACAAACCGAGTGGAATGTTGCGCTCGGGACGTTTGACCTCGCCAGCGATAAAAGTGACATTGTTCCAGGCATCACTGCTAAACAAAGCGCCAAGCATCGCTGTGCCGACCGCAGCCGCGAGCACCATGCCTGAAAGCGGCGTGAAATAATCGATGGATTGACCGTTTTTGATGACTGTCACTACTTTTTTTGCTTCCCAGGCATGCTCCATGTTCTGGGAGAAGATATCCGATTTCAGTCCGTAATACATGCCGACGATGATCAGGGAGAACAAAGCAACCAGCTTCGCGGAGGTAAAAATGCGCTGGATTGTCTTGCCGTTTTCGATGCCGCGCGTATTGATGTAGGTCAGCAACGCAATGACGGCAATCGCCAGCAGCTGTGCGCTTGTGATCCCGAAGCCGGGCAATTGGATCAGTACATTGCCTTCTTCAAAAAACGGGAAGAAAACGCCGGTGAACTTCGCAAAGGCAACGGCAACGGCTGCGATCACACCGGTCTGGATCACGAGAAATACGGTCCAGCCGTACACAAAGGCCGTGAGATCACCGAAAGCTTTTTTGATATAGACGAACTGTCCGCCCGCTTTGGGGAGCATTCCTGCGAGCTCGCCGTAGCTCAAAGCTGCAAATAAAGTAATGACACCCGAAAGAATCCACACAATGAGCAGCCAACCGGCCGAGCCCACGGAGCGCGCAATGTCAGAGCTAACGATGAATATTCCGGAACCGATCATGGAACCGGCGACCAATAAAGTGGTGTCGAGTAGATTGAGACTTCTTTTCTTATCTGTCATGGCATAAGTTTGGCCAAATGTAGTAAGAAGCCCGGATTATGCAAGAATGGATTCGAAGTCGGCCGGAAAATACAGTAGATCCGATCTGAAAATAACAGCAAACCGAAATGTTTCCGCGAAAATTAACAAAGGGAGGTTTTATACGCCAAGCACTTCCTTGAGGGAGCCATAAGCGGTCCTGCTGATCGGTATTCTTTTTTCGGAGCGTAAAATGGCTACATACGCGTTTTTCTCGAAAGATTCAATTTTCGTGAGCTCGTGGATGTTGAGGATGTAGGATCTGTGGATGCGTACAAACTGTGCCGGATCGAGTACTTTCTCAAAGTAAGACATCGTCTTTTTCTTGAGGTGATAGCCACTTTTGACAAAAATCTTCACGTAATCGTCATACGCCTCGATGTATTGAATATCCACCGTTGGAATGATGCGGATCTCGCTACCGTCTTTTACGACAATGCGCAGGCGTTCATCGGGCTGTTTATTGGCCTGTTCTGCAAGGATGGGCAATTGTTCGGCCACAGCGGATCTGTCCGCAGCGCGCCATTTTTCGATTGCCGCATTGAAACGGTCTTTCGGGAAAGGCTTCAGCAGGTAATCGAGTGCATTCGTCTCGAAAGCTTTCAGTGCATACGCATCGTAGGCAGTCGTGAAGATCACTGCGGGCTGTTCGCTAATCAGCTCGAGCATCTCAAAACCATTGATTTTAGGCATCTGTATGTCGAGAAACAACAGGTCAGGCTTGTGGGCAGCGATCATTTTCACGCCTTCAAAACCATCACTGCATTCCGCCACGACCTCCAGGTCCGGATGGTCTTTCAAATAAGCTGCTACGATCGATCTCGCCAACGGTTCGTCGTCTATGATAATTACTTTTTTCATACCTGTGGGATGTGAAGGATGGTGGTGAACTGATTTTCTGTTTTCGCGATCTTCAGCAGGTTGTTCTGCGCGTAGATCAGGTAGAGCTTGCGCTCGATGGAGGTGAGGCCGAAACCGATGCCGCGCGATGCATTCACGGTTTGCGCGTCGTAAGGATTGGAAATGCGGATCGTCAGAAACCCTTTGTCGCAGGTCGCTTCAATGGAGATCGTCAGGGCGCCTAGCTGACCGTACAAGCCATATTTGATCGCGTTTTCAACGATCGGTTGCAGCATCAGCGCCGGCATCAATGCATTTTCGCAGGTTTCATCGATGTGAAAATCGATGTTCAAACGGTGACCGAACCGGACTTTCTCGATCTCGAGATAGAGGTTCAGGTGTGTCATTTCCTCTTTCAGGTTGACCTGCTGTTCCTGTTCCTTGCGCAAAGTTCCGCGCAGGAAATCCGATAGCAAATGCACCATGCGGCGTGCTTCTTCCGGTTGCGTCACTGTCAGCGCGCTGATCGAGTTGAGACTGTTGAACAAAAAATGCGGTTGCAGCTGTTGCTGGATGTTCGACAATTCCGCCCGGTTCAATTGCCTTTCGATCTCCAGCAGGTGATTGACGTTCTTTTGCTGTGATTGCTGGCTTTTAAACAGCCAAAGTTGGTAGAGTACGACCAATAGCAACAAAAAAGCAGTAATGCCACGCATCAGGTTCTGGTGGATCGAATCACAGGCGTACAGGGAGTCCTGCGGGAAAAAATAACTGCCGATGTTGAGCACCACAAAGAGGTAAATCAGGGTAAAGATCTTAATCGTCCCGATATTCACAACGGTAATCGGCTGCTTGGAGTGGTAAAAATTCTGGATTCTTTTCAGGATAAAAGACAACAGGCAAAGGGTGCTGTTGGAGACCACGGCGTCGAACCAGGCAATCTCCTGCGTATAACCCAGCCGGCGCAGCACGATGAAATGTATGCTCGTGCACAGCAGCCACCAGCACAGCAGCAGGAAGTTCGAGTTTCTGAATTGTCGCTGTAGTCGTTTTTCCATGCAGGCGCTTAATTGTAACTATTGATCTCGATGCCGCCGAAAATGCATGTTCCGCGCAGGATCAGAATTTTTTCGCTGATGTCTGAAGGGGCATTGTGCACCGGGCGTTTGTCTTCGATGCCTGCAAAGATCGAAACGAGCTCCGACTTGACCTGCCAGTTGGAAGGGATGATCAGTGCCATGCCGCCAAAGATATTCGTGACTTCAACAATCACCTTGTCTTCAAAATCGGCCTGGTGGAGGTTGATCTCACTGCCGCCACAGATCGTGACAATGTCTGCACCTTTGAATTGCTTGCTCACGACGTTTTTTTTTATGCCACCGAATATCGTGACAGAATCGATGAAATCATCTTTGGAGATCTGATCGAGATTTTCCTCGCTGTATTTCATGAATTCGGCGTGTCTCCTGAAATCTGTCCTTTTCCTGTTTTTTCTGCAATCTTTGTGGTCATGCCTGCGTTTGCGAGGCTTGAAGATGATCATGAGCCCAAAAAGGATAATGACCACCGGCCAGATCAATTGCGGTTTAATGTAATCCGGGAAATTACTTCTGGCCATGAAGATCCCGCCGATCAGCATCAATACAAAGCCAAAGCCTTTTCTGAACCTGTGCTTCACCAGCGAGATGAAACCAACTGCGATCAGGATCATTTCCCAACGGAAGATCCATTGCGGAATATTTACTTCCATGGCACGGAGCAAAAAGAGGACGCCTACAGCAACCACAAAAATTCCCCCCATTACTTTCCCCCTCCGCTGTGCTTTTTGCCAACTAATGTATTCGTGTTGGTCTTCTGCGCTAAAATTGTCTGAACTCATGTTGTGTATTTTGATACTTCAAAAGTATGATGGGTTTTTCTATTCTCCAGCGGGGAATAGGTGAAGTGTAACCGACCATCGGCGAATTGTGGATTCTGCGTTTGGGAATGCATGCAATCGGCTTGGTCTGCAAATATTTAACGAAATAAAAAACGAGATTCAAGTGCATGAATCCCGTTTTTCAAATGATTGATCTGTTTACAAAGTTCCCCTTTTGGCCTGCTCGCGCTCGATGGATTCGAACAAAGCCTTGAAGTTACCCGCGCCAAAACCTTTGGCTCCCATGCGCTGGATGATCTCGTAAAACAAGGTTGGGCGGTCTTCGACCGGTTTCGTAAAGATTTGGAGCAGGTAGCCTTCTTCATCGGCATCAACCATGATCGCGAGCTTCTGGATCTCGGAAATATCTTCCTTCATCATGTCCATGTGGCTGCCGAGGCGGTTGGGAATATCATCGTAATAAGCCTGTGGCGGTGCCGACAGGAACTCAACGCCGCGTGTGCGCAGGTCAGCAACTGTTTTGATGATGTCATCGGTCGCGATCGCGATGTGCTGTACGCCCGGACTTTCATAGAAATCGAGGTATTCTTCGATCTGCGAGCGTTTCTTGCCTTCCGCAGGTTCGTTGATCGGGAATTTGATGCGCCCGTTTCCGTTGCTCATCACCTTGCTCATCAGGGCTGAATATTCCGTCGTGATCTGCTTGTCGTCGAATGAAAGGAAGTTCACGAAGCCCATGACATCTTCGTACCATTTTACCCAGGTGTTCATTTCACCCCAGCCCACATTTCCAACCATGTGGTCGATGTATTTCAGGCCGGTTGGCGCCGGGTTGTAATCGGATTCCCACGCTTTGTACCCAGGAAGAAACAAACCGTTGTAGTTTTTGCGCTCCACGAACATGTGAACCGTTTCGCCATAGGTATAGATCCCTGCGCGAATAACTTCTCCGTGCTCGTCTGATTCAACGGTTGGCTCCATGAAGGAAACAGCACCGCGTTTGGTTGTTTCCTCATACGCTTTGCGTGCGTCTTCCACCCACAAAGCCACTACTTTTACGCCGTCTCCGTGTTTTTTGACGTGCTCACCGATGGGCGAATCGCTGTTCAGTGCAGTTGTCAGCACGAGGCGGATCTTGTCCTGCTTCAATACATAGGAAGCGCGGTCTTTCATACCTGTTTCCAATCCGGCATAAGCGTAGGACTGAAAACCGAAAGCCGTTTTGTAATAATGTGCAGCCTGCTTCGCGTTGCCGACATAAAATTCTACGTAATCAGTTCCCAGCAATGGCAGGAAGTCCTGCGCACCTTCGAATATTTTTTCTAATCCGTATTCTACGTTTTTGATCTCTTTACTCATCTTTTTCAATGTTTGAACCGGTATTCCGGCGTAATTAATATTATTCGAGCCAGCTGGTCGCGTACGTTTCGTCCGCCATATCCAAAGCTGCCTGTGTGATTTTTAATGGTTTGAAGGTATCTACCATGACTGCGAGCTCGCCGGTTTCTTTCTGGCCGATGCTTCTTTCCATCGCTCCGGGGTGTGGACCGTGTGGAATTCCGCCCGGGTGCAGGGAAATGTACCCCTTCTCGACGTGGTTGCGGCTCATGAAGTCGCCGTCTACATAATACAGTACTTCATCAGAGTCGATGTTACTGTGATTGTAAGGCGCCGGGATGGATTGCGGGTGGTAGTCATACAAACGCGGACAGAAGGAGCAGATCACGAAATTGTGTGCTTCAAAAGTTTGGTGTACCGGTGGTGGCTGGTGCACGCGGCCGGTAATCGGTTCGAAATTGTGGATCGAGAACGCATATGGGAAATTGTAGCCGTCCCAGCCTTCGACGTCGAAAGGATGGGTTGCATACACGACTTCGTGCAAGGTGTTCTCTTTTTTGATCTTGATCAGGAATTCACCTTTTTCGTCGTGTGTCTCCAGCTCAGAAGGAGCACGCAGGTCCCTTTCGCAAAACGGGGAATGCTCGAGCAGCTGACCGAAATTATTGCGGTAGCGTTTCGGCGTCACGACCGGGCTGAAAGATTCAACGATCAGCAAACGGTTATCTTCCGTGTCGAATTCGATCTGGTAGATGATCCCGCGTGGAACCACGAGGTAGTCGCCGTAGGAGAATGGGATATTCCCGACCATCGTGCGCAGTTTTCCGGTTCCTTTGTGAATGAAGATCACCTCGTCGGCATCTGCATTCTTGTAGAAATAGGAAGTCAGCGACTTGCGCGGCGCGGCGCAGGCAAGATTCAGGTCGTTGTTGAACAACAGGATCACGCGGCTGTCGAGGAAATCGTCTGTCGGTTTCACGTCGAAACCGCGCAGCATGCGCGAAGTGATATTTTTGTCGACAGCGGCCTTCGGCGTCATGTCCACCGGGTTGGAAATCGATTTGATCTGTGTTGGGCGGTGCACGTGGTAAAGCAGGGAAGCGAATCCGTGGAAACCTTCGGTGCCGAACAATTGCTCATAGTAATAACCGCCGCCCTCTTTTTCGAAAGTGGTGTGTCTCTTGGACGGAAAACGACCCAGTTTATGATAAAATGGCATACTTGTGTAATTTGAAATTTATACTCAATACGTATTCTAACCGCGGAATTTCATTCCGGATTGCGCTTGATTAAGTATTTTAAATGACTGAGCAGTCCTGGCCACATAAGTACAGTGCTTTATACAAAGTTAGAATTTGTATTGAATAGAAACAAATTAAAACCGTTAATTGCGCGGTTGCAGCAAAGGCTGTGCGGTCATTTTTACGAAGGAAATGTGCAGGCAATCATGATTTCCGCATTTATTAAACAAAATGATCGGGTTGTGTAGAAATGCACGCATAATTATTTTTAAATCTAAAAACTTGAGTATTTGAACAAAACAGGTGTCAAATGCCTGTTTATTGTTCAAATAAGTTGTGTTCGTATTAAATTTACCGATCATTGTTGATAATTCATTTATATTATTATTTCAAGACTTTGGAGGTTTTCAGGAATCCCTTAATTTTGCCGGTTACAATCTCAATAGAAAATGAAGAAAATTTTGGTAATTGGTGCATGCGGACAAATCGGGACAGAACTGGTCCTGGAATTACGAAACCGTTTTGGTGCACAGCAGGTCATCGCAGCGGATGTAAAAGAAGAATGTCCAGCCATTTTGAACAATGGGCCTTACCAACAAATGGACGTACTGCAAAGAGAAGCAGTGCGCACCTATATCATTGACAATGGGATTGACGAAGTTTACCTGTTGGCAGCCCTGTTGTCCGCAACAGCTGAAAAACACCCTGATTTTGCCTGGAAGCTGAACATGGAAGGTTTGTTCACGATCCTCGACCTCGCGAAAGAAGGCCATCTGAAGAAAATTTTCTGGCCGAGCTCGATTGCCGTTTTCGGTCCGACGACGCCCCGCGAAAATACACCGCAATATACGGTCATGGAACCATCAACAGTATATGGTATCTCCAAACAGTCCGGCGAAAGATGGTGCGAATACTATTTCAATAAATTCGGTGTCGATGTACGCAGTATCCGCTACCCGGGACTCATTTCCCACACAAGCATGCCCGGCGGCGGAACAACCGATTATGCTGTAGACATTTTTTACCACGCTAAAAAATCCGGAACGTATACTTCTTTCCTCAATGCCGAAAGCGCGTTACCGATGATGTATATGGAGGATGCGATCCGCGCAACAATCGAATTGATGGAAGCGCCCGCGGAAAATGTGAAGATCCGCTCGAGCTACAATCTGGCCGGAATTAGTTTTACGCCGGCGTTACTGGCAAGTGAAATTAAAAAAAATCTGCCGGATTTCGAGATTACCTACAAACCGGACTTCAGGCAGCAGATTGCCGACAGCTGGCCTGATTCTATTGATGATTCAGCGGCACAGAAAGACTGGAACTGGAAGGAAAAGTACGACCTGAAAGCGATGGTTGAGACCATGTTGGAGCACGTAGATGCTTCTAAGCTAGAGGGTTAACTGACTAAATTTTTCTTGTCGACAAAATTCCCCCATTGGACGAAAAATAAAATCGCCGGCGTGTAGTCTCAAAATAAATATCTATCTTTCAAGTGCGCTATTAATGAATATTAAGTTTTTATAGAATGGTACGGATACTATTACTCATAATTGTTTTTTTGGGTTCTCTGCCTGCGAACGCGGATGCAGGGCATCCGAAGGATAAGGTTCAGGATGATAAAATCAACCAGAAAAGTACAGACGGCAAAAAACAAGGAAAATGGATCTACTACGGAAAAGACAGGCCTCAGGAAGGCTATCCCGTAGATGGAAAAATTGAGGAAGGCCCCTATAAAGACGATCGCAAAGAAGGTGTTTGGGTCAAATACCACAACGATGGCGTTACACCGAAGCTCAAAGGCGAATACGTCAGCAACAGACCCAAAGGAAGCTATACCAAATACCACCCGAACGGAAAAGTAAAAGAAGTAGGCGTATTTGAAAAGAACCAGTACCAGGATTCCCTGAGAAGATTTCACGAAAACGGACAACTCGAATACGAGGCGAAATACAACGAAAACGGCAAAGAACAAGGCAAAGTGCGTTACTTTTTTCCGCACGGCCAGGTTGAGTTCGAATACGTATCCAACGATGGGGTTCCATCCGGCAAAGCCATTCGCTACTACGAGAACGGAGACGTGAAGGAGATCATTGAATATGCCAGCGACGGTTCCGTTGCGAAAAGCGATCAGAAAGAAATGGTCAATCCAGCAGTTCGTGTGAAAGATCCGGGTGCATCCACAGAAGGTGCTCCGAAAATCGCAAGCCCAATCGTGAAGGGCGGTAAATTCCAACCGAACGGTTACAACAAAGTCTACAATACAGACGACGAGATCTGGCAGGATGGCGATTTCAAAGATGGCCGCCTGTACAATGGAAAAGTATATGTATATGACAAAGATGGTATCCTTTTGAAAGTAAAAGTTTACAAAAGCGGATTATACCATTCCGACGGGCAATTGTAATTCAACCATCCAAATTACAAAAACTGCTTCTTAATTCCTGACCGTGGATCAGATAGTCAATACCTGCTGCTGATCCACCCAAACAACTGAACCATTTTCCATGCGCAAACCTGCGCGTCCCGTTGTAATTTCAACCAGTTCATACCTTGTCCCTGCCGACAGGAAAAGATCTATGCGTTTGTTGCCGCTGCTGGCTGCATAGACGGATGTCTGTTTTTGTATAAGTACCGCATGCGTTTCATTGTACCTGAAGTGATAGGCGCTGCCGGCATTGTAAATGTTAAAGATCAGCAGGAAAAGGCCGAGCAGCAAAAACAGGAAAAGGACTTTCCGTGTCTGCATTCGCTGCACAGCCAGGAAAAAGAAAAGCAAAATACCCAGTCCCAGCGCTGTGATTACCGACAGGTAAGTCCATGTGTCGATCCCCAACTGATATGTTTTTTCCTGGAAATAGGAAAGCGCCGGTTCCCACGCGGTGCGGATACCAAGTCTGGCATAACAATACTGGATGTTCTGAACTGCTGCTGCTGCAGGGTCCAACTTCTGGGATTTCTCAAAGGCCCATACTGCTTTTTCGTATTGATGCAGAGAAGCCAGGCTGGTCCCGAGGTTGTAATAACCGGCTGCATCGTAAGGATTCGCCTGTACATATTGGCGAAACGAAAGGGCTGCGGCTTTCCAGTTTTGATGGCCTGCTTCGCGGATACCATTCTCAAAAGTTCCGGCAGAAGTAGAAAAGGTCATTAGCAATGCATAGATCAACAGATATGCAGGACTGAAAAAGAATCGTTTTAACGACAACATGTCAATAAGATTTCCCGGGTAAGTTTTTGGGCTTCGGACAAGGTGCTTTTCAGACGGTCGCTTTGATCGAGGAAAGTATAACGCGCTTCTTCGCAGATCAACAGACATTGCTGGAAGCTGGCAATGGCATCAACAGAAATTCCGTGTGCGCTCAGCCCTGATTCAATGACAGGTCTACCCGGATTGTTCTCCCCGGTAACGCAAGAGGCTGTCCGCATCAACGCTTGCTGGATCAATCCAAATGCCGGTTTTACTTCGCCGGTTTGTCCCAATTGTTCTGCCTGCCTGAATAAGTCTTCAATCTGCGCAACGAGCTGTCTGTGCGCGCTTGCATCAGCTATGGATTTTTGATTCTGGTTTTTGCGGCGTGTGAAAAACAATCCGCCGACAAAGGCCAGCGCGAGCGGACTCAATACGGAAGTCCAGAACCAGGGTGTTTTTAGAAAATGGTTTGCGGAATCCGGGTTGCGTTTTGTTTTAATTCCTGAAAGGCCCATTTGTTCGCTGTCCTTCTGGTCTACAGCCGCTGGCAGACTTGCCGACAGGTTATTCGAAGGTGCAGAAGTAATCGAAAGCCGCTTTTCCTGCAAAGTAATGTATTTCCTTTGCGCCGGATCAAAATAGCTCATGCTGATACCGGGAAGATCGATATCGCCTTCGTGCAACACCTGG
>Ga0247806_10001792_pt1 | contig 10148 bp, 7 predicted proteins | sample UWRJL059202B1_FD_179935 | JGI IMG/M metagenome (GOLD analysis project Ga0247806, IMG submission 179935) | Plant litter microbial communities from Arlington Agricultural Research Station in Wisconsin, United States - UWRJ-L059-202B-1 | ecosystem: Environmental > Terrestrial > Plant litter >... | reverse complement strand
CATAACGGTAATATTTATGCAATGAGCCCTGGTAAAGATAAAGGCACCACCTTTATAGTTTCTATCCCTTTTAAATTTAATAAGCCAGAAGAACTAACCGAAATATCTGAGTATAATTCGTAATCCTGGTTTATAAATTTCTACCATTTTTTTTAAATATAGAAAAATTTGACGGCAGAATTTAACTCGTGAAATTTTTCTACATCGTTTTATATGATTAATTTAAAGCCGATTTAAATTGATGGTATGAACAATCATAAAGCATTACTGGCAACGCCCTCTCTTACCGGCGAAAAGTCGTTAAAAACGCTCGTAGAGAACCGCACTATATACTCTTTAGATAATTGCGAGCTCAACCTTTTTGAAACCTACCAGGAAAGTGTGCTCGTGCCACTTAAGTTTAACGACCTTGTTGTAACCAGTATGCTGCGCGGTAAAAAAGTAATGCATCTTTTTGACGATCCCGGTTTTGAATACGTACCCGGAGAAACTGTTATTGTACCCGGAAATGTAGAAATGAAAATTGATTTCCCCGAAGCTTCCACCCAAAACCCCACCCAATGCCTTGCACTTGCCATAGACCACGATAAAATTACCGATACCCTAAACTTTTTAAGCGAGCGCTATCCTAAAAATGACAATACGGGTTGGCAGCTTAATAACGAGAATTACTTTTTTTATAACAATATAGAACTTGCGGCAACCCTTAATAAACTCGTACGTGAGTGTATGGGTACATCAGTCACTAAAGATGCCCTTGCCGACCTTGCCCTGCAGGAACTCCTTATACGCATTATACAAACACAAACGGTGCAGGCTGCACACCAGGATAAACTAACCGACAGCAACAACGCAATACACGCTGTTACAAATTTTATAAAAGAGAATATTAATAACCCCATCAACCTTAAAGCACTTAGCGATAAGGCAAACATGAGCACTACTTCGTTTTACAGGTATTTTAAAAGAGAGTTGGGCATGAGCCCTATAGAATTTATATTGAACGAAAAAATTAAGCATGCTAAGCAATTGCTTAAAAACCCACATATACAGGTAAATGAAGTATGTTTTATGAGTGGTTTTGAAGACTGCAATTACTTTATACGCCTCTTTAAAAAACACGAAGGCATAACCCCAAAGCAGTACCAGATGCTGCATGTAGCATAAATGCACTTTTGGTTATTTGTATTTTGGTGCAACTATTAACTTCTAAATCAGGTAACCATCAACTTAACACCTACAACTATTAACTAACAACGACTATCAACTAATCTTCGGCAAGCCGAACCGGCTCTAAATCCAGTTCTTCTTCCGGTGTAAAAATGCGGTAATTAATCTTGAAAGATTTGCCCCTTGGCGATTCCAGCGAAAAGCCTCCTGCCCCAAAAGCATCTGTAACATCAAGTTCAAAATGGGCATGTTTCCAGTATTCAAAAAGGTCGCGGTCTACCCAAAAATCAAAACCTTCTACCTGCCCTATGCACACATCGCGGCTGCGCAGGTAATAGCCACCTTTCTCAAAACATTGCGGTTGCGTACCCTCGCAACAGCCTCCTGCCTGATAAAACATCAGGTCGCCAAAATCTGCCGATATTTCCTGTACCAGCTTTTTTGCCTTATCTGTACTATCAAGTCTTTTAACCATGATTATTAATTTTAATTTTATGACAAAAAAAGCAGGCCACCCGTAAGCAGCCTGCAAACCCCTTAAAATTAATCTTAGAAAAAGCCTAATTTCTTTTTATCATAAGATATAAGCATATTTTTTGTCTGCCTGTAGTGGTCCAGCATCATTTTATGGTTCTCACGTCCAATACCCGACAGTTTATAACCTCCAAACGGAGCACCCGCAGGATAGTTATGGTAGTTATTTACCCAAACACGGCCTGCCTGTATACCTCTTGGTATTTGGTACAGCTCGTGGGCATCGCGCGTCCATACACCGGCACCAAGGCCATAAATGGTATCATTTGCAATTTCCAGTGCCTCTTCTGTAGTTTTAAAAGTTGTTACCGCAAGCACAGGTCCAAAAATCTCTTCCTGAAAAATGCGCATTTTGTTGTTCCCTTTAAACAGCGTTGGCTTAATATAATACCCCTCTTCGAGACCGTCTACATGATTAGCAGCGCCACCCACAAGCACCTCTGCACACTCTTCTTTACCAAGTGCAATATAACTTAGTATTTTATCATACTGAATTTTAGAAGCCTGCGCACCCATCATTACAGTAGGATCTAACGGGTTGCCTATTTTTATTGCTTTTACACGTTCTATAACGCGAGCTATAAAAGCATCATAAATATCTTCGTGTACTAATAAACGCGAAGGGCAGGTACAAACCTCACCCTGGTTTAGAGCAAATAATACGGCACCTTCTATAGCCTTATCAAGATAATCATCATCGGCATCCATAACAGACGGGAAGAATACATTTGGCGATTTACCGCCCAACTCTAAGGTTACCGGAATTATATTTTCTGTAGCATATTGCATTACCATACGGCCCGTAGCGGTAGACCCTGTAAATGCAGCCTTTTTAACTTTAGGGTTCGTTACAAGCGCTTTACCAAGCTCTGCACCAAAACCGTTTACAATGTTAACCACACCATCCGGCAATAAATGCCCTATGAGCTCAAAAAGATATAATATAGATATGGGAGTACTTTCGGCAGGTTTAAGAACTACAGTATTACCTGCAGCAAGTGCCGGAGCAAGTTTCCATATAGCCATAAGGATAGGGAAATTCCACGGAATGATCTGTGCAATAACACCTATAGGCTCATGAATAATTAGTGATAGTGTATTTTCGTCAAGCTCATTAGCCGATCCTTCTTCTGCACGCAATACGCTTGCAAAATAACGGAAATGATCTATTGCCAATGGAATATCTGCATTCAGCGTTTCGCGTACAGCCTTGCCATTATCATACGTTTCTACAGCAGCAACAGCCTCAAGGTTATCTTCTATAACCTGTGCAATTTTAATTAATAAGTTACTCCTGTAAGTAGGCGAAGTTTTGCCCCATGTTACAAAAGCTTTTTCGGCAGCATTAACAGCAAGCTCTAAATCTTCTTTAGATGAATGTGCCGCCTGGGAGAATTTTTTACCGTCTATAGGAGAAATAACGTCAAAATATTTTCCGTTAACCGGAGCCGTCCATTTCCCATTAATATAATTATCGTATTTACTTTTTAGTTCAGGAAGCTTAACTAAGTTTTCCTTTTTTGGTTCTGCTACTGTGCTCATAAGTATAAAAGTTTAATTTTTATACTCTCAAAGTTACTCACTACATCATTGTAATAATAGCATAAATCGTTCAAATAATAGCACAAAATTGCCACATTAGTTTTTTTAATATCTATTTATTATGAATTTAAAGGACATGAAGATGATAGATGATAGATAATAGAAAAGAGACTTAATACTGATTGGCAATACGCAATTTAAAATTGCTAATTGCTTATTTAAAATTAATTCCACTCTACAAGCGAAACCCCTAAACCTATGGTGGTTTGCCTATTGTTATAATCTATAAGCGTTTCGCCATAACCATGAGTAATTTGCAAATAGCCTTTTAGGTTACCAAACAGCCTGTACGACCATGAAGCTTCGGCGTAGCCACTAAAATGGCTGTTAAATGCAAAGTTAGTACTACCTGTAAATGATATTACACTTTTTCCCATTGTGTAAATTACTGTAGCATCGCCATTACCTATGCGCCTTACAATATCGGGGTTGTCATCATCGTCATCAGCCATGCGTATCCATGGTCGCAAATAAATCTGCCAGTTATCTCTCTCGAAACCGGCATGAAAAATTATCCTGTTCCAACTGCGCGAAAGTGGCATATCACGGCCATTGCTCTGGTGGTTAAAGCTTACTCCCGCCATACGGTTTGTAAAGCCAAACATTTTAATATTAGTATTAAAGTTAAGGATTACTTCGGGCTCATAATTAGTCTCCCTAAACGGGCGTGAAAGACTTTGATTGTATACCTGCCAGTGCGATTTTTGCGTATAAGCCACCCAGAGGTCGCCATATCGGCCAAAAATGGCCTGTAGCACCTTTACTTTAAAACTAATCTGAAATTTAGTTTCCAAATGGTTATATTTTTGGGCATCATCATCGGGCACTATGTAACCCTCGGCAGGATTACCACTGTAAGGCTGGTCGTTGGGCTGGCTTGACCATCGCAACGGGAGTATATAAATGGGTTTATAAGGAGTTATTACAAAAGTTCCGCCAGAGGTTAGCGTATCGAGTTCCCAACGCTGCGACATACTGCGCGGGCGGCTATTATTAAATACCGAACTTATTTGTGCATGCAACTGCACACTAAAAAGACCAAGAAAAAAAAGTAAGGAAACATGTAAAATTCCTAATTTGGAGCTGCGCATAATTTGTAAGTAAGTTAGTACCAAAGATAACAGGATACCTACAAAAAAGAATAGCCGTTTTGTTAAAACGGCTATAAATATTTATGTGGAGATACTTAGATTCTTAGAGACTGAAAAACTCAGTACCTCAGTTACTTATTTCGTAAACAACGATACTATATAATACATTATCATTGCTATAACAGCCGATACCGGTATAGTAAGTATCCATGCCCAAAGCAGGCTTATGGTTACACCCCAGCGTACGGCAGATACCCTTTTTGTAATACCTACCCCTATTATAGATCCTGTAATAGTATGCGTTGTAGATACCGGTATACCTAAATGCTCAGATGCATAAAGTGTAATAGCACCGGCAGTCTCGGCAGCAACACCTTCCAGCGATGTTACTTTTGTAATTTTAGACCCCATTGTCTTTACAATTTTCCAGCCGCCACTCATGGTACCAAGGCCTATCATCATAAAACTTGCAAGCGGCACCCAGTACCAGTGCTGCACGAAATATTTAAAAGGGTCTTCGGTAAGATAGTTAGGATCGATATCTATTTTAGTGTGGTAAAATATTACCGCAGCACCTATAATACCCATAACTTTTTGGGCATCGTTAGCACCGTGGCCAAGGCTAAACATAGCCGATGATACCAACTGTAGTTTCCTGAACCATTTATCTGCCTTAGAGGGGTTTGCGTTACGGCAAATATTAAGGATAAGTATGGTTATAAAATAAGCCACAACCATACCTATAAGCGGTGCAGCAAAAATAAATAATATAATCGGCACAACCTTAGCGTAGTTTACAACCGTATTAAGATCGGCACCAGGAACCGTAAAAGCATGAGCCATTGCAGCACCCATAAAGCCACCTATAAGCGTATGCGAAGATGATGAGGGTATGCCCAGTTTCCAGGTAAGAAGATTCCATGCAATAGCCGCAATAAGCCCTGCAAGGATAACTTCGAGAGTTATAAAATCTTCTGATACCGTTTTTGCAATAGTATTACCAATTTTAAACTCACCCACTACATACATTGATATAAAGTAAGCCAGGAAGTTAAAGAACGCAGCCCAAAGTACTGCCTGAAATGGCGTAAGCACTTTAGTCGCAACAATAGTAGCAATAGAGTTTGCCGCATCATGAAAACCATTGATGAAATCAAACCCAAGTGCTAAAATAATAATAATGATAAGAAGCGTCATAAAAATAGCTTAAGAGGTTGTATTATGAATGTTTAACTGCGATAGACTCCAGTACATTCGCTACACCTTTGCATTTATCGGCTGCTGATTCAAGAGCCGATAATACTTCTTTGTATTTAATGATGTTCTTAGCATCTGTTTCATTTTCAAAAATATCAGCAACAGCTTTATCAAATACGTTATCTGATTTATTTTCAAGCTTGTTTATTCTTATACATGCCTCAGCAATACCTTTAAGGTTTTTCATATCCTTAAGATCGGCTACAGCAAGTTGTATTAACTGGCAGCTTTCAAGGGTAATTTCGGTCATTTTACGAATAGATTTCGTAATTTTCTCAACTTGGTATAGCCTCATACGGTTAGCAGCACCATAAAGGTAATCAGCCACATAATCTATAGATGATATTAGCGCATGAATATCTTCCCTGTCAAAAGGAGTGATAAAATTACGGCTAAGCTCCAGGTTAGTTTTGTGGGCTATATCTTCAATTATAGCTTCAAGCTCCTCAATCTTTTTAAAATAAGCTTCCCTTTCTACTTTTGGGGCGTTTACAGCTTCATGAAGTGTTTGCGCAAGAATTACAAGGTTTTGCGTAGCCTGCTCAAAAAGTGGAAAGAATTTCTTGTCTTTTGGTACAAGGAACTGAAAGATGCTATTTATAGACATTTACATATAATTTGATGCTGCAAATGTAAGTGGCTAATGTTAAGAAATCATTAAGTAATTATAAATTTGAGGTTATTAAAGCCTAACGATTATATGTAGTAATTTTTAAGGTTATCTCAAAAATTTATTTGATTACAAACGTTTTCGTATTTTAGCAGTGCCAAAGTTACAAATATTTACAATACTATAAAATATCATGGATATTAACTTTAATAAAAACGAAGACCATAACAAGCTTTTACTATCTGACCTGAAACAAAAACTGGCGAAAGTAAAATTAGGTGGTGGCGAAAAGCGAATAGAAAAATTACATGCCGAGGGTAAAATGACTGCACGTGAGCGCATTGACTATTTATTGGACGAAAATGCCACAGCATTAGAGATTGGCGCTTTTACCGGAGATGGCATGTATGCAGAGCATGGTGGCTGCCCAAGTGGCGGTGTGGTTGTAAAAATAGGTTACATTCGTGGCAGGCAGTGTATTGTAGTAGCTAATGATGCTACAGTTAAAGCCGGAGCGTGGTTTCCTATTACCGGCAAAAAGAATTTGCGCGCACAGGAAATCGCCATGGAAAATCGCTTACCTATAATTTATTTAGTAGACAGCGCTGGCGTTTACTTGCCGCTACAGGATGAAATTTTTCCTGATAAAGAGCATTTTGGGCGTATATTTCGTAATAATGCTATAATGAGCAGTATGGGCATTACCCAAATATCGGCAGTTATGGGCAGCTGTGTTGCCGGTGGTGCTTACCTGCCTATTATGAGCGATGAAGCTATGATAGTAGATAAAACAGGGAGTATTTTTCTTGCAGGAAGCTATCTTGTTAAAGCCGCAATAGGTGAAAGTATTGATAACGAAACACTGGGCGGAGCCACAACCCATTGCGAAATTTCGGGGGTAACAGATTATAAGGCTAAAGATGACAAGGATGCTTTAGACAGGATAAAAAATATTATAGACAAGATAGGCGATTATAACAAGGCAGGTTTTAGCCGTGCAAAAACGGTAAAACCTGCCCTGCCGCAAGAAGACATTTATGGCATACTACCTAAACTGCGCAATGAGCAGTATGATATGATGGAGATTATTAAACGCCTTGTAGACAACAGCGAGTTTGAAGAGTACAAGGCAGGCTATGGCCAAACCATTATAACAGGTTATGCCCGTATAGATGGTTGGGCAGTAGGTATTGTTGCTAACCAACGCAAAGTAGTTAAAACAAAAAAAGGTGAAATGCAGTTTGGCGGTGTTATATATAGCGACAGTGCCGATAAGGCTACACGCTTTATAGCCAACTGCAATCAAAAGAAAATTCCGCTTGTGTTCCTGCAGGATGTTACCGGTTTTATGGTGGGTAGCAAATCAGAGCATGGCGGTATTATAAAAGATGGTGCCAAGATGGTTAATGCCGTAAGCAACTCTGTTGTACCTAAGTTTACTGTAATTATAGGTAATTCTTATGGCGCGGGTAATTATGCTATGTGCGGCAAAGCTTATGACCCCCGACTTATCGTGGCATGGCCAAGTGCAGAGCTTGCTGTTATGGGCGGAACTCAGGCCGCTAAGGTATTGGCACAAATAGAGGCATCGTCGCTTAAAGCAAAAGGCGAAGAAATAACACCGGATAAAGAAGCAGAAATGTTTGATAAGATTAAGGCCCGATATGATGCGCAAACGTCTCCTTATTATGCTGCAGCACGCTTATGGACGGATGGTATTATAGACCCGCTTGACACCCGTAAATGGATATCGTTAGGCATAGAGGCAGCAAACCACTCGCCTATACAAAAGCAATTTAACCTTGGGGTTATACAGGTTTGATTCCTAATTAAATAGCAAACAAGAACTCCGGCACGTGCCGGAGTTCTTGTTTTATAAAGATTGTAAAGAATAACAACCTGAAACACAGAAAAAAAGATAAAATTATATTAAAGTTGTGGCTTGTAAATTAACATAATTTTATTAATATTAACCCAAATTAAACCAACCATCCAAATGCTTAAAAAATTACTTTTTTATATTGTTGTATTTTTACCTATATGCAAAAGTTATTGCCGGGGGAATAACAATTTAGCGGTAGACAATATTGTAACTGTAACCGTAAACTTTAACGGGACTGCAGCTGTAATAAATAATTTGTATACCGGTAGTCTTTGGGAAGTGCAATATGGGCCTGTAGGGTTCTTAAATGCAGGGTTAACCGGCACCACTGCAAATTCGCAAAATTTCAACAGTACTCAAATTACCATTAACCCTTATATTTCTTACGATTTTAGGGTTCGTGACCGTAGTTTTGGGGGTGGCAATGCATGGTCGGCTATACAAACTGTTGCACCTACACCCGTAAGCTACAACGCCAACTATTCTACAGATTTTTCATCATCATCCGGGTGGCAGTACTACTTAAATTATCCAAACTATAATACATATACTGGTGCTTACGTAGGCAATAGCGGCGTTGGAGAAGAATTAGGAGATGCGATTATAATAAATTCCGTTTCGTATACACCTACACTAATTTTAACCACACCGCTGTTTAGTGATCTTTCAAATGATAAAAAAGTAACTTTTAGATTATATGGGCACACCAATAGTACCTTAAAATTAGGAACGTTATCTAACCCTTATGATGTTAATACCTTTCACGAATTACAGACTATTCCTGTCCGATCGCTAAACAATTGGTCAGAAGTAACTGTCTATTTTAATAATTATAATGGTACAGATGCTTATCTCGCATTTTCCTATGCAGGAAGTGACGCCACTATTATAGATAATTTTAGTTATGAGCAGGGCATTTATTGCGCAGAGGTATCAGATATTAATATCACTGTAGTATCTGAAAACACGGCGCAGCTTAACTTTACACCTAACTCTAATGAGACACAATGGGAAGTTGAGCTTTATAACGAAACCACTTACGAAACTCAAAATTATATTATAAACGACAGCAATTATACTTTACAAAATTTGACTGGAGACAGCAATTATAGTTTCAAAATAAGGGCTGCATGCACCGCAACACAATTCTCCAATTGGTCACACACCATTCCGTTTACTACTACATGCAATAATGTTACAGCCGGTTACACTACCTCTTTTGGCAGTTCAGATTATATATTAGCGTGTTGGGGCGTTTACTCTACCATACCTAATTGCGTATATCCTATTTACAATAGCGCAACAGGCATCAATATTACAATGCCAAAAACCGGCGCTGCGATGATGTATATGAATAATGTTAATAGCTTAGAAAACGAATTATTTTTAATATCGCCTTATGTAGAAGATCTCGATACTAACAAAAGTGTGTCGTTTTATACTATAGCAGGCAGTTATTCGGGCAGTTATCCTTTATCTACATTAATAGTAGGCACGATGGCATCTCCGGATGATTATGCTTCATTTACCCCGATTGGTACTATAAACCCCGGCGATATGAGAGATAATCTTGATTATAACTGGTTTGAACGCTGGAAAAAAAATACGGTTTACTTTGACAGTTATAACACTAACCACCACTACATAGCTATTAAACACGGACAGCAAGACAGGCAAAATTATTTTTTTATTGATGATTTTACTTATCAAAATAAACCAGCCTGTACTGAGCCACAATATCCGGTGGTGCTTGGCACACAAAACAACCAGGTTACTATAAGCTGGCAAAACTACACAGGATCATCTGCCTCACAATGGCAGGTAGAATATGGCCCATCAGGATTTGCGCATGGCAGCGGCACTATTATAAATGCGTCTCAAATACCATTTACAATTAGTAACATACCTTTAGATAATACTTCTTATGATTTTTATGTACGATCTGTGTGTGGCAACGATTACAGTAACTGGAGCGATATAGGCAGGTTCAAAACTAAGTGTA
>Ga0247806_10001791_pt1 | contig 10152 bp, 9 predicted proteins | sample UWRJL059202B1_FD_179935 | JGI IMG/M metagenome (GOLD analysis project Ga0247806, IMG submission 179935) | Plant litter microbial communities from Arlington Agricultural Research Station in Wisconsin, United States - UWRJ-L059-202B-1 | ecosystem: Environmental > Terrestrial > Plant litter >... | reverse complement strand
TGATGAAGACCGGCGGGAAGCCCTTGTCGAGCCACTCGATGGGCGAGAGGAACCGGGGCGTCGCGCAGGGACATTCCGCGGCTGCGCTCGGGCAGCAGCATTCGCAGGAAGTTCAGGCTGAGCACGAATCCGCGCTCGAACATCACCGAGAAGTCGGCGATGCTGCAATGCTGCACGAGTCCGCGCAGGTGACCGGCCTCGATCTGCAGGTCGAGGTTGTAGTGCGCTGCGAGGGCTTCGTCGTTGGCCGCGGCGGTGATCAGGGCCGCGATGTGCCCACCGGCCGAGTCGCCGCCGATGACGATGCGGGTGGCGTCGCCGCCGTAGTCGAGGATGTTGCGCTTGACCCAGGTGAGCACGGCGTTGGCGTCGCTCAGCATGTGGCCGATCTTGAAGCGGGTGGCCATGCGGTAGTTGGCGTTGACGACCACCATGCCCTCGACGGCCTGGCTGGCGGCGTACTTGGTGAGCGGCGCCTTGTCGCCGGAGGTCCAGCCGCCGCCGTGGAAATAGACGTAGACGGGCAGCGGCTCTGCGCTCGTGCCCGCGTCGGGCGCCTGCCGGGCGTCGTGACTGTCGCTGTCGTTGCGCTCGTGCGGCACGAGAACATCCAGGCGGTGGTCGCGGATGCCGTCGCCCACGTAGTCGAGGTCGAAGTGGTAGTCGACGTTGTCGATCGGGTCGGCGTTGAACTTGTGCAGCTCCCCCGGCGCGATGCGCGTCATGATGGCCTTCCACAGCCAGACCGGCACCCGGGACAACCCGGTTTCCCGGTGGGTGAGGTGCGCATCCGCGGCGGGTCCGGCGGCGGGGTCGAAGCTGTTGCTGGAGTGGGGGGACGAGTGGAACATGGTGCCTTACTGCCGATGAGGCGCTACCGGACGCGGCTTCGAAGTGCCAATCTGGCGTTGGTAGCGCTTGCATCGTTTTTTGCCGCTTGACGACGATAGGCGTCACACCCTGAGATCACCTGAGAATCCCTCAATGTTGCGTCGGGGTTCCCCGCTCGGGCGGCTCGTCCAGCGTTGTGCGGGCGCGGCGCCGTTAGGCGGGTGGCGCGCCACCCGCCTAACGGCGCCTGACCCGCACAGCGGCATCCGGCCCCCAGGAACAACCCGGAGCGCGGGGTACGCGCCGCTGTGCGGGGGGCGCGCCACCCCGCGGGGCGGACGCCGGCGGGCGCGCAGCCGTGCCGGCCCAGGTCAGGCGGCCGCGGCGGCGCCTCCGGCCACTCCGGTGGCCTCGAGCACGGCGCGGGCCAGGGTGTGGAAGTGCACGTTGAAGCCGAGCACCGCCGGGGTCGCGGCGGGGTCGACGCCGAGGTCGGCGACATCCAGGGCGTGCAGCACGAACTGGTAGCGGTGCGTGCCGGTTCCGGGCGGCGGGCCGGCGCCGATGAAGGTGAGCGTGCGCGCTTCATTGGGCATCACGACGGCGCCAGCGGGCAGCAGCACCGAATTCGGGGCTCCGGCGCCGGTGGGCAGGCTGTCGACGTCGGCCGGGATGTTGAACACCGCCCAGTGCCAGAACCCGGAGCCGGTCGGGGCGTCAGGGTCGAACACGGTGAGCGCGAAGCTCCGGGTCTCGGCGGGGAAACCGCTCCAGTGCAGGTCGGGCGAGACATCCGCGCCGCCGACGCCGGCACCGTACTGGGCGGCGGCCAGCGGGCCGCCGTCGACCATCACCGAACTGGTCAAGCTGAACAGGGGCACCTCGCCGAAACGGGCGAAGGGATCGATCGTACTCATGCACACTCCATGGATCTGGTGGCGGACTGGTTGGCCCAGCCTACGTCGGCCGCCTGCCCGCCCGCGCCGCCGCATAAAATGTGGGGGTGGCCATTCCGAAGATCCTGCTCTACTACGTCTTCACCCCGCTCGCCGACCCCGAGGCCATTCGCCTGTGGCAGCGTGACCTCTGCGAATCACTCGGCCTGCGTGGCCGCATCCTCATCTCGAAGGATGGCCTGAACGGCACCGTCGGCGGCGACCTGCCCGCCCTCAAACGCTACGTGCGCAAGACCCGCCAGTACGCGCCGTTCGCCGGGATCGACTTCAAGTGGAGCGAGGGCACCGGCCTGGACGAGGCGGGGGCGAGCCTGGACTTTCCGCGCCTGGTCGTCAAGGTGCGCGATGAGATCGTGAGCTTCGGCTCGCCGGAGTCTCTGAGCGTCGATGCCGGCGGCGTCGTGGGTGGCGGCACCCGCCTGGCCCCGGCCGAACTGCACGCCCTGGTCGCCGAACGCGGCGACGACGTGGTGTTCTTCGACGGCCGCAACGCGTTCGAGGCCGAGATCGGCCGGTTCCGGGGTGCCGTGGTGCCGGATGTGGCGAATACCCGGGAGTTCGCGGCCGAGCTCGACAGCGGCAAGTACGACCACCTCAAGGGCCAGCCGGTGGTGACGTACTGCACCGGCGGCATCCGCTGCGAGGTGCTCTCCTCCCTGATGAAGGACCGTGGCTTCGGCGAGGTCTACCAACTCGAGGGCGGCATCGTGCGCTACGGCGAGGCCTACGGCGACGACGGCCTGTGGGACGGCTCCCTCTACGTGTTCGACCAGCGGATGTCGGTGGACTTCAGCGATCACGCCGCCGTGCTCGGCCAGTGCCAGGTCTGCGGGGACGCTACCAAGAACATGCTCAATTGCCGGGATCTGTCCTGCCGGGAGCAGCTCGTGGTGTGCCCGGACTGTGTGACCCTGGCCGCCCCGGCCTGCGCGCTGCACGCTGCCTGAGCCGTCCGGCCGGGGACGCATCCCTTCCTTGACCGAGGTAGTTGCTTGCGCACTTACCTAGCGTGTGCAATCATTTATGACGCGCCTGCAACTACCGGCGTGCGCGCTTCGGCGCGTGACAGAGAAAAGTAGGGACTGACCATGCCCATTGGATTGATCGCACTCGCCCTCGGCGGCTTCGGGATCGGCCTGACCGAGTTCGTCATCGCCGGCCTGCTGCCCGAGGTGGCCGCCGACTTCGCCGTCACGGAGGCGGCCGCCGGTTGGCTGATCTCCGGCTACGCCCTCAGCGTCGCCGTCGGGGCCATCCTGCTCACCGCCGCCGTGACCCGGCTGCCCCGCAAGCACGTGCTCGTTGGCCTGATGGTGCTCTTCATCGTCGGCAACCTGGTCTCGGCCCTCGCCCCCACCTACTCGATCATGCTGCTCGGCCGCATCATCGCGGCCCTCTGCCACGGTGCCTTCTTCGGCATCGGCGCCGTCGTCGCCGCCAGCCTGGTGCCGGCGAGCAAGAAGTCCGGCGCCATCGCCATCATGTTCACCGGCCTCACCCTCGCCAACGTGCTCGGGGTGCCGTTCGGCACCTTCATCGGCCAGAGCTTCGGCTGGCGGGCCACCTTCTGGGCGATCACCGTGATCGGCGTCATCGCGCTGGCCGGCATCGTGGCCCTGGTGCCCCGAGCGACCGACGACACCGCGCACGTGAGCAACCTGCGCGGTGAGCTGCGCGCATTCAGGTCGGGCCAGGTCTGGCTCTCCCTGGTGGTGACGGTGCTCGGCTTCGGCGGCATGTTCGGCGCCTTCACCTACATCGCCTACACACTCACCGAGGTCAGCGGCTTCTCCAGCGCGGCCGTGCCGTGGCTGCTCGTGGTCTTCGGCGCCGGCCTGTTCGCGGGCAACATCCTCGGCGGCAAGGCCGCCGACCGTCGTCTCGACCCCACCCTGGTGGTGCTGCTGATCGGGCTCACCGTGGTGATGGCGCTGTTCGCCCTCACCGCCGCGAACCCCGTCGCCACCGTGATCGCACTGGTGCTGATGGGAGGCTTCGGCTTCGGCACCGTTCCCGGCCTGCAGACCCGCATCATGCTCTACGCCGACACCGCACCGACCCTGGCCTCCAGCGCCAACATCGCCGCGTTCAACGTGGGCAACGCCCTCGGCGCCTGGATCGGCGGCATCACCATCAGCGTGGGCCTTGGCTACACGTCACCGCTCTGGGCCGGCGCCGCGATCACCGCGGCCGCCGCGATCGTGATGATCGTGGCCGCCACCCGGCGCGGCGTCCTCACCCCGGCGAGCGCCGCGGCACCCGCCACCCCGCTCGTCAGCACCGCCTCCTGACCTTCCCGACTACAAGGACCACCGCATGAACATCCCCACCATCACCCTGAACAACGGCGTCGACATCCCCCAGCTCGGTTTCGGCGTCTTCCAGGTACCGGACGACGAGACCACCGCCGCCGTGACCGCCGCCCTGACCGCCGGGTATCGCAGCATCGACACCGCCGCGATCTACGGGAACGAGGCCGGCGTGGGCCGCGCCCTGGCCGCGTCGGGCATCCCGCGCGACGAGCTCTTCATCACGACCAAGCTGTGGAACAGCGACCAGGGCTTCCCGAGCACGATCGCCGCCTACGAGGCCAGCCTGGCCGCACTGGGCCTGGACTACGTCGACCTCTACCTGATCCACTGGCCGGCGCCGGCCAACGACCGGTACGTCGACTCGTGGCGGGCGATGGAAACGCTCCTCGCCGACGGCCGGGTCCGCGCGATCGGCGTGTCCAACTTCGCCCCTGAGCACCTCGAGCGGCTCGCGCAGCACTCCACCACCGTGCCGGCCGTGAACCAGGTGGAGCTGCACCCGCGGCTCAGCCAGGCAGTGGCACGCGCTCACAATGCGGCGAACGGCATTGCCACCGAGGCGTGGAGCCCGCTGGCTCAGGGCGGTCTGCTCGCCGATCCCACGATTCTCGGCATCGCCGCCAGGGCGGACCGCTCCCCCGCCCAGGTCATCCTGCGCTGGCACCTGCAGCAGGGGCGGATCGTGATCCCCAAGTCGGTCACGCCCAGCCGCATCGCGGAGAACCTTGCCGTCTTCGACTTCGACCTCAGCCCCGCGGACCTGGTGCTCATCGACGGCCTGAACACCGAGTCCCGGATCGGCCCCGACCCCGTCGAGTTCAACGGCTGACCCGGTCAGCGCGCCGCCCGGGCCGCCCGCCGGGCCCGGGCGTAGTGGCGCGCCTGGGTGCTGGAGAGCGCCAGCAGGATCAGGATGTCGATGGTGACGCCGACCAAGGAGGTGCGCAGGGTGATCTGGGCGCCGTTCAGCGCGTAGTCGGCGAACGAGAGCAGGATGCTCACCGAGGCGAAGGACATCGCCACCACCCGGGCCCAGTTGCGGCCGGTGAACACCAGCGCGGCCAGGCCAAGGTAGAGCACGAGGTAGAGCCCGTAGGCCCCGAGCAGCCAGCCCAGCACCACCCCGGCGGCCTGCGGGTCGCTCCGGTCGAGCTTCTCGCCGTTGAGCACGATCGTGGCCACGAAGGTGTCCCACGACGCGATGACGGTGAGGATCGCGAACCCGCCGGTCAGCGTTCGCACCCCCATCAGCAGCACCCCGCCGATCACCGACGGGGGCCGCTTCACCCTGACGAGGGCATCCGTTCGCGTCACGACAGCCCGGTCAGTTCGACGACGGCGCCGGCCTCACCGGGCGCCGCGCGCAGGTCGATCACCGGCAGGTCGCCATCCGTCTGGATGGTGTCGCCGCCGCCGTTGCGGGAGTGATAGCCGGTGGCGAAGTCCCGGATCAGCACGAGGCGGGTCTCCGGCACCGCCTGCCGGATGCTCGCCACGATGTGGTCGCGCTCGACGTCGGTGTGCTCGTCGATCTTGTGGGTGACCTGCAGGGTGAACAACGACAGCCCCACCGCCCGGTCGAAGGTGCCGGCCGCCACCCAGTCCACCCGGTGGCCGCCGGGCAGCATCCAGCCGTCCGGACAGCGCCAGAAGCGCACGTGATGCCGCTTGGCCGGATTGTTCGCCACCTCCTGCTGGTAGGCGAAGTCCTGCACCCGCTCGAACAGGAACAGCGGGCTCACCGGCGCCCGCAGGTAACTGCGCCGGCTCACCGTAGCGGTCACGATGCGCCAGCTCGAGGCGAGCGTCACGTCGTCCGCCCGGGTCCAGCCCGCCGCGGCGAGCGCCGCGTGCAGCTGCTCGGCGCTGCCGGTGACGGCGAGGTTGACCGGGTCGCCGAGCAGGCCGTCGCTGGTGCGGGTGCGGCCGATGAAGTACGCGGGCACGTAGAGCCGGGTGAGGATGCGGTGCAGCCGCGGCAACACCAGGTAGGCCAGCAGCGCCCAGAACAGCACCGCGAACCAGAGCAGGCCCCAGCCAAGGCCCAGGCTCTCGGTGGCCAGCAGAACCGCCAGCCACACCGATGCGAAGCCGGCCAGCACGAAGAAAAACGAGTCGAGAACGGCCCCGGGCGAGACACCCCGGCGGCCGGAGGGCACCGCCGCGGGCTCTGGCATGCCGCCATGCTAGTTCGGAGTCGGCGCCAACGGTGGCGGCCGCCGGATCAATGCTTGGATGGCAGGGTGACCTACGACGTCGAATCGATCCGCGCCCATTTTCCCGCCCTCTCCGCCGGAACCGTGCACTTCGACAGCCCCGGCGGCACCCAGACCCCGCTCAGCGTGGGGCAGGCGATCCTCGGTACCCTCACCGGCCCGCTGTCCATCCGCGGCCGCCGCAGTCCCTCGGAGCGGAACGCCGATGACGCCGTCACCGGGTTCCGCTCCGCCATGGCCGACCTGCTCGGCGCCGACCCGCTCGGCATCGTCTACGGGCGCAGCGCCACCCAGCTCACCTACGACTTCTCCCGCCACCTCGCCCGCGACTGGGCCCCCGGCGACGAGATCGTGGTGTCGCGCCTCGACCACGACGCCAACATCCGCCCCTGGCTGCAGGCCGCCGGCCACGCCGGCGCCACGGTGGTGTGGGTGGACTTCGACCCCGCCACCGGGGAACTGCCCGCAGCGGCCGTTGCCGCGGTGCTCACCGACCGCACCCGCCTCGTCGCGGTGACCGCCGCCTCCAACCTGATCGGCACCCGGCCACCGATCGCCGAGATCGCCGAGGTGGTGCACCAGGCCGGGGCGCTGCTCTTCGTCGACGGGGTGCACTACGTGCCGCACGCCTTCGTGGACCTGGCCGCACTCGGCGCCGACTTCTTCGTCTGCTCGCCCTACAAGTTCTTCGGCCCGCATTGCGGCGTGCTCGCGGCCGACCCGGCGCTGTTGGCCGGCATCCACCCCGACAAGCTGCTGCCGTCAACGGATGTGGTGCCGGAACGGTTCGAACTCGGCACGCTGCCCTACGAGACCCTGGCCGGGGTGAGCGCCGCCGTCGACTTCCTCGCCGGGCTGGGCGAACTGGCCACCGGGGTGGCCCCGCGGCCCAGCGCCAGCCGTCGGGAGAACCTCCGCGCCTCCTTGCGCCTGGCCGAGGCGCACGAGGACTCGCTCCGCGGCCGGCTGGAGTCCGCTCTCGCCGCCCTGCCCGGCGTGACCGTGTACTCCCGGGCCGCCGAGCGCACCCCGACCGTGCTGGTGGGGTTCGCCCACCGGTCCGCCGCCGACGCGTCCGAGTTCCTGTTCGAGCGTGGGATCCTCGCGCCCTCCGGCTCGTTCTACGCGCTGGAAGCCTCCCGGCACCTGGGCCTTGGCGAGACCGGGGCGCTGCGCATCGGCCTGGCCCCGTACAGCACCGCCGGCGAAATCGACATGCTCGTGGCCGGCATCACGGAGTTCGCACTCCGCTGACACCCTTCGGCCCGGATTCTGCCGGCCAGCCCGAAAAAACCCGGGCGGACCGGCCCGTTCCCCCAATAAGCTGTGCACCAAGCAACAAAGGGGACACGGATGCCGATCGGCGCTGTCATCGAATTCACCAACATCACCAAGAAGTTCGGCCAGGTCACAGCGGTGAACGACCTGTCCTTCACCGTCGAGCCCGGCCGGGTCACCGGCTTCCTCGGCCCGAACGGCGCCGGCAAGACCACCACGCTGCGGATGCTGCTGGGCCTGGTCGCCCCCACCTCGGGCACCGCGACCTTCGGCGGGCTGCGCTACCGCGACCTGCCGCAGCCGCTGAGCACCGTCGGGGCGGCCCTCGAAGCCGCCAGTTTCCACCCCGGCCGCACCGCGGCCCACCACCTGGGCGTGTACACGACCGCCGCCGGACTTCCCCGCACCAGGGTGGCCGAGGTGCTGCACACCGTGGGACTGGCCGACCACGCCACCCAGCGGGTCGGCGGCTACTCTCTCGGCATGCGCCAGCGCCTGGGCCTGGCGTACTCGCTGCTGGGCGACCCCGGCGTGCTGGTGCTGGACGAACCGATCAACGGCCTCGACCCCGAGGGCATCAAGTGGATCCGTGGCTTCCTCAGCAGCATGGCCGCAGAGGGGCGCACCGTGCTGGTCAGCTCGCACCTGCTCAGCGAGGTGCAGCAGAGCGTCGACGACGTCATCATCATCGCCAAGGGCGAGCTGGTGCACTCCGGACCGTTGTCCAGCCTGGACACCAACATCGCCCCGCAGGTGATCGTGGACTCCCCCAACCGGGACGCCCTCGTCACCGCCCTCACCGAGGCCGGCCTGCCCTTCACCTCCGGTCGCACCGGCCTGATCGTCGCCGTGCCCGACCCCGGCAGGGTGGGGCACATCGCCTTCACCGCCGGCGTGGAACTGAACGTGCTGCACCGGCAGAAGGCGGGCCTGGAAGACTCCTTCCTCGCCCTCATCGAAGGAGGCGAGTCGCTGTGAACCTGATCCTGCGCCCCGTGGCCGCCGAATTCAGCAAGATCCTGACCACCCGGATGTGGTGGATCCTCGCGCTGGTCCTGTTCGGTTACATCGCCCTGATCGCGGGCGGCCTGTCCGCCCTGTTCGGCGGAGTGCAAACCGGCGCCATCAGCCCGGACGCCGTCAACACCGGCGGCGGCGCCGACCTGTCGTCGCTGGGCAGCCTGCCCACCCTGATCTACAGCTTCGCGTCCTCGGTCGGCTACGTGTTCCCCGTCCTGCTGGGCGCGCTGGCGACCACGGGCGAGTTCCGCCACCAGACCCTCACCCCCACGTTCCTCGCCACCCCCAAACGCGGCCGGGTGCTCGGTGCCAAGACCATCGCGTTGTTCGCCGTGGGCGCGGCGCTCGGTGTGGTCGGGCTCGCCGCATCCGTCGGGATCGGCGCGCTGGTGTTCAGCGGATTCGGTATCGACCCCCTGCTGGCCGACGGCGAGACCTGGGGGCTGATCGGGCGCACCGTGCTCGCCATGGCGATCTGGGCGGTGATCGGTGTGGGCCTGGGCGTGCTCGTACCCAGCCAGGTGGCGTCGATCGTGATCGTGCTCGCGTTCACCCAGTTCATCGAACCGCTGCTGCGCTTCGCATCCACCTTCACGCAGATCACCGCCGACATCGGCAAGTTCCTGCCCGGCGCCGCGTCGGACGCCCTCGTGGGGCAGAGTTTCTTCACCCTGGCCAGTCCCGGCGGCGCGTTTCTGACCAGCTGGCAGGGCGGCCTGGTGCTGCTGGCCTACGGGCTGCTCGCGACGGCCGCGGGCTACTTCATCAGCTGGAAGCGCGACGTCACCTAGCGCCGGTCCAGGCAGAAAGGCCCGGTGTGCGGCCTGATTCCGGGCCGGGGCCGGGTCTAGGGTGAAGGCATGGCTGCCACCGAATTCCGCGCGATCGTCGTCACCCGCACCGAGGATGAATCGGGCAAGCGTACTCAATCGTCGGCCCTGACCACGGTCGGAAACGACATGCTGATGGACGGTGACGTCACCGTCGCGGTGGAATTCTCCAGCATCAACTACAAGGACGGCCTGGCCCTGATGGGCAAGCCGGGGGTGGCAAGGGTCTGGCCGCTGATCGCGGGCATCGACCTCGTCGGCACCGTCGAATCCAGCACGGACCCGCACTGGGTCGTCGGCGACAGAGTGATCGTGAACGGCGCGGGCATCGGCGAGAGCCACCACGGCGGCCTCGCGGAGCGGGCCCGGGTCTCCGGCGCGTCCCTGGTTCGGCTGCCGGAGGGCATGAGCGCCTCGCGTGCGGCGGCCATCGGTACCGCCGGGTTCACGGCCATGCTGGCGGTGCTCGCCCTCGAGCGCGGCGGGGTGACCCCCGACTCCGGCGATGTGCTGGTGACCGGCGCGGCCGGCGGCGTCGGCTCCATCGCCATCGCCTTGCTGGCGGCCCGCGGCTACCGGGTGGTCGCCTCCACCGGCCGCGCCGAGGAGCTCGGCGACTACCTGCGCGGGCTGGGTGCGGCCGAGCTGCTGGACCGCAGCACGCTCTCGGAGGCGGGCAAGCCGTTGCAGACTCAGCGCTGGGCCGGCG
>Ga0247806_10001789_pt1 | contig 10155 bp, 8 predicted proteins | sample UWRJL059202B1_FD_179935 | JGI IMG/M metagenome (GOLD analysis project Ga0247806, IMG submission 179935) | Plant litter microbial communities from Arlington Agricultural Research Station in Wisconsin, United States - UWRJ-L059-202B-1 | ecosystem: Environmental > Terrestrial > Plant litter >... | reverse complement strand
GCTGCTCGCCCTCGCCGTGGTGCTGGGCCTGAACCTGCTCTCGGTGAAGGTGTTCGGCGAACTGGAGTTCTGGTTCGCGCTGATCAAGGTGGTCGCGATCGTGGTGTTCCTCATCGTGGGCACCTGGATGGTCGTCTTCGGCACCCCGGTGGAGGGCGCGACCGTGGGCTTCTCGCTCATCGCCGACAACGGCGGCTGGCTGCCCAACGGTCTACTCGCCTCGGTGCTCGTGGTGCAGGGTGTCGTGTTCGCCTACGCCTCGATCGAGCTGATCGGCACCGCCGCCGGTGAGACCGAGAACCCGGAGAAGGTGATGCCCAAGGCGATCAACACCGTCATCGTGCGCATCGCGGTCTTCTACGTCGGGTCGATCCTGCTGCTCTCGCTGTTGTTGCCGTACACGGCATATGAGGCGGGGGTGAGCCCGTTCGTCACCTTCTTCGGCTCGATCGGCGTCGAGGGTGTCGACGTGATCATGAACCTGGTCGTGCTCACCGCCGCGCTCTCGTCGCTGAACGCCGGCTTGTATTCCACCGGGCGCATCCTTCGGTCGATGTCGCTGGCCGGCTCGGCGCCGCGGTTCGCCGACAAGGTGAGCCGCAACGGGGTGCCGTTCGGCGGCATCCTGCTCACCGGTGCGGTCACCCTGCTCGGGGTGGCGCTGAACGCGCTGGTGCCCGACGAGGCGTTCGAGATCGTGCTGAATATGGCCGCGATCGGCATCATCAGCGCGTGGGGCATGATCGTGCTCTGCCAGCTGCGGTTGCAGGCCTGGGCGAAGGCGGGCATCCTCACCCGGCCGGCGTTCCGGATGCCCGGCGCCCCGTTCACCGGCTACCTCACCCTGGCGTTCCTCGCGACGGTGCTCGTGCTGATGGCCTTCGACTGGCCGGTCGGCACGCTCACCATCAGCTCGCTCGGCCTGATCATCCCGGCCCTGGTCATCGGCTGGTTCGCCTGCCGCGGCCGCATCTTCGAGATCGCGGCCGCCCGACCGCCGCTGCCTGCGGCCAAGGGCTAACCACCCGGGCCCGTCCTCGCGGCCTGTCCCGGCTGTCCCGTTGTTCGGAGCAGCCCGGGCAGCGGATGCGGCGCGCGCCGGTCAGGCGCGGCGGCGGCGGATGACGAGGTCGCTGGCCAGCACCAGGGCCAGCGCGACCACGATGATGCCCACGTAGACGAACGGAACCGTGCCCAGGCCCACCTGGGCCAGCAGGAACGCGCCCACGAACGCGCCCAGACCGATGCCGATGTTGAATGCGGTGGTGTACACGGCGCTGGCGGTGTCGCGGATGCGCACCGACGCGGTGTGCAGCAACCGGGTCTGCAGCAGCGGCGGGAAGGTGCCGAACGCCAGGCCCCAGACCAGGAACGCGCCGATCGCGACGGGCAGGGTCTGCGTGAACAGGGCCAGCACGGTCACGCTGACCACGGTGACCGACATGCCCAGCACCAGGCCGAGCTGCGGGCGCTTGCTGAACACGACCCCGCTGATGAACAGGCCGACGGCGCCGGCGATGCCGTACGCGAACAGCAGCGGCGCGACGGCGTCACTGCCCACCCCGAGGGTGTCGCTGAGGAACGGGGCGATGTAGGTGTAGAAGGTGTAGTGCCCGATCATGGTGAGCGCCGTGATCACGCAGACCAGCGCGACCGGGCCGACGGTGGGGTCCCGGGGCAGCTTGGCCATCGTGATGGTGCCGGTCGCCGTGGTCACGGTTTCGGTGCGCTTGGCCGTGTAGTGCTGCACCTTGGGCAGGAACCGCCAGATCACCACGGCGCCGACGAGCATCAGCCCGGCGAGCACCACGAAGGAGAGCCGCCAGCCGAGCAGGTGGCCGAGGAAGGTGCCCAGCGGCACCCCGAACACGAACGCCAGCGTGCCGCCGGCGATGGTGATCGAGACGGCGCGGGCGATCTGGTCCTTGGGCACCAGGTGTGCGGAGTAGGCGCCGACGACGCCCCAGAACAGGCCGTGCGCCAGCCCGCCGATCACCCGGGAGATCACCACGAAGGTGTAGTCGGGGGCGACGGCGGTGAGGATGTTGCTCAGCGCGAAGACCACGAGCACCATCACGATCAGGCCGTGCCTGGGCATCCGCTTGGTCAGCAGCGCCAGCGGTGTGCTGGTGAGCACCACCGTGAAGGCGAACCAGGACACCAGCAGGCCCACATCGGACTGGCTGACCCCGAGCGAGCTGCTCATTTCGGGCAGCAGGCCGGTGGGCAGCATTTCGGAGGTCACCGAGAGGAACACGGCGGCGGAGAGGGCGATCAGGCCCACCCACGGGAACGGTCCGGCGGCGACGGAGTCGGGGCGGTGCCCGGCGGTGGAGGGCAGCGAGATGGGCGCGGTGAATGACATGGGTGCTGTGGCTCACAGACAGGATGCCGCTTGCCCGGAGTCAGCGGCTGTCACGGCTGGCTGCGCGGGGTAAGTCAAGCGGTGCGCGCCGACGTGCGCGCCCGGGGCCGGTGAGAATCCGCCGACCGTTGTCCAGCCTAGCCGAGTACGTCCTCCAGTGACGGGTAGGCCCAGCGCAACCAGCCGACCGGCAGCCCGCTCTGCTCGGCGAGGGCCTGGTGGGTCGGCGCCGACCCGCAGTGTTCGCGCAGTTCCCGCAGCCCGGCGATCACGGTGACCTCGCGGCGGCCGCGCCGGTCGTTCTGCCGCTCGGCCGGGTCCCGGTGCGCCGAGCTCTGGCCGGGCTGGGCGCGTTGTCTCCAGTGCACGGGTGCGGGTTTCAGGCGGCGGCGCGGGCCCCGGCGCCGTACCAGTCCCGGGTGTTCTGCACGTCGATCGCGAGCTGGTCGACGAGGGCCGGGGTGTCCACGAACGCCACTTCGGCGCGGAGGAACAGGCGAAGTTCCACCGACAGTTCCCGGTCGTACAGGTCGCCGGCGTAGTCCAGCAGGTGGGCTTCGAGCAGCGGATGCCCGGCATCACCGTAGTAGGTCGGCCGGGTGCCCACGGACACGGCGGCCAGCACACCCGCGGCGGGCAGTCCCTCGCCGTGCACGATCGCGGCCCAGATCCCGGAGTGAGCCATCAGGCCCGGCACCTCGATGTTCGCGGTGGGAAAGCCGATCACCCGCCCCCAGGCATTGCCGTGGATGACGGTGCCGGTGATCGTCGTCGGCTTGATGTCCAGCGCCTGCAGGGGTGATTCGGTCATCGTGGGACTGCCTTTCCGCTTCGCTTCGTTCCAGGTCTCGGGCAGCTCGGCTGCCTGATGTCTATCTCAGCATCGGGGAGTTTCCGCTCTGCAACCACGACATTGCCGAATTATTGCGCCACTTTACGTACGGGCCCCACCCGGTCGGGGCGGGCCCGGCCGCCCGGTGCGCGGGTATCCGGGCGCCCGCGGCCCGGTAATCTGGTTCGATGAACCCCAGTCTTCCGGCGCCCGCCCACCATCACCACCTGGTCGTCACCCTCGTTTGCCCCGACCAGCCCGGCATCGTGCACGCCGTCAGCGGCGCCATCGTCGAAGCGCGCGGCAACATCACCGAGAGCCAGCAGTTCTCCAGCGCCGACACCGGCCGGTTCTTCATCCGGCTGCAGGTGGAGTCTCCGGCGAACCGTGACGAGCTGCAGGCCGCCCTGGCGCCGATCATCGAGCGGTACGCCATGACATCCGTCATCGACGTCGTCGGCCGGCCGCTGCGCACCCTGGTTCTCGCCTCGACCGCGGGGCACTGTGTCAACGACCTGCTCTTCCGCCAGCGCGGCGGCCAGCTGGCCGTCGAGGTTCCGCTGGTGCTCAGCAACCACGGCACCCTGCGCGATCTGGTCGGGTTCTACGGCGTGCCGTTCGAGTCCCTGCCGATCACGGATGCCGCCAGCAAGGCCGCGTTCGAGGCGCGCGTGGTCGAGGCCGTGGAGGAGAACGACATCGAGCTGGTGGTGCTGGCCCGGTACATGCAGATCCTCTCCCCCGAATTGTGTGCGTACCTCGAGGGTCGCGCCATCAACATCCACCACTCGTTCCTGCCCGGCTTCAAGGGCGCCAACCCGTACAAGCAGGCGCACGCGCGTGGCGTCAAGCTCATCGGCGCCACGGCGCACTTCGTCACAAGCGACCTGGACGAGGGCCCGATCATCGAGCAGAACGTGGTGCGGGTCGACCACTCCCGCGCTCCCGCCGAGCTGGTCGCCATCGGTCAGGACGAGGAGAGCCGCACCCTCACCCAGGCGGTGAAGTGGTTCGCCGAGAACCGGGTGCTGCTCGACGGCGCCCGCACCATCATCTTCAAGTAGCCCGGTCGGTAGGATTGCTGGGTGAACGACACCCACCCCACCCCCGCCATCGGCGCCAACGACATCCTGCGTTTTGTGCTCGAACTGTTCGCCTTCGTCAGCCTGGCACTGTGGGGGTTCCTGGCCTGGCCGCTGCCGTGGCCGGGCATCCTGGTGGGTATCCTGGCGCCGGCGTTCGCGATCCTGGTCTGGGCGTTGTTCCGCTCGCCCAAGGCCGTGTTCACCCTGGACCCGTTCGGCAAGGCCATCGTGGAGATCTTCGTCTTCGGTGCCGCTGCCCTGGCCTGGTGGGACCTGGGCCAGCCGATCGTTGCCGGCGTCTTCGCCGTCGTCGCCACCGTCAGCGGCATCCTCTCGGGCCGCAAGGAACTCGGCGCCTGAGCCTCACCAGCCCGCCTCCGGCCCGGCGTCAGCGGGTGATCACGGCGCAGTCGAGCACCACCGACGACATCGCCGGCGCCGTGTCGACCGTAACCGGTCCGGACCCCTGCTTCGCGCAGAGCTGCCGGGCATCGCCGAGCGTGCTCGACCACGGTGGCCCGGCCTCACGTTCGCTGAACTCCGGGCGCAGGTTGGTGGTGAGCGACACGATCACGAGCGCCGCGAGCACCACGGCCACCGGGGTGGCGGCCCCGTGCCGTTCGGCCAGTGTCGCCGCGGCCAGCACGAGGCAGGCGAGGAAAAGCATCGACGGAACCACCGCGTACCGGGTCGCGTGCAGTCCGGGCCAATTCTCTGCGGTGAACACGCTGAACTGTTGGCTGGGGTTCACCAGACCCGCCGCGGCCCACAGCACGAAAGAACCGGCCAGGAGCGCCGCGGTGAGGATGCGGGTCTGCGCCGAGCCGAACACCAGTGGCAGCGCCGCGAGGGCGATGAGCACCGCACAGAAAATGCTCACGGTCACGGTGCCCAGCGACGCGATCCAGCTGCCGATCGCCGCGGTGTCGTTGTGTGCCGAGCCCAGGATGGGCAGCGCCGCGTAGCCGACGATCTCATCCAGCAGGGTGGTCTGCAGCGACGGTAGAATCGCGCGGGGAGCGCTGAGCGTGGTGAGGATCTGCACCCCCAGCCCGGCTGCGACGCCCGCGCGCACCAGCATCGCCTGGGGTGTGCGCCAGCCCACGAGCACCAGCGGCAGGAAGACGGCCATCTGGATCTCTGTGAGCGCGGCAACCAGCCCCACGGCCGCCGCGAGGCTCGCGGCCGGCCAGGATCGGGGTTGGTAGAGCAGCAGCCACGGCGCCAGCCAAAGCATGTACCAGTGCACGTTGGCGGTGTTGCCGAGTACCTCGGTCGGCGCGAGCGGCGCGAGCACCGTGATGGCGGCCAGCAGCACCCGGGCCCACTGTGCCCGAACGACACTTCCGGAGAACACGTACACGGCCGCCGCGACGCCGCCCACGATCAGGCAGCACAGCGCCGTGACCATCACGGCGTACAGGCGCAGGTCAACCTGCACGGCGAGCGCGGTCAGCACCCGGGGCAGGAACTGCTGGTAGCCGGTGTACGGCACGAAGAGTGACTCCCACAGGCCGGCGGCGGCCTGCCGACCGAGGAACTCCCGGCCGTCCTCCGCCCACACGGGACCGCGGACCAGCGGTTCGAGCCGCAGCCAGGACACCACGGCCCCGGACACGATCAGGGTCACCACGACCGTCCCGGTCAGCAGCGGATCCCGCCACTTCGGCGCGGGCAGCGCGTGTCGCGCGGCCGGAGCGACGCGCGGTCGTGCCGTGAGGGCTGATCTGCGGCCCGCCCTCCGGCCGACATGACTCGTCACACAGGCACACGGTACCCGCACTTGGCGATCGCGCCAGCGGTGCTGCGCGGGCCGCCCATCTGTGTATGTCGGCCCCAGGGGCGGCTCCCGGGTCGGCTCAGGGCTCGAGGCGGTCGCCGACCGGCGGCGCGGGCCGGGCGGGCAGGCCGGCCGGCATCCGCAGTGCGTAGAGGGAGGTGGCCACGAAGAGCAAGCCGCCGAGCAGGAACGCGGCCGGGTAGGAGACCGTGTCGGCGAGCAGGCCGGCCACGAGCGGGCCGACGATGGCGCCGAAGTCGGAGAACATCGAGAAGATCGCCACCGGGCGGCCCCCGGCGGTACCGGCCGCGTCGCCGACGGATGCGGCGGGCGCGGTGCCCATGAACGCCGCGGCGACGCCGTAGACGCTGAGCAGCACCGTGAGCACGACGATGTTGGGCGCGAACGGGATCGCCGTGATCGTCACGGCGGCCACCAGGAATGACCCGATGATGGCGGGTTTCCGGCCCACGGTGTCGACGAATCGGGACGCGGGCGCCAGGGCGAGGGTCTGCGCGACGGCGGCGATGGCGAAGGCGATCCCGGTCCAGGCGCTCGGCCCCTTGAGCACCTCGACGACGAGGACCGGCACCAGGGCGCCCCGCACGCCGAACGACGACCAGCCCTGCGAGAAGTTGGCCAGGCAGGCGGCGCGGAACCGCGGGTCGCGGAGCACGGTGCGCAACGGCAGCAGCGGGGCCGGGGCGCCCGTCGGGCCGGCGCCGGCGCGGGTGGCCGGCTGCAGCAGCACCAGCCCGATCAGGCCGGCCACGGCCAGGGTGCCGGCGTAGAAGAAGAACGGTGCGGTCAACGAGATGGTGGCGAGCAGGCCGCCCAGCGCCGGGCCGGCCATGCCGCCGATGAGGAAGCCGCCCTGGTAGAAGCCCACGGCGCGGCCGCGGATGCCCGGCGCGGTGGTGCGCAGCAGCAGGGTCATCGCGGCGACGGTGAACATCGCCGATCCGATCCCGCCCGCCCCGCGCAACAGCAGCAGCTGCGGGTAGCTGCCGGCGATGCCGACCAGGCCGCTGGACACCGCGACGATGCCGATGCCGACCGCCAGGATGGTGCGTTCGCCGGCCCAGTCGATGAGCTTGCCGCAGACCGGGCTGGCGACGAAGCGCATCAGGGCGAACGCCGACACCACCGCGCCGATCTCCAGGTTGCCCACGCCGAAGCTCTTCACGTATACCGGCAGCACGGGCACGACGACGCCGAAGCCCACCATGACGAAGAAGGCGATCACGCCGAGCACGTAGACGTCCCGGCCCAGGCGGGGTTCGTTGCCCGTTCGGCTGGTCGTGGGCCCGAACGGTGAACGGATGCGTCGCATCCCTCCAGATTAGGCGCTCGGCGGCCCCTCCCCCGGCAGGGTCAGCGCGTGGGCACCGGCCGGGTCGCCGCCGGTACCCGGGCGGCCACGCCGCGGGCGCGCACGTCGCGGCGGCTGCCGATGGCGCGCAGGGCGTTGAGGATGGTGGCCAGGTCGACCAGCTCCTGCAGCAGCGCGCCGACCGTGGCGGGGATGAGCCCGAAAGCGGCGACGATCATCAGGCCGATGCTCAGCGCGATGCCCAACCAGATGCTCTGCAGGGCGATGCGCACGGTGTCGCGGCCGATGGCGACGGCGCGGGCGGCGCGAGACAGGTCGTCGAGCAGGATCACCGCATCCGCCGACTCGCTGGCCGCCGTTGAGCCCTTGGCGCCCATGGCGATGCCCACGTCGGCCACGGCGAGCACCGGGGCGTCGTTGACCCCGTCGCCGACCATGATCACCGGCCGTTCGCGGATGGCCCGCACGGCGTCGACCTTGTCGGCGGGCAGGCAGTCGGCGCGCACCCGGGTGATGCCAACCAGCCGGGCGATGTGGCTGGCGGTGGGCCGGGCGTCTCCGGTGAGCATCACCGATTCGTGCACGCCGAGTTTGTCGAGCGCCTGCACGGTGGCGCGGGCGTTGTCGCGCACCTGGTCGCTGGCGACGATGCAGCCGGCGAACCGGCCGTTCACGGCGAGGTAGATGGCCAGTTCGCCGCCGGCCAGGTCGGCCGGGTAGGCGTCGGCGGCGTGCTCGGCCACGAACGACAGCTTTCCCACGATCACCTCGTGGGAGCCGAACCGGGCGGTGACGCCGTGCGCGGGCACCTCGACGGCCGTGTCGGTGCGCTGCAGCGCGAGGCCGCGCGTCTCCGCGGCGGTGATGACGGATGCGGCCAGCACGTGCGACGAATACTGCTCGGCCGACGCCGCCAGGGCCAGCAACTCGTCCGGGGTGAACGGCGGTTCCGGGCAGACCCTGGCGATGGTGGGCGTGCCGTAGGTGAGGGTGCCGGTCTTGTCGAACACCACGGTGCGGGCCCTGGCGAGTTTCTCGAGCACTCCCCCACCCTTGACGATGATGCCGTTGCGGGCCGAGCGGCTCATGCCGCCCATGAACGCCACCGGGGCGGCGAGCAGCAGCGGGCACGGGGTGGCGACGACGAGCACCTCGGCGAAGCGCACCGGGTCACCGGAGACGAACCAGGCCAGGCCGGCGATCGAGAGCGCCACCGCGGTGAACGGCACGGCGTACCGGTCGGCGAGACGCACGACCGGTGCTTTGCTGGCGGCGGCCTCCGCCACCAGCGCCACGATCTGCTGGTACTGGCTGTCGGCGGCCAGAGCGGTGGCCCGCACGATGGCGGCCGCCTGCCCGTTGATCGACCCGCTGAGCACCGCCTCGCCCGCGTGCCGCTCCACCGGCAGGCTCTCGCCGGTGAGCGAGGACTCGTCGAACGCGGCCGCGGCGGAGACCAGGTCCGCGTCGACGGGCACGATCTCGGCGGGGCGCACCAGCAGCTGGTCGCCGATCTGCACCAGGGTGGCCGGCACGTCTTCCACGTCGGAGGAACCGTCACGCAGCAGGTGCGCGATCTGCGGCACCCGGTCGAGCAGGGCGTTCAGCTCGCGCTGGGCGCGACCAGCCGCGTAGTCCTCGAGCGCGGCGCCGCCGGAGAGCATCAGCACGATCAACAGCGTGGCCACGTATTCGCCCACCAGGATGGTGGCGATGATCGCCAGGATCGCCAGCAGGTCCACACCGAACGAGCCTTGCCGCATCCGCTTGATCATGCCGGTACCCTGGATGCCGACCACGACCAGGCCGAGGCCGGAGAACAGCCATTGCACGGCCACCGTCAGGCCCGCGGCCCACAGCAGCAGCCCGAGCAGGCCGATCACGATGGTTGCCGCCACAACCGGATATCGGCGGAATGCTCCCCTGAGCGTGGACATGGCTCTATTGTCACCTCGGATGCGCCCGCGCACCAGCAAGGAAAGCCTGACCTTCTCGGCCCGGCGGCACCCCGGCGGCCAACTGTTCCCGCTGCGGACATTTGGTCCCGGCGCACCGGGCGCAATTGTCCGCACCGGCACCAGTTGGGCGCGCACGGAAGGCCCCGCCGGATCGGCGGGGCCTTCTGTCGCGCGGGGGTGCTGGCGGGTTAGGCCAGGCGGGACTGCAGGTTCTCGGCGATCGCGGCCAGGAACTCCTCGGTGGTGAGGTAGCCCTGGTCGGGGCCGACCAGCAGCGCGAGGTCCTTGGTCATCTTGCCGCTCTCGACGGTCTTCACGACAACATCCTCGAGGGTGTGCGCGAACTCGGCCAGGGCCGGGTTGTTGTCGAGCTTGGCGCGGTGCGACAGTCCGCGGGTCCACGCGTAGATCGACGCGATCGGGTTGGTCGAAGTGGGCTTGCCCTGCTGGTGCTGGCGGTAGTGCCGGGTGACGGTGCCGTGCGCGGCCTCGGCCTCGACGACGCTGCCGTCGGGGGTGGAGAGCACGCTGGTCATCAGGCCGAGCGAGCCGAAGCCCTGCGCGACGGTGTCGGACTGCACGTCGCCGTCGTAGTTCTTGCAGGCCCAGACGTAGCCGCCCTCCCACTTCATGGCGGATGCGACCATGTCGTCGATCAGGCGGTGCTCGTAGGTGAGGCCGGCGGCTTCGAAGCGGTCCTTGAACTCGGTGTCGAAGATCTCCTGGAAGATGTCCTTGAACCGGCCGTCGTAGGCCTTGAGGATGGTGTTCTTGGTCGACAGGTAGACCGGGTAGTTGCGCT
>Ga0247806_10001788_pt1 | contig 10157 bp, 6 predicted proteins | sample UWRJL059202B1_FD_179935 | JGI IMG/M metagenome (GOLD analysis project Ga0247806, IMG submission 179935) | Plant litter microbial communities from Arlington Agricultural Research Station in Wisconsin, United States - UWRJ-L059-202B-1 | ecosystem: Environmental > Terrestrial > Plant litter >... | reverse complement strand
ACCACAGGCCAAACCCCCACAGGGTGATGCCGCCGATCAGCCCCAGCCCCGCCGCCACTTCACCGACTCCCGGCAGGCCATTAGCCGCGAAGATCACCGGCCCGTCACCGCCCAGTAGCAACATGCCCAGCGCTCCGGTGCCAATCGGCCCCAGCGCCAGCCAACTCGACGCCGCCATGTTCTCGTGGGGCAACTTGTGCAAGGCCATACGCAACAACAGGATGGTCAGGATGCTGAACGCCACTGGCAACGAGAACGCCCACAGCACGTAGCTGGTGCAGAGCATCACCAGTTGCCCATGGGCGTCCGCCAGGTGCGGGGCCAGCAGGCCCCCGCTGGCTGCAGCCACTTCCGCCGCCACCACCGGCAACAACCACACCGCGGTCATCTGGTCGATGCTGTGCTCCTGCCGCGTGAACATCATGTACGGGATCAGCACGCCGCAGGCCAGCGACATGGCGACGTCCAGCCACCACAGGACCTCGGCCACCTGGACCACATCCTGTCCCCACCGCGGCACGCCAAACACCAGGAAACCATTAATGATGGTGGCCAGGCCCATGGGAATGGTGCCGAAAAACATCGACACCGTGGAGTGGGCGAAAATCCTCCGCGCCTCATCGAAGAACAACACCCAGCGCGCGGCATACAGCACGCTGAACAACACAAACAGACCAATATTGAACAGCCACAGGCCTTCGGCGAACACCCGCAGCCCGGGGATTGCCAGCGGCAACTGGGCCAAGGCCAATGCCAGCACCCCGGTGCCCATGGTGGCGGCGAACCAGTTGGGCGTGAACTGGCGAATCACTTCGCGCGGGTGCTGTAACTGGCTCAAGGGCCGGTTGAGAATTTTGCTGCTATTGGCGCATTGCATGCTGAGCTCCTGTCCCCTGATGAGGTAGAGCCCATGATAGAAGCAGATCGAATATCTATATAACGGGTAATATCTCTAACTGTTATCTATTTTGCAGATATGCGCTCTACACACTGCCCTCGGATTCGATCACCAGCACCCGCGCCGGGCCTTGTGGATGCGCCACGTGCTCGGTCCCCACCGCGGCGTAGAAAATGTCCCCGACCTCCAGCACAACGGCTTGCTCGACACCGTTCTCGCGGTAGCGCATCTGCACCTGTCCATCGAGCACTACAAACACTTCCTGGCCATCGTTGACGTGCCATTTGTATGGCTGATCCGTCCAGTGCAGGCGGGTGGTGATGCCATTCATGTTGGCGATATCCAGCGCCGCCCAGGCACGCTCGCCGGTAAACGCTTTGCTGCGGATGATCTTCATGGGTGGGGGCAATCCTTGGGGTCAGTACTGATTGATGGCCAAGGCTAACGCAAATGCCCTGCTCAGGCTCGGCTCGCTCAAGATCGCCCTGCGACACCCCGCCACGCTGAGACCTTGGTCGACACTGACGCCGCCTGAACATCGTGCGAGACTGTTCGACCGGACTGCAGTCCCGGGGGTCTTTTGCCAGGAGTTTCCATGTCGTTGTCCAGCGGGCTGATCGCCGCCGTCGCCCTGGCCTATATGGCCATCATGTTCGCCATCGCCTTTTATGGCGATCGCCGCAGCACGCCGCTGCCGCCGCGCATGCGCGCCTGGGTGTACAGCCTGTCGCTGGCCGTCTATTGCACCAGCTGGACCTTCTTTGGTGCGGTAGGCCAGGCCGCCGAACAGCTCTGGTCGTTCCTGCCGATTTACCTGGGGCCGATCCTGTTGCTGGTGTTCGCGCCTTGGGTCCTGCAAAAGATGGTGATGATCAGCAAGCAGGAGAACATCACCTCGATTGCCGACTTCATCGCCGCCCGCTACGGCAAATCCCAGTCGCTGGCGGTGGTGGTGGCGCTGATCTGCCTGGTCGGCGTGTTGCCTTACATTGCCTTGCAGCTCAAAGGTATCGTCCTGGGAGTCAACCTGCTGATCGGCGCCGGTGCCGACGCCATGGGCACCCGCGCCCAGGACACGGCGCTGATCGTGTCGTTGATCCTGGCGCTGTTCACCATCGTCTTTGGCACCCGCAACCTGGATGCCACCGAGCACCACCGGGGCATGGTGCTGGCGATTGCCTTTGAGTCGCTGGTCAAGCTGTTCGCTTTTCTTGCCGTCGGCGCATTTGTCACCTACGGCCTGTACGACGGTTTCGATGACCTGTTCGACCAGGCCATGCTCGCCCCGCGCCTGGAGCAATACTGGAAGGAAACCATCAACTGGCCGTCGATGGTGGTGCAGACCGGTGTGGCGATGATGGCGATCATCTGCCTGCCCCGGCAGTTTCACGTCACGGTGGTGGAGAACATCGAACCCCAGGACCTGCGCCTGGCGAAATGGGTATTCCCCGCCTACCTGGCGCTGGCCGCGCTGTTCGTGGTGCCGATAGCCCTGGCCGGGCAAATGCTGCTGCCCAGCTCCGTGCTGCCAGACTCTTTCGTCATCAGCCTGCCATTGGCCCAGGCCCATCCGGCCCTGGCGCTGCTGGCATTCATCGGCGGTGCCTCGGCCGCCACCGGCATGGTGATCGTCGCCAGTGTCGCGCTGTCGACCATGGTTTCCAACGACATGCTGCTGCCGTGGCTGCTGCGGCGCAAAAACGCCGAGCGCCCGTTCGAAGTGTTCCGCCACTGGATGCTCTCGGTCCGCCGCGTGAGCATCGTGGTGATTCTGCTGCTGGCCTATGTCGCCTATCGCCTGCTCGGCTCGACCGCCAGCCTGGCCACCATTGGCCAGATCGCCTTTGCCGCGGTCACCCAACTGGCCCCCGCGATGCTTGGCGCGCTGTACTGGAAACAGGCCAACCGCCGCGGCGTATTCGCCGGCCTCGCCGCGGGCACCTTCCTGTGGTTCTACACGCTGATCCTGCCGATTGCCGCCCACAGCATGGGCTGGTCGCTGAGCACCTTCCCCGGTCTCGGCTGGCTGCACAGCAACCCGCTGAACCTGCCGATCACCCCGCTGACCCAGGGTGTGGTGCTGTCACTGGCGGGTAACTTCACCCTGTTTGCCTGGGTCTCGGTGCTGTCCCGCACCCGGGTCTCGGAACACTGGCAAGCCGGGCGCTTCATCGGCCAGGAGATCAGCGCGCGGCCCAGTGGTCGCTCGCTGCTCGCGGTGCAGATCGACGACCTGCTGCAACTGGCGGCCCGCTTCGTCGGCGAAGAGCGGGCGCGGCAGAGCTTCATCCGCTTCGCCTATCGCCAGGGCAAAGGCTTCAACCCGAACCAGAATGCCGACGGTGAATGGATCGCCCACACCGAGCGGTTGCTCGCCGGTGTCCTGGGGGCTTCATCGACCCGCGCCGTGGTGAAAGCCGCGATTGAAGGCCGGGAAATGCAGCTCGACGACGTGGTACGCATCGCCGACGAAGCCTCGGAAGTGCTGCAGTTCAACCGCGCACTGCTGCAAGGCGCGATCGAAAACATCACCCAGGGCATCAGCGTGGTCGACCAGTCGCTCAAGCTAGTGGCCTGGAACCGCCGCTACCTGGAACTGTTCAACTATCCCGACGGCTTGATCAGCGTCGGCCGGCCGATTGCCGACATCATTCGCCACAATGCCGAGCGCGGCCTGTGTGGCCCCGGCGAAGCGGAAGTGCACGTGGCCCGCCGCCTGCACTGGATGCGCCAGGGTCGCGCCCACACCTCCGAGCGACTGTTCCCTAACGGGCGGGTGATCGAGTTGATCGGCAACCCGATGCCGGGTGGTGGTTTTGTCATGAGTTTCACCGACATCACCGCATTCCGCGAAGCCGAACAGGCGCTGACCGAGGCCAACGAAGGCCTGGAGCGCCGCGTCACCGAGCGGACCCACGAACTGTCGCAACTGAACGTCGCCCTGACCGAAGCCAAGGGCACAGCCGAGTCAGCCAACCAGTCGAAGACCCGTTTCCTCGCGGCGGTCAGCCATGACTTGATGCAGCCTTTGAATGCCGCGCGCCTGTTCTCCGCCGCCCTGTCCCACCGCGACGAAGACCTGAGCCCGGAAACCCAGCAACTGGTGCATCACCTGGACAGTTCGCTGCGCTCGGCCGAAGACCTGATCAGCGATCTGCTGGACATCTCGCGCCTGGAAAACGGCAAGATCAACCCGGATCGCCAACCCTTCGTGCTCAACGAACTGTTCGACACCCTGGGCGCTGAATTCAAGGCCCTGGCCCGCGAGCAAGGCTTGAAATTCCGCTTGCGCGGCAGCCGCCTGCGGGTCGACAGCGACAGCAAACTGCTGCGCCGGGTGCTGCAGAATTTCCTCACCAATGCCTTCCGCTACGCCAAGGGCCCGGTGCTGCTGGGGGTGCGCCGCAAGGGCGACCAACTGTGCCTGGAAGTCTGGGACCGTGGCCCGGGGATCCCGGAAGACAAGCGCCAGGTGATCTTCGAAGAGTTCAAGCGCCTGGACAGCCACCAGACCCGCGCCGAGAAAGGCCTGGGCCTGGGCCTGGCGATTGCCGACGGCTTGTGCCGGGTACTCGGCCATCAACTGCAAGTACGCTCATGGCCGGGCAAAGGCAGCGTGTTCAGCGTCAGCGTGCCGCTGGCCCGCGCCCAGGCCAGCGCGCCCGGCAAAGTCGCCGAGCTCAACGGCCGCCTGCCCACGGGCGCGCAGGTGCTGTGCGTGGATAACGAAGACAGCATCCTGATCGGCATGAATAGCCTGCTCACGCGCTGGGGCTGCCAGGTGTACACCGCGCGTAACCGCGAGGAATGCGCGAACCTGCTCAACGACGGCATGCGCCCGCAACTGGCACTGGTGGACTACCACCTCGATGACGGCGAAACCGGGACTCAACTGATGGCCTGGCTGCGCACCCGCCTGGGTGAGCCGGTGCCAGGCGTGGTGATCAGCGCCGACGGCCGCCCCGAGATGGTCGCCCAAGTGCATGCCGCGGGGCTGGATTACCTGGCCAAACCAGTGAAACCGGCGGCCTTGCGAGCCTTGTTGAGTCGGCATTTGCCGCTTTGACCATCACCCGGGCGACGAACCCGTAGCAGCTGTCGAGCAACGCGAGGCTGCGACCGACAGCGCCGGGGACGACTAGCGTTACTCGGGCAATTCAGCCAAGCCATCAACATCGGTCATCGCCCGCTCCAGCAAGTCTGCTGGCAGGCTCTTGCTGGCCCGTGCGCCGAGCAGCTTGAGCTGCTCGCTGCGGCTGACCAGGTTGCCACGGCCCTCGGTCAGCTTGTTGCGGGCTGCGCTGTAGGCTTTATCCAACTGCTGCAGGCGATTGCCGACTTCGTCCAGGTCCTGGATGAACAACACGAACTTGTCGTACAACCAACCCGCACGTTCGGCGATTTCCCGGGCGTTCTGGCTCTGGCGCTCCTGCTTCCACAGGCTGTCGATCACCCGCAGGGTCGCCAGCAGGGTGGTCGGGCTGACGATCACGATGTGCCGATCAAAGGCCTCTTGAAACAGGTTCGGCTCCGCCTGCAGCGCAGCCGAAAAGGCTGCTTCGATGGGCACGAACAACAATACGAAGTCGAGGCTGTGCAGGCCTTCCAGGCGTTTGTAATCCTTGTCGGACAAGCCTTTGACGTGGTTGCGCAAGGATTGCACATGCTGCTTGAGAGCCGCCTGGCCCAGCGCCGCATCCTCGGCAGCCACGTACTGTTGATAGGCCGTGAGGCTGACCTTGGAGTCGACCACCACTTGCCTGTCGCCCGGCAGGTAGATCAACACGTCCGGCTGGAAACGCTCGCCATCCGGGCCCTTGAGATTGACCTGGGTCTGGTACTCGCGACCCTTCTCCAGGCCCGCATGCTCCAGCACCCGCTCCAGAATCAACTCGCCCCAGTTGCCCTGGGTTTTCTGGCCCTTGAGGGCTCGGGTGAGATTGGTGGCCTCGTCACTCAGGCGCAGGTTCAGTTGTTGCAGGCGCTCCAGCTCCTTGCCCAGGGAGAAACGCTCGCGCGCCTCGGCCTGATAACTTTCCTCGACGCGCTTTTCGAAGGATTGAATGCGCTCCTTCAGCGGGTCGAGCAACTGGCCCAGGCGCTGCTGGCTGGTCTCGGCAAAGCGCTGCTCGCGCTCATCGAAGATCTTCCCCGCCAACTCGGCGAACTGCGCGCGCAGCTCATCGCGCGAACCTTGCAGGTCGTTGAGGCGTTGCTGATGGCTGTCCTGTTGCTCACGCAATTCGGCATTCAGCGAAGCGGCCTGGGCGTCCAGGCGCCGCAGCTCGGTCTCTTTGCTGTTGCGTTCGAGGTTCCAGGCATGGGCCGCGTCACGGGCGTTGTCGCGCTCTATCTGCAGCAGTTCGACTTCCCGGCGCACAGCCGCCAGTTCGGCTTGCTTGCTGGCGTTGGCTTGTCCCAGGTCGCTGATTTCATCGCGGCAGGCGTCCAGTTGCGCGCTCAGGCCGTCCTGGGCCAACTGGGCGGTACCCAGGCGCTCTTCCAGCAGCGCCCGGTCGGCCTGTGCCAGGCTCAAGCGCCGCTGCAGTTGCCACGCCAGAAACAACAACGGCAACCCAGCGCCCGCCAGACCGAGCAACACACTGGTCAAGTCCATAGCCATGACGACTCCTGCCGAAGAATTAAAGCCCGAAGGTTAACCAAGCCGCCCGGGCTTGGACAGCTCAGTCTTCGATCTGCCCGAGCTCGCGCAGGGCCCGCCGGTCACCGGCACGTGCAGCCTGGCGCAGCAGGTCCTGGCCAATGCGGCGGTCGCGGGCATTGCCACATTCGCGGCACATCAATTGACCCAGGCGACTTTGCGCGGCCACCACCCCTTCACGGGCAGGTGCCTTGAGCAAACGCCCGGCAAAATGTTTGACGTTGGGGTTATCGCCCAGGCGGGGACTGTCAAGCAGCCACTCGGCCACTCGCATTGACATGCGCTTGGGGGCGGTAACACCTGAGGGTGGGGAGGTAACAGAAGTTGATACTGAGCGAAACTTCATAAAGCACTGTGGGACAGATCGGAAGGCGCGCCACTTTACTCCTTTTTTCGTACGGGTAAAGCCGAAAAAAACCCAGCACGCCCGTCCTAGAGCAAGCGCTCGGGACAATCCACAGAAGCTGTGGATAACTCAGTGGACAACCCGCCCCGAACTCGCCAGAAGCCCTGTGGAATGGGGCTCCCGCTCAAACTGACGATTTTTTCACCAGTAAAAAAAAGCGATGTTTTTCATTGACTTAAATTTTCACTACAGGCACCCACTGTACCCAGTGGGGAAATGTCGGCGGGGTGACACCCTGCCCGGCTATTGTGCACAAGTACCTGTGCACTGGTTATATCACCGCACTTTTTGCGTGCGTTTTGCCAAGCAGAGGTAACAACCCAGCAAACGTAAGCAAATGTTTTTTGCCTAACACACTTCCCTTAAGCATTTCAATCCGTTAGTATCCGCAGCGTTAGTACCAAGCTGAAAGTCAATTCTGGTCGAACACCTCCCGCGGTATACCTTCCCTAAAGAGAAGCTTCTACCGACATCACGGGATCGACCACCTCGATGGTTTCCAGGTAACGCTTGCGACAACACAGCCTTTGAATCGAATGCAAAGGGTGTTGCGAAGCTCACTTACTCTGACCGAACCAACCTGCAAATTGATCAGGATCTTCACCCCGGGCCCAGAACCTTTGCCCTTGATGTGTTGCCTGCCCTCCTAAGTACCTACCTGCCGGCCCAAGCGCGCACATTTAATAGCGCTTCAACTGGCTGCTTTGTTCCAGTCGGGTTCTTCGTTCGATCAATGGTGATCGACGTTACTGGAACGTTTTAACGCTGCACGGATCAGATTCCGTGTCATTTGCAGGAACACCAATAATTATGTCGACTCAAATCCATACTCAGGATGCCATTCGCACCCTAACCAACGCTTTTGCCCCAATGAACTGCCTGATCATGGCCGCTCGCAAAGGCTGCTTCAGCTTCACGCTGGTCAACGAACACGGGATCGCTCGTCACAGCGAACGCCTGTATCCCGACCAGTACTCCAGCGCCGAGCCGCTGCAGGCCGTGATCGAGCGTACTCGCCAGGCACTGGTTGCCTGAGACGCGAGAAAGGCTGAACACCACAAGAGCCCCGCTGAAAATGCGGGGCTTTTTATTGCCTGATATTTCCCATCGCCCCACCCTGGCTTAAGCACCAACCGATATAACGGTTATAACTGCGAGCTGGAAATATTTTAAAAACAGTCCTTTACAGCAAGAATATGACACTACACTTCAACTCAAGCGGCATGATCCGCTTCCGGCGAGCCTGAGTCGACCTACCGCTGCCAAGCCCCCCCATTCAGGTATCGCCGCTCACTTAACGTTTCGAGGGCCTTATGGGTATCGCTGCCAGCGAACTGTGCCGTTTTGTGATCCGTCCTACCCTGATTTACCTGGGACGACATAGCACGACTGCCGAATCCCTGCTGCTGGGTGTCGCCGCCAGCCAGTCAGCCCTCGGCTCCGCCCTGCATGACCGCCGTGGCCACGGCCTGTACCGGATTGCCGAGCTTCGCCACCAGGCCCTGTGGGATGACTACCTGGCCCTGGATCCGGAACGTGCCAGCCTGGTGCGCGGCCTCGCCAGCCAGCATGCCTTTCTCAGTGGCCCGCACCTGGAACTGACGGTCAATCTGCGTTATGCCACGGCCATTGCCTGGCTGCTGATCGAAGAGCAAAACACCCCGCTGCCCGAACCCGACGACCTGTTGGGAATGGCCCGAATCTGGCGCCAGACCTTCCAACCCCAAGGACGCCTGCGCGACTTCACTTGTGCATGGCGCGACTGTGTTTCACCGATGAATCAGGTCGCCTGCTGACCGGGCAATTTGCAAGATCGGGGAAAATCCCGCGATTATGGTCGGATTGTCCTACAAAACGCTCTATCTCACGCATTACCGGCTATAGCGCTGAGTCGAAAATGTTGGTAATTTTCGCCCCGGTGATCACCCGGAGTTCTAATAATGAAAAAAGTCATGCTCAAAACCACCCTTAGCCTCGCCGTTACCTTGGCATCCACCCAGATCTTCGCAGCTGGCTTTGCCATCAACGAACAAAGCATCAGTGGGATGGGTACTGGTTTCGCCGGGCGTTCTTCTGTCGCCGATGATGCAAGCACAGTTTTCGGTAACCCTGCCGGCATGGCGCGCCTCAAGCGCGAACAAGTCACTGGCGGGGTCGCCATGCTCGATGCCCACACTGACATCAGCAATGCCAGCTCCAGCCCTAACAATGGCACCAACCAGGGCGACATGGTTCCGTTCATTGCCGTTCCCATGGGCTACTACGTCAAGCCGATCGATGACCAATGGGCCGTCGGCGTTGGCATGTACGCGCCATTTGGCCTGGTCACCGACTACGAGAACGGTTTTGCCGGCAAATACTTCGGCAGCAAGAGCGACGTTAAAGTCGTGACCCTGCAGCCAACTGTTTCCTACGCATTCAATGACAAGGTCTCCATCGGTTTTGGTCCGACCATCAACCGTATCCAAGGCAAGCTGGAATCCGACCTGTCGATTACCCAGGCTGCTCCCGATGGCCACGTGCGCATCAAGGGCGACGATACCGCCCTGGGCTACAACATCGGGATCCTGGCCCAGTTGACCGACAGCACCCGCGTCGGCCTGACCTACCACTCGAAAGTGAAGTACAAGCTCGAAGGCAACACCAAGGTCAACTACGGCCTGCTGCCGCTGGCTGGCCAGAGCAAGGACCAGAAGTACGACGCGTCCCTGGACCTGACCACCCCTGAGTCCGTGGACTTCTCGGTGACCCACGCTCTGGACGACCAGTGGACCCTGTACGCAGGCAGCACCTGGACCCGCTGGAGCCGCCTGAAAGAAATCACCGTAGAGAACAAGGGTGTACCTGGCGTGCTGGGCTCGCAGTTCGGTGAAATCACCGAAGAGCAGAACTGGCACGACACCTGGGCGCACGCCGTCGGTGCTTCGTACAAGCTGAACAAACAGTGGGTACTGCGTACCGGCCTGTCGTTTGACCAGGCCCCGACCAACAACGTCGATCGCTCCCCACGCATCCCGACTGGCGACCGTACCATCTTCAGCCTGGGCGCCGGCTGGAGCCCAACTGAAGACCTGACCATCGACATGGCCTACTCCTACCTCAAGGAAGAAGCGGTCAAGGTCAACAATCAGAACGATCGTGGCCAGAGCTACAACGCCAAGTATGAAAACTGGGCAAACGGCTTTGGTGTG
>Ga0247806_10001785_pt1 | contig 10159 bp, 8 predicted proteins | sample UWRJL059202B1_FD_179935 | JGI IMG/M metagenome (GOLD analysis project Ga0247806, IMG submission 179935) | Plant litter microbial communities from Arlington Agricultural Research Station in Wisconsin, United States - UWRJ-L059-202B-1 | ecosystem: Environmental > Terrestrial > Plant litter >... | reverse complement strand
TCGGCGAGACGGTCCTGCACCTCGGCGAGCTCCTGCTGAAATACTTCACGCATGTATCTGTGGTCCTTCCTGGTCGCGCCAAAGCGCGCGAACGCATGAGGCCCGCCTGGCCCCCGATCAATACTGGAGAGCGGAGGTTAACGGCAGGTGCCCTGCGATTGAACAACTCCTAAAGTAGCGTGTGCCCACCCTTGCCGCTGCGAATGCGCCGTGGGATAGTCACTAATCTGGACAAATGGAATCAACCTGGCTCGTGCTGCTCTCCCTGGCACTGGGCCTCACCGTCGGAGCAGGCTTCGTGACTTTGCTGCATGTCGCTGAGCGGCACGGCAAGCGGGCGGCCGAGGTGGTCAACCCCGCCGTTCCCGACGGAATCGACCAGGTGCTCGACGCCCTGGAGAGCGCCGGAGTCGTGCTCGACCCGTCGAACAATGTGATCAAGATGTCCCCGGGGGCGGTGAGCATGGGCCTGGTCGTGCAGCAGCAGCTCGCCCACCCGGAGCTGCTCGACCTGGCCCGCGGGGTGCGGCGCACCGGCGAGGCAGTGTCGGAAGACCTGGTGCTCTCCCGCGGCCCGTTCGGCGACGCGAGCATGCACCTCCGGGTGCGGCTGGCCCGCCTGGGCACCCGGTACGTGCTGCTCCTGGCCGAAGACCGCACCGAAGCGTTCCGGCTCGACGAGGTGCGCCGGGACTTCGTGGCCAACATCAGCCACGAACTGAAGACCCCCATCGCCGCGGTGAGCCTGCTGGCCGAAGCGCTCGGTCACGCCGCCGACGAACCCACGCAGGTGCGCCGCTTCGCCGACCGCCTCACCACCGAGGCCGGGCGCCTGGCCCGGCTCACCCAGGAGATCATCGAACTGTCCAGACTGCAGGCGCAGGATGCGTTGCGGCAGCCGGAACTTCTCAGCATCGACGACATCGTGGGTGCCGGCATCGACCAGAACCGGGTGGCCGCCGAAAGCGACCAGATCGTGATCGCGGTGGGCAAGAAGTCACGGGCGCGGGTGCACGGCGATGAACGCCTGCTCGTGATGGCCGTGCACAACCTGGTCGCCAACGCCGTGCACTATTCGGCCGCGGGCTCCCGGGTCGGTGTCGGAGTTCGGGTCACCGATGGTGTGGTGGAGATCACCGTCACCGACCAGGGCGTCGGAATCCCGGAGGCCGACCTGGACCGGATCTTCGAACGGTTCTTCCGCGTCGACCAGTCCCGGGCCCGCAACACCGGCGGCACCGGCCTTGGACTCTCCATCGTCAAGCACGTCGTGCAGATCCACGGTGGCGACATCCGGGTCTGGTCCCAGCCCGGTTCCGGCTCCACCTTCACCATTCGCCTGCCAGAGGCGACCCACCCCGCATTAGCGGCGACAGGAGACACCCCATGACCCGAATCCTTCTGGTTGAAGACGAGCAGGCGCTGAGCGAACCGTTGAGCTTCCTGCTCGAACGGGAGGGCTATGAGGTCACGGTGGCCGAAGACGGCCCCAGTGCGCTCGCCGAATTCGACCGAGCCGGGGCCGACCTGATCCTGCTCGACCTGATGCTGCCCGGCATTCCGGGCACCGAGGTGTGCCGCGAGATCCGCACCCGCTCGGCGGTGCCGATCATCATGCTCACGGCCAAGGACTCCGAGGTGGACATCGTCGTGGGGCTCGAGCTGGGCGCCGACGACTACGTCACCAAGCCGTACTCCACCCGGGAGCTGCTCGCCCGCATCCGCGCCGTCTCACGCCGGCACACCGACCCGGCCGAAGAGGATGACGGGGTGCTCACCGCCGGTACCGTGCGGATGGACATCGAACGGCACACCGTGTCGGTCTCCGGCGACGTGGTGAACATGCCGCTGAAGGAATTCGAGCTTCTCGAATTCCTGCTGCGCAACGCCGGGCGAGTGCTCACCCGCGGTCAGCTGATCGACCGGGTCTGGGGCAGCGACTACTTCGGTGACACCAAGACCCTGGACGTGCACATCAAACGCATCCGCTCTCGCATCGAGGCGACCCCGTCGGACCCCACCATGCTCGTCACCGTGCGCGGTCTCGGCTACCGTTTCGAGGCCTGAGCCGCACCATCCGGATACGTAAAATGCCCCTTGGCTTTCGCTCAAGGGGCATTTTGTGGTCTCTGGCGACTTACGGGGCGGTGGTGGCCTCAGGGGTCGCGGTGGGAGCGGGGGTCGACTCGGGCTTCGCCGTCGCCGTGGGTTCCGGCGTCGCAGTGGGCACCAGGGTGGAGTACTCGGTCAGGGTGCCGTCGAGCACCGGAACCAGCAGCTCGGTGCCGGTGAGGTCGCCGTACTGGAAGAACACCGGGAACAGCGAACCGGCGTTCGCGTTGAGGCTCTCGATCGCGACGCTCTCCCCGCCGTCGACGCCGATCTCGGTCGTCGAGTTGGCGAGGATGGTGACCTCACGGTTGACCTTCTCGTCGGCGCCCTCGTACTGCACCAGCAGATCGACATCCTCGGCGCTGGAGTTCACCACGTGCACGAGCAGGTTCGCGTTCTCGCCGTCCTCGGTGAGGAGGATCGCGTTGCGGAGGGCGAGGTCGCCCACATCGCCGCTGACACCGTCACTGGCGTCGTAGTGGTTCGTCGTCGCCTGGGGAGCGTACAGATTGCATCCGGTCGTTCCCAACAGGATGCCGGCCGCCACAACGACGGTTGCCATGGTTCGCGCTCTCACAAGACCTCCACAAGAGTTCAGCGTTCAGCCCAAGTGGCGTGAACGCTGCAGATTTCCGTTGAGTTTACCTTACGAAATAGTCCTGACCGGGCGCATCGGGCCAGACAGCGAATACTTCCCCCGGAGGCTGCCGAACAGGGGTGGTATCATAGACGTTGCTGAAGGGATATCAATACATGTTATTTGAAGTTGGCGAAACAGTCGTCTATCCCCACCACGGCGCTGCGACGATCACCGAGGTGAAAACGCGCATCATCAAGGGTGAAGAAAAACTCTATTTGAAGCTCAACGTCACCCAGGGTGACCTCACCATCGAAGTCCCGGCCGAGAACGTCGATCTGGTCGGCGTGCGTGACGTCATCGGCCAGGACGGCCTCGACAAGGTCTTCGAGGTGCTGAGGGCGCCGTTCACCGAAGAACCGACCAACTGGTCACGCCGGTACAAGGCCAACCTGGAAAAACTGGCCAGCGGCGACGTGATCAAGGTGTCAGAGGTCGTCCGCGACCTGTGGCGCCGCGACCAGGACCGCGGCCTCTCGGCCGGGGAGAAGCGGATGCTCGCGAAGGCGCGGCAAATCCTCATCTCCGAACTGGCCCTGGCCGAAAAGACCGACGAAGACCGGGCATCCAGTGTGCTCGACGAGGTGCTCGCCTCGTAACGCTCCTGCTCGTGCAACAGGCGGCGCCCGACGGCGCCGCCTGTCGCACGTTCCGGCCGGCCGGCCCGGCCACCCCCGCAGCACCCCGATCAGCTCCTTTTCCCGCCCCGCTTCACCGCGCCCCACCAGATAGCCTCCAGACATGACGCAATTCCCGGTTCCCGCCGTCGCGGTCATCGTCGTCGCCGCCGGCAGCGGCAGCCGGCTCGGCCGCGACCAGCCCAAGGCATTTGTCGACCTCGGCACCCGCACCATCCTCGAGCACGCCCTCATTGGCGTGTTCGGCATGGCCGAGCCGGCGCAGGTGATCGTCGTCGCTCCGCACGCGCAGCTCGCCGACGCCACAACCATCGCCGCCCGCGTCGCCGGCTCCGCGGCCGGGTACCTCGACGTGGTCGCCGGGGGAGCCACCCGCCAGGACTCCGTGGCCCGCGGGCTCGACCAGGTGCGCGCCGGCGTCACCGTGGTGCTCGTGCACGACGCCGCCCGCGCCCTCACCCCGGCCGCCGCCATCGACGCCGTGGTGGCCGCCGTGCGCCGCACCGGCCACGGCATCGTGCCCGGCCTGCCCGTGGTCGACACCATCAAGAGCATCGACGCCGCCGGCAGCATCCTGGGCACCGTCGACAGGTCGCAGCTCACCGCCGTGCAGACCCCGCAGGGCTTTCCCCGCGCCATGCTCGACGCCGCCTTCGCCTGGGCGGCGACGCTGCCCGCCACGGATGCCGCCGGCCGGGACCTCACCGACGACGCGGCGCTGGTCGCCGCGGCCGGGAACGCGGTCAGCAGCATCCCCGGTGACCCGCTGGCGTTCAAGGTGACCACCGGCTGGGACCTGCGCCGCGCCGAACTGCTCCTCGGCGAGACGGACGGCCCCACCGCGGAGCCCCGCGTGGGCACCGGCATCGACGTGCACGCCTTCGACGACACCAGCGACCTCTGGCTCGCCGGGCTGCACTGGCCGGGGGAGCGGGGCCTGTCCGGGCACAGCGACGGCGACGCCGCCGTGCATGCCATCTGCGACGCCCTGCTCGCCGCCGCGGGGCTGGGCGACATCGGTCAGGTCTTCGGCACCGCCGATCCGCGCCTCACTGACGCCCACGGTGACGTGTTCCTCACCGAGACCCTGCGCCTGATCGAGGCCGCCGGTTACCGGGTCGGCAACGTCTCAGTTCAGATCATCGGCAACCGGCCCAAACTCGCGCCCCGGCGAGCCGAAGCGCAGCACCGGCTCGCCGGCATCCTGCACGCGCCGGTGTCGGTCTCGGCGACCACGACCGACGCGCTGGGCTTCACCGGGCGTGGCGAGGGCATCGCCGCGCTGGCCACCGCGGTGCTGTACCCGAGCATCCGACCGGCCCTCGCCTAAACTGGACCAGTGACCATGCGACTATACGACTCGAAGGCCCAGGCCCTTCGCGATTTCCTGCCGATCGTTCCGGGCCAGGTGGGAATCTACGTCTGCGGACCCACGGTTCAGTCGTCCCCGCACATCGGGCACCTGCGCAGCGCCCTGGTTTACGACCAGCTGCGCCGCTGGCTCAGCTACCGCGGCAATAATGTCACCTTCGTGCGCAACGTCACCGACATCGACGACAAGATTCTGATCAACGCGCAGGGCACCACCGAAGAGTGGTGGGCGCTGGCCTACCGTTTCGAACTCGAGTTCACCGCCGGCTACCAGAAGCTGGGCATCCTGGCGCCCACCTACGAGCCACGAGCCACCGCCAGCGTGCACGAGATGCAGGACATCGTCGTGCGTCTGATCGAGAACGGGCACGCGTACCCGGCCGCCGACGGCTCCGGCGACGTGTACTTCGACACCCGCAGCTGGCCCGCGTACGGCGAACTCACCCGGCAGAACCCCGACAACATGGAGGCCGCCGCGGACGCCGACCCGCGTGGCAAGCGCGACCCGCGTGACTTCGCCCTCTGGAAGGGCTTCAAGGACGGCGAGCCGGCTTCCGCCGCGTGGAAGTCCCCGTGGGGCGCCGGCCGGCCCGGCTGGCACATCGAGTGCTCCGCCATGGCCGCCCGTTACCTCGGTGCGCAGTTCGACATCCACGGCGGCGGTCTCGACCTGCGGTTCCCGCACCACGAGAACGAGCTGGCGCAGTCCAGCGCCGCCGGTGACGCCTTCGCGAACTTCTGGGTGCACAACGGCCTGGTCAACACCAACGGGCAGAAAATGTCCAAGTCGCTCGGCAACTCGGTCTTCGCGGCCGAGCTGCTCGACCAGGCCCGTGCCATCGTGGTGCGCTACTACCTGGGTGCCGCACACTACCGCTCCACCCTGGACTACCACGAGGGATCCCTCGCCGAGGCCGAGGCCGCCCTCGAACGCATCGAGAGCTTCCTCGACCGTGCCGACCGTCGCCTCGCCGACACCCGGTTCGCCGGGTCGGGCGTCGAGATCGTGCCGGATGATTTCGCCACGGCCATGGACGACGACCTCGCGGTGCCGCAGGCTCTCGGCGTGCTGCACGAAACCGTGCGCGCCGGCAACGCGGCCCTCGACGCCGAAGACCTGCACGCCGCCGCGGCCGCGCGCGGCCAGGTGCTCGCAATGAGCGAGGTCCTCGGCATCAACCCCCTGTCGCCCGGTTGGGCCGTGGCGACCGACGAACCCGCCATGGTGGCCCTCACCGCACTCGTCGAGCGCCTGCTCGCCGACCGTGAGACCGCCAGGCACAGCCGCGATTACGCGGCCGCAGACCGTATCCGGGACGAGCTCGTCGCCGCCGGCATAACCATCGAAGACACCCCGTCGGGTGCACATTGGAGTTTTGACTGATGAAGAACACAGATCGCAAGTCGCGCACCGGCGCGGTGCGCAAGGGCAGCAGAGGACCGCAGGTCGGCTCCGGCGGGCAGGGCCGTCAGGCCCTCGAGGGCAAGAAGCCCACCCCCAAGGCCGAAGACCGTCCGTACCACCCCGCCGGCAAGGCCAAGGCAGCCAAGGACCGCTTCGCCGCGGCCGGCGGCGGCCGCAGCCGCGCCCCGGGCGGGTCCGGCGCTCCGCGCAGCGGCGGCCGCAGCACCGGCACCGGCAACACCGGTGGTGGCGGCTCGTCCACCCGCAAGGCGAAGTCGGATGCCGAGTTCGAGGTCGTCACCGGGCGCAACTCGGTGCTCGAGGCGCTGCGCGCCAAGATCCCCGCGTCCGCGCTCTACGTGGCCACCCGGATCGAAATGGACGACCGGGTGAAGGAAGTCCTCAAGCTCGCGACGACCCGCAACATCCCGGTGCTCGAGGTCATGCGCCCCGAGATCGACCGGCTCTCCGGTAAGGACGCCGTGCACCAGGGCCTCGCGCTCAAGGTGCCCGCGTACGAGTACGCGCACCCGGTGGAACTGCTCGACCTCACCATCAGCCGCGGCCACAAGCCGCTGTTCGTGGCGCTGGACGGCATCACCGACCCGCGCAACCTCGGTGCGATCATCCGCTCCACCGCGGCGTTCGGCGGCCACGGCGTCATCGTGCCGCAGCGCCGCTCGGTGGGCGTCACCGCGTCGGCGTGGAAGACCTCGGCCGGTGCGGCCGCGCGTCTGCCCGTTGCCATGGCTCCCAACCTCACCCAGACGCTCAAGGCGCTCAAGGAGCGCGGCGTACTCGTGATCGGCCTGGACGGCGGCGGCGACACCGAGCTGCCGGAGCTCGGCATCGGCTACGCCGAGCGCCCGATCGTCGTGGTCGTCGGCAGCGAGGGCAAGGGCCTGTCCCGCCTCGTCACCGAGACCTGCGACGCCATCGTGTCGATCCCGATCAACGCCTCCACCGAGTCGCTGAACGCCGGTATCGCGGCTGGGGTGACGCTGTACGAGATCTCGAAGCTGCGCGCTGTGGCGGCGGCGGCCAAGGCGGCTACGAAAGCGGCTGCGCAGGGCTGACCAGGTAACTCTCGCCTTTGAGAACGGCGCAGATCAGTCCCCGTCGGGGACGGTCTGCGCCGTTTCCTGTTGGTACTGGTGTGCTGTGGGTCCCGTTCAAGGCCTGCTGTTTATGGGGATGCGGGTGCCCGGGATATGCCGTGAGTTTCCGTTCCAGGGACCCTGCGCTATCCGCCCCTGAGACCCCCGACGCGTCGCACCCTGGGCCGGTGGCGCCTGAGTTGCCAGTTGGGGCCCAGTGCGGCGCGCTGAGGGGGCCCCAACTGGCAACTCATTGAGGGCACGGATGGTGAGTTGCCAGTTGAAGCCCAGTGCGGCGCTCTGAGGGGGCCCCAACTGGCGACTCACCTGGAGCGGCAACCCGGCCGGCGCAGGGATGGCGCAGCGCTCCCGCGAGATGCCGCACAGTGCCCCTTGCGGGCGTCCCACGGGGTGTTTTGGCGGAAGTGGGCGCATCCAACTCTCCCGAGAACGCTCAAAGTGCCCCTTCAGGGCAGCTGAAGGGGCACTTTGCGGCAAGTCGTCGGGGAGGGGTCAGACGTTCAGGCGCCAGTCCTCGACGTCGGCGTCCTCGTCGGTGTCGATGCCCTCGGCGGCCAGGTCGGGCAGGGAGATCGGCGTGGTGGGCGGGTCGATGACCGTGGCCTCGTCGCGGCGGTGCCGCAGCACATCCTGCACGTACGAGGTGACGGCTTCGGCCAGCGGGATGTCCCGGTTGGCGTTCTGCGCCATGTACCAGCGGTGGTCCAGCAGCTGGTGGAACACCTCGGCCGGCTCCAGCTTGCCCTTGAGCTCGCGGGGGATGGCGCGCACAACGGGTTCGAAGACTCGCATCAGCCACTCGTGGGCCATCATCTCCTCGTCGGCATCCGGGTTGCCGTAGGCGACCCCGTAGGAGTCCAGGTCGTTGAGCAACCGGCGCGCCTGGTTCTCTTCGGCATCGAGGCCGGCCAGGCGCAGCAGCCGGCGCTGGTGGTGGCCGGCATCCACCACCTTGGGCTGGATGCGCACGGTCGTGCCGTTCTCGTCTGTTTTGATCGCGAGTTCCTCGATGTCGAAACCGAGATTGTTGAGGCGTTCGACACGTTCGGTGATGCGCCAGCGTTCACTGCTCGCGAAGGACTCCGAGCCGGTCAGTTCCTTCCACAGCAGCCGGTAGGCGGCAACGATGCCGTTGCTCACGTTGATCGGGTCGAGCTCGTCGGCGACGCGGCCGCCGGCCTCGAGGTCCATCAGCTCGCCGGCGATGTTCACCCGGGCGATCTCGAGGTCGTTCTCGCGCTGACCGTTGGACAGGCCACCCGGGTAAAGCTGACCGGTCTCGGCGTCGACGAGGTAGGCGGCGAACGCGCCGGCGTCCCGGCGGAACAGCGTGTTCGACAGCGACACGTCGCCCCAGAACAGACCCACCATGTGCACACGCACGAGCAGCAGGGCCAACGCATCCACGAGGCGGGTGGCGGTGTCCGGGCGGAGGGCCTGGGAGTAGAGCGCGCGGTACGGCAGGGAGAACTTGAGGTGCCGGGTGACCAGCACCGAGTTCAGCGGGTCGCCGTCTTCGTCGGTACGGTTCGTGATCACCGCGAGCGGCTCCACGCACGGGATCTCCAGACCCTGCAGGGTGCGGAGCATGTCGTACTCACGCTTGGCCATCTCACTGGTGGTTTCCTTGATCGCGACGACACGACCGCTCAGGTGCGCGAAACGCACGAGGTGTCGGGAGAGGCCCTTGGGCAGCGACGCGATGTTCTCGTTCGGCCAGGCGTCGAGCGGAACGTTCCAGGGGAGGTCGAGCAGGGCCGGATCGGCCGTTGCTGAGGTGATGTTCAAGGAGCCGCTCATGAGGAGCCTAACTATCGACAGGGACCCGGATGGGCCAGGGTGCTGCCGGGCGGAATCGGCTCGGCGGCGCGGAACAGAACCGGCAGGGAATCCGGTGGGGGATATGACAAACTCGACCGCCGTAACTGCCGGCGGTCGAGTTTATCGGGCGTTACTTAGTCGGTGACGGCGCCGCCAAGACGGGCGCCGGACTCGGCGTCGAACACGTGCAGGTGGTTCGGCGTCGCGGTGAGGTACACGGTCTCGCCGGCGGACGGGTGCGAGCGGCCATCGACGCGAGCGACGATGTCGGTGCGCTTGCCCTCGACCGTGGAGTGGCCGTAGAGGTAACCGTCGGCGCCGAGCTCCTCGACCAGGTCGACCTCGACGGCCAGGCCCTCACCGAAGGAGGTGGAGAGCTGGATGTCTTCGGGGCGAACACCGATGGTGACCTTGCTGCCGGCAGTGCCCGCGAGGGTCTCGCGCAGCACGGGAACCGTGGCGGTACCGAACTTGATGCCACCGTCGACGGCGTCGGCCAGGAACAGGTTCATGGCCGGGCTGCCGATGAAGCCGGCAACGAAGACGTTGTTCGGCTTGGCGTACAGGTCGCGCGGGGAGCCGACCTGCTGGAGGACGCCATCCTTGAGCACGGCGATGCGGTCACCCATGGTGAGCGCCTCGGTCTGGTCGTGCGTGACGTAGACGGTAGTGACCCCCAGGCGACGCTGCAGCGACGCGATCTGGGTGCGGGTCTGAACGCGCAGCTTGGCGTCGAGGTTCGACAGCGGCTCGTCCATGAGGAACACCTGGGGCTGACGCACGATGGCGCGACCCATGGCAACACGCTGACGCTGACCACCGGAGAGGGCCTTCGGCTTGCGGCTGAGGTAGGGCTCGAGGTCGAGCAGCTTGGCGGCTTCGAGAACGCGGGTGGCGCGCTCGTCCTTGTTGACGCCGGCGATCTTGAGCGCGAAGCCCATGTTCTCGGCGACGGTCATGTGCGGGTACAGCGCGTAGTTCTGGAAGACCATGGCGATGTCGCGGTCCTTCGGGGGAACGTCGGTGACGTTGCGCTCACCGATGAAGATGTCGCCGT
>Ga0247806_10001784_pt1 | contig 10160 bp, 9 predicted proteins | sample UWRJL059202B1_FD_179935 | JGI IMG/M metagenome (GOLD analysis project Ga0247806, IMG submission 179935) | Plant litter microbial communities from Arlington Agricultural Research Station in Wisconsin, United States - UWRJ-L059-202B-1 | ecosystem: Environmental > Terrestrial > Plant litter >... | reverse complement strand
CGGGATGGCTGCTCTTAATTCATAACTCATAATTCCGATGCAGGTATCTGTATTTCAAAAAAGTGTACCGCGCTGTATTCATCGCGATGAAGTAGCCTTCTTTTCCATCTAAAAATCCCAGCCGGAAAATATAGTTGGTGACAAAAGAAATAACGGGGGAAACGAACCTTTTTACCAGCGAAGCCTTTTTCCCTTTCTCTTTGTATTTCTTTGCACTGAGCTGTGCGTATCGATCCGTTTTTGATTCGTAGGCTTGCCGGTCCTGCGCCGTATAGTGCAACAGGCTGCCTTTTATTTCCTGCGTAATTGTTGCTGTTGTTGAAACCAGCTCTTCGTGTACATCGGCTTCGTTCCAGCTTACGATGTTTTTATTGTAGATCCGCCGCACCTTGTCCCTGCCCCATTCACCGTGTTTGATTTCCTTGCCACAAAAAAAATTCCTTCTCTTAAATTGATAAACGACATTCTCTTTTTGCAGGCCGATCTTTTCCAGCGACGATTTCAGTTCCTCGTCGATGGCTTCATCTGCATCCAGGCTGAAGATCCAGTCGTGCCGTGCGGCTGCACTCCCCTTATTTTTGTTGTTGCCATAACCATCCCAACCAGTGGCTACCACCCGTGCGCCAAATTGTTTGCAGATGCCGATCGTGCCGTCGGTACTGCCACTATCCACCACTACCACGTCGTCCGTAAGGTGCCGCGTGCTTTCCAGCGTATTGCCGATGATGCGCGCTTCGTTCTTCGTTATGATCACTACTGATAGTTGCATTGAATGTGATGGCTGAGTAAAAAATTGTTGCTGCAAAGAAACAGAAATTAAAATAACGAAAAGGCTTAGGGTTTAGAAAGGTTTAGCATGTTTAGTAAGGGTTCAAGATCATGCAGAACTCATAACTCATAATTCATAACCCATAACTTCTAACCCATAATTCATAATTTTGTCCTTATGTGGGAACAACAATTGGAAGACATAAAAGCGGGCAACGTGAAAACCCTGGCGCGCTGCATATCTTTCATTGAAAATAAAAAAGAAGGTTACGAAGCGCTGTTGCAACAGTTACCGCCTTCGCCGGCACCGCTCATCGGCATTACCGGTCCGCCGGGTGCCGGCAAAAGCACGTTGGTGGATGCACTGATCGGTACGTTGGTACAGCAGCAAAAAAGAGTAGCCGTTCTTTGCGTGGATCCTTCTTCCCCTTTTAACCTGGGTGCTTTGCTGGGCGACCGCATTCGCATGAGTGAATGGTACAATCATCCCAATGTGTTCATCCGTTCACTGGCCACACGTGGTTCGCTGGGCGGACTGCACCCGCACATCATCGAGATAAGCGACCTGCTGAAAGCCGCGGGCTTTGATTACATCATCGTGGAAACAGTGGGGGTTGGACAAAGCGAAATAGAGATCGCCGGCCTCGCCGATGTAACCGTAGTGGTGGTGGTACCCGAAGCGGGCGACGAAATACAAACGATGAAAGCAGGGCTGATGGAGATCGCCGATATTTTCGTGGTGAATAAAGCCGATCGCCCTGGTGCCGACCGTTTCGTAAAAAACCTGGCCCTGATGCTGGCCCCGGCATTTCACCAGCACGGTCACGACCTGGCCGTGATAAAAACCGTGGCTTCGCAAAGAACAGGCTTGGAGGAATTGTTGAAAGCGATTGAAAATATTTTGTCGAAAAGCAACCAAATACAACGGGAACGACGCCTGCACCTCCTGGCAGAAAAAGCTTACCAGTTGATACAACAAAAAAGAATGGAAAACGTAGATAAAGAAAAACTGAAAGTTGAAATTGAAAAAGAAGGAGCGGGATTTAATGTTTACCGCTTCATTGAAAAATACAGCTAGGCTTTCTTGTTCATGTCCGCCTGCTCCTGCGCTTCCATTTGTTTGTTGTTCTTCCACCAGCGGAAACCGATAACGCCCACGATGATGAAGGGCGACAACATTAAATATAAAATGCCGCGGTTCAGTCCCAGCGCCGGTTTTTCACCCATCTGCTGGGCCGACTTTGTACAAACGGAACATTGTGCCCATAATTCGCCGCTGTTTACCAACAGCAAAACGACCAGCAACAAAATAACGCCAACGCCCTTTCTCATGATGCTGCAAAGTTAGCTGAAGCCGTCGAAATTAAGGCTGCTGCTGCAAAGATTAACAGCGAAATTTTAGTAGTTCGCTTTAAAGAACATCTTAATACAAAACAGGATCTTCCCCAGTGTTGATTTGTTTTTTACAATAAGAATGGTATGGAAGTTTTTAAAGAAGAAAAGGCTGCGGGCAAAACTTAGCTTCCTGTTGAACAACTGCAGCATCCGTTCCAGTATCTTCCTCGTCTCTTCGTTTTTGAAGGCCGTATTCTTATAGGTTACCAGTTCGTTTAATTTCCGCTCGTAAGGGGGAATGGCTTTTTTTACCGCTGCGGCACCCCTGTTTTGCTTTGTGCCCACCGCATTGCTGGCATGTTGGCGGTAAAAAACCAGGTGACGGTCGGTATATTTTATGCCGTTGTTGGCGGCCGCCTTGAAGCTGATCCAGCGGTCGTACATAATCCCTTCCGGGAAGGGGAAAAGCGTTTTTACAAAGTCCTGCGTCATTACGAAACTATGTCCCGGCAGGCAATTGCCCAATAAAAACGGCGCGCCGGAATAATAAGATTGCAAATGCATCACCGATTTAAAATCGATGTTTAAAGATTTCCCATTGGCATCCACGAATAAAGAATTGCCATAGGCTGCGTCTTCGGTGTTGATGGAAGCGGCCAGGATTTCCAGTTTATCCGCTGCCCAAATATCATCCTGGTCGGCTATCGCGATGTATTTGCCTGCGCAGTATGCCAATGCCTTTTCAAAGGTTTTCGTAATGCCAAGGTTTTGCGGGTTTTGATAGAACCGGATGAACGGGTACTGCGCTCTATAGTTTTCGATGATGCCAAGGGTGCCGTCCGACGAGCCGTCGTCGGTAATAACGATCTCTATGTTTTTATGGGTTTGACCAATGATACTGTCCAGCTGCTCCGCCAGGTAGCGCTCACCATTATAAGTGGCCATTGCAATCGATACCAGGTCGGAAGGGGAATACATTAATTTGAAAATATGAAAATTTGAAAATGAATGATACTACCCCGGTTCGTGTCCCCACGAAACGGAATAAATTAAAATTCTGGCTTGTGATGGCACAAGCCAGGGCAGTCGTCCCTAAGCCCCGGGTCGTGCCTCACGAACCGGGACCTTTCTTCTTCTTAAAAACCCGCTTAACCGGTTTCGTCGCGTCCATCAGTTCCCGGTTTATTTGTGAAAGCCGTAGCTGCACACTGAAAACTGCAAAGTTAAGAGGTAAGGGCGCATGGTCCTTGATGCTGCGCGCCACGTATCTTTTTGCAAAATCCATGATCTCCCTGTAGGAGTACCGGTCTTTCACCAGTTGCTCTACGATCTTCTTAAAATCACGATAGCCCGGGATGTTTTTTTGATGGTAGCGGTCTTTTACCTGTGCAAATTCACCGGTCATTATGGCGTTGATCACGTTGACCACCTGTTCCAGGCGGTCGTCTTTTATTTCTATGATGTGACTTGTATCCAGCCCGTTGATCTCGAAATCATGGTGAACGCCTGCATAAATGCTGGGCTTCGCCGAAAACAATTGCAGCATCGGTATCTTTTTCGCCCAATCCGCCGTAGCCACCCAGGTGATGCCGCTGCTACAACCTGTAAGCAACGTGCAATATTTCGTGAGTTCCGCATTTTCCCTGAAGGAAAGCGAAGCGGCGCTCAATATCCGCGGATCGGGAAAAGCTTCGGGGGATTGCGAACTCAGGATAAAACAGGTATCGGGGTGCTGGCTGATCACCGCCTTTGCGACTTCCACGGCGAAGGCAGGATTAACATTCGACTGGCCGCTGCCCGGCATGCATTCGAAAAGAATTACATTTTTAAACGTATCGAGTTGATGAGCGACGGCAAAGCGGCGCACATTTTCAACTTCTTCTGCCGACAATTGTAATGCAGGACTAACGTTTACGGTTATGGGCTTTTTATAAGCACTTAAAATGGTGCCGCGGATGGTGCCGGTATAATGGATCCAGTTGAGCGGCGCGATCTGGCTGAAGATGATCTCGTCGAATTCATCGGCGGCTTTCCGCCTTAAGGCTTCCGTTTCAAAACTTTTCCAGCCGGCCAGGTAATAGTCGCCATTGCTGATTGGCACGGGCCAAACGGCATCCACGTGCGGGTTTAAATGCAGGATGGATTTGAAATTTTCCGCTACCGCCCAGGTAATATGGCTGTTCGGGTAATCTTTTTTTATTTGTTTGGCAATCGTAGTAGCGTACAGGCAATCCCCGTAACGGGCCAACTGGCCGATGAGGAAGCGCCTGGGTTTTTGCCCCGTGCCGCTTATATCCGTATGATTATCCAGTGAAATAAATTTTTGCGCAATATATCGACTTTAACGCAATTGAAGCGGGCGAGGCCGCTGCTGTCAAAGGAAAATATGGTTATTTTTACAACATGAAAAAGCGATTGATACCTTTTGCGGCCTTGCTGTTTTCTTTTTTCGGCACCATTGCCCAGCCGGGAAATAAGGCCGTTGATTTTTATAAACAGGCCGAAGCCTTTGCGGCGCAGAATAAGTTTGTGGAAGCGCTGGATAATTACAGGAAAGCTACGGAAGCCAATCCCAACTATGTAGAAGCCTACCTGGCTGCGGCCAAAACATTCACCCGGGTATCCATGCAGGCGGATGCGATCTTCTGTTACCGGAAAGCACTAAAGATCAGTCCCAATTCCTGCGAGATCAACATAGCCGTTGGCAATTTTTACAAGGAAGTAAGGCAGAAGGCCGATTCAGCTTTTATTTATTACAACAAAGCCCTGCAACTGAAATGCGATACCAGCAAGGAACTGCTGTTCAACGTGGGCTGGTATTACAACGACAAAAAGAATTACGCGGCTTCCTACGCACCGTTGAAAAAAGCGCTGCAGATCGACAATAATTATAAATCGGCTATCAGCGAGATCAGTTATTCCTACCGCATCACGGAGCAATACAACGAAGGCATACAGTATTTCAGGGAGCAATACAATTTATCCAAATTCGATCTCTACCTTTATTACATAGGCCTGTTTCACCTGCAGCAAAAAGACAAAGTGAAAGCGACCGGCGTGTATGAAGAACTAAAAGCGCTCGACTCTAAATTAACGACCGTGCTCAAAAAAAAGATCGACGCCCTTCCATAACCGCCGCAAAATTCAGTTATGTTCAAAAGATTTATTTTAAGCCTGCTGAAAGCGCCCGTTTCTTACGCGCAGGCGGGTGAAGACAGGGTGGTGAACTTTCTTTTTTCCGGCAGGGGTATCAACACGATCTCTTACATCGATATCGGCGCCAACCTGCCCGTTACGTTCAACAATACCTACCTGTTTTATAAGAACGGCGGCAGCGGTGTGTTGATAGAACCTTACCAACCCTATGGAAGAAAATTCAGGAAGGTGCGCCCGCGCGATAAAGTGGTAGGCGCCGCCATCAGCGACCAGCCGGGCGAAGCGGACTTTTACATTTTCAGCGAACCGGCCATCAATACCTTGTCGAAAACAGAAGCGGAAGCACATGCGGCTTCGGGTAATTATAAACTAACAGAAGTAAAGAAAACAGAACTGGTAACGATTGGCCAGGTGATCGAAAGAGAAATGGATGGCAAACTGCCGGACCTTATTTCCCTGGATGTAGAAGGTGTTGACTATGCCGTTTTAAGCGCTTTCGATTTTACAAAATACCCCGTGCCGGTGTGGATTGTTGAAACCTGTTCCTATTCCGAAAACCACATCAAACCCAAAGTTACTTCCATCATCGACCTCATGCTGACGAAAGGCTATTTCGTGTATGCCGATACGTATATCAATACCATCTTTGTGCACGAAAAGTGGTTCAATAAGTAAAAATTTAAAAGTCAAAATTCAAAAACATTCAACAACTTTTAGGTTTTGACTTTTGCATTTTGAATTTTTAATTTTCCTGAGACCTTGCGTGAAATAGCTGTAAAAAAAGAACCCAAAACTGATCGCTCAATTTTGGGTTTTAACTTTTTACCTTGCCTACCGGCAGGGTTTGAATTATTTACGCGCTTTCCGCCTTCATCGATTTCGAAGCCCTTAAGCGTTCGTTCTCATCCAGTATCACTTTGCGCATGCGTATGTTCTTGGGCGTTACTTCAATGCACTCATCCTGTTGGATGTATTCCATGCATTCTTCCAGCGTCATCAGGATCTTTGGTGCGGCACGGCTGGCATCATCGCTGCCGCTTGCACGGTGGTTCGTGAGTTTTTTAGGTTCGGTTGCGTTCACGTTCAGATCGCCCGGTTTGATGTGCTCGGCGATCACCTGGCCAACGTACACTTCTTCTCCCGGGTCAACGAAGAAACGTCCCCTGTCCTGTAATTTATCGATAGAGTAACCCGTTGTTCTTTCTGTATTTTTTGATAACAAAACACCGTTGCTGCGACCGGGGATCACACCCTTCCACGGGCGGTATTCCACGAAGCGGTGCGCCATTACGGCTTCACCGGCGGTACCTGTCAGCATCGTACTGCGCAAGCCGATCAAACCACGCGATGGTATCTCGAATTCGAGGTGCTGCATATTGCCCTTGCTTTCCATGATCAGCAGTTCGCCTTTGCGTTGCGTCACCAGGTCGATCACTTTGCCGCTGTACTCGGCCGGTACATCCACCACCAGGTTTTCATAAGGTTCGCATTTCTTTCCGTCGATCTGCTTTACCAGTACCTGCGGGTTTCCCACGGTCAGTTCAAATCCTTCCCTGCGCATGGTTTCGATAAGAATACCCAAATGCAGGATACCACGGCCATACACGAGGAAGCTATCGGCGCCATCTGTATCTTCTACCCTCAGGGCGAGGTTTTTTTCCGTTTCTTTCATCAGCCTGTCGCGTAAGTGACGGCTGGTTACAAACTTCCCTTCCCGTCCGAAGAAGGGCGAGTTGTTGATGCTGAACATCATACTCATGGTAGGCTCGTCTACGCTGATCACCGGCAGGGCTTCCGGGAATTCCGCATCACAGATCGTGTCGCCGATGTTGAAGTTTTCCAAACCTACTACGGCGCAGATATCGCCCGCAAAAACCTCGGTTGCTTTTTTCTTGCCCAGCGCTTCAAATGTATAGAGTTCCCTTACTTTGGATTTTACCAATGTACCGTCGGCCTGTACCATCACGATGTTCTGTCCTTCTTTGATGGAGCCGCGCGCTACTTTACCCACCGCGATCCTGCCCAAAAACGCAGAGTAATCAAGTGAAGTGATCTGCATTTGCGTGGTGCCTTCGTTTACTTTAGGTTCAGGAACGAATTCCAGGATGGCATCCATCAGCGGAAGGATATTGTCGGTAGGGGTAAGCGTTGTGTTCATCCAGCCCTGCTTGCTGCTGCCGTAGATGGTCGGGAATTCCAGCTGTTCTTCGGTAGCATCCAGGTTGAAGAAGAGTTCAAATACCGCGTCGTGTACTTCGTCGGGGCGGCAATTTTCTTTATCTACTTTATTGATTACAACGATGGGTTTCAGGCCCAGTTGCAATGCTTTTTGCAATACGAAACGCGTTTGCGGCATCGGTCCTTCAAAAGCATCTACCAGGAGCAATACGCCATCGGCCATTTTCAAAACCCTTTCCACCTCACCGCCAAAGTCACTATGGCCCGGGGTATCGATCACGTTGATCTTAACGTCTTTATATGTTACAGAAACATTCTTGCTGAAGATGGTGATGCCCCTTTCCCTTTCGAGGTCGTTGTTGTCCATGATGAGTTCGCCGGTTTCCTGGTTATCACGAAAAATGTTCGTGCTGTGCAGGATCTTGTCAACCAGGGTTGTTTTACCGTGATCTACGTGGGCGATAATGGCAATGTTGCGGATATTCATGTGTTGTTTTTAATGTTTTTATTGTTGATGGTGATACAAACGGTTCGTCCATACAGCAATTCAACAAATTTTAAGTCCGCAAAGGTACGCTAATTCACCCGGACGGCAAGGTTAAATTAAGTATAAAGCGTTATGGACTGGATACTAGATACTTGATCCTTGATATCGGGGCTTCCAGCTTAGTGATTCTCGCATATAATCCAGCATCCAGTATCCAGCATTGTCACCCCAAAGTCAGTTTCCTGTTCTCGTAAACCCTTTTCCCAATGCGGCACGCATTCCTGTTCTTCCTGCTTCACCTTCGCCGGAAATTTCAACTGCACGGCGCACATGGCTAAAAGAGTGAACCCCGTTAAAAAGATCATCAGCTTCCTTCATTTATGGTTGGGATTGATCAGCGGTATCGTGGTGGTAATGGTAGCTGTTACGGGTTGTTTGTATGTTTTCGAGGAAGAGTGCAGGGATATTTTCCAGCACAAATATTATTATGTAAAAGCTGCGGATGAAACGGTAAGAAAAGACATTGCCGAATTGCAGGCGCTCGTAAGCAAAACATATCCCGCCGAAACGGTTACGGGTATCCGCTTTAAAGAAGAAAAAGGCGCGGCCTTTATATTTTCTACGAAGAGCCGCAAAGCCATTTCGGTAAATCCTTACACCGCTTCCGTAATCGGTATGCGCAACATGGAGAACGATTTCTTCAGCATCGTGCTGAAACTACACCGTACCCTATACCTCGGCGATGTGGGCAAGCAGGTCATTAAATGGAATGTGCTGATCTTTTTTATTATGTGCATCAGCGGACTGGTGCTGTGGTGGCCCAAACAAAAACGTTTTTTTCGCCAGGCGGTACGCATCAATTTTAAAACGAAGAACCGCAAGCGCTTCAACTGGGACCTGCACAGCGTACTGGGCTTTTATGCGTTGCTGGTACTGATCCTCATTTCGCTCACCGGCATTTTCTGGATGTTCGACAGTGTAAAGGATGGCGTAAGGCTGGTCACGAATTCACCCGCGAAAAAGAAAGAAGAAAAGCTGAAGTCGGACCCGGCGCAGTCCAACGGCTTCAATGCCGCTGCGGCTTATCGATACACGATCGCTCAAAATCCCGGTGCAAAGGAAACCTTTATCGGCCTGCCTGCCGACAGTACCGCCGCACTCAGGGTAGTGATGCGCTATCCCTACACGGTGGTGCGCAAACAGGTAAGTATGTTCTTCGATCAATACAGCGGCAAACCATTAAAAGAAGAAAATTTTAAAAACGCAACGGGTTACGAAAAAGTAGCGCGGGCCAATTACAGCCTGCACACCGGCGATATTCCGCCATTGGGCATCGGCAGCAAGATCATTTATTTTTTGGCAAGCCTGGTCGCCGCTTCCTTACCCGTTACAGGATTTTTAATATGGCTGGGCAGGAAAAGAAAGAAGCCTGTTAGAAGGCAGATGATGGTGAAAGCAGCCGTGCAGGTTGCCGAACCGCAACTCGCATAAGTAATGAAATACAGTTGTCACGTTTCTGTAAAACATAACCAAAACGTGTATTCGTGACACAACGCTGATAAATATACATGCACACTAAAAGAACTTTGCAACCGCATTCAAAAATTATGAGAAAATTATCCCTCTTACCCATTACCCTTCTTTTCACAGGAAGCTTGCTGGCACAGGACAGTAGCAAAACGCGTTCACTGGATGAAGTGGTGGTAACCGGCCAGTACAAAGCCCAATCCGTAAAAAATTCTGTTTACCAGGTGCGCGTGATCAGCAGCGAACAGATACAAAGACAGGCCGGCACCAAATTACAGGACGTACTCAACAGTCAGCTCAACATCCGTTTTTCACAGGACCTGGCCACCGGCGGGTCCGACATCAGCATGCTGGGTTTATCCGGCCAGAATGTAAAGATCCTGCTCGACGGCGTACCGATGACCGGCCGCCAGGGCACTTCCAACGAGATCAACATCAACTCCATCGAAATCAACTCCATCGAAAGAATAGAGATCATCGAAGGTCCCATGTCCGTGATCTACGGGGCCGATGCACTCGCCGGCGTGATCAACATCATCACCAAAAAAGCGAAGCGCGAAAAATTCGGCATCACCGCCCGCATTCATGAAGAAACCATCGGCAAGGAATACGGTTTCAGCGAAGGCATACACAACCAATACCTCGGCGTATCGGGCAGCTATAAAAGATGGTACGCAAACGGCGGTATCGGCCGCAACCTGTTCAACGG
>Ga0247806_10001783_pt1 | contig 10174 bp, 8 predicted proteins | sample UWRJL059202B1_FD_179935 | JGI IMG/M metagenome (GOLD analysis project Ga0247806, IMG submission 179935) | Plant litter microbial communities from Arlington Agricultural Research Station in Wisconsin, United States - UWRJ-L059-202B-1 | ecosystem: Environmental > Terrestrial > Plant litter >... | reverse complement strand
AGGTCTTCGTCTTCAAAAAAGTCGAATTCCATAAGATAAAACACATTAGTGCGGTTAGCGAGGAGGTAGTTGTCGGTAAAAAAAATAATTTCCATTACCGGCTGTATGTCGGTTTCGGTAATAGTTCGCACTACAGTAGGGCCAAGGGTTATAACGGCTGGAGCTTTTACAGTTTGTGTAACCAAACCGGCCTGCAATACTACTTCGCCTTCTTTTAAAAAGCTGATAGAGTAAGCTTCAGATCGTCGTGGTTCGGGATAAAAAAGGCTATGGCTGCCAAGTTCAAGAAAAAAATAATCCTTATTGCCACCAGACACGTTAAATATCTTTTGCTGGTGCTGTATAGAGTAGGTGCTTATTTTTTTCATGATAGTGTAATGCTATGCCAAAATTATAACATAGTTGCCACCCAAACAAAAAGATAATTAAATTTATAAAGCTTCGTTTATTTTATAACCGGCCCGTCGTTATCATAATGAAACCAGTCGAACATGGCAATACCTCCGTCCTTATTTACATTGTATGAAAACAGGGCAGGGCGTATCCCTTTCCAATAATTACTTCCGGATAGTTCGCAGTTTTTGCCAAGCTGGGTAAATGTTTTTCCGTTGGGGCTATATTGCAATATTGTATTATTAGTATTCAGGTCTATGACAATTTTTAGAAGAACATTACCTGATTTAACCTTTGGCCCTGAAACGGCCATTCCATCATTATTGGCATAAAAGTTAAGGACACCGTTTATTTTAGTAATGCCTATTTCATGATTTTTGTCTCCAAGCAGGCACAGGCCGGCTTTTTGTCCTTCGCCAATTTCTTTGGTGCTAAGGCTTATGGTAACCTCTCCGGTTTTACCCATTGCTTTTTGTGTAAGGGTATTACGTGCTTCTTTAAGGTTAGAGGCTTTTAAAGCATGTAATGATAAATATCCTTTGTTTTCTGTAAGCGACCAGTTGGCATTTACCGGATTATGATTCCATTGCCATTGCAGCCCAGGAGTGCTACTGCTAAATTCATCTGATGTTTGTGGTGCAGTAGCAGGATAGGTTTTGCCTACACTGGTTTTTTTGTAACTGCTTACAGGTTCGCCAATGCCATTATTGTTATAGTCTGTGCCAATAAAGGGCCAGTCGTTAACCCATTTTACCGGTTCTAAATGGCACACGCGGCCAATAGCGCCATCATCCTGAAAATGCATAAACCACGACTCTCCCGAATCTAAGTCTACCATCCCGCCCTGATGAGGGCCGTTTACCTTTGTGTTGCCCTGCTCTAAAACTACTTTGCGCTCATAAGGGCCATAGATAGATTTAGATCTTAAGGCAGTCTGGTAGCCATTGCGCACACCACCTTCGGGTATCATAAGATAATAAAAACCGTTGCGTTTGTAAAACTTAGTGCCTTCTGCTTCGGGGCCGTGGTATATTTCTTTTCCATCGTCCAGTAATTGTTTACCATCGGGGCTCATACGGTGCACAATTATTGGGCCGGCTCCCAGTTTGCTATGTCCCAGGTAAGCATCGCCATTATCGTCCCATAGTGGGCAGGGGTCTTCCCAGCCTTTTACACGTTTCACTTCTGTAAGTGGCTCCCATGGCCCGGCAGGATTTGTGGCAGTGGTCATGTAAAGGCCTTCATCGGGCGTGCAAAAGTACACGTAAAATTTATTGTTATGGTATCGCATAGACGGCGCCCAGCTGCCGCTCCCATATTTAGCCATAGCGCTATAGCCGGGATCTATATCAAGGCGCGTGTATATCTGGCTAATAATTGTCCAGTTTACAAGGTCTTTAGAATGTAGTAGAGGCATGCCTATAAAATGAAAATCAGAGCATACCATATAAAAATCGCTCCCCACTTTTATCATATCGGGGTCGGAGTAATCAGCATTTAAAACCGGATTTTTGTAAGTGCCGTCGCCCTGGTCTCCCCAGTTTCCTGTTTTAGTTGCCGTGCTTTGGGCCATTAAGGAATGCACTAACAAAAAGAAGAATATACAAAAGCAATGGCGTAATAGTGTTTTCATGACTACATGTAAATTATAAAATTTACACAAAGTAAACTAAAAATATCTTTACAGCGAAATAATTTATAGAATAGTATAGTACAGGTTATTTTTTTAATTATAAAGCTGCGACAGTGTAATAAGTACTATGGCACACACGGCTAAAACAAGCCCGGCATAGTTATATTTAGATACCTTTTCTTTAAAAACAGCAATACCAACTAAACTTCCTAACAGGATAACCCCAATGTTCATGGCGGCAAAAACAGTACTTGGACTATCTGCGAATTGCTTATGGGCCTTTAAATAAAATAATATGTTACCAAAATTAAATATCCCCACCAGGGTGCCAAAAGCAAAGTTAATGATGCGTGGCTTAATTCCTTTTATAAATATTTGATACATAACTGTAAGGCACGAAATTGTAAGTGATCCTGCAAAGACTACAAATAATGATGTGGTGTAAGGCAGCACTGTATAAAGCGCAATTTGCTTAAAAAGAACATCTACTACGCCAAAGCCAAATAGTACAAGTGCAGGGTAGACCCATTTTTTATTGTTAGTGTCAGACTTTTTAGATAAAATAAGAAATATTGCAGGGAAACCTACGGCAAGGCCAATGATTTTTTGGACATTGAAATCTTCTTTAAAAATGAGCCATGCTGCGAGTACAGGAATAAAAAGTGAAAGGCGCTGGGCAGCATCTGTGCGTACTATACCCATATGTTTTATAGACATGGCAAGGAACATAAATACCAATGGCAGAAGGAACATTAAGGGTAAATATATTGCCCATGGAGCAGTAGCGTTTACAGGGCTAAGGTTAGGCTCAAAAAATAGGTAGCACAGTACGAGTGCCAAAACATAATTCCACATTACAATTTGCGAGGCGCAAACCTGGTAACGTTTAGATATCTTAAAGATACTACCCACAGTAACGCTACATATAATGCTAAATACAAGATAAAACATAACTAAAAATTGTGGTACAAAATTAAACTTTTATCTTTTATATGTAATTAATAATGATGTTATGTATTGCCGCTGTAAAGTTAATGTATGTTATATAATTATAAATAATTTGGAGAGTTTACAATTTTTATTAGTGGCCTATATTTGTATATTTGGTTAATAGATATGACAGTATGTTTAAGCCTGAATAGTAAAATGGTACTATGGCTGGCGTAACCTGCTGAAATTAGCTACTTACATATTATGAAAAAGATACTGTTACTATTGCTTTTTACAGTAAGTATGGGCTACGCTCAGGAAGATGCATGGGTATATTTTAACGATAAACCCAATGCTGACTTTTATCTGGCTAACCCGCTTGAAATGCTGTCGCAAAAATCGCTTACGCGAAGAATAAATCAGGGTGTCGTACTTGATAATCAGGATGTCCCTGTATACACTGATTATGTTATGGCTGTAACCAATGCAACTGGAATTACTGTTATGGCAAAATCTAAGTGGCTTAATGCATTGCATATTCGCGGGAGTATACAGGATATAAATGCCTTAACACAATTAACATTTGTTGCCCGCGTAGATTTTGCCGACCGTACCCTTAATGTACAGGGCAGGAATGCTAACCCGCAAAGGCAGGCAAATAACCAGAGAATACAGCAAAGTGAAACTGCTTTTGGCTATGGTACATCGGCTAATCAGGTAGAAATGCTTAATACCCATTTACTACACCAGCAAAATTATACGGGCACAGGCATTACTGTTGCCATTTTAGATAATGGCTTTCCGGGGGTGAATAACACACAGCCTTTTGCCCGTCTTAATGATAACGGCCTGATAGTGGGTGGTTATAATTTCGTTCAGCGTAATGATGATGTTTACCAGGGAGGTACGCACGGAACAATAGTGCTTAGCGATATGGGGGGGTATACTGAAGGCCAGCTTGTGGGTACTGCCCCCGATGCTTTTTACTACCTTTTTGTTACGGAAGATGTTGCTGCCGAAAACCCTGTGGAAGAATCGTACTGGGTAGAAGCCGCAGAAATGGCAGATAGCCTTGGGGTAGATGTTATAAATACCTCTTTAGGGTATTATACGTATGATAATGTACGCTATAGCCATACGTATGCCGATGCTGATGGCAATACAGCCTTTATAACGCGGGGGGCTAACGTGGCTTTTTCGAGGGGGATGTTTTTAGTTAATGCCGCAGGAAACTCCGGTGCGAGTGAGGTAAACCCCAACATAACAGTTCCTGCCGATGCTTACAACACACTCACTGTGGGCGCAGTAGATGCATCGCGGCAGTATGCTTATTTTAGCTCTGTAGGACCCGCTTATGACGGACGTATTAAACCCGATGTTATGGCAAAGGGACTCTCGGCAGTTGTTGCCAATCATGAAGGAGCAATTACTACCGCAAACGGCACATCGTGTGCAAGCCCTATTATGGCAGGTGCCGTAGCCTGCCTGTGGCAGGCACTGCCCAATAAAACAAATGCCGAGCTTTTACAGATTATCAGGGAATCTGCCGACAGGTACAATAACCCGGATGCTCAATATGGTTACGGCATCCCCGATTTTAATCTTGCTTTACAGGGCAGCCTTGGGGTAAATGACATTATAAAAACAGACTATATACTCTATCCTAATCCTTTTAAGAACAGGGTAAACATTACTTTTCCCAATAATATAAAAACTGCAAATTTAACCATCTTCAATAGCCTTGGGCAAAGGGTATGGGAGCAAATTATTACATCAGATAAACCTGTTTTTATTGATTATATGGCTACAGGAATTTACAGCTACCGCATAGAATCCGGTGCTAATTTACAAACAGGCAGGCTGGTAAAGGAGTAGCCTCAATTCTTTTAGATAAAATACAATGAACAAAATAACCCAACTTTTTAATATTCAGTACCCAATAATAGGCGCAGGTATGATATGGGCCAGTGGCTATAAACTGGCAGCTGCGGTGAGTAATGCCGGTGGGATTGGTCTTATTGGTGCAGGCTCTATGTACCCCGACGTGCTGCGCGAACATATACAAAAATGCAAGAAGGTGACCGATAAGCCTTTTGGTGTTAACGTACCCATGCTGTACCCCAACATAGAGGAGATAATGAATATTATTGTAGAGGAGGGTGTAAAAGTAGTGTTTACATCGGCGGGTAATCCTAAAACGTGGACAGCATTTTTAAAAGAAAATGGTATTACTGTGGTGCATGTGGTAAGCAGTGTTAAGTTTGCCCTTAAGGCACAGGAAGCAGGTGTAGATGCTGTGGTTGCCGAAGGTTTTGAAGCCGGTGGACACAATGGCCGTGAAGAGACAACCACGTTTACCCTGATACCTATGGTGCGCGAAAAACTCACGGTGCCACTTATTGCTGCCGGCGGTATCGCTACCGGCAGGGGAATGCTTGCCGCAATGGTTCTTGGTGCCGATGGTGTGCAGGTGGGCAGCCGATTTGCTGCATCTACAGAGTCGTCATCGCATGAAAAATTTAAACAGGCAATCGTAGATGCCCAGGATGGCGACACCCATGTTACACTTAAGGAACTGGCTCCGGTAAGGCTTATTAAAAATAAATTCTTTCATGATGTAAATGCGTTATACACCACTGCGCCCACCAAAGAGGCCCTTATGGCACTTTTAGGACGTGCCCGTGCCAAAAAAGGTATGTTTGAAGGCGACCTTGAAGAAGGCGAACTCGAAATAGGCCAGATCTCCGGACTAATTAACGAAATTAAACCCGTAGCAGAGATTGTAAAAGATATGATTACGGAATTTGAGCAGGCAAAGAAAGAAATGATAACTTTTTAATCTTTTACTGTAGTATGATAGGCTCACCTTTCCTTTTTCAATTGGCTGTAAAATGATCATTTGCTACCTATTTATTAACCAGTAGCGCTGTTATGTAATGCAAAAAAGCCAAAATATCAGACACAATCTATATTTTTTGCTTTAATCAAAAAGTCGAGAAGAGTTTGATGTATCAATAATTCATACTTCACATCTTTATGACACTGCCAATTTAAGAAAATTAAATACAGCTGGTACTTGACAAATAAAAGTCTGTATCAAGAGTGTCATTCCGAACGTAATGCAATGAAGTGAAGAATCTCAAATGCTTGATTATAAGAGATTCTTCCTTCGCCAGAATGACAAATGCTTAATTATGTATTTTAGGGCAGCTCCTCCATATACATTTTCTACAGCATTAAAATTTATTCTCCACCTCTGCGGCTTGCAGCATAAGGTAATGCAGATCGGTATTTTTTACAAAAGGCTTAAGGAGTTCGCTGCCGGGACCAAACATGGCAAGGTTAACATAATCGGCACTATGATCCATACTTATCCACCCTACAGAGTTTCCTTTTTGCTGTATTTGTGCAAAGGTTTTAAACGGTAGTTTCTTGTAATTGTATAACCCACCATCTTCTTTATGCAGGCCATCATAGTAGGTTAAAACGGTCTTGGCATCCTCTTCAGAAATTGACTTGCCATTAACCATATCTACCAACTCACGCACCTGTGCTACGGTAAAGTTTGGTTTAATCTCGTTTAGCAACCATTCGTTAGTATGGGTATATTTTTGTATACTGTCAAAGTTGGCATTGGCATCTTTGCCATAAATAACACCGGGATTGGCATTGCCATGATCTGTTGTTATAATAACAAGGGTCTCTTTGTCTTTTTCGGCAAAATCTATCGCTACTTTAACGGCTTCATCAAATGCTACCTGGTCATAAAGCAGTGCGCCAACATCATTAGCATGCGCACCCCAGTCTACTTTTCCGCCCTCTATTTGCAATACAAAACCATTTTTATGGCCTTTCATACGGTCTATTGCTTTTTGCGCCATCTCTGCAAGGGTAGGGGTTTCTGCAGTTAAAGACTTGTCGTTTGTGCGGTCAAGGCTGTAGGGCAGGGCATCATCGCCAAATATCCCAAGTATCTGTTTGTCATTGGCGGCAGCCAGCATTTCTTTACGGTTGCGCACTACCTGCCAGCCTTTAGCTTTGTAAGCGGCATACATGTCTTTTTTATCTTCCCTGTGGCCGGCGCTAAAGTACTTGTCACCGCCGCCCATCATGATATCAAAACCAAGGTTAAGGTAATCTACCGCTATATCCTCCTGAGCGTTACGGCTGTCGTTGTTAATGCAAAAGCCTGCCGGGGTAGCGTGCGTAATAGGCACAGTGGTAACACAGCCCGCCATCTTACCTGCCTTTTTAAACTTTTGCCATATAGGCATGTACTTTTCGCCGTTAGGCCCCACGTTAAGCACACCATTTTTAACCCTTACGCCACCACCCCACGAAGAACTCCCGGCAGAAGAATCAGTTACTATAGAACTTGCCGAAGCAGTATCCATAAGCGCTGTAGTAACACGCTGGTCTTTATATAACTGTAGCCAGTTGCTGCCTTTGCCGGTCTTGCGGTTAAGGTACAGGTCGGCCATGTTAAGCGTGCCGGTACTCATACCGTCGCTTACCATAAAAATAATGTTTTTGGCTTTTTTATTTTTATCTAAAATATCAGGGTTTAATATGTTTGCAGTGCTGCTAAACGGGCTTAAAAGGGTAGTACCTAATGTAAAAAGCGAACCGTTGCGGAAGAATTTTCTCCTGTTCATTGTAATAGTTTTGCCAAAGGTAAAAACTATCCTGATATGTATGCACAGGGTAATATTATTTCAGGGTTAATTTAACACGGGCATAATTTTTGCCACTGTTTACAGTAACTTTAAAACTAATTTTTCAGAATAAATAGCGATGCTAAAACAATTCTTATCAATTAAACAAAAACACCTTATGAATCGAATACTATTAATCGCCCTATATATATTTAGTGTAAATGCTGTACAGGCTCAAAAATTACAAACAAGCTCCTACAGCACTAAGGGTTATGTAAAAGAAGACGGTAAAATACAGGATGAAACGTATGGCACTGTGGCAACCATAAGCAACGACGGTAAAATACAGGACAACCGCTACAATACCCTGGGCTACATTAGGGATGGTAAAGTACAGGATAACCATTACCAGACTCTTGGCTACATAAATGAAGATGGCAGGGTGCAGGACAACCGCTACGTAACAATAGGTTATATAAAAGATGATGGCACTGTGCAGGACAATCGTTATTTAACCATTGGTTATGCAAAGGGAATAAAGAAAGAGTGGGCTGCGATTACTTTTTTCTTCTTTAAATTATAGATACTGCCGAAGAGGGCGTAACTTTGCAGCATGAGGGAAAAAATTCCGCCAATTGCAAAAAAAGCAGGTTTTAAAGAGCGCATAAGTGCATTGTCTAACCTGCCCGCGTTTTTTAAACTGGTATGGCAAAGCAGTCCGCAAAAAACATTTTTTAGTTTTTTGTTCAGGATAGTGCGCAGTGCCATGCCCGTAGCCTTATTGTATGTAGGCAAACTTATTATAGACCAGGTAGTGCATTTAAGCAGCCAGCCCGACGGGGCAGACCACACTTACCTTTACCAGCTTATAGCATTAGAATTTGCCCTTGCCATAGCTACCGATGCCTTGAGCCGTATAACGAGCCTGCTGGATAGCTTGCTGGGCGATTCGTTCTCTAACTATACATCGGTTAAGATAATGAAGCACGCCGCCACGCTCGACCTGGAACAATCGGAAGATGCTGAGTTTTATGATAAGCTGGAGCGCGCACGCCAGCAAACGTTAGGCCGTACCATGCTGCTCTCGCAAGCAATGGCTCAAATTCAGGATATTATATCTATGGCATTTTTGGTAACTGGCCTGCTTGCCTTTAACCCGTGGCTTATAGTATTGCTTGTAGTAACTATTTTGCCATCGTTTATTGGCGAAAGTTACTTTAATAATCAAAATTATTCGCTTACCCGCAGCCAGACTCCCGAACGCCGCGAACTTGATTACCTGCGCTTTCTGGGTGCCAGCGACGAAACCGCTAAAGAAGTTAAGATATTTAACCTGGGCGATTTTATTGTAAGCCGTTTTAAACGGTTAAGCGACCAGTTTTATAAAGATAACAGTAAGCTTGCCATACGCCGCTCGTTATGGGGAACGTTCTTTTCTATGCTGGGCAGCACGGGTTACTATGCGGCTTATGTATTTATAATTATAAAAACAGTTAGCGGCACGCTTACCGTGGGCGACCTTACATTTCTTGCAGGCTCGTTCCGACAGTTGCGTACGCTTACAGAAGGGATATTGCTGAGGTTTACCACGATATCGCAGGGGGCTATTTACCTGACCGATTTTATGGAATTTTTCGAAATACAGCCGGTTATACAGGTGCCAAAAAACCCTATGCCTTTCCCGAGGCCGATTAAACAGGGTTTTACATTCGAGAATGTAGGTTTTAAATACCGCCACTCTGATAACTGGGCAAACCGTTACCTTAATTTTACGTTGCATCCTGGCGAAACGCTGGCATTAGTGGGCGAGAACGGTGCCGGTAAAACCACACTGGTAAAACTGCTTGCCCGGCTCTATGAACCTACCGAAGGGCGCATTTTACTTGATGGCACAGACCTTAAAGAGTATGACCCTGACGATTTGCGCCTTAACCTTGGGGTTATTTTTCAGGATTATTTGCGCTACCAAATGACGCTTTCTAATAATATTGCCGTGGGGAATATTGCAGAGCAAAATAATACTGAACTTATTAAAACTGCTGCCAGGGCCAGTACTGCCGATGCCCTTGCCGATAAATTGCCCAATCATTATGAGCAAACATTAGGCAAGCGTTTTAACAATGGCGTAGAACTATCTGGTGGCGAATGGCAAAAGGTGGCGCTCTCGCGTATATACATGAAAGAGGCTCAGGTATTAATACTCGATGAACCCACTGCCGCGCTTGATGCCCGTGCAGAGTATGAGGTGTTCCAGCGGTTCTCTAAACTTACTAAGGGCAAAAGTGCCGTGCTTATTTCGCACCGTTTTTCTACCGCAAGGCTTGCCGACAGGATTTTAGTTTTAGATAAAGGGCAATTACTCGAAATAGGTACCCATGAGGAACTGCTGGCACAAAATGGCCGCTATGCAGAACTGTTTAATTTACAGGCTAAGGGATATCAATAAAATTAATTAAAAATATCCGTTATATTGCAGCACCATAAGCACTATAATAATCATGCAGGCTGCTGCAATGGCATAACAAAGACTTGCTATGGATTCATTTTTTTCGAGTTTAGAGCG
>Ga0247806_10001782_pt1 | contig 10176 bp, 8 predicted proteins | sample UWRJL059202B1_FD_179935 | JGI IMG/M metagenome (GOLD analysis project Ga0247806, IMG submission 179935) | Plant litter microbial communities from Arlington Agricultural Research Station in Wisconsin, United States - UWRJ-L059-202B-1 | ecosystem: Environmental > Terrestrial > Plant litter >... | reverse complement strand
GCGAAGTTAAAAATTTCAATGTTGAAGATTTTATAGACCGTAAGGAAGCACGCAAAATGGACCGTTATGCACAATATGCCGTTGTTGCTACCGAAGAAGCCGTAAAAGATGCCGCTTTTGACTTTGAAACTCTTGACAAAGACAGGGTAGGCGTTATTTGGGGTTCTGGTATAGGTGGGTTAGAAACATTTCAGGACGAAGTTATAAACTGGTCTAACGGTAACGGTACGCCTAAATTTAACCCGTTCTTTATACCTAAAATGATTGCCGATATTGCCGGAGGGCACATCTCTATAAGATATGGTTTCCGCGGGCCTAACTTTACTACGGTATCTGCCTGTGCATCATCTACCAATGCTATGATAGATGCGTTTAACTATATTCGCCTTGGCCATGCCGATGTTATTGTAACCGGCGGCAGCGAGGCTGCTGTAACTATTGCAGGTATGGGCGGCTTTAACGCTATGCACGCACTATCTACCCGTAATGACGACCCTGCTACGGCAAGCCGCCCTATGGATAAAGACCGCGAAGGTTTTGTACTGGGCGAAGGCGCAGGCTCGCTTATTCTTGAAGAGTATGAGCACGCCATTGCAAGGGGAGCAAAAATATACTGCGAAGTAGGCGGTGGTGGTATGAGCGCAGATGCGCACCATATTACTGCACCACACCCCGAAGGCCTGGGCGCGCGCAATGTTATGCGCAACTGCCTTAGGGATGCAGGGCTTAACCCGGAAGATGTAGATGCTGTAAACATGCATGGTACAAGCACACCGCTTGGCGATATTGCCGAGAGTAAGGCTATTATAGAGGTTTTTGGCGAGCATGCTTACAAGCTTAACCTTAACTCTACAAAATCTATGACGGGGCACCTTCTTGGTGCAGCAGGCGCTATAGAAACCATATCGTGCATACTATCTATTAAGCATGGTATTGTACCGCCTACCATTAACCATTTTACAGATGACGAGAACATAGACCCTAAGCTTAACTTTACTTTTAACAAAGCCCAAAAAAGGGATGTTAAGGTAGTAATGAGCAATACATTTGGGTTTGGAGGCCACAATGCCTGCGTACTTATCAAAAAACTTGAAGCATAATATATAATCCTTATTATGGGCTTCTTTAAAAATATATTCTCTAAATCCCGCCATACCCCTGAGGAAGGCGGGATTTTTTTTACAGAAATGCAAAACATCCTGGGCTTTGCCCCACTGGATATTAAACATTATATAAAGGCATTTACCCACAGGTCGTCTAACAAACTCGACGACAAAGGCTTTCCTATAAACTACGAAAGGCTCGAATTTTTGGGCGATGCCATGTTAGGGTCGGTCATTGCAGCGCACCTGTTTAATGAGGTACCTACCGGAGACGAAGGCTACCTTACCAAGATGCGCTCTAAAATTGTAAGCCGCGAACACCTTAATGAGCTGGGCCGCGACCTTAACCTTATAAAATGGGTAGAGAGCAAGGTATCTACACAGCACTTTGGCGAGAACATACACGGCAACCTTTTTGAGGCGTTAATAGGCGCTATATACTTAGACCGCGGCTTTGAGGGCTGCGAGCAGTTTATAAAGAAAAAAGTTATTGTACCCTATGTAGACATCCCTAAGCTGGAAGGCAAGGTAATAAGCTACAAAAGCCTTGTTATAGAGTGGTGCCAAAAAGAGAAAAAAACGTTTCAGTTTGAGGTTTATGAAGACAATGGCATAGAAGGGCAAAAGCACTTTGGCGTAAAATTAAAAATAGACGGCGAGATCGTGGCACGTGCCCGCGCAACGTCTAAAAAGAAAGCCGAAGAAAAAGCAGCCCAACGTGCATTTTTCGCATTTCAGGAAAAAATTAACAAAAAATAAATCAACCCTGTTGATTACTACAACGTTTTCGAGAAAAAAATAGCGTTAACTTAATTTTAAGACTACACATTCTAAGTTATAAATAGTATATTTACATCTTATTTGGATGTAAGTTATGGCTATACACAAATTAATGATTGACGATTTTGTTACTGTCGATTACACATTAATCGCCATTCATACGTCGTTAGAAGATTATCGCCTGGCTTATTTTTTAAACCGTGAGTTAGAAATAAGGCTGCAAAAATGCCCAAAAGGTATTAGCTTCAGGCAAAAGGAAAATGAAAGCACTGCTTATTTTTCCAGGTATATTTTTGAAGACGATGACAACGATGCTGCCTGGAACCTCATCCAAAATAAAAACAGTATAGTAAGCACACAAACAACTACTATATCATCTCTTTTCTCGGGAAATGAACATGCCGGTTCTACCAGTGTATACTTTATGCCCGAACTTAAAACAGTAGATTACCTGCTTAAAGTAGAAAATACTGAAACAGAAGATGATGATGTAATTAACGGTCTGCTGGCTATAAAAAATATTGCTATAGCCTATAAATTAGACCACTATAAACTTAAATCGAAAAATAACTTAATTTTTTAAGAGAATGCCGACAAAAAAGAAAACTAAAATTGTAGCCACGTTAGGCCCTGCATGCAGCACTAAAGAAGTCATTAAAGATATGATAGAAGCAGGTGTAAACGTGTTCAGGATAAACTTTTCGCACGCTGATTATGCTGATGTTAAGGAGCGTATAGACATCATTAGAGGTCTTAACGAAGAGTTTGGTTACAATGCCTCTATACTTGCCGACTTACAAGGACCTAAACTTCGTGTTGGTGTAATGACAGAAGGCGTGGTTGTAAACAAAGGCGATGTAATTACCTTTCAGACTGCAGAGGATGTAATAGGTACTGCAGAAAGAGTATACATGAACTACAAACAGTTTCCTAATGACGTAAACCCGGGCGAAAGAATTCTTCTTGACGATGGTAAACTTATGTTTGAGGTTATTGAAACCAATAAAGTAGACGAGGTTAAAACTGTAGTTGTACAGGGCGGCCCGCTTAAATCTAAAAAAGGGGTTAACCTGCCTAACACTAAAGTATCTTTACCGGCACTTACAGAGAAAGATATTAGAGATGCTATTTTTGCCATAGGCGAACAGGTAGACTGGTTAGCACTTTCTTTTGTACGTACTCCAAGAGACTTACAAGACCTGCAGGAGCTTATTGCCCAGCACACAGATGTTAAAATTCCTATTATTGCAAAAATAGAAAAGCCGGAAGCGGTAGAGAACATTGATAAAATTGTTGCTTTTTGCGATGGCCTTATGGTTGCCCGTGGCGATCTTGGTGTAGAGGTTCCTGCACAGGAAGTACCACTTATACAAAAATTACTTATAAACCGCGCTAAAACGGCACGTATACCTGTAATTGTTGCTACACAAATGATGGAGACCATGATTACGAGCCTTACTCCTACAAGGGCAGAGGTTAATGACGTGGCTAACTCTGTTATGGATGGTGCAGATGCGGTAATGCTATCTGGCGAAACATCTGTAGGTATGTACCCTGTAGAGGTTATCGAGAAAATGTCTCAGATAATCCTTGCGGTAGAAGATTCTCCGCTAATCACGGTACCACAAAACACACCACAGGTGCGCACAAAACGTTTTATTACAAAATCTATATGCTACCACGCTGCCCAAATGGCAAACGTTATTAAGGCTAAAGCAATATCTACACTTACAAACAGTGGATATACTGCTTTCCAGATTTCGGCATGGAGGCCATCTGCAGATATTTTAGTATTTACAGATAACAAAAGGATTGTTACACAAATGAGCCTTTTATGGGGTGTTAATGCTTTTTATTATGACAAAGCACTTAGTACTGATGAAACTGTAGAAGATGTAAACGCTATAGCTAAAGAAAAAGGCTATGTAGAGAAAGGCGACATCCTTATTAACCTTGCTGCAATGCCTGTTACAGAGCGTGGTATGGTTAATACACTAAGGGTTTCTGAAATAGACTAATTATCCTTATCCGTTTTATATAGTAAAAGCTGTCCCGTAAAAAGGACAGCTTTTTTTTATTAGCCTACCCCCTACTTTATACCGCTATTACGTACGGTACAATTTTTTGGTAATAATTTTATAATCAACACTATCTTTACAGCAATGATTACCGACTATAGAAAAATTGATTTGTACGGAAAGACCATGATACAAAAGGTGGTTTTGCAGGCTCCTTTTGAATTTGCTTTCCCTGTATCAGACTACGCATGTTTTTTATTTTCGTTAGAGGGGAATATGCTTTTTCATGTTGATGAAGAACAGATGCTTATCCCAAGCAATTATTCCTTATTGCTAAATTGCTTAAACACTAATAAAAAAATAAACAACCCTGTTGCAGGCGGCAAAAATGAGATCGTAGTTATTAACTTTCATCCGGAAGTTTTAAAGAAAATTTACGATCGCGAGGTTCCGCTACTGCTCCAGCAGCCACGAAATAATGTAACCAACCAGTCGAGCGAAAAAATAAACAATGACTTCCTGATACAAAAGTACATAGAGGGCGTTTTGTTTTATTTTGATAACCCTACATTAGTTCATGATGATATGCTGGTTTTAAAACTGAAGGAAATTATCCTGTTGCTATCGCAAACGCGAAATGCCGAAACCATACAGGTAATACTATCCCAACTCTTTTCGCCCACTACCTACACCTTTAAACAAATAGTAGAAGCCCATTTGTTTTTACAGGTTAGCATTGAAGAATTAGCTCAAAAGAACAATCTAAGCATCTCTTCATTTAAAAGAGAATTCGCAAAGCTGTATAATGACTCTCCCGCTAATTACATTAAAAACAAAAGGCTCGAAAAAGCTGCTGAACTTTTACTGGCTTCGGATGAACGCATTACAAATATTGCCTTTGATTGTGGCTTTAACGACCTTGCTAATTTTACCAAAAGCTTTAGCGATAAATATAGCGTTACCCCAACAAAGTACCGTTTAAGACAAGCCAATAAATAGCTTTTTTAATTTTTTATTACAACTTCAATTTTTCCTTTTACCACAAAGTGCACGAGGTTTTCCACAAAGGACACAAAGCTATCTGAATAAAAGCGTATGCATATTCCGCCACAGGCGGGAGGACACAAAGCAGCCGTTGCACAAAGCTTTGTTTCTTTGTAAAAGCGTGGTGCAGTTTGTGGTAGAGCTTTGGTAAATGAATCTGCCATTTATCTTAAACGGCATAGGATGAGTTTTTATGTGAGCCAAATTGCCAAATAAATGAGCGGATCTACAAAATCCCCCTCCTGAATGCCGAGTAGTTTTGTAATGCCAATTATGGCAAATAAACTAAAATTAAAATCATGGCATTATCAGCATTAGGAATTTTTCATACAGTAATAGGCGTTGTTGCCATAATTGCTGCTCTAACAGCCTTTATAAAATATGGCAAAATAGATTTAAGCCAACTTACAGGGAAACTTTATTTTTACTGCACACTGGTTACTTCATTAACGGCATTGGGCATATCTAAACATGGAGGATTTAATCCCGGGCATGCTTTTTCTATATTCATTGTGCTTTTAATAACCGAAGCCTATATTCTATATTCCAGAAAAAAAGGCAATGTTAGGGCGCGCTATTTTGAGAATTTCTGCCTGTCGTTTAGCTTTTTCCTGTCGTTAGTACCTACCGTTAACGAAACATTTACCCGTCTTCCTGTAGGGCATCCCTTAGCAAAAGATATTAAAGACCCCATAATAGGCAATACACTGTTAATCCTTTTACTACTGTTTATTGCAGGCTCTGTATATCAGTTTAAAAAACAGAAAACAATTAATAAATCTGTATTGCCGGTATGATACCTTACGCATTGAATGCTTATCAAGTACGGCGATACATTTTGGGAGACGCATTCAGTGCGTCTCTACCTGAACACTGCGCCTGATTACTGAACACTGATCACTGAACACTAATTACCTAACCTCCTCCATAAAAGGCAATTCCGGGTTTAGTATCTCATTAATAAGTACAATTAACTGCGATTTAAATTCGTCTAAAATACTGCTGTCTACAACCTCCTGCGCAGGTATACTTTTATCAAAACCATCTTTAAAGTTAAAGCCCATAAAACCGGCTTTCATATTCTTGAAAGAAATAATACCTGCTTCAATTTCCATACCTTTCGCCTCCGGTTCGTACATAAACACGTAGCAAAGAAGCTGTATTATTTTATCATTCTTAATTTCGGCAGTAAGGCCGTCCCAGTTTTTAAGTACTACATTGTTTTTCTCTACCTTACCGGTCTTATAATCGGTAATGCGAATGCGCCCGTTGCGCTCTTCTATCCTGTCTATATTACCCGATATAATTACCGGATAAGGCAACCTCTCATCTTGTAAAACCCTACTGAATTTTTCTTCCAGGAACAACACCTTTACAGCATCGCCACCGGCAATAGCAGTTTTTTCCTGCTTAAGAAAGTTGTGCACATTGCGCTTGGCAACTTCAAATGCTAAAAGGTTACGGCCTTTTTTAATTTCGCCCTCTTTATAAACCGTTATAAACTGGCGCATAACCTCATCATCGGTCAGCGCAGCCATAGCCTCTATATTCTGTACGGTGAGAAATTTATTAACCAATGGTTTATACAACTCTTCTAACGCGCCGTGAATAATAGTACCCAACGTATTAAGTGCAATGCTCTCCTCTACCTCATCTGCCTCACTAATGCGGAGTATACGCTGGTAGTAAAACTGTATAGGGTTGCGCAGATAACCCGTTAATGCCGACGGCGAGAAACCTTTTACAGTGGCAATTTCGCGCAGCCTTGCCATCACGCTTTCGGTTTTGGGTACCTGCATAGGCTCATACGCCTTGGGCGGAAGCACGGCATTATACACATCTACGGTAAGGTTGTGGTTGGGTTTCTTCTCTATTTCGAGCTGGGTTAAAAAACGGCTGCGCTCTCCGGCATCAAGCCCTTCGCTCTCTGTATTATAAAGCAGGTACACATTTTTAGCCCTTAGCAATAAGTGGTAAAAGTGGTAGCTGTAAATGGCATCTTTTTCTTTAAAGGTGGGCAGCCCAAGTTCGCGCTTTACATCATAAGGTATAAAGGAGTTCTGGCTTTTACCGGCAGGAAACTTACCCTCGTTCATAGAGGTAATTATCACATTCTCAAAATCGAGTACGCGGCTCTCTAAGACACCCATTATCTGAAGGCCGGATAAAGGTTCCCCCTCAAACGAAACCTCGGCAAGGTCTATTACCTGCTTGTATATGGCATGCAGCACCGGAAGGCTGTCCATTTGCGGATGGCTCTCGTAGTAATTGGTTAGCTTATTAATTACTTTAAATATAGAATACAGGAACGCTTTTGATATCTTATCTTCTTCGTCATCGTTACTTAAAAACGATTTTAGTGCCAGTAAAATATCGGTAAACCTGCCCAGAATTTCGCCGCCATTGTTTTCCCAGCGGGTAAACAGCAGCATGAAGAACGGGCTTGCCTCTCCCTGTATCTCAAACAATTTATTAAGCGAGAAAAATGTAATGTTGTTCCTGTTTATGGTATCTACCAGTTTAGATGCCCCGGCATAAGGCTCTACCAGCGGATGCGTAAGTATATCGAGCACTTCCCTGTAATATAACGTATAACTTTTTTCGTTACGGCCCAGTGCATTGGTGTGCATCTTAAATAGTTTTTGCACCAGTATTTGCGCAGGGTTGTTGCGACTGCTGTAGCCCATAGTTATATTAAGGCTGCCCACATTTGCCGGCAGGCTGTATAAAAGCGGTATAAGCAGGCTTTCTTCGCCCAGTACTAACGCCGTTTTATCGAGGCTGTGGCCTTCGGCTTGCAGGCGCTCTACAATCTCGCCCGCTATTTTTGCCTGGCCCACAGTTTTTGGCGTGCCAATAATGTGAATGTTCTTCGGTTGGCTAAACTCGTCTGTAATCCACTCAAAGTTGTGCGACGCATATTGTTTCCACTCTTTCTTAAAACGCCTTATAAAGAGCCCTGCATCGTGGTAAGGGTCATTAAAGAATGCATAATCTATATCCCAGTACACCCGTGCCTGCGACATTGAGAGCAAATGCTGTATAATTTTTTCTTCGGCTGCATTAAGTGCGTTAAAACCGGCAAACACCAGTTCGCCTTTATTGGCATTGCTAAAGTGGTTAATGTTGCGCACGGCCTCACGATAAATAAGCCCCTGGTAGCCCACACCCTTATCTAACAGATGCGCATAAAGTGTGTTGTAGTAGGATGGTAACAGCTTCCAGAATTCAAGATAGGCTTCTATCATGCTTGTACGGTTATCTGCATCTACCGCCCAGTGTTCTATTTCCTGAATGTTCTCCAGGTATGTAAGCACGTGCGCCGGGTTAAGCAGGTAGCGGTCTATCTCGTTAAAATCCTGCAAGAGGGTCTTGCCCCAGTTGGCAAAAGTTTCAAACGGCTGTTGCTTTTCTTTTGGGGTAAGGCCCAGGTATATATTGTAAAATTTAAATAGCAGTTCTATAGCATCTATAGACCGAATGCCGGCTACATCCTGCACAAAATCTTCTATACTGGTTATGTTTGGCGCAAACACAGTGCCGGTAAGCTTTCTTTTTAAAGCTTCGAGCAAAAAAATACGTGCCCTTTTATTGGGCAGTACAATGGTTATATTACTTAGGTTATTGCCGTAGTTGCTTATTATTTGTGTACTTAGCTTATCTAAAAATGTGGTATCTGCCATGGTATAAAAATAAAAAACGCCCCCGATAAATCGGGGGCGTTTCCTTAATTATTTTTAGAAATTAAAACTTAGTCTCTTTTGATAAGTTTTACTTCTACTCTTCTGTTTTGAGCTTTACCTTTTGCATTCTTGTTAGAAGCAATTGGTTTAGTTTCACCAAAACCGATAGATGTTAATCTGTCTGCAGCGATACCATTTTCAACTAAGAAAGTTTTAACAGCACCAGCTCTGTTTTCAGATAGTGTTTGGTTAAGCGCGTTGCTACCATCGCTGTCTGTGTGACCTTCGATGCTAAAGCTTGCGTTAGGGTATTCTTTGAATATTGAAAGCATTGAAGCTAATACCGGAAGAGTTTCTTCTTTAAATGTAGCTTTACCACTGTTAAACAGGATAGTTCTTGCATATTCGTTAAGACGTTTCATAACTTCTTCAGTTACTTCAGGACATCCGCGGTTTTCAGCAGTACCTTTAACTGATGGGCAAAGATCGTCTTTATCAAGAACACCGTCTCCATCTGTATCTGGCCATGGGCAACCACCGTTTTCTTTAGGACCTGCAACTGTAGGACATTTGTCATCTTTATCAGCTACACCATCACTATCACCGTCTGGGCAACCCGCAAGTTCTTTAAGACCAGCAACTGTAGGACAAGCATCTTCTGCATCTGTTACACCGTCACCGTCTGTATCAGGACAACCTTTAAATTCAGCAAGACCAGCAACTTCAGGACAAGCATCATCTTTGTCTGGAATACCGTCACCGTCTGTATCAGGACAGCCTTGGAATTGTTTTAAACCTGGAGTTTCAGGACAAGCATCGTCTTTATCATAAATACCGTCGCCGTCTGTATCTTTTCCACCAAATTTGAATGTAAGACCAGCAAAGTGCTGTATGTGTCTTGGCACGTTAGCTTCTGCCTGATCTTCAAATGTATGCTTGTAAGTAGACTGTACTGTAAGACCTACGTTTTCTGTAAACCAAAAGTTGATACCAATACCACCGTTAAGTGTACCGTTACCTTTTTCGTCTAACCATGTGTAACCTCCACCAACGTGAACGTATGGGTTAAACCAACTTTTTGGCATGAAACCGTATTTCACGATCGCATCTGCAGAGTAGTAAGTTACATCTCCAGGATCTGTAACGATATAATCGTTAGTACCAGGAGTACGGCTTACAACTTTATCAATTTTGTTTACAGTACCTGTAACACCTACAGACAGGTTGTTACCAATAGATCTCGACACAGTAAGGTAAGATACTGATGGAAGGATATTCCAATTATCTTTAGCTTTAAAAAACTGGCCAAATTGATCTTCAACTTTAGATGCAGCACCAAATCTTGTGCTTACTGCATTAACACCGAAGCCAATAGCCCACGGGTTGTCTTCGTCCTGCGCGTGGACATTAAGTCCAACTACCAACAGGGCAGCAACGAATAATTTGTTAAGATGTTTCATACTTTTTTGTTTAAATTACATATAGGTTATATAGGACAAAATTAGTGTGTTAAAACAGAACAGCAAAACGTTTTAATACAAAATGTCT
>Ga0247806_10001780_pt1 | contig 10183 bp, 14 predicted proteins | sample UWRJL059202B1_FD_179935 | JGI IMG/M metagenome (GOLD analysis project Ga0247806, IMG submission 179935) | Plant litter microbial communities from Arlington Agricultural Research Station in Wisconsin, United States - UWRJ-L059-202B-1 | ecosystem: Environmental > Terrestrial > Plant litter >... | reverse complement strand
CTGGCGGCGCAGGCCAATGCGGACGGCGCGGTGCTGGGTCCGGTGGCGGGCGAGGTTCTGCGGTACATCACCGAAAACCGGCTGAACCGTCCCGCCGTCATCGGCCATTCGATGGGCGGCCAGATCGGTCTCAGGCTCGCCTCTGACTGGCCCTGGGCGGTCAGGGGCCTGATGACGGTGGATTCCTCCCCCTTCTTCGCCGCCCTGATCAGCCCGCAGGCGACGGTGAATGACGTGCGCCCCATCGCCCAGGTGGCCTATCAGGCGATCCAGTTCCTCGGCGATGAGGGTCTACGCGCGCGGGGCCGTGAGCTGGGCGTTGAGCTGGGCGGGGCGACCGACGCCCTGTTCGGGACCATCGGCTGGCAGGGCGGCGACCGGCAGGTGCTGGCCCAGTCCCTGTACGAGGTGATGACCGTCGACCTGCGCCCTCGCCTGCCCAGCATCACGGCGCCAGTGACCGTCGTCTACGGCTGGAGCGCGGACCAGAACTCGCCGCGCGCCCGCACCGACACCCTGTTCCGCGGCGCCTACGCCCGCCTGCCGACGCCGGCCACCTTTGAAAGGATCGAGGGCGCCGAGCACATGGTGATGATCGACCAGCCGACGCGGTTCATGGCGGCGGTGGAGCGGTTTCTGGGGTGAGCGGATCTCAAGTCAGCTTTCGACCGCTTGTGGACATCAAGGTCGGTTGAGATACCGGAGACCATCCGCTCAAGGAATACGCCATGCTCAGCACCCGGTCATTCGTCGCAGTCGCTTGCGCTTGCGTCGGCCTGGGTTGGACACCGGCCTTCGCCGAAAGCCCGCACGGCCCGGTCCCGATCCACAACCAAACCCGATTGAGTGGTCTCGGTGCGGAGGAGGCGGCCGAGCTGATCGAACGACTGGGGGCTGCTCAGCAGGCCTTGAGGCGGAACGCGCCCGTGAACTTTGAACTCCTGTCCGGTGCGCCGGTGTCCTACCCCATGGTGAGGACCTCGCCACGCGATGCGTTTCTCGCGGTCGACTTCACCGACCCCTTCGGGATCGAACGTCTGCCGCCCCTCAACAGCAACTGGAATCCCTATCGACTGACTCTTCTACCGAACGGGCCCGGCAATCTTCTCTGGGATGTGGAGGTGGTTCTGGACGGGGCTGGAGCCATTGCACGGGTTGAAATGCTCTATCGGCCGCCTCATCCGTTCTGAGCGAGCTTCACCCCGCGTCCGGCTGATTGTCCGGATGGGCCGCCACGAAGGCCGGGTCGGCCCGCGCCGCCTCATCAATCGCCCGCAGGCGCGGGAAGGCGTCCAGCGACACGTTGAACCGGCCCGCCGAATAAATTTGCGGGATCAGGTAGCAGTCCGCCAGCGTGGGCGCGTCGCCATAGCTCCAGCCCGCGCCGTGGCGGGCGACCAGCGCCTCCAGCGCCTCGAAGCCCGGAACGATCCATCGGGCGGCCCAGGCGTCGATGGCGGCCTGGTCGGCGCCGAAGCCCTCGCGCAGGGCCTTGCCGACGCGCAGATTGTTGAGCGGATGGATGTCGCAGCCGATCAGGGCGGCCATGGCCCGGACGTGGGCGCGGCCCAGGGCGTCGGACGGCAGCAGGGCGGGCGCCGGGTGGGTCTCCTCCAGCCACTCGAGAATAGCCGGGCTCTGGGTGATGACCGCGACGCCAGACTCCGTGGGCGCCTCGAGCGCCGGAACCATGCCCTGAGGGTTGAGCGCGACATAATCCGGCGCCTTCTGGGCGCCGGTGCGCAGATCGTGGCCCTGCTGCTCGTACGACAGGCCCTTCAGCGCCAGCGCGATGCGGACGCGGTAGGCGGCGCCGGAACGCCAGTAGCCGTGCAGGATCATCGCGGCGCCACCGTGAACGTCAGCGACGGCAGGCCGCCTATGGTGGCCTCGACCCGGTCGCCGGGGTTCAGCGGGCCGACGCCCTCGGGCGTGCCCGTGAAGATCAGGTCTCCCGCCTGAACGTCCCAGAGCTCTCGGGCCTTGGCGAGAATCTCGTCGGGGCTCCAGATCATGTCGTCCAGATGGCCCGTCTGGCGCACTTCGCCGTTGACCGTCAGGGCGATGGGCGCGGCCGGGTCCGGCAGGGCGCCCGGCACGAGGGCGGCGCACGGGGCGGACTGGTCGAAGCCCTTGGCGGCGTCCCACGGGCGCCCGGCGCTTTTGGCGGCGGCCTGAAGGTCGCGGCGGGTCAGGTCGCAGCCCACGGCCCAGCCGATGATCCCGTCCGGCCCGATGGCGCAGACCAGTTCGACCTCATGGTGCAGGTTGGCGGTGGCGGTCGGGAAGACCGGGTCAGCCCCGTCCGTGACCACCGCATCGCCCGGCTTGGAGAAGAAGAACGGATCGGCGCGGTCATGATGGCCCATCTCGCGCGCATGGGCGGCGTAGTTCTGGCCCACGCACAGGATGCGGCGGACCGGGAAGCGGGCGTCGCTGTCCACGATCGGCAGGGACGGGGTCGGGGCGGGGGGGAAGAGCCAGTCGGTCATGGAACTCCAGAGGAGGCAGTAGGCAGTAGGCAGTAGGGAGTAGGGAGTAGGGAGTAGGCAGTAGGGAGTAGGCAGTAGGGAGTAGGGAGGTAGCGTATCCGGAAAGGGTCGCACAGCCAGCCTCAGCGCGATTTCTCGTTGCCTGTTGGCTATTCCCTGATGCCTTCCCCATGCTGCATTGCGGGAACCGCCACGCCACAGTGGCGTTCCGGCTCAGGGTTCTCTATCTAACCGTCAAGCTTGACCAATCGGAGCGCGCATCATGGCGACGACCAAGGCGGCCCGCGCCGCAGTTAAGAACGATCTGAATACGCTGAAGGATGACCTGAAGGTCCTCGGCAGCGAAGAAAAAGCCGCGCTGCGGGAGAAGGCGTCCGCCGCTGACGCCCGCCTGCGCGCCAAGGCCGCCGAGGCCGAAGCGAAGCTGCGCGAGCAGGCCGACGTCCTGCGCGACCGCGCCCGTGGCTACTATGACGAGGCCCGCGTGAAGGGCCGCGAGTACTATGATGATGCGTCGGAGCGTTTCGACGAAGCCCAGCGCTACCTGACCGAGCGGGTGCAGGAGCGTCCGATCCAGTCGACCGCCATCGCCCTGGGTGTCGGCGTCGTGCTGGGCCTGCTGCTCGCCGGTCGTCGCCGCTGATGTTCGGCGGGGGGCTCGCCAGGGGTCTGGTGAAAAAGGCCGTCGCGGCCGCCGCGGCGGCCGGCGCGGCTCTGGTGGCCGTTCTGTTTCTGGGCGTGGCGATCTATTACGCCCTGTGCATGGTTGTCCCCGCGCTGGCCGCGGCGGCGATCACCTTCCTGCTGTTCGCCCTCGTCGCCATCCTGATCGTCGTGCTGTTCCTGCGCGGCGAAGGGGATGAGGACGAGGCGGAGGAAGAGCCGGCGGGGATCGGCGAGCGCGCCTTCATGCTGTTCCGCGAGCGGCCCATTCTCGGCACGGTCGCGGCCTTGGCGGGCGGCTGGATTTTCCTGAGAAATCCAGCGCTTGCCAGCATCGTCGCGGCGGCATTCACCGAAAAATCGCACACCCGCCGCCGTCATTGAACGGAACGGCCAAGCCTCCGGCACGTTGATCAGGCTGGCGCGGCGCAAGAGCCGTTCCGCTTTGGAAAACCGCTCTGGAAGGAACCGCTCATGCTTCGCTGGGCCCTTATCTTTCTCGTGCTCGCCCTCGTCGCCGGCGCTCTCGGCGCCGGCGGGGTGGCGGGCCTGTCGATGAACATCGCCTATGTGCTGTTCGTCGTCTTCATCATCCTGCTGATCGTGCACTTCATCACCGGCAAGGGCCGACGAATCTGACGGTTCGACGTCCTGAAGACAAAAGAGGCCGTGGTCATCCGACCACGGCCTTTTTGTTGGCCGGTGGACCGGAACGGCCGAACCGGCCATACGCTGGGACATCATGAGCGTCGCCTTCACCCGCGAGGAAGATCTGGAGGCGACCGCCGCCGACCTTCCCGACCGTCCCGTCTCCACCCATCCGAACCTGGTCACCCCGAACGGGCTGGCGCGGATCGAGGGAGCGCTGGCGGAGGCGCGCGCGGCCTATGCGGCGGCGCAGGCCAGCGGCATCATCGAGACTGACCGGACGCCGATGGCGCGCGCGGCGCGGGACCTGCGGTACTGGTCCGCGCGACGCGCCTCGGCCCAACTCGTTGAAATTCCGGCCGATGGTCGGGTGCGCTTCGGCGGTTCGGCGACGATCGAGCGCGAGGACGGTCGCACCCAGACCTGGAAAATCACCGGCGAGGACGAGGCGGACCCGGCGGCGGGCTCGGTCAGCCATGTCTCGCCGCTGGCCGTCGCCCTGATCGGAAAACGGGTCGGCGACGAGGCCGTGGTGGCCGGTCAGACGGTCGAGATCATCGCCGTGGATTGACCGTCGGGACGACGACGATTTCGACGACGAATTTCGTGTGATTTCGACGACGCGAACGTGCGACACCGACGACGAACGCTACGGCCTATTGGGCCAGCATGCCGCCATCGATGACGAACTCGGTCCCGGTGATGAATTTGGACTCGTCCGAGGCCAGATAGAGCACGCAGTACGCGACGTCGTCCGGCTCGCCGATGCGCTTGAGCGGAATGCCCCGGGCCAGCCGCTCGTGCGCCTTGCCCTCGTCGCCGCCCGCCATGGCCACGAAGGGATCGAGGATCGGCGTCTTGATGAAGACCGGGTGCACCGAGTTGCAGCGGACGTTCCAGTCCATCTTGGCGGCCTCGAGCGCGATGGTCTTGGTGTACATCCAGACGCCCGCCTTGGTGGCGTTGTAGGCGCCCATGCCGGGGGCGGCGGCAAGACCCGCCACCGACGAGATGTTGATGATCGACGCCGGGGCCGCGTCGCGCAGATGCGGCAGGGCGTGCTTGGTCCCCAGCATGATGGAGCGCAGGTTGATCTCGTACTGGCGCTGCCAGTTCTCGACCGTGTCCTGCTCCACGAAGGCCAGCGGGCCGCCGATGCCGGCGTTGTTCACCAGGACAGACAGGCCGCCCATGGCCGAGGCGGCGGCGGCGATGACCGCGATCCACTGATCCTCGCTGGTCACGTCGTGCCCGAAGGCGAAGGCGCTGCCGGGGTGGTCGGCGTTGACGGCGTCGGCGAGGGCCCGGGCCCCGTCCAGATTGACGTCGGCGACCGCGACCTTTGCCCCCTCGCGCGCCAGCATGTGGGCCATGGCCGTGCCCAGGCCGCCCGCGGCGCCGGTGATGAGGATCTTCTTGTCCGAGACACGTCCGGCCATCATTGGGCTCCCATCGCAGCGGCGGCTTCGTCGATGAAGCGGGCCATGTTCACATCGCGGTCCGTCACGCCGTCGGCGTCATGGGTGGTCAGCAGCACCTCGACCCGGTTGTAGACGTTGGACCATTCCGGGTGGTGATCGACCTTGTCCGCCAGCAGGGCGACGCGGGTCATGAAGCCGAAGGCCGCGTTGAAGTCCGCGAAGGCCAGCGAACGGGCGATGGCCGGGCGCGCGTCCTCGGCCTTTCGCCACAGGGGCAGGCCCTTCAAGGCTTCCGCCACGTCAATCCGTTCCGGCATCGTTCCCTCCGTTTTCACCGGCGTATCGCGCCCGACGTCCGGCCACAAGCGACGGAACCGCAGGAACGGGAAGCAAAGCTTGGGCGTTATCGAGCGTCACCATTCCGACAGGAGGATGTCGTGGACAATCTGTGGATCACCGCCCTGCCGGCGGCCGACCGTAAACGCATCGAGCCGCACCTGACCGAACGCCCGTTCGCCCAAGGCCAGATGCTTTACGACGCCGGCGAGGAGCTGGGCGAGGTCTGGTTCCCGCTGACCGGCGTGGTCTCGCTGATGACCGTGCTGGCCGAGGACAAGATGATCGAGACCGCCGCCATCGGCCGCGAAGGCCTGGTCGGCGTCACCTGCGGTCCGCTGAACGCCCGCGCTTCCAGCCGCGCCATCGCCCAGCTGGAAGGCTCGGCGGCCTGCTGTCCTTCGGACATCTTCTCGGACGCCCTGAGCCGAAGCCCGGAGATGCGCGAGGCCCTGTCGCGCTTCACCGAAAGCCTGTTCGCCCAGGTGCAGCAGACCGCCGCCTGCAACGCCCAGCACCGGCTGGACGAGCGGCTGGCGCGCTGGCTTCTGACCCTGCACGACCGGGCCGAGAGCGACCGCTTCAACCTGACCCAGTCCGACATCGCCGGCATGCTGGGCGTGCGCCGCGCCACCGTGTCGGAGGTCGGGTCCGAGATCGAGGACAAGGGCCTGATCCGGCGCGGCCGGGGCTGGGTCGAGGTGCTGGATCGCCCCGGCCTGGAAACGGCGTCGTGCGGCTGCTACGGCCTGATCTCGGGCGTGATGAAGGATCTGGGCGTGCCGAGGCCGAACCAGCAGAACTGAGCCGTCGCCGCTGCGGCCATACAGACGGATGACGCCGCCCCGGCGAAGCGCTAGAGCGAAGCCATGACCGACGCTTCAGACGCCCCGTCCGGCAAGACCTCGTCCTTCGGCTTTCGCGATGTCGACGCGAAGGAAAAGGTTCGCATGGTGCGCGGCGTGTTCGACAGCGTGGCGTCCAGCTACGACCTGATGAACGACCTGATGAGCGTGGGCGTGCACCGGCTCTGGAAGGACGCGGCGGCGGCGAAGCTGAACCCGCGTCCGGGCGAGACCATCCTGGACGTGGCGGGCGGCACCGGCGACATGTCGCGCCGCTATTCGAAGATGGCCCGCGCGGCCCAGATCCGGATGGGGGGCGAGGACGCCTCGGTCATCGTGCTGGACTACAACGCCGAGATGATCATGGCCGGGGTCCACAAGGGCGGCGAGCCGGAGATGAGCTGGAGCGTCGGCGACGCCATGGCCCTGCCGCTGCCGGACGCCTCGGTCGACGCCTATTCGATCAGCTTCGGCATCCGCAACGTGGCCGACGTGTCGCAGGCGCTGCGTGAGGCGCGCCGGGTGCTGAAGCCGGGCGGCCGCTTCCTGTGCCTGGAGTTCTCGCGTCCGACCGCCGGGCCGATCCGCAAGGCCTATGACGCCTGGTCCTTCCACGCCATTCCGCGCATCGGCGAATGGGTGGCGAAGGACCGCGACAGCTATCAGTACCTGGTCGAGAGCATCCGTCGCTTCCCGGACCAGCCGACCTTCAAGCGGATGATCGAGGACGCGGGCTTCAGCCGCGTGACCGTGACCAATCTGTCCGGCGGCGTCGCGGCCATCCACCACGGGTGGGCGATCTGAGCACGAGGATCGATCCGGGCACGCCTCCGCCGCCGCCGGCCACCGTGCCGGTGCGCGACCCGTTGGGCGCGTCCCTGCGCCTGCTGGGCTGGCTGGGCGTCCTGATCCGCCACGACGCCCTGGCGCCGCGCGAGATCACCCCCCTGCTGCCGGTCTGGGCGCGCTGGATCGCCCATCTGCTGCACCTGTTCGCCGGACGCGAAGGCCGCGACGGTCGCCCCGGCCAGAGACTGGGCAAGGCCTTCGAGCATCTGGGGCCGGTGGCCATCAAGCTGGGGCAGGTGCTGGCCACCCGGGCCGACATCTTCGGCGTCGAGTTCGCCCGCGATCTGGGCCGCCTGAAGGACGCCCTGCCGCCCTTCCCCCTGGATCAGGCCCGCCGCGAGGTCGAGCGCTCGCTGGGCCGTCCGGTCGAGGCCCTGTTCACCGATTTCGGCCCCGCCGTGGCCGCCGCCTCGCTGGCGCAGGCGCACCCGGCGTATCTGGCCGACGGGCGCAAGGTGGCGGTCAAGATCCTGCGCCCCGGCATCGAGCGGCGCGTCGCCCACGGTCTGGATTCCATGCGGCTGGCGGCGCGGCTGGCGGTGCGGTTCGTGCCGTTGTCCCGCCGGCTTCAGCCCTCGGCCTTCGTCGAGACCATCGCTCGCGCCCTGCAGCTGGAACTGGACATGCGGCTGGAGGCCGCCGCGGCCTCGGAGCTGAAGGAGATCATGGCCAAGCCGGACCCTCAGGGTCTGACCGGCCACATGGGCGCGCCGGGCGTGATCTGGGACGGGGTCGGCAAGCGGGTGCTGACGCTGGAGTGGGCGCCGGGCCTGCCGCTGACCGACACGGCGGCGGCGCAGCAACCCGGGCTGGACGTCAATGCGCTGGCCGACAACGTCGTGCGCTCCTTCCTCTCGCAGGCGCTGGATCACGGCGCGTTCCACGCCGACCTGCACGAGGGCAACCTGTTCTGCCACGCCCCGGCGGAGCTGACGGCCATCGACTTCGGCATCGTCGGGCGGCTGGGACCGGCCGAGCGGCGCTATCTCGCCGAGATCCTGTGGGGCTTCATCAGCCGCGACTATGACCGCATCGCCCGGGTTCATTTCGAGGCCGGCTATGTGCCCAGGGAGCATTCGGTCGAGGCCTTCGCCCAGGCCCTGCGCGCGGTCGGCGAGCCGGTCATCGGCAAGGCGGCGTCACAGGTGTCGATGGGCCGGCTGCTGGGCCAGCTGTTCGAGATCACCGACCTGTTCGACATGCACCTGCGGCCGGAACTGATCCTGCTGCAGAAGACCATGGTCTCGGTCGAGGGCGTGGCCCGGCGGCTGAATCCCGATCATGACCTGTGGGCCGCCGCCCAGCCGGTGGTCGAACGCTGGATCCGCCGGGAGCTGGGACCCCAAGCCCAGATCCGCGACGCGATCGAGGACCTGCGCGCCACCCTGAAGGCCCTGTCGAAACTGGCGCAGAACCCGCCGCAGGCGCAGACCGTTATCATACGCGAGGCCCGGACGCCGGTCTGGGTCATCGTCTGTGTCACCGCTGCAATATGCGCCTCGGCGGCCGCCCTTGTTCTGTCGCTTTGGCCCGCCATCGTCTGAGTTGATACCGGAGACGACCCCATGAAGTTGCTTGTCCTGGCCGTCCTGATCGGCCTCGCCACCCCCCTCGCCGCACAGGCCCAGGTGGCGGCGGGCAACGTGCCCAACACCTTCGAGCGTCCCGCCCAGGGCGCCCCGGCCCCCGCTCCGGCCGCCGTCGCCCCCGTGGCCGCGCCGATCAACGCCCGGTCCGAAGAGACGCTGCGGACCCTCATCGCGGGCGCGCAGGCCGGGACCCTCGACTATTCGCTGATGACCGCCGACCTCGCCGCCAAGGTGCGCGAGCAGGAGGCGCAGCTGACGCCCCTCATCCGCGGCTTCGGCGCGGTACAAGCCGTGGACTTCATCGGCAGCCAGAACGGCGCGGACCTGTTCGTCGTCACCTTCGCCAGCCAGGCGACCCAGTGGGTGATCGGCTTCCAGGACGACAAGGTCGCCGCCCTGCTGTTCCGCCCCGCCCAATAGCCCCACCTTTCGGAGATCCTTGCCCATGCGTGCGCTCCACGTGGGGACGACCTCGCTCGTCCTGTCCCTCGCCGCCCTGCTGACCGCCTGCGCCGGAGCCGAGGGCCCGCGCGGCAGCGGGCCGCCAAACCCCTTCGCACCGCCGCCGCCGCCGCGCCCGTCGCTGTTCATCAGTCCGTTCGGCGAGGCCTTCACGGCCGAGCCCGGCCAGCCCTATCCGTCCGCCGACTGGTTCATGGGCGCCGACGACGATCTGGACGGCGCGGTGACCTTCGCGGAGTTCGAGGCCGACGGGCGGCGCTTCTTCGCCACCCTGGACACCGACCGCGACGGACGGCTGAACCAGGATGAATTGGCCGCCTATGAAGTCAGCCTTCACCGCTTCAGCGGCATGGGCCCGGGCGGCGGACGCCCGGGCGGTCCTGGCGGTCTTGGGGGCCCTCCGCGCGGCATGGCCGACCTGTCGGGCGTGGACAGCACCACCCTGGGCGTCGCGCCGCAATCCTCGGGCGCGGGCGGTTACATCCGCCGGGGCGGACGGGGACGCGCGGGCTATGGCGTGATCGCGGAGTCAGGCTTCTTCAACCTGCCCCAACCGGTGAAGTCGGCCGACACCAACATCGACCAGCGCGTCAGCGCCGAGGAATGGGCCCAGGCCACCCAGCGGTGGTTCTATTCGCTGGACACGGACCGCGACGGCAAGCTGACCCTGGCCACCCTGCCGGTGACCCCGGCGCAGGCGGCCGCCAACCGTCGCTGATCCACGCGCTCAGGACTTGCGGTAGACCCGCGCGCCCGCGTAGCAGGGCGCCAGCTTGCACTCGGCCATGGTCACGCGGACGGTGTAGGCGCCGGCCGCGGTCGGGGTGAAGTCCAGCACGGGGAAGTCGCCGCTGTCGGTGTCCCGCTTGATCTCGCGG
>Ga0247806_10001777_pt1 | contig 10185 bp, 10 predicted proteins | sample UWRJL059202B1_FD_179935 | JGI IMG/M metagenome (GOLD analysis project Ga0247806, IMG submission 179935) | Plant litter microbial communities from Arlington Agricultural Research Station in Wisconsin, United States - UWRJ-L059-202B-1 | ecosystem: Environmental > Terrestrial > Plant litter >... | reverse complement strand
CAGCCCGCGGTGTCCCAACACCTTCGCGTGCTTCGTGACACCGGGTTTGCGACCGTGCGAGCAGAAGGCGTGCGCCGACTTTACGCGGTCAATCCGGCGCCACTGGCCCAGGCCGACGCGTGGTTCGACGCCTTCCGCCGGTTCTGGGAACCCAAGCTCGACGCGCTCGGCACCGAGCTCGCTCGCGGACGACTCGCGCAGAAGAAGGTCGCAGCAGCTGAGACATCCGCGCACGACGAAGAGACACCAGAAACCCACGACGAAGGAGACGACTGATGGATGTAAACGCCCAACTCAATGCTGTCGAGCGCGATATCGAGACCAAGGAGGTCGACGGCGTGCTGTCATACGTGCAAACGCTCGCCCAGACCTACCCGTCGCCGATCGACGATGTCTGGGATGCGGTGACCACTGCCGAGCGCATCCCGCGCTGGTTCCTGCCGGTGAGCGGTGACCTGCGACTCGGCGGACACTACCAATTCGAGGGCAACGCCGGCGGCGAGATCCGCAGCTGCACTCCGCCGAGCGCGGGATCCGCCGGCTACACGGTGACCTGGGGCAACGGGATGGGGGAGCCGGCGATCGTGCACGTGCGGCTGACCGCGTTGGATGCGTCCTCCACCCGCTTTGAGCTGGAGAACGTCGCGGCGGTCGACGCGATCCCCGAGGGCTTCTGGGAGCAGTACGGACCGTCCGCCACAGGTCTGGGCTGGGACTCGGGATTGCTGGGGCTCGCGTCGTACTTCGGCGGCGGCGAGGAGGGCATCTCGCCCGAGGAAGGCCAAGCGTGGCTCGCGACCGACGAGGGCAAGTCGTTTCTGCGCGGCTCGGCCGACGCGTGGGCAGCGGCACACATCAAGGACGGCGCAGCTCCCGAGGTGGCGAACGCCGGTGCAACGACGACATACGACCTGTACACCGGAGTGCCCCCGACGGCCGCGACGGAGTAGCCTCGCGCGGGTTGCAGGCGGGACGACGCGCCCGGGCGTTCCGTGCATCCGCTGGTCAGGTGCCTCGGCAGCCGCCATGCGGTAGAAATAGGAGCAATGCCCATTCTCACCGCACTTCAGCACGGGGCGGAGACGCACCCCGCGCAGCTCGCCATCCAGGTCGGCGATGACCGGCTCAGCTACGCCCAGTTGTCTGATGCGGTGCTGGAGCGTGTAGGCGGGCGTTCGACCGCACCGGCGCTCCAGGCCGGGCCCACCGTCATCAGCCAGCCGAACGGTGTCGAGTTCGTGCTGCAGTTTCTCGCCGGCGTCGCCGGCACCGGGTGCGTCGCCGTTCTCGACCCGGGCTGGCCCGAGGAGCAACACCGTGCGGTGCTGGCCGGCCTGAGCCGGCTGGAGACCCCATCACGCGCTCCGGGCACGCCCGCGCCACAGGGCGCCCTGGCCGATGGCGCGCCGGACTCCACGTTCCTCTACGGCTTCTCCTCTGGCACGACGGCGCTGCCCAAGGCGTTCCGCCGCACCCGCCGCTCCTGGCAACACTCATTCCCGCTCAGCGCCCAGCTCTTCGGCCTCACCAGCCACGATCGCACCCTCGCCCCCGGGCCGCTCAGCGCCAGCCTCAACCTGTATGCGCTGGCCGAATCCCTCCACGTCGGGGCGGCCTTCCACACCCTGCCGAGCTTTGACGTGGCGGCGACCCTGTCGAGCATCGAGGAGCACGACATCACCCGGCTGGTCGCCGTGCCCGCCGTGCTGCGGATGCTCGCCCAGCGCGCGCTCGCCGCGAACCGGATCAGCCCCGGAATCACCTGCATCGTCAGCGGAGGCGCACAACTCGACGTCGACACCACGCGCCTGCTGCAGCGCTGGGCGCCCTCGGCGACGCTGATCGCCTACTACGGGGCGGCCGAGCTCGGCTTCGTCTCGTCGACGGCCCTGCCGGCGGGCCAAGCTCCGGAACCGAGCGGAACGGCCGTTGGACTGCCGTTTCCCGGAGTGCGCGTTCGCATCGTCGACCCCGGCAACAAGCCCGTTCCAGCCGGCGTGACCGGAACCATCCAGGTTGCCAGTGACCTGATCTGTGACGGCTACCTGTGGGGCGACGACGGAGCCGCTTTTCAGCGCGAGGGCGACTGGTACACGGTGGGGGACCTGGGCTTTCTCGACCCGACGGGTGGTCTGCACCATCTCGGCCGCGGTCACGACATGATCGTGACCGCGGGCAGCAACGTCTACCCGCAGGAGGTGGAGGCGGCACTGCAGGCCCTGCCGGGGGTGCGGGCCGCCGTGGTCACCGGCCTGCCCGATGCCACCCGCGGCCTCCGGGTGATCGCCGCGGTGCTCGCCACGGGGCTCGCTGACACAGCCCTGGATGCCGCCGGCCTGCGTGCCGCCAGCAGCGCTGTTCTGGCCGCCCCGAAACGGCCGGTCGACTACTACCGCCTGCGCGAACTGCCCCTCACCGCTGCCGGTAAGGTCAGCCGCAGCGTGCTCCGACGCTGGATCGACCAGGGAGACTCGCGTGTCAGCCGACTTCGCTGACCCCGACGGCAGGGCCGCGCCATCAGCCGACCGCGAGCCGGTGATCCTGCTCGGCCGCCGCACGGCCTTCGCCCGCCGCAACGGTGCCCTGCGCAGCATCACCCACGACAACCTCCTGGCGCCGGTACTGGCGGCGGTACTCGCCGACGGGGGACTTCCGGCGGCGGCGGTGGATGACGTGATCATCGGCAACGCCGTCGGCGGTGGCGGCAACGTGGCCCGCCTGGCCCTGCTGACGGCGGGCCTGCCGGTCACGGTGCCGGGACAGACCATCGATCGACAGTGCGGATCCGGACTGGAGGCCATCGTGCTGGCCTGCCGGCTCGTGCAGGCCGGCGCCGGCAGCCTCTATCTGGCCGGCGGGGTCGAGAGCACGAGTACGGCGCCCCTCCGCGCGCATCGGCTCAGCTCCACGGCTGACGCTTTCGACTTCTACGACCGGGTGAGCTTTGCGCCATCCGACCTGGGCGACCCGGACATGGGCGTCGCGGCCGACACCGTCGCGGCGAGGTACGGCATCACCCGGGACCGCCAGGATGCGTTCGCCCTGCGCAGCCATCGTCTCGCCACGACCTCGCTGGCAGCGAACGCCTTCGACGACGAGATTGTGACCGTGCAGACCCCGGCCGGCCCGGTCACCGGCGACTCCGGCCCCCGATCCGGGCTCGGGACGAGCCTCCTGGCGCGTTTTCCGGCAGCCTTCACTCCCGGTGGGTCCGTGACCGCCGGGAATTCCTGCGCTGACGCCGATGGCGCCGTCGTCGTGGCGGTGACGAGCCGTGCGCAGGCCGACGCCTGGGGCGCATCCGGGTACCTCGTCTTCGTCGACGCGCGTCCCGCGGGTGTCGACCCCACCCTGCTCGGCATCGGGGGAGCGGCGGCCGGCCTGGCGCTCTTCGCCCGCACCGGGATCACGCCCGGCGACCTGGGCAGGGTTGAGTTCACCGAAGCCTTCGCCGCCCAGCTGCTGGCGTCGCTCGATCTGATGGGCCTGCCTGCCGAGCGGGCCAACCTGCAGGGTGGGGCGCTGGCCCTCGGGCATCCCTACGGTGCCTCAGGGGCCATGCTCGTGCTGCGGCTCCTGCAGCAGGCGCGCACCGCCGCGCCCGAGGGGGAGCTGTCCCTCTCTGCCCTCAGCATCGCGGGCGGTCTCGGGCTGGCCGCACTCTGGCGGTGGGAGACGCCGAAGCGGTGACGGAGATATTCGTCCTCGACGAACCGGCAAAAACCATGTATGTTTCATAAACGCGATCAATTCGCCCCAGTCATCGGGATTGTAACTTACGGCAAAACTCGAGACGAAAGTCCATGCACTGCTCTGTGCCTGAACTTCTCCGTCTTCCAGTGACCGAGGTGCATCCATGACCAGTACCACCCTCTTGAACCGTCTACGAGGCGGTCTTGTCGTCTCCTGTCAGGCGTTGCCTGGTGAGCCGCTGTATGTCGCTCACGGCGGTGTGATGCCGCTTCTGGCCGAGGCCGCTGCCCAGGCGGGCGCAGTGGCGATTCGCGCCAACTCCGCGCGTGACGTGCGTGAGATCAAATCAGCTGTCGGGCTGCCTGTGATCGGGTTGATCAAGAAGCAGTACCCACCGTTCGAGCCCTATATCACCGCGACCATGGCCGAGGTGGACGATCTCGTCGCAGCGGGTGCGGACATCGTGGCTTTGGATTGCACCGACCGCGAGCGCGTCGACGGGCTTGACTCCGCCAGCTTCATCGCGCAGATTCGGGCGCAGCACCCGGGTCTGGTTCTCATGGCAGACATCGCCACGCTCGGCGAGGGCCTGGCGGCGGCCGCGGCCGGAGTCGATTTCGTGGGGACCACCCTGAGCGGCTACACGCCCCAATCCCAGGGCGTGGCAGCGCCGAACTTCGGGCTGGTCGAGCAGCTGGTGTCGAGGACTGCGGTGCCCATCATCGCCGAGGGCCGGATCCGCACGCCCCAACAGGCCCGCCAGATGATCGACCTCGGCGCCTTCTGTGTCGTGGTCGGGGGCGCCATCACCAGGCCGCTGGAAATCGCTTCGGGATTCGTCGAAGCCCTCGCGTAACCACCTTCTTTCAGCACTACCGTCAACCCCTTCTTCCTGCGCGACCATGTCGTCGTGCCTGAAATGAGAGCAGCAATCATGTTCAAGCAATTCCAGAAAATCGGCAAAGCGTTCATGCTGCCGATCGCTATCCTTCCCGCTGCCGGGCTTCTGCTCGGTATCGGCGGGGCGCTGTCCAATCCGAATACAGTCCTGGCCTTCCCGGCGCTGGACAACACGGTTCTGCAGGGAATCTTCGGCGTCATGTCCGCCGCCGGATCGACGATCTTCAACAACCTCGCCCTGCTGCTCTCGATCGGCCTCTGCATCGGTCTGGCGAAAAGAGACAAGGGCACTGCCGCCCTGGCCGGAATCGTGGGATACCTGGTCATGACCGCCACCATCACCGCCATGCTGGACATCTTCACACCCGGTGCCGAACCTGTCGACACCGGCGTGGTCGGCGCCCTCGTCATCGGCGCCACGGCCGTCTTCCTGCACAACCGCTACCGAAACATCGAACTGCCGGCCGTCCTCGGATTCTTCGGTGGATCCCGTTTCGTCCCGATCGTGACGGCGTTCGCCGCGATCTTCGTGGGCATCTTCTTCTTCCTCACCTGGCCGCCTATCCAGCAGGGGATGGTGTCCGCCGGCACGTGGATGGCCGGACTTGGGCCGCTGGGGACGTTCTTCTACGGTTTCGGTATGCGCCTCAGCGGCGCAGTCGGCCTGCACCACATGATCTACCCCCTGTTCTGGTTCACACCGCTGGGCGGAACAGAATTGGTCAACGGAGTATCGGTCTCGGGCGCGCAGAAGATCTTCTTCGCCCAACTGGCCGACCCCAACCATGTCGGATTGTTCACCGAGGGCACCCGCTACTTCTCCGGCCGCTTCGCCACCATGATGTTCGGCCTTCCCGCGGCATGCCTCGCGATGTGGCACTGCATCCCCAAGGGGCGTCGTGCGAAGTACACGGGCCTGTTCCTCTCTGTTGCGTTGACCTCATTCATCACGGGCATCACCGAACCCATCGAGTTCATGTTCCTGTTCGTCGCACCTCTGCTGTACGTCTTCCATGCATTCCTGGACGGCGTCTCGTTCTTCCTCGCCGACATCCTGGACATCCGTCTCGGTAACACCTTCTCCGGCGGCGCGATCGACTTCACGCTGTTCGGCATCCTGCAAGGCAATGACCAGACCAACTGGCTGCTCGTGCTGCCAATCGGCGCGGTCTGGTTCGCCCTGTACTACTTCTCCTTCCGGTTCGCCATCAAACGGTTCAAGATCGGCACCCCGGGGCACCTGGAGGACACCATTGGAACCGTCGAGCCGGAAGCCCAGGACGACGACGGCGCTCTCGTGCCGGTCACGGTCGGCGGAAGCGGCCAGAGCGCCATTCAACAGGAAGCCGCCAAGGTACTGGAGGCCCTTGGTGGTGCCGCGAACCTCGAAGAGGTGGATGCCTGCATCACCCGCCTGCGCGTGTCAGTGAAGGACCCCGCGAAGGTTGACAAGCCCGCGCTACGAAAGCTGGGCGCGACGGACGTGTTCGAAGTCCGCGGCGGCGTCCAGGCGGTCTACGGCGGCAAGGCAATTTTGTATAAGAGCGCAATCAATGAGAGCCTCGGCCTCGACGACTAAAGGAACACGCACCATGCTCAACCCATTCAAAAAGAAGAGTGAATCCGTCTACAGCCCCGTGTCAGGGCGGATCGTCCCTCTCGACGAGGTTCCGGACCCGGTCTTCGCCAAGCGCTCAGTCGGCGACGGATTCGCCGTCATGCCGACGAGCGGGTTCTTTCGCAGCCCGGTGGACGGCGAACTTGTCCTCGTCGCATCGACATTGCACGCGTTCGCTGTCCGCACCCCCGAAGGGGCGGAGATCCTCGTACATATCGGAATCGACACCGTCACCCTCAAGGGCGAAGGATTCACCGGGCACCGGCAAGCCGGCGAGACAGTCTCTCGTGGTGACGTCGTTATCAGTTGCGACCTCGTCGACATCGGCTCGAAGGTGCCATCCATGGCTACCCCCGTCCTGTTGACCAACGGGAGCAAATTCGCCATGAGCCCTCCGGATCTTCAAGCCAACGGCACAGCCGTCATCACGGTTCGTAAGAAATGAGGGTGCAACCGTGGATGTAACGGTGGGAAAGCCGGCGAGCATCAAGCGTGTCTACAACAACAACGTCGTGCTCGCCACCGAAGATGACACCACCGAGGTGGTGCTGCTGGGTAAGGGCATCGGCTTCCAACGTCGCCCTGGAGAATCCATCGACAGTTCGTCGGCCGATCAACGCTTCGTGGCTGAGGGGCTCTACCGAGCCCCTCAGCTGGCAGGGCTGCTCAGCGACGCACCCTCAGAGCACATCGCGGTAGCCCGTACGATCACGGAACTGGGGCATGCGACGTTGGGTCTTGAGCCGCGCCAATCGCTGATGATCCCGGTCCTTGACCACCTCACGTTTGCGGTGCGCCGAGCCCAGGAGGGCACTCACATCGACTTCCCGCTTCGGTGGGAGGTGGCGCAGCTCTACCCAGCAGAAGCAGCCTTGGGACGACAAGTCGTGATCTTGGTGAACGAGACGCTCGAGGTACAGCTGCAGGACGACGAGTGGGTGGCGTTCGCGCTGCACTTCGTCAACCAGCAGTGGACCAAGGGGGACTTTTCGAAGACCGTCGCCATGACCGAAACGATCAGCAGGGTGTTCCTTCGCCTGGCCGAGCTGTGGGGCCGGCCCATCGATGAGAACGCCAGCAGCGCCGCGCGTTTCGTGACGCACCTACGCTACGTTTTCGCCCGGGCGGCAAGCGACATGCAATTGCAGACGTCCCATCTGGACGTGCTCAGCGCGGTGATGCAGGCCTATCCCGAGGCCGCCGAGGCCGCCGTGGACATCGGCGAGCTGATCGGCCTGGCGATCAAGCGCGTCATCACCGACGACGAGATCTCCTACCTTGCCCTGCACACATCGCGTCTCTACGCCGAAATGCACAATCAACGGTGACTGTGACGACATGACCGTCGGGAGTCAGCTGGTCTCGGGTCAGTAGCGCCGGCGGAGTCGCCCCCCAGTGCTTGCGCGATCCGCCGCCACCGAATAACATACAATCAAATGGTTGTATTAGAGCTTTCCGAACAGGATGTGAACCGCCTCTTCCGGGCCCTCGCGGATGCGACGCGGCGCGATATCGTGCGCCGCACGCTGGTCGACGACGTCTCGGTTTCGCAGTTGGCGGACTCGTACGACATGTCGTTCGCGGCGGTGCAGAAACACGTCGCGGTTTTAGAGGAGGCGAGGCTCGTGACCAAGGAACCCCGTGGTCGTGAGCGTATGGTGCGGGGAAACCCCGATCGCATCCACCAGGCCCAGCGCCTGCTCGACAGCTTCGAAGAGGTCTGGCGTTCGCGCATCGACCGCCTCGACATCCTGCTCGCGGAAGACGAACCCGCTCCATCAGACACCTAACCGAAAGGAAGATCATGCCTGTCACGTCTGTCGAGAAAGACCTCGACCAGCTCACCATCACGATCGTCGCCGACTTCTCGGCCCCACTTCGCCGGCTCTGGGATGCGTACACGGACCCGCGCCAGATCGAGCGGTTCTGGGGTCCGCCGACCTACCCGGCGAAGTTCCTGCGGCACGACGCCCTGACGGGCGGTCGCAGCGTGTACTCGATGACCGGGCCGGAGGGAGACACTCACTACGGCTGCTGGGAGTGGACCTCGGCCGATGCTCCCCACTCGTTCGAAGTGATAGACAGATTCGCGGATGCGGCGGGCGTGCCGAACACCGACCTCCCGGCCACCCGGATGGACTTCGCTTTCGAGGAGACGAGCAGTGGAAGCCGGCTCAGCACCACCTCGCGCTTCGACTCGCTCGAGCAGATGCAGCAGCTCCTGGACATGGGCATGCTCGAGGGGACCCGCGAGGCCATGGCTCAGATCGATCAGGTGCTGGCCGACCTGGCATCCTTCGCCGCCGAGCGCAAGGCGGAGGCAGAGATCCTCAGCGATACCCGGGTGCGGGTCGCGCGGGTCATCCGGGGCAGCGTCGAGCAGGTCTGGCGGGCCCACAACGACGCCGCCCTGATGAAGCGGTGGCTGCTCGGCCCCGACGGCTGGTCGATGCCGGTCTGCGAGATCGCGACCGCCGTCGGCGACAGCTACCGCTATGAGTGGCAGAGGGATGGTGGCGACGAGCGATTCGGCTTCACCGGCGAACTGCTCGAGTCGGAGGAACCGTACCGGTCGGTCACGACCGAGGCGATGATCGGGATGGACTTCCCGGCGACGCTCAACGAGCTGACCCTCACGGAGGTCGAGGGCGGAACCCTGCTCTCCCTCGTCATCACCTACGCCAACGCCGAGCAGCGCGACGCGGTGCTCGCGACCGGCATGACCGACGGCATGGAGACGAGCTACCAGCGCCTCGAGGGGCTGTTGCAGCCGGCTCGAGCCTAATCCGCTAGCGTGAGCGGCCCGCGTCAACCCCGACGGTGGCGACACTGCTGTCCACCGCCGCATGAATCGCGGCGAGTGTGGCCTCCGGATGCGAAACCATCGACACATGGGACGCCTCGACCTCGGTGATCGTCGCGTTGGCGCGCTCCGCCATCCGGCGTTGCGTGCCGATCGGGATCACTCGGTCTTCGGTGCCCAGCACCGCCCAGCTCGGGATGGTTTTCCACGCCGGAGGTCCCGACGGGGTCACGTTGGCCACGAACGAGCCCGGGCGCTGGGTGGCCACAATCGTCCACCGATCGGCTTCCGGCAGATCCTGGGCGAAAGCGGTATGCACTGTTTCGGGCTTGAGAAATGCCTCGGCGGCGCCCTCGGGGGCACCCGGATAGCCCGCCACATCAAGCACCGTGGTCGGGTCGGCGACCGCAAGAGCGGAACCCGAGCCATCGAGAATGCCGACCACCGTCTCACCCTCGTCGGGGATGAAGGCGTCGACGAAGACGAGCGCCTTCACCTCACCGCCTTGTGCGCCGGCATTGGTGATCACCGCGCCGCCGTAGGAGTGCCCGACGAGAACCACCGGGCCGCTGGTGCGTTGGGCGAGAAAGGACGCGATGTATGCCGCATCGGACGTCAGTCCGCGCAACTCATTGGGCGGGGCCAACACCGTGAACCCCTCGGCTTGGAGGGGCGCGACCACGGCATTCCAACTGGACGCGTCGGCCCAGGTGCCGTGAACGAGGACAATGGTCGGCTTGCTGCTTTCTGGCATTTGACTTCCATTCCGTTAGGTCGCCGGTAGCGACTTCATGTGTTTGGGGGTCACGTCCTGTGCTGCGCCAGACGCTGGTCGCCACAATAGCCGGGAGTCCGGCTGTTTCAATAGGGGCCGGCAGCAGTGCCCGGCGTTCGCCGGGAAAGCAAGCTGAGGCGCGGCTGAGTCAGTGCCGCAGTTGCGCCTCGGTCGTGGCATCCGGCTCAGCCTCGACCGGAACCGACTCCGCCTGGTCGAGGTACTGCGCCGAGATGAGGCGGTACGACCTGGTGAAGAACGCCGCGACCGCCGCGAGGATCATCAGGATCCCCGCGATGAGGAACACCAGCGCGATGCCCCGTGCCTGACCGTCGCCCAGCAGCCAGCCCAGGTCTTGGCGGCCGGCATCCGAGTTCATGAACGGGGTGATGATGA